>Ga0190274_10000227_pt1 | contig 37532 bp, 32 predicted proteins | sample Popmic531T_FD_133002 | JGI IMG/M metagenome (GOLD analysis project Ga0190274, IMG submission 133002) | Populus adjacent soil microbial communities from riparian zone of Yellowstone River, Montana, USA - 531 T | ecosystem: Environmental > Terrestrial > Soil > Riparian zone | place: USA: Montana... | reverse complement strand
GGCCAGCTCCTGCGGCGAGATCCCCTCGCGCTCCGCCGCGTTCGCGACCGGCTCCCCGTGCTCGTCGGTCCCGGTCAGGAAGAAGACGTCCTCGCCCCGCTGCCGCATGTGCCGCGCCAGGATGTCGGCGGCCATCGTCGAGTACGCGTGCCCGAGGTGCGGCTCCGCGTTGACGTAGTAGATCGGGGTCGTGACGTAGTAGCTCAAGGGGCGCCGAGCCTAAAGGACGCCCCGCCTCCCGGAACCCCGAAGCCGGGAGGCGGGGCGGACGACCTCAGTCCTTGGCCAGGACAGTGAAGGTCTTCTTCGCCGGCTTCGACTTCTTGCCGGCGCCGTTGACCACCTGGACGACCAGCTTGTGTTTGCCGGGCGCCAGTTTCGGCGTCTTGTACTTCTTGCCCTTTTTGCTGTTCTTGCCACAGCCCTTGTATTTGCCTTTGTCGAGCTTGCAGCGGAACCGAGCCGGCAGCTGATTTGACTTCAGCTTGAAGACGGGGCGCTGCGACGTGGTCTTCTTCGGACCCTTGACCTTCGCCGGCTTCGGCTTCGACGCGTTGATCGTCACCTGAAGCGCAGCGCCGGCCGTTCCGCCAGCAGACGGACTCGAAAGCGCGACTTCGAATTTCCTGTTCTTGCCCGCTTTAGGGTCGGGCGTGACGGTGACCGCAAACGACCCGCTGCCGACGTTGTTGCCGAACGAAAGCGTGCCGGACGCGGCAGCGAAGTCGCGGCCGGCCTGTGCGGAGCCGGGAACGGCCGCGTAGTTGACCGAGGCGGCACCTTTGATCCGCGGGCCGCGGATTACCGCGAGATTGAGCGTCTGCGCTTTCCCGGCCGGAACCGTGATCGGAGCGGCGTTGGTGAATTCGAAAGCCAGCGGGCAGTACCACTCGAGCCCGTCGATGGCGGTCACGGTGGGCCCTTTGTTGGCCAGCTGTCCCGTCCCGGTATCGATGGTGAGCAGGTTCGCCGGTGGTTTACCGAAATTGTTCAGGGCGCCGTAGATGGTCGTGCGAGCGCAGTCAGCCGATGCGGCGCTGATCGCGGCGTCTTCTTCGTCGATCGAGGTCAGTTCGCCGCGCTCGGTCGGAACGCCCGTCACGGGATCAACCGACCAGAACGGTCCCGGCTCCCCTTCTCCGAATAGCCAGAGGGTTTCGTTGATGTCAAAGGTGAGGCCGGCGCCGTAGGTGCTGATCGTGTTCGGGCCGACCGGCGTGGCGGTGCCGGTGTTCTTGTCGATCGAAACCAGTTCGTCGTTGGACTCGGCCCAACCGAACAGGCGGCCGGTGGAGTCAAAGCTCATATCGGGAATGCTGAGTTCGCCAAACAACCCCACCGGGGTCGCGGCTCCGTTGGCGGGATCCAGTTTCAGCAACGTGTTCGCGGCAGTCGGGCTTTTGTTGTTCGAGGCGGCGTAGAGGATCCCCGTGGTCGGGTCCTGAGCAAGCGCGGTGATCGCGTAACCCGTATTCCCGAGGGCGGTCGTCGAGCCGTTGCTGGGATCGAGCCGGTAGAGCTGGGAAGGAGGCGCGGTCACGGAGCTGTTCCCCGTCCCGCCCGTCGTCGCGAAGAGCGTCGGCGCGGGCAGGGCGCGAGCCGTGCCTGGCGCGAGCAGGAGGGCTGCGCACACGGCGGCGAGAAGAAGTGGTCGAAGGGGCAGAGACACTGAGACGAAGCGCTTTGGCGATGGCATGAGACGCAGGGTAAGGGTCCCGGGTCCGAAAGCAAAGAGCTCTTTTACTTTCGCGCCTCGCGCCCGGTCAGGGCTTTGTAGAGGTCGTTGGCGCGCGTCCCCGTGAGGGCCGCGACGACGCTGGCGGCGGCGCGGGGGCGGGCGCCGGACTGGACGAGGTGGCGGAGGGCGTCGACCGCGAAACCGACGTCTTTGTCGTGCTCCTCGGCGGCGGCCGGGCCGATCACGAGGACGATCTCGCCCTTGACGTCGCCGCGGAAGCGGCGGGCGAGCTCGCCGAGCGTGCCGCGCGCCACCTCCTCGTGCATCTTCGAGAGCTCGCGGCAGACGGCGGCGGGCCGGTCCGAGGCGATCGAGGCGAGCGCCGCCAGCGACTCCCCCACACGGCGCGGCGACTCGAAGGCGACCACGGTCTCGCTCGAGCGCAGCACGCGCTCCATCTCGCCGGCCCGGCGCGGCAGGAAGCCCTCGAAGCGCCAGCGGTCGGTCGGCAGGCCGGAGGCGACCAGGGCGACCGGCACGACCGACGGACCGGGCAGCACCGTCACCTCGAGGCTGCGGTCGATGCAGCGGCGGATCAGCCGGTAGCCGGGATCGGAGATCGCCGGCATCCCGGCGTCGGAGACGAGCACGACGGTGTCGCCGCGCTCGATCCGCTGCGCCAGCTCGGTCGCCCGTGCGGTTTCGTTGCCGTCGTGGTTGGAGACCAGCCGCGGCGCCGGGCGGATGCCGAGCTTGTCGAGCAGCGAGCCGGTGCGGCGGGTGTCCTCGCAGGCGATGTAGTCGGCGGTGACCAGCGCCTCGCGCATCCGCGGCGTGACGTCGTCGAGGTTGCCGATCGGCGTCGGGCAGACGACCAGCCGGCCCGGCATCAGCCGGCCCCCCGTTCGAGTTCGGTCCGGGCCAAGGCCGCCGCGCCGATCACGCCGGCGTCGGGGCCGAGCGTCGCCGCGAGGATCGGCGTCTCGTTCATCGGCGTCAGTGCCCGTTCGCGGACCACGCGGCGGGCCGGATCGAGGAGCAGGTCGCCGGCCGCGATCACGCCGCCGCCGACCACGATCGCGTCGGGCTGGAAGATGTTGGCGAAGCTCGAACAGGCGACCCCGAGCCGGCTGCCGATCAGCTCGAAGACCCCGATCGCGGTCGCGTCGCCGGCCAGCGCCGCCTTGGTCACGGCGGTGCCGTCGATCGTCTCGCCCGCCGCCAGCATCCGGCCCAGCGCTGAGTCGAAAGCGCTTTCCGCCGCGGCCCGGCCCTCGCGACCGAGCGCCGTGCCGGAGGCGAGCGCCTCGACGCAGCCGTGGTTGGGGCAGTTGCCCTGGCAGGGAGGACCGTCGGCCTGGATCACCGTGTGGCCGAGCTCGGCGCCCGCGCCGGTCGCGCCGCGGTAGATCCCGCCGTTCAGGATCAGCCCGCCGCCGATCCCGGTGCCGATCGTCAGCATGACCGTGTTCGGCTTGCCTTGGGCCGCGCCGAGCAGGTACTCGGCCAGCGCCGCGACGTTGGCGTCGTTGTCGAGGTACACCGGTAACCCGATCCGCTCGGTGACCGCGTCGCGGAGCGCCACGTCGGTCAGCGGCAGGTTGACGGCGGAGATCGCGACCCCACGCGCCTGGTCGATCGTCGCCGGGATGCCGAGGCCGACCGCCTTCGCGTCCGGCCGGGCTTCGCGCGCTTCGCCGACCTCGCGCACCAGCAGCTCGACCAGCTCGTCCTCGGTCTGTCCGGTCGAGGCCTCGCGGCTCTCCCAGAGCATTTCGGTCCCGTCGAGGACGCCGACCAGCATCTTCGTTCCGCCCAGATCGACGCCGATCGTCTCGCCCGCGCTCACAGGCGGACCGGGGCTGGAAGGCGGGCGACCGGAGACATCGCCATGATTTCTAGCCCTTTTATGCCGGACAGTGGAGAGCAGCGGCCTTCGGGACCGCCCGACTACAAGGTCTACCGATCCCGCAGAGGTCTCCTCTCGCGGTTGCGGTCGGCCGATCTTTCAAGCCTGAAAGAGCGCGCAAAGCGGCCTGGGAAGCGGCCTGGCGACGATCGAGAGCCTGGCGAGCGGCGCCGCTTCCGGCCGCCGAGCACCCGCCTGCGGCAGATCGTGAAATGGATCGCCATCGCCGCTTTGGGATGGATCTTGCTCAGCCTCCTCGCCTTCGCGGTCTCGGCCCAGCTGCAGTCGTTCAAGCTTTCCGGCGAAGCGAAGGAGGCGCTGCACGGCGACCCGTTCCTGCTGGTCAACCCACAGACGATCCTCGTGCTCGGGACCGACGCCCGCCCGCCCGGCACCGACGACGGGGCTGGGTCGTCGGAGGAGTGCTTCGAGCAGCAGTCCCGCGGCGAGGCGCCGCACGACCCGTGCTTCGAAGGCGAATTCCGCGCCGACACGCTGATGCTGATCCGGGCCGGCGCCGGGACCTTCCGCAAACTCTCGATCCCGCGCGACGTCTACGCGGAGATCCCCGGCCACGCGCCGGAAAAGATCAACGCCGCCTTCGCCCTCGGCGGCGCGGCGCTGCAGATCAGGACGGTCGAAGAGTTTCTCGACATCCCGATCGACCACGTCGCGATCGTCGACTTCGCCGGCTTCGAAGACCTGATCGACGCGGTGGGCGGGATCGAGGTCGACGTCCCGGTCAAGCTCTGCGCCGACATCTCCGGCGGCGCCGGCGGCGGCCAGGGCGGAGTCACCCTGCGCCTCGGCAAGGGCGAGAACACCCTCGACGGTCAGCAGGCGCTCGCCTACTCCCGCATCCGCAAGCCGAGCGAATGCCCCGGCCCCGGCAAGAGCGCCTACTCGCTCGGCTACGACGACATCTCCCGCGAGCGCGCCCAGCAGGCCGTGATCAACGGGATCAAGGGGCGCCTCACCGACCCGCTCCGCGCTCCCTACAACTTCGTCAAGGGCCCGATCATCGGCTGGAACGCACCGAAGGCGTTCGTCAGCGACATGGGCTTCTTCACGATGCCGCAGCTGGTGCTCGCCGCGGGGATCGGCGGCAGCGCGCCCAACCACATTCTCTGCGGTGCGGGCGAATGCCCGCCGGGCCCCGAAGAAGGCAGCATGGAAGTCCCCGAGTCGGCGCGCCGGCGCGCCGTCAACCAGCTGCTGAACGGCTAGTCGGCCGCGGCGGCCTTCGGCTTCGAGTCGCCGGAGCTCTTCGAGTCGCTCGGCTTGGAGTCCGTCGAGCTGCCCGAATCGGCGCCGGACTCCTTGGAGTCCTTCGCACCCTCACCGCCGGCGCCGTTGGCACCGCTCTTCCGCTTCCCGTAGTCGGTGTTGTGGAAGCCGGATCCCTTGAAGTGGATCGCCGGCGAGTGCAGCACGCGCTGCGCCGGGGCGCCGCACTCCTGGCACTCGGTGAGCGGCTCGTCGGTCATCTTCTCGATCACGTCGAAGACGTGGCCGTTCTCGCATTTGTACTCGTAGATGGGCACGAGCTGCGGGATTATCGCAGCCGCTACGGTTCCGGCATGGCAACCGCGGAGCCCGAGGCGCGCCCTACCGAGGTCGCGATGGAGGAGATCGTCGCGCTGTGCAAACGGCGCGGTTTCGTATTCCCCTCCTCGGAGATCTACGGCGGGCTCGGCTCGACCTACGACTACGGGCACTACGGCGTCCTGCTCAAGAACAACGTCAAAGCCGAGTGGTGGCGGGCGATGCTGCAGGAGCGCGACGACATCGTCGCGATCGACTCGGCGATCCTCCAGCACCCGCACGTCTGGGAGGCCTCCGGCCACCTCGAGGGCTTCACCGACCCGCTCGTCCAGTGCCTCGGCAAGTGCAAGCGGCGCTGGCGTGAGGACCACCTGCGCGAGGCGGTCGAAGCCGAAGGCGGCGACCCAAGCGCGGAGCTGCGCTGCCCGGAGTGCGGCGGCGAGCTGTCGGAGCCGCGCCAGTTCAACCTGATGTTCGAGACCCACATCGGCCCGGTCGCCGGCGAGGGCTCGGAGGTCTACCTTCGCCCGGAGACGGCGCAGGGCATCTTCATCAACTTCAAGAACGTGCTCGGCTTCGCCCGCAAGAAGCCGCCGTTCGGGATCGCCCAGGTCGGCAAGTCGTTCCGCAACGAGATCACCCCCGGCAACTTCATCTTCCGCACCCGCGAGTTCGAGCAGATGGAGATGGAGTACTTCGTGCCGCCGGCCGAAGCGGAGAAGTGGCACCGGCACTGGATGGAGGAACGCGAGCGCTGGTACGTCGACCTCGGCCTCCGCCCCGACTACCTGCGGGTCCGCGCCCACGGCACCGACGAGCTCTCCCACTACTCCTCGGCGACCAGCGACATCGAGTACCTCTTCCCGATCGGCTGGTCGGAGCTGGAGGGGATCGCCAACCGCGGCGACTTCGACCTCACCCAGCACGCCAAGTTCAGCCGCGAGAAGCTCGAGTACTTCGACCAGGAGACCAAGGAGCGCTACGTCCCCCACGTGATCGAGCCGGCGGCCGGCGCCGACCGCGCCACGCTCGCCTTCCTCGTCGACTCCTACGAGGTCGAGGAAATCGAGGGCCGCCAGCGCACCGTGCTGCGCCTCCACCCGCGCCTCGCCCCGGTCAAGGTCGCGGTCCTGCCGCTCGTCTCCAAGGAAGGGATGCCGGAGAAGGCGCGTGAGATCCACCGGGCGCTGCGCGGCCGCCTCTCCGCCGAGTTCGACGAGGGCGGCTCGATCGGCAAGCGCTACCGCCGCCAGGACGAGATCGGCACCCCGTGGGGCGTCACGGTCGACGGCCAGACGATGGAAGACGACACCGTCACCCTCCGCGACCGCGACTCCCTGGAGCAGACCCGCGTCCCGGTCGCCGGCCTCGGCGACGAGCTGGTCAAGCGCCTGGAAGCGCCCTGGCGCAGCCCCAAGCTGAGCTGAGGCTCAGCCGCCCGGGGATGCCTTGGGCTTGACCCCGACCAGCTCCACGATCATCAGCAGCGGTACTTCGCCGACCCCACGGTCCTCCGGGACGAGCATCTCGCGGCGACCGCCCACCCGCATCCCTTCGATGCCCTCCTCCATCGCCGCGAAGGTCCGGCCGGCGCCGAGCGGGTTGATGGTCGTCGGCGAGGCGGGTGGCACCCAGCCGGTGGAGGCGATCTTGCCGGTGTTGTACTGGAAACCGATGTACCAGATGGTCACTTCGTCGCCGCGACGGGCGACGGGTCCGGTCCCCACCTTGGCGTCCCTGACGAGCAGTTCCTTCGGCGCCGGCTGGTCCCAGGGCTTGACGACGGGCTCGGTCCGCTTGCCCTTGCCCCCGGGGTAGGAGACGGTGGGGAAGTAGGAGTCCGGGTTGGAGACGGTCGTGGACCCGGCGTTCTTTTCGCCTGAGCCGGTCGCGGCGTCATCCCCGCCACAGCCGGAAAGGGCGAGCACGAGAGCGACGAGGATGGCAATAGAAGTCTTCATTAGACAAAGCCTATATGAGCATTTACCACGGCGCCGTCCCGAGGAACTCGAGCACCTCCTCCGCTTCGGCCTCCAGGGCCGCGGCGGCCTTCTTCGTCACCGTGGCGAGGTGCTCGATCGTCACCTTGCCGCCGGCCAACCTCCAGGTGGCAACGGCGCGGCCGTCGACCAGGGCAAAGGGCCGGAAGATGCCGTTGATCGTGACCAACAGCTTGTGCGGGCCGACGATCTCGTCGCGCGAGGTCCAGCCGAGCAGCACCGGCTCGTAGGCGCCGAGCAGACGCGGCGGGGGCAGCGGCGCGGCGGGCGGGCGCTTGGCGAGGTCGACCAGCCCGTCCTCGCGCTCGACCAGCTCGGAGGCGATCGCGCCGAGCCCGGCGCGGGCGTCGCGCAGCGGCAGCCCCGCCCAGCGGGCGAGGTCGCGGTCGTCGGCGGGACCGTGACCGACCAGGTAGCGGCGGGCCAGCTCTACCAGCGCGGCGTCGCGGTCGACCGGCTTGCGCGGTCCGAGCCAGTCGCGGACCAACGCGTAGGCGTGCTGCCTGCCGATCATCGGTCCCCGCACCAGGATCCCCCGGGCCGCCGCCATGAACATCAGGTGGATGAACGCCTGGCCGGCGGTCGGGAGATCGGCGCACCTCAGCCGCTCCCTGAGGTCCTTCCCGACCAGCGGGCCCTCGTCGGCGAGCACCGCCTCGATCCTCTTCATGGCCCGCTCCGCTTCGTCCTCGGAGACCCCCTGATGGCGCAGGCGCCGGGCGCAGCTGGCGAACAGCGGCGGCGTGGTCAGCGCCTGCAGCCACGGGTAGTCCTCGCTGCGGACGAGGTGGAGGGTGCCGCGGTTGAGCCAGGTGATCAGCAGCGAGCGGTCCTCGGTCAGCGCCCGGTCGACATCCGCGGCGCTCGAGCCGCTGGTCCGCGCCCGGATCGCCAGACGAGCCCCGCGCGGATCCTGGCCCTGCACCGCGAGCAGCCGCCCTGCCACGTCGACAGGCCGCTTCAACGGCTCCCCCGCCAAACCCTGAGCCGTGAGCCGTGCGGCGAGGAGCTGTCGGCCGGCACGCATCCGCCTATCCTGCCGACGTGCACTCGGGTCTGCTTCGAAACCGCGATTTCCTGCTGGTCAGCGGCTCGGTCGGGCTCTCGGCGATGGGCGACTGGGTGGCGATGGTCGCGCTCGGCCTCCACGTCAAGGAGGTCAGCGACTCGGCCTTCGCCGTCGCCGCTCTGTGGATCTGCCTCTTCGGTCCCTCGGTGCTGGTCGCCGGCCACGCCGGCCTCCTGGTCGACCGGGTCGAGGCGAGCCGGCTGCTCGCGGTCGTCTCGGCGGCCGGCGCCGCCTTGGCGCTGACCCTCGGCTTCCTCGACGGCCTCGCGCCCGTCCTCGTGCTCACCACCCTGCTCGGGGTCGTCTTCGCGATCTCCCAGCCCGCCGAGTTCGCGCTGGTGCCGGCGATCGCGGGGGAGGAGCGGATCCAGGCCGCGAACGGCCACATGGAGACGATCCGCTACGTCGGTTTCGGCCTCGGCCCGCTGCTCGGCGGCCTGCTCTTCGCGGTCGGCGGCCTGCAGCTGGCGATGGTCGTCGACGCGCTCACCTTCGCGCTCGTCGCCGGCGCGGCTCTGGCCCTGCGGGTCCGCCGTGAGCCGGCGACGCCGGGCGATGAGGAGCGCGCGCCCCGCGCCCGCGACGGCATCGCCTACCTCTTCGCCGACCGCACCCTCTCGCTGGTCATGGTCGTCGCCTTCGCCTCGCTGCTCTTCATGTCCGCGGTCTGGGTCGGCGAGCTCTTCTTCGTCGAGGACGTGCTCGGCAAGGGCGACATCTCCTACGGAGCGATGCTCTCGATCTGGACCGCCGGGATGGCGATGGGCGCCCTGCTGCTCTCGCCCCGCGTCGCCACCTACGCGCTGGCGACCATCGGGCTCGCGGCCGCCGCGAGCCAGGGCCTGGCCCTGGCCCTGCCCGCCCTCTGGCTCAGCTTCGCCTTCTTCCTCGCCTGCTCGTTCGCGGGCGGCGTCGCGCACGGGCTCAAGAACGTGATGTTCCGCAGCCTCATCCACATCCGGGTCCCCGACGAGCTGCACGGCCGCGCCTTCGCCGCCTACAACGGCATCCGCAACTCCGCCGAGCTCGGCGCCTTCGCGGCCGGCGGCGTGCTGGTCGCGGCGATCGGCGCCCGCGGCACCCTCGCCTTCGCCGGCGGCCTCTCGGCGCTGGCCGGAGCGCTCGGCCTCCTGGTCCTGCTCCGACGCTACGGGGGCTGGGTGCCGACCGGTCCGGTCGGGCCCGCGGCGCCGGACCCGCGCACCGTCCCCGCGGAGCCGCCGGTACCGCTGGCCGGCGATTCGGAGACGGCCTGAGGCGAAGCGGTGCTAGTTGACCGCGAGCAGGTCGACCACGAAGACCAGCGTGGCGTTCGGCGCGATGCTCCCCGCCCCTGCGGAGCCATAGGCGAGGTCCGGCGGGATGATCAGCTCGCGGCGGCCGCCCACCTTCATCCCCGCCACCCCGAGGTCCCAGCCTTTGATCACTTCGCCGGCCCCGAGCGTGAAGGGAAAGGGTTCGTTGCGGCTCCAGGACGAGTCGAATTCGGTGCCCGTTTTGTACCCGACGCCGACGTACTGGACGGTGACCTGGTCGCCGGGTTTGGCTTCGGCCCCGCTGCCCTCGACCAGGTCCGTCACTTTCAGCTTCTTCGGCGCCGGTCCGCTGGGAACCGTGACCTCCGGCTTGGTGTCGGTCGCTTCCGCGCCTTCGGCCGGGGCGGAGCTTTCGGTCGTAGGCTGAGCCGAGGTCGAGGTCGAGTCGTCGTCGCCACCGCAGCCGGCGATGGCCAGCGCCGCAACGGCGCACGCCAAGGCGATCAGAACTCTCCTCCCGCTCACGGCGAGCATCCTACCCACCGTCCCGAAGACCTGCTTGAACGATCAGCCCTTGCCGGAGAGGCGGTCCCAGAAGCGACCGAGGGGGCTGCGCTTGGCGCCGGCGAAGTCGGCCGCGCTGGCGGTGATCGCACCGGGGTTGGACCCTGGCTTCGGCAGCTTCGCCGCCTCCGCCGCGTCGATCTTCAGGGTCACGCCGTTCTCATAGATGCCGTCGACCTCAGGGGCGTCGACGAAGCGGTGACCGCCGGGGCCCGGCATCGTGTCGACCACGATCCCGTCGAACATGTCGATGTTGGGCGCCGCCAGAACCTTCTCGACCCGCCCGATCTCCTCGCCGTCGCTGGTGTAGACGGGGATCCCCTTCCCGACGGCGAGATAGGAGGTCGGCGGCCCGAGGTCGTCCATGGGCGCAGCCTACCGGTGCAAGCCGGCCGACGGATCGCCTCCGCGGGGGAGCACTTAAGGTCAACCGATCGATACCCCGATCCTCACCTCGGCCCTGCTGCCGGCCGCGATCGCGGTGATCATGTGCAGCCTCGGTATGACCCTGACGCGGGCCGACTTCCGGCGCGTGTTCGTGGCGCCGCGCGGCGTCTTGATCGGGATGCTCAACCTCGCGCTGATCTCGCCGCTGCTCGCCTTCGCGATGGCCGAACTGTTCGATCTGCCGCCCGAGCTCGCGGTCGGGCTGGTCCTGCTCGGGGCCTCGCCCGGCGGGATGATGGCCAACATGCTGACCCACCTCTCGCGCGGCGACACGGCGCTCTCGGTGACGATGACGGCGGTCAGCAGCGTCGGTGCGGCGGTCACGGTGCCGCTCTTCCTCGCCCTCTCGACCGACCACTTCGGCGCCGAGGTTGGCGACCCGAGCATGCTCGGCGTGGTCGCGCGGGTGCTGGCGATCGCGATCGTCCCGGTCGCGATCGGGATGGAGCTGCGGCGGCGCCGGCCGCAGCGGGTCGAGGCCGTCTACCCGCGGGTGCGACGGGTCTCCTTCAGCCTCTTCGCGATCGTCGTCCTCGGGGCGATCGTCAGCGAGCACGACACGGTCAGGGAGCACATGGCCGAAGTCGCCGCCGCGGCGCTCGCGCTCAACGTGACGGCGATGGCGCTCAGCTTCACGATCTCGAAGCTGGCACGGCTCGACGAACGCCAGGCTGCCGCGATCGCGCTCGAGCTGGGAATCCACAACTCGGCGCTGGCGATCGCGGTCGGCGCCTCGCTGGCCCCCGAGGTGACGATCCCGGCCGCCGTCTACAGCTCCTTCATGCTCTTCACCGGCGGCGCCTTCGCCTGGGTGATGAGCCGCCGCATCCCCGCCGAGCGGGAGGTCGTCCGGGCGGAGCCGGCCGAGGCTTAGACTGCCGCCGGGAGCGGGAAGGGAACCGAGGAGGAGAGAAATGGGACTGAACCTGGCATCGATCGTGACCGAGAGCGCGGCGCGGCTGCCCGACAGTCCGGCCGTGCGGCTGGGCGGCGCCGGGCTGAGCTACGCGGAGCTCGACGAGCGCAGCGCCCGCCTCGCGGCGCTGCTGCGCGACAAAGGCCTCCAACCCGGCGACCGGGTCGGGGTGATGCTCCCCAACGTGCTCGAGTTCCCGATCTCCTACTACGGCGCGCTGCGCGCCGGCGGCATCGCGGTGCCGATGAACGTGCTGCTGAAGCGGCGCGAGATCGCCTTCTACCTGGAGGACTCGGGGGCGAAGCTGCTGCTCGCCTGGCACGGGTTCGCCGCGGAGGCGCGCGACGGAGCGGCCGACGCCGGCGCCGAGCTGACCGAGGTCGAGCCGGAGAGCTTCGCGGCGCTGCTCGCCGAGCACGAGCCGACTCCCGAGCTCGCCGAGACCGGCGAGGACGACACCGCGGTGATCCTCTACACCTCGGGCACCACCGGCAAGCCGAAGGGCGCCGAGCTCACCCACCACAACCTGCACCGCAACGCCGACGTCTCCTCCCGCACCACCTGCGAGATCGAGGCCGGCGACGTCGTCTTCGGCGGCCTGCCGCTCTTCCACTCCTTCGGCCAGACGGTGAGCATGAACGCCTCGCTGATGGTCGGCGCCTGCCTCACCCTGGTGCCGAGATTCGACCCCGCCGAGGCGCTGGAGACGATCCAGCGCGACGGCGTCACCCACTTCTACGGCGTGCCGACGATGTACGGGGCGCTGCTGCACCACCCGGAGCGCGAGAGCTACGACACCTCGACCCTGCGGCAGTGCATCACCGGCGGCGCCTCGATGCCGGTCGAGGTCCTGCGCGGCTTCGAGGAGGCGTTCGGGGCGATCGTGCTCGAGGGTTACGGGCTCTCCGAGACCTCGCCGGTCTCCTCCTCCAACCATCCCGACCAGGAGCGCAAGCCGGGCTCGATCGGGACGCCGCTGGAAGGCGTCGAGATGAAGGTCGTCGACGAGGACGACAACGAGGTGGCCCGGGGCGAGGTCGGTGAGATCGTGATCCGCGGCCACAACATCATGAAGGGCTACTGGCAGCGCCCCGACGCGACCGCGGAGGCGATGCGCGGCGGCTGGTTCCACAGCGGCGACATGGCCAGGATCGACGAGGAGGGCTACTTCTACATCGTCGACCGCAAGAAGGACCTGATCATCCGCGGCGGCTACAACGTCTACCCGCGCGAGGTCGAGGAGGTTCTCTACGAGCATCCGAAGATCCGCGAAGCGGCGGTGCTCGGCGTTCCCCACGACGAGTGGGGCGAGGAGATCGGCGCCGCGGTCGTCCTCCACGAGGGCGAGGAGCTCGATCCCGGAGAGGTGAGCGCCTACGTCAAGGAGCGCATCGCCGCCTACAAGTACCCGCGCATCGTCTGGTTCCTCGACGAGCTCCCGAAAGGCCCGACCGGGAAGATCCTGAAGCGCGAGATCGAGCCGCCCGCGGCGGTGTGAGCGAGATCGCCGACTGAATTGGCCAGCCAGCCAGGAATCGCGCTAGGCTGGCCCGACCGGGGCATGCAACCGAAGGAGAAGAGATGAGCGTCGCCTCCCAGAGCTTGATGGACAACATCACCTACGAGGACCTCTACCGTCGCTGGGAGGGCGGTAACTGGAGCGCGTACGAGATCGACTTCTCCCAGGACAAGGCCGGCTGGGAGTCGCTCAGCGAGATCCAGCAACGCTCGGCCATGTGGATCTACTCGATGTTCTTCTACGGCGAGGACCGGGTCGCCGACACGCTCGCCCCCTACATCACCGCCGCCCCGACCGAGGAGCAGTCCTACTTCCTCGCCACCCAGCAGGTCGACGAGGTCCGCCACTCGGTCTTCTTCCACCGCTTCTTCAAGGAGGTGATCGGGGTCGGCGGCGACTCGATCCAGTCGACCCTCGCCTCCACCCTGCCGCAGCTCAACTGGGGCTACCGCGGCATCTTCGACCGCCTCGACGCGATGGCCGAGGAACTGCGCAAGGACCGCTCGCTGCCCAAGTACGCGCAGGCGATCACCCTCTACCACCTGATCGTCGAGGGCAGCCTCGCCCAGCCGGGTCAGCACTTCATCGAGGACTTCTTCGCCTCCGAAGAGACGATGCCCGGGTTCAGCGAGGGCATGAGCAACGTCTCCCGCGACGAGCAGCGCCACATCGGGTTCGGCGTCAAGGTCCTCTCCGAACTGCTCGGCGAGGGAAAGCCGGGATGGGAGGAGAACCGGGCGGCGGTGGTCGAGCTGCTGCGCGGAGTGCTGCCCTACGGGCCTGCCGTCTTCTACCCGCCGAACCGGGACCGCGAGTACACCGAGTGCTACGGCTTCTCGCTCGAGGACATCTTCGCCTTCGGCCTCAAACTGATCCGCCAGCGCTGGCGCACGATCGGGTTCCCGACCGAGGAGATGCCGCCCGGCGTCTTCCCCTTCGACCCCGAGGCCTCCGAGGAGGAGATCGCCGAGCGCCAGGTGAAGCTGATGATGGCCGGCATCCTCGGGCCCCCGAACGGGCCGACCCCGGACTCCGACCCGGAGCTGCAGCGTCTCTACTTCGACGTGGTCAAGCGGGTCGCCGACCCGGCCGCCGCCAACGGCTCGCCGCTTGTCTACCAGTACCGCTTCACCGACGCCGAGCCCTGGCACCTGATCCTCGACAACGGCACGACCCGGGCGGAACCGGGCGAAGCGCCGAACCCGACGCTGACCCTGGAGACGAGCTGGGCCGACTTCGTGGCCACCGGCAAACCCGAAGCCAACCCGCTGAAGATGGTCCTGCAGCGCCGCCTGCGTCCGCGCGGGCCGATCCGCGAGATCGCGCGGCTGCGCAAGGTCTTCCCCAGCTAGGGACCCCCGGCTGACCTGGGTGCGGTCACACCGGCTCTGGGTGGCCGCCGCGGCGGCGCTCGCCCTCCTGGCCCTCGCGGCGGCGCTCGCCGCCGCCTGGCATTTCTCCTCCGCGGTGCTGGTCCCCGACCACTCGCCGTGGCCGACCGAGACGACCGTCGAGGCGATGCCGCCCGGCCGGATCGTGCTCGAGAGCTCCGACAGAAGCGAGCGCCCGGGGGTCTACGGGCTCGAGTGGCTGGGAGGGCGGGCTGTCGTCGGCCCCGTCGTCGAGGAAGACGACGACACGGTGACGCGACGGCTGCGCAGCGTCGACGGCTATCTGGCGCCGGGAATGGAGGTGGCCTTCGACTCGAACGTGTGGGCGGGCGATCCGACCGCGGCCCTCGGCCTGCCGTCCGCCACGGTCCCGGTCCGCGGCGGGCTGGGGACGATGCCGGCCTGGCTGGTCCCGGGCCGGGCGCGGACCTGGGCGATCGTCGTCCACGGCATCAACAGCACCCCGCAGACGGGGCTGCGGGCCGTGCCCGCCCTCCATCGCGCCGGGCTGCCGACGCTGCTGATCACCTACCGCGAGGATCTCGGCGCCCCGCCGAGCCCGGACGGCTTCCACCACATGGGCCTGACCGAGTGGCGCGACCTGGAGGCCGCCGCCCGCTATGCGATCGCCCACGGCGCACGCCGTCTGATCCTGGTCGGTTACTCGATGGGAGGGGCGATCGTCGCCCAGTTCATGGAGCACTCGCGACTGGCTGCCGACGTCGACGGCCTCGTGCTCGACGCTCCGGTGCTGGACTGGAAGGCGGTCCTCTCGTTCAACGCCACCGAGATGGGCTTCCCGGCGATCGCCGCCCGGCCGGTCGAGTGGGCGATCGGCACCCGGATCGACGCCGACTGGGACAGCCTCGACGCCATGCGGCACCCGGAGGCCTTCCAGCTGCCGATCCTGCTCTTCCACGGCACCGAGGACGAGGTCGTGCCGATCTCGACCAGCGACGAGTTCGCCGAGCTGCTGCCGGACCGGGTCACCTACTTCCGCGTGCCCGAAGCCGGCCACACCGAAGGGTGGAACGTCGCCCCGCAGCTCTACGAAGCGCGGCTGGGCCGATTCCTCGCGAGCCTGACGCGCTAGGAGATCGGCGGGCGGGCGTCCGCCCAGGGCCGCTCGGCCTCGAGCTGGGCGGCCAGGGAGAGCAGGGTCGCCTCGTCGCCGGGGCGGCCGACGAACTGCACCGAGAGCGGCATCCCGTCGGCGTCGAAGCCGGCCGGCACGGCCATCGCCGGGTTGCCGAGGTGGTTCCAAGGGACGCAGTAGGGATAGAAGCGGCCCATCCCGAGCACCGTGCGCAGCGCCCCCTTGCCCTCCCAGCGGCGCACCGGCAGCGCCGTGCCGCCCATCACCGGCGTGACCAGCACGTCGTGGGACTCGAAGATCGCGTTGACGCGGGCCCTGTCCGCGGCCCGGCCCTCGGTCCGGGCGCGCTCGTAGAGACCGCGGGGCACGATGCTGCCGAGCCGTCCGAAACCCCGGGTGCGGCTTTCGAGCCGCTCGGGATGGGGAACCGCCTCGACGGTCTCCGCGACCCCCACGAGGAAGCGGGCCGCGATGTTGTTGCCGACCCCGCCCCAGTCGGGGTCGCGCTGCTCGACCTCGTGGCCGAGGCTCCTCAGCAGCTCGGCCGCATCGGCCACCGGGCGCTTGGCCACCTCTGAGACGGTCGGCGGCGCCACCGCGCGGGGGGCCAGCGTCGAGTAGGCGACGCGGAGCTTCCCGGGCGCCTGCTTCGCCGCCTCGACGAAGGGGCGGTCCGGCGGCGGCGGGGCCTCGGGCTCGCGCGAACCGCCGGAGACGACGTCGAGCCAGAGCGCCGTGTCGAGCACCGAACGGCTCAGGCAGCCTTCGACCGCGAGCCCTCCCCAGCCTTCGAGGTCGGGGGCCAGCGAGACCCGGCCTCGCGACGGTTTCAGCCCGAACAGGCCGCAGCAGGCGGCGGGGATCCGGATCGAGCCCGCGCCGTCGCCGGCCGAGGCGATCGGCACCAGCCCGGCGGCGACCGCGGCGCCGCTGCCCCCGCTCGACCCGCCGGGCGTGCGCTGCGGGTTCCAGGGGTTGCGGGTGACCCCGTAGGTGGCCGACTCGGTGAAGCCGCAGATCGCCAGCTCGGGCAGCAGCGTCAGGCCGACGACGATCGCGCCCGCCTCGCGCAGCCGCCGCACCATCTCGCTGTCGGCGCTCGCCGGCTCGGTGAATGCGTCGGTGCCGTTCGACTTCACCTCGCCGAGCAGGTCGGCTTCGTCCTTGATCGCGATCGGCACGCCGAGCAGCGGCCGCTCCTCCCCCGCCTTCACCCGCGCCTCCGCCTGCTCGGCTTCGAGCAGCGCCTTCTCCGCGAAGACCTTCCGAAACGAATTCAGCTCAGGATCGAGCCGAGCGATCCGGTCCAAACTGAGCCGCACCAGCTCGACCGGAGAAACCTCCCCAGCCCGAACCATCTCAGCCTGCCGCGCCGCGCCCGCGAACGCGACGTCCGTATCGGCCACAACCTCCACGGCCTGATCCTACGCGGGATTACTTGGCGGGAGCCGGCTCTGGCTCTGCGCCCTCGAAGCTGAGGCGGGGCAGGATCCGGTCGAGCCACGACGGCATCCACCAGTTCCACTTGCCCATCAGCTTCATCGCCGCGGGAACCAGGATCAGCCGCACCAGGGTCGCGTCGAGGGCGATCGCCACCGCGCAGCCGAGCCCGAGCTCCTTGATCGAGGGGACGCCGGTCAGCACGAAGACCGCGAAGACCGAGCTCATGATCAGCGCCGCGGAGGAGATCGTGCGGGCGCTCGAGGCGAGGCCCTCGGCCACCGCGCGCTCGTTGTCGCCGTGGACCAGGTAGCGCTCGCGGATCCGCGACATCAGGAAGACCTCGTAATCCATCGAAAGGCCGAAGACGATCGCGAAGATCAGCGGCACGTTGATCGTGTCCAGCGCGCCGAGGCTTTCGAAGCCGAGCACGCTGTCGAGCCAGCCCCACTGGAAGATGGCGACCAAGACGCCGAAGGCGGCGCCGATCGAGAGCAGGTTCATCACCACCGCCTTCAGCGGCAGCAGCAGCGAGCGCAGCATCACCATCAGGACGACGAAGCTGAAGGCGAGGACGAAGCCGACGATCTTCCAGAAGGAGCCGGAGATCTGGTGGCGGACATCGTCGGTGCGGGCGGTTTCGCCCCCGATCTCGACGCTGGCGGCGGCGGCAAGCGCGGTGGTCGGGACGAAGGACTCGCGCAGCCGCTCGACCAGGGCCCGGGCCGCCTCGGTGTCGCTGGCCGCGGTCGAGGTTGCCTCGACGAGCACGGCGCCCTCCGCGTAGACCGGAGCGGCGACCGAGCTGATGCCGGGCTGAGCACGCAGCTCGTGGGCGAAAACAGCGACCGTCGCACGGTTGATCGGTTCGGAGTAGGTGGCGACGACCTGGATCGGGTCGGCCCCGCCACCGAGCTGCGCGGAGGCGAGTTCGTTGCCGACCCGTACGTCACTGTCCTTGGGGAACTGCTGCAGCGCCGTCGTACCGGTCTCCATCGAGAGCACCGGCGAGGCGAGCAGGAGAAGAACCGCGGCTGAGCCGGTGGCGAAAGCGACCGGACGGGCCATGATGCGGCGCGCCCAGCGATCCCAGAAACCCGGACCGCCGGAGGTGGCGGCGGCCGCGGGCCGCGGGCGCCGGAAGACCGTGTATTTGATGAAGCGCAGGACCCTGGCGACGAGGCCGCCCGGCATCACCCGGTCGCCGAGCATCGCGATCAGCGCCGGCAGCAAGGTGGTCGCGGTGAGGATCGAGACGGCGACCACCGTCATCGCTCCCAACGCCATCGAGCGCAGCGCCTGGTTGTCGACCATCCAGAGGCCGGCCAGGGAGATGATCACGGCGAGGCCCGAGAAGGCGACGGCGAGGCCGGAGGTCGCCAGCGCCTCGGACCGCGCCTCGCCGCAGTCGCGCCCGGCGCGGCGCTCCTCGCGGTAGCGCGCGAGGATGAACAGCGAGTAGTCGATCGCGACGCCGATCCCGATCATCGAGGCCATGTTGGTGACGAAGACCGAGGTGCTCATCTGCAGCGATATGAAGTAGATGAGCGCTCCGGTGACGATCACGCTGACGAAGCCGAGGGCCAGCGGCAGGACCGCCGCGGCAAGCGAGCCGAAGACGACGAGCAGGATCAGCGCCACGATCGGGAAGCCGCTCGCCTCCGCCTTCTGGAGGTCTTCCTTGGAGAGCTCCTGCATCCCCGCCCACACGGTCGGCTGGCCCGCCAGGTAGGGCGTCACCCCGCCGGCGGCGGTGCCGGGATCGAGCGCTTCGCGCAATTCGACCGCCGGGTCGATCAGTTCGTCGGACGTGACCGAGCTGGCGAGGGCGATCACGGTGCTGTCGGCCCGCCGCAGCTGGACCCGGGCTCGCTTGGCAGCGACCGGCGGCAACGAGATCCCCTCGACCGCGGACACGTCGCGGCGGACCCGGTCGACCGCCGCGGCACGCTCGGCGTCGCTCGCGCCCGGCGCCGCCCGCAGCAGCACCGCCACCCCGCCCGCCTCTTTGACGAAGACGCCTTGCATCGCGTCTGCGACCGCCTTCGATTCGCTGCCGGGGACGTCGAAGCCGCCGCCGGTCAGGTGGTCGGTCTGTTTGGCGGCGAAGGGAAGCGCGAGAACGACGATCGCGACCCAGATGCCCAGAACCCAGCGCCGTCGCCGGCTGAGCGCTCCTGCAAGTCGGGTCATTCCGTCACGCATTGGCTGGTTGGCCAGCATTTCGCACGAGGGACGACCCGTCTGTGCGTCGCATCACGCCCAGATCGAGGGTCGCGCGTCGAACTGCGCTTTTTACTGCCTACAGGCGTAAAAAGCGCAGCTCGACGCGACTACTCGTCGACGAGCAGGTACCGGGCCGAGGCGGCGCCGACCTTGAGGCCGGCGCTGTTGTCGCGCTCGGGATCGGAGAGCGCTTGCAGGGCGAAGCCGTCGGCGGTGGCGAACAGGTAGGAGACGATCGCCTCGGCCCCGAAGCGCAGCTTGATCACGCCCTCGTTCTGCTTTGCCTCCAGCACCGCGGCGACGTGCGAGCGGGTCCGCTCGAACAGCTGCCCGACCTCGCGCTGGATGTCGGGATTGCGGCGGCCGGCGCTGAACAGCTCGTAGAGCAGCAGGAAGAAGCCCGGTTCGTTCTCGATCATGTCGGTGAGGCTGGTGACGAGGACGTCGAGCACGTCGTCGGCCGAGGTCGCCAGGGAGAGCCGCTCGTCGAGCCGGTTGATGCGGATCTCGGCGTCGCGGCGGACGACCTCGACCAGGAGCCGCTCCTTGGTCCCGAAGTAGTAGTGGAGCAGGCCGCGGCTGACCCCCGCCTCGCGGGCGACGTGCTCGAAGGTCGAGCCGGCGGCACCGCGGTGGGCGACGCTGTCGCGCATCGCATCGACGATGCGCTGCGCCTTATCGCCGCTCAGCTCCCGCTCTTTGGTGGCTGCCTCCATAAAAACAGTCTAAGTCAAGGTTGTGACGAGACCCAGGGGCCGCCAGGCAAGGACGCAGGAAGCGCCGCGTGCTCCGCACGCAAGCGACCGAGGACGCCGCCTGGTGGTTCCTGGGTCCGTCAGGAACCGTTGATGCTGGTCGCCGACGTGTACTCAAACTCCTCTTCGGCCCCGAACAGGGCGTCGAGCACGGCCTTGCGGGCGCCCTCGCTGGCCGCCAGGGCGATCACCGCGCCGATCACGGCGATCAACAGCAGCTTGCCGATGCCGCCCTTGCGCTTCGGCGGCTTGCGGAGGCGATCGGCGGCCTCTCGCAGGTTCTCCGCCGCCTCGCGCAGGTCCTTCTGGACCTTCTTGTCGCTGGTCACCGCCTTGACCGCGCCCTTGCCGTTGCCGGTGGCACGCCCGTAGGCGCCCTTCGCGGCTTCGAAGGCATCGCGGAGGCTGTCGCGCAGCTCTTCGTCTTCGATCAGTCGGTGGACGTACGGGTTCTCGCGGGCCGTCTCGTAGATGTCGGTGGCGCGGGCCGCCGTGGTCTTGCTCATGCCGTCTCCTCGCTGGTCAGCAGGTCTCTGAGCAGGTTATACCCGAACTTCAGGGGCCTATCCCGTCGAGCAGGACGCCCGTGTTGCGGAAGTTCAGGTGGGAGTCTTTCAGCGCGCGCAGCCGCAACGGGGCGGACCCGGGCCCGGCGAGCTCGAAATGCCGCACGTAGAGGCGGCCGGCGTGGCCCCGCGCCGTTTCGCGGAAGCCCGGGCCGAGCAGGCGCGACGGGGGCGGCGGCACCTTGCCGTCGGAGATGAAGTTGATTTCGTGCACGAGCCAGTCGTAGGGGTCGGCCGGCGTGACTTGGATCGCCCCGCTCGAGAGGTAGTAACGCAGCGACGCCTCGCCGAGCACCCAGGTCACGTTGGCTCGCGGCGCCTCGGGCTCCCCGACTCTGGTCGCGGCGGCCTCCCAGTCGGGCCGTTGCAGCTCGGGATCGAAGCTCGCCCAGACCGAGAAGCCGAGCGAGTAGACGAGCAGGGCGACGCCGACCGCGGTGCCGAGGCGGCGCGCGGCCGGCAGCGTGACGGCGATCGCCACCCCGATCAGCAGCGGAACCAGGGCCGGGAGTACGTTGCGGGCGAGGACGAAATCCTTGCCCGCCGGCACGACCGCGAGCAAGAGCGGGATGCCGACCGCCGCCGTGGCGACCAGGAGCGGGACCGCCGCCGCGCGGCGCTCCTCGCGATCGCCGCGCCGGCGGAGCAGGACCAGCGCCGCCAGGATCAGCGCGAGCGGCACGAAGGCGAGCTCCGGGCGCTCGGGCCGGGCGATCACGTCCGAGGTCTCGCCGACCGCGAACGTGGCGGCGACCTCCCAGACCCGGTGGCCGAGCGAGAAGTTGGAGATCCATTCGGCATGGGCGAGCGACATCTGGTGATAGGCCAGGGGGAAGAGCGCCAGAGCGAAGGCGGCGACGACCCAGAGGCCCGCGAAGCTCTCCCGTCCGCGCCGGCGCAAGAGCAGGAGCGCCTCGGCGGCGAGCGCGAAGAAGGCGAAGTAGTGGGTCGCCAGCGCCAGGCCGGAGGCGAGTCCCCAGAGTGTGAAGTCGCGGCGCCGCCCGGACCGCTGGGCACGCACGCAGTAGAGCAGCGAGATCGCGCAGAGCAGGACCAGCAGCGCGTAGCCCCGGGCCTCCTGCGAGTACCAGAGCAGCATCGGGTTTACCGCGACCAGCGCCGCCGCCATCAGCCCGGCGCGGCGGCCGCGCAGCTCCTCGCCGACGAGGTAGGCGACCGGAACGGTCGCCGCGCCGGCGACGGCGGAGAGCGAACGCAGGCCGAACTCCCCCGTCCCGGTCAGCTGCGTCCAGACCCAGGCCAGCGCGTAGTACATCGGCGGCGCCGACTCGCTGAAGCCGACCGCGTCCATCGCGTGGAAGAAGCTGCCGCGCAGGACGCGGCTCGCGGTGACGATCTCGTCGTGGTGGTAGGCCTGAAGTCCGAGCGTCGCGAAGCGCAGCACCGCGGCCAGAGCGGTCAGCCCGGCGACGATCCAGAAGACCCGCGAGCGCGCCCGCGCCGCCTCGCGCAGCGAGTGCGCGAACGCCGCGGGCCTGCCCCGTCCGAGAGTCGCCGCCTCCATACGCCTAGGAGAGCGCGGTCTCGATTGCCCGGGAGACCCTGTCGACGAAGACGAACTCGAGGTCGCCGAGCTCGTGCTCGGGGATCTCCTCGACGTCGCCCTCGTTGCGCTCCGGCACGATCACCCGCTTGATCCCGGCCCGCTGCGCCGCCAGCGACTTCTCCTTGAGGCCGCCGATCGGCAGCACCTGCCCGGTCAGGGTGACCTCGCCGGTCATCGCCACATCGTTGCGGACAGCTCGGCCGCTGACCAGCGAGGCGAGCGCGACGGTCATCGCGACTCCCGCCGAGGGCCCATCCTTGGGCACCGCCCCGGCCGGGACGTGGATGTGGATGTCGTGCTCGGAGAACCAGAGCTCGCCGAGACCGGGCGCGACCTCGGCCCAGTGCCCGCGGATCCAGGAGAGCGCCGCCTGCGCCGACTCCTTCATCACGTCGCCGAGCTGGCCGGTGATCGTCAGCTTGCCCGAGCCCGGCATCGCGGTCGCCTCGATGAAGAGGACGTCGCCGCCGGTCGGGGTCCAGGCGAGGCCGGTGGCGACCCCGGGATCCTTGGTGCGCCGCCGCGTCTCCACAAAGACCCGGCGGCGGCCGAGCAGCTCGCGCGCTTTCCTGCCGGAGACCCGGACCTTGCCCTTCGCCTCCCCCTCGGCGACGTCGCGGGCGACTTTGCGGCAGATCGTGCCGATCTGCCGCTCCAGGTTGCGGACCCCGGCCTCCCGGGTGTACTCCTCGATCACCGCGGTCAGAGCGGAATCGGCGAACTCGATCCGGGAGGCCTTGAGGCCGTTGGCCTTGATCTGCCGCGGCACCAGGTAGCGGCGGGCGATGTGGCGCTTCTCCTCGACCGTGTAGCCGGACAACTCGATCGTCTCCATCCGGTCCAGGAGCGGCCCCGGGATCGTGTCGAGCAGGTTCGCGGTGGCGATGAAGACGACGTCGGAGAGATCGAACTCGAGATCGAGGTAGTGGTCGCGGAAAGAGTCGTTCTGCGCCGGGTCGAGCACCTCCAGCATCGCCGAGGCGGGGTCGCCGCGGAAGTCGGCGCCCATCTTGTCGATCTCGTCGATCATGAAGACCGGGTTGCGGGTGCCGGCGTCGCGCAGGGCGCGGATGATCGTCCCCGGCATCGCGCCGATATAGGTGCGGCGGTGGCCGCGGATCTCCGCCTCGTCGCGGACGCCGCCGACCGAGATGCGCTCGAACTCTCTGCCCAGCGCTTTCGCGATCGATTTCCCGAGGCTGGTCTTGCCGACCCCGGGCGGGCCGACGAAGCAGAGGATCGGGCCCGGCGAGGAGGGGTTCAGCTTGCGCACCGCCAGGTACTCGAGGATCCGCTCCTTGACCTTTTCGAGGTCGTAGTGGTCGGCGTCCAGCACCTCGCGGGCGTGGCCGATGTCGAGGTCGTCCTCGGTCTCCTTCGACCAGGGCAGCTCGACCAGCCACTCAAGGTAGGTGCGGATGACGCCGTGCTCTGCCGCGGCAGGCGGCAGTTTCTGCAGCCGCGAGAGCTCGCGTTCGGCGGCCTCCAGGGCGTGCTCGGGGAGCTCCGCCGCTTCGATCCGCTCGCGCAGTTCGCTCGCTTCGGCGAGCTGCTCGTCTTCCTCGCCCAGCTCCTCCTGGATCGCCTTCAGCTGCTGGCGCAGAAAGAACTCACGCTGGCCTTTGTCGATCTCCGACTGCACCTGGGTCTGGATCTGGGTCCCGAGCTGCACCACCTCGAGCTCGCGGGCGAGGATCCGGGCGAGGTGGCGCAACCGCTTCACGACGTCGACCTCTTCCAGCAGCTGCTGCTTCTCCTCGGTGCCGATCCGCAGCGCGCCGGCGATCAGGTAGCCGAGGGCCGCGGGATCGTCGATGTTGGCGACCGCCATCTGCAGCTCCTCGGGGAGGTAGGGAATCTGCTCGATGATCTCCGAGAAGGTGCGCTGGACGTTGCGGGTCAGCGCCTCCAGCTCGGGGCTCGGCTCGCTGACGTCGGGCAGCTCGGAGATCCGCGCGACCATGTAGGGCTGCTCGGCGACGAACGATCCGAGCCGGACCCGCTGGGTGCCCTGAACGAGGATGCGCAGCGTCCCGTCGGGCACCTTGATCATGCGGGCGACAACGCCGACGACCCCGACCCGGTGGAGGTCGTCGGGACCCGGCTCCTCCTGCTCGGCATCGCGGGAGGCGACCATGACCAGCATCCGGTTGGTGCCGAGGACGTCGTCGATCAGCTTGATCGAGCGCTCCTGGCCGACCGCCAGCGGGGTCAGCGTCTCGGGAAAGGTGACGGTGTCGCGCAGCGGCAGGACCGGGAGCGCGTCGGGAAGCGGCTGGTTGGCGCGGATCGCGTCCTCGGCGTCGAGCGGCGAGTCGACGACCTCGAGGACCGGTGCCCCCTCCATCAGTTTGGCCCGATCGGGACGCGGCGGGTCGTCTCGCCGGGATCGCGCAGCGGCAGCTCGATCCGCAGCATCCCGTGCTCGTAGGTGGCCTTGGCGCGGTCGGCGTCGACGTCGACCTGGAGCTCGACGACCCGGCGGAACCGCCCCGAGGGAATCTCGATCTGCTGGTAGACCCGGCCCTCGGTCTCCTGCACCGGACGTTCGCCGACGATCGCCAGCTGGCGGCCGCTGACCTCGATCCCGATCCCGCTCAGCTCGACGCCGGCCAAATCGACCTTGACCACGGCCAGCTGCGGGTCGCCGCAGTAGTAGACGTCGACGTTGGGCGAGAACCCGCTGCTGCGACGGCTGACGTAGCGAGCGCGCCCCCACGCGTCCCCCATCATCTGGTCCATCTCACGGCGCATCCGGGCGAAATCTGCGAATAGGTCGCGTTGCGGCACGGTCAAAACATAATGCGCTCCGGTGGGCGGGTCCTGTCGCGGCGGCATCCCCCACGGTGCTCGGGCGCTCCGCGCCCTCCGCGCCGCGGGGGACCCCCGCCCCCGCGCCACCCGCCCGAAGAGCGCATGAGGATGACGTCCCAGCGCGAATCTCGCAACGGCTGGCGGGAAGGGACCCGGTCGTGCCCCGGGCGAATGTGGCCGAAGGCCCGCGATATGCAATCTGATCCCTGCCCGCCATAGGCGGGCAGCATGTTCGGGAGCAGCACCCGAAGGGTGCGCGACAAATTCGCCCGGGGGATGACCGGGTCCCTTCCCTACGCAGCGCGGGATGCCCAGCGGGGGGCTCGCATGAGCAACACCGGCTGCTTGGGCGGAACCAGGCCCTCGGGGCGGTTGGGGCGGAAGGTGGCGCAGGGCTCCTGCAGCTCAAGCGCGCAGAGGAGGTTCTTGTGGAAGTAGCAGTCCTCGCAGGTGGGGGGCTTCGGTTTGCGCGGCATCGAGGCGGGCATATTGGCACCGCCGTGACGGTTTCGTGCGGGGCGATTCCGCAAATCGCTACCTCTTTGAAACGGAGCCGTCACAGGTTCCCCGCGTCTTGCGGGAGAGCCGGGGGGCCGTCGCTACTATTGGCCCAGATGGAGGCTCACGACCGGACCGAGAAGCTCTCGGCATCCCCCCCGCTTTTCAAGAGCGATTTCCTCAACTTCTTCTCCCGCGTGCACCCGGCGGTGCCGGCGGTCGTCTTCGTCCCGGTGATCGTCGCGATGGAGTGGCTGGGCGCCGATCGGGGTTACGGCGTACTCGCGCTGATCCTGCTCTCGCTGGCCGGAATCGGGGTCTGGACCCTCACCGAGTACTGGCTGCACCGCCTCCTCTTCCACTGGGAGCCCGACAACGCCTTCGGCCGGCGGATGCACTTCATCATCCACGGCATCCACCACGACCACCCCAACGACAAGATGCGCCTCGTGATGCCGCCGTCGGTCTCGATCCCGCTGGCGGCCCTCTTCCTCGGCGCCTTCTGGCTGGTCTTCGGGGAGGCGGCCTTCCCGCTCTTCGGCGGCTTCATCCTCGGCTACCTCGCCTACGACTACACGCACTACTACGTGCATCACTTCGTGCCGAAGTCGGCCTTGGGCAAGCGGCTGCGCGAGCAGCACATGCGCCACCACTTCCAGGACCACCGCTTCGGTTACGGCGTCTCCTCGCCCCTCTGGGACGTCGTCTTCCGCACCCTGCCGCGCCAGCGCAACCGCTAGACCGGGCCAGGCGCTCGCGCGAAGGGCGAGCTCGAAGCGGGCATCGGGATCCGCCAGGTCGTCCCCGAACAGCTCGTGCAGCCGGGCGATCCGGTAGCGCGCCGTCTGGGGGTGGACGTGGAGCTCCGCGGCCATCGCCACGGCGTTGCCGTGGTGCCGGACGTAGGCGAGGGCGGTATCCCGCATCCGCTCGCGGGCGCGATCGGTGAGTCCTCCAGGGGCGTCAGCCGGCGGGCGGCGAGCAGGGAGGCGAGCCGGGATTGCTCGCATCACCGTCGGCTTTCACCGCCTGCTCACCCACCGTTCCTTTCGGACTCCCAAACCGCTGGAGTACACGTTCGCCCTGCTCGGGTCGATGGCCGTCCAGGGCCCGGTGATCTCCTGGGTGGCGGACCACCGCAAGCACCACGCCCACACCGACGAAGAGGCGACCCACACAGTCCCCATGTGGGCCACGGCGATGGCGTGCGGGGTGGCCTCGCCGGCCTCTGGCACGCCCACTCCGGCTGGCTCATGTCAGCCGGATGCACTAACACCTAGGGGCTGAAGCCTTAGTCCTAACGGCCACGGCGAAGCGTCTTGACTAAATAAATACTCACAGTGAGTGTGACTGTGCCACACTCCAGGGAAAGTTAACGCCCGTTCTTAGGATGGAAAGGAAATGATGCCTACGACCAACGTACTCGACGAGGCGCGAGAGCTAGTTCAAAAGCGTCTCGCCGACCTTGACGAGGAGCGCAAGCGCCTCGAGCGCGCCCTGGCCGAGCTTGGCGGCAAAGCCCGACGCGCTCCCGGTCGTCCGCGCGGAAGCAAAGTCACCTCCGCCGCCGCTCCCCGGCGGCGCCGCAAACGGCGGGGTGGGACCCGTGCCGACCAGGCGGTCAACCTGATCACCAAAGAACCGGGGATCAGCGCCTCGGACGTCGCGAAGCAGATGAAGATCAAGCCGAACTACCTCTACCGCGTGCTCGGCGATCTGGAGAAAGAGGGCCGAGTCAAAAAGCAGGGCCGCCAGTACTACCCGGCCGGCTGACCGACCACCAGCTCCGACAAGGAGGCCCCGCGCGGGGCGGGTCACGCTACGTAAGACGGGTCCCCGGGTGGGGTCTTCCAGACACTCAGCACGAAGTGCGTCTGGAAGACCCCACCCGGGGGCCCGTTTCGCAGACCTCTAGACCAGCCCGAGCTGGCTGACCGCGTCGCGCTCGTCCCGCAGCTCCATGACGCTCTTCTCGATCCGCTCGCGCGAGAAGTCGGGAACGTCGAGGCCCTGGACGATCGACCACTCGCCGCCGCTGCAGGTGCAGGGGACGCCGCAGACGATGCCCTCGGCGATTCCGTAGGAGCCGTCGGCCGGCACCGCCATCGAGACCCAGTCGCCGTCGGGGGTGCCGAGCACCCAGTCGCGGACGTGGTCGATCGCGGCGTTGGCGGCGGAGGCGGCACTGGAGGCCCCGCGGGCCTCGATGATCTCGGCGCCGCGTTTGCCGACACGGGGTATGAACTCCTCGGCAATCCAGGCCTCGTCGTCGACCGCGTCCCAGGCGGACGCACCGTCCACCCTGGCGTTCACCAGGTCCGGGTACTGGGTCGGCGAGTGATTGCCCCAGGCGGTCATGTTGGTGACCGAGGAGACGGGCTTGCCGAGCTTGCCGGCGAGCTGGGAAATCGCACGGTTGTGGTCGAGTCGCATCATCGCCGTGAACCGCTCGCGGGGAACGTCGGGGGCGTTCGACATCGCGATCAGGCAGTTGGTGTTGGCCGGGTTGCCGACCACCAGCACCCTGACGTCGTCGGCGGCCCCGGCGTTGATCGCTTCCCCCTGCGGCTTGAAGATGCCGCCGTTGGCCTCGAGCAGGTCGCGGCGCTCCATCCCCGGCCCGCGCGGCCGCGCGCCGACCAGCAGGCCGACGTTGCAGCCGTCGAAGGCCTGCTTGGGATCGTCGGCGATCTCGATCTTCCTGAGCAGCGGGAAGGCGCAGTCGTCGAGCTCCATCGCGGTCCCCTCGGCCGCCTTGACGGCGTCGGGGATCTCCAGCAGGCTGAGCTCGACGGGCGTGTCGGACCCGAGCATCTGGCCGCTCGCGATCCGGAACAGGAGCGCGTAGCCGATCTGGCCGGCGGCGCCGGTGACGGTGACCTTGACGGGGGAGGTGCTCACGAATTCTCTCCTCGGGTTAGTGGTTTGGGACGGCCGCTAGGCCATCGCCTGCTGCAGGTTCTGGTCGATCGAGGCCAGGAACTCCTGGGTCGTCTGGTACTCCTGACCGCCGCCGACGAGCAGCGCCAGGTCTTTGGTCATCTTGCCGCTTTCCACCGTCTCGACGCAGACCCGCTCAAGGGTCCCGGCGAAGGCCGAGACCGCCGGCGTCTCGTCCATCCGGCCGCGGGCGGCAAGCCCTCGGGTCCAGGCGAAGATCGAGGCGATCGGGTTGGTCGAAGTCGGCTTGCCTTCCTGGTGCTGGCGGTAGTGGCGGGTGACGGTCCCGTGCGCGGCCTCCGCCTCGACCGTCTTGCCGTCGGCGCTCATCAGCACGCTCGTCATCAGTCCGAGCGAACCGAACCCCTGGGCGACGGTGTCGGACTGCACGTCGCCGTCGTAGTTCTTGCAGGCCCACACGTAACCGCCCTCCCACTTCAGCGCCGCCGCGACCATGTCGTCGATGAGGCGATGTTCGTAGGTGATGCCGGCGGCCTCGAAGTCGGCTTTGAACTCGCTCTCGTAGACCTCCGCGAAAAGATCCTTGAAGCGGCCGTCGTAGCGCTTCAGGATGGTGTTCTTGGTCGAGAGGTAGACCGGGTAGCCACGCTCGAGTCCGTACCGCATCGAGGCGCGGGCGAAGTCGCGGATCGAGTCGTCGAGGTTGTACATCGCCATCGCGATGCCACCGCCCGGGAAGTCGTAGACGTCAAGCTCGATCGGCTTGGCACCGTTCCTGGGCGCGAAGGTGAGGGTCAGCGTCCCCTCCCCGGGCACCACCAGGTCGGTGGCCCGGTACTGGTCGCCGAAAGCGTGGCGGCCGATCACGATCGGCTTCGTCCACCCCGGCACGAGGCGGGGAATGTTCGAGATCACGATCGGCTCGCGGAAGATCACCCCGCCGAGGATGTTGCGGATCGTCCCGTTCGGCGAGCGGTACATCTCCTTCAGGCCGAACTCCTCGACCCGGGCCTCGTCCGGGGTGATCGTCGCGCACTTGACGCCGACCCCGTGCTGCTTGATCGCTTCGGCGGCTTCGACCGTGATCCGGTCTTCGGTCGCGTCGCGGCTCTCGATCCCGAGGTCGAAGTGGATGAGATCGACATCGAGGTAGGGCAGGATCAGCTGCTCCTTGATGAACGACCAGATGATGCGGGTCATCTCGTCGCCGTCGAGCTCGACGATCGGGTTCTTCACCTGGATCCTGGACACCGGCGGGCGATGCTATCTACCTGCCACAATCGGGGCCGATGGCAACCGCGGAGAGGACCGGCATCGGCAACCACGCAGTGGCGAACCAGCCGCCTCCGCTGGTCGATTACAACCTCTTCGAGGCCGACCGCACGCTGGTTGAGGCGGTGCGGCGCGAGGGCGCCGAGTGGGACGAGCAGCGGATCAGCGCGGTCGGCGCCTACGCCGGCAGCGAGCAGGCGCAGACGCTCGGCCGGCTCGCCAACGAGAACGGGCCGCGACTGCGCACCCACGACCGCTACGGGCACCGCGTCGACGAGGCCGAGTTCCACCCCGCCTGGCACGAGCTGCTCGGCAAAGCGGTGGAGTTCGAGCTCCACGCCTCGCCCTGGCAGGACCCGCGTCCGGGCGCCCACGTCGCCCGTGGCGCCGCCTTCATCTGCATGTCGCAGGCCGAGGCGGGGATCGGCTGCCCGATCTCGATGACCTACTCGGTGATCCCGGCCCTGCGCACCCAGCCCGAGCTGGCCGACGAGTGGGAGCCGCGCTTCCTCTCGGCGGCCTACGACCCGCGCAACGTCCCGGCGCCGCGCAAGACCGGGGCGCTGGCCGGGATGGGAATGACCGAGAAGCAGGGCGGCACCGACGTGCGCGCCAACACCACCGCCGCCCGGCCGGTGAACGGCGGCGGGCCCGGAGCCGAGTACGAGCTGACCGGGCACAAGTGGTTCATGTCGGCGCCGATGTGCGACGCCTTCCTCGTCCTCGCCCAGGCCGACGGCGGCATCTCCTGCTTCCTCTTCCCGCGCTGGACGCCGGACGGCGAGCGCAACCGCTTCCGCCTGCAGCGGCTCAAGGACAAGCTCGGCAACCGCTCCAACGCCTCCAGTGAGATCGAGTTCGACTCCGCCTCCGCCTGGCTGGTCGGCGAAGAGGGCGCCGGGGTGCGGACGATCATCGAGATGGTCAACCACACCCGGCTCGACTGCGTGATCGGCGGGGCCACCGGGATGCGGGCCGGGGTCGCGCAGGCGATCCACCACGCCACGCACCGCTCCGTGTTCGGCCGCGAGCTGAGCGAGCAGCCGCTGATGCGCAACGTCCTGGCCGACCTCGCGGTCGAGTCGGAGGCGGCGACGATCTCCGCGATGCGCCTGGCCCGCGCCTACGACGAGGCGATCGCCGGCGACACCGACGCGCAGAACCTGAAGCGGATCGCCAACGCCGTGCTCAAGTACTGGATCTGCAAGCGGGCGCCGATGCACGCCGGCGAGGCGCTCGAGTGCCTCGGCGGCAACGGCTACGTCGAGGAGTCGGGTATGCCCCGCCTCTTCCGCGAGAGCCCGCTCAACTCGATCTGGGAGGGCTCGGGCAACGTCCAGTGCCTCGACGTCCTGCGGGCGATGATCAAGAGCCCCGCCTCCCTCGACGCCTTCTTCGCGGAGGTCGAGGAGGGCGCCACGTCGGAGCCCCGCCTCGCCTCCTACGCGGGGACGCTGAAGGACGAGCTCCCCGGCGACGTCGAGACGATCGAGGCCCGCGCCCGCCGCGTCGTCGAGCGCATGGCCCTCGCCCTCCAGGCCTCCCTCCTGGTCCGCTACGGCGATCCTGCTGTGGCAGACGCGTTTTGCGCGTCCCGCCTGTCAGGGGACTGGGGACAGGCCTTCGGCACCCTCCCGGCCGACACCGACTTCGGCCGCGTCATCGAGCGGCACCGGCCTACGGGCTAGCGGTAGGAGCGGCCCCGGTAGGGGTTTCGCTTAACTTTTTTGAGCATCGTGCGCAGGCAGTTCTACGGCGCGCTCGGGCAAAAAAGTACAAGACGCTTCACCCCTACCGGGACCGCTCCCCAACAGCTCGTCGCAGGACCGAAAAGCTTCGGGAAGCGAATGGGTGCTGCAGCCCGGCCAGTCACGCAAGCAAGCTCCACTCCTGGCGAGGTCGGCGCGGAAGACCTCTCGTCAGAGGTGCTGAGTGGCTTGGGGGGTGTCTGAGAGCTCGGAGCCGGGGGGCGGGGTAGGGGTGAAGCGTCTTGTACTTTTTTGCCGCCGCGAAGCCGGCGGTAGCCGGAGCCGGAATCTCAAAAAAGTTAAGCGGAACCCCTACCCCGCCCCCCGGCTCGTCCTACCCAGATCCCCCGCCCGCGTCCCTGAGCGCTCTACCGACCTGCTCGACAGTGATGACACCGCTGAGCTTCCCTTCGTCGTCCACCGCCATCAGGGCGCCGAACCTGCGCAGATTCTGGTTGCTGAGCAGCGAGTCGAGCGGGGTGTCGTCGCGGACCTGGAAGGTGCCGTCGTCGCGCTCGAGCACGTCGGAGACCTGCGAGCTGGCGCGGGAAATCTCGGGGACCTCGTCGGCTTTGTCGCGCACGATCAGGCCGAGGAAGCGGTGCGCCGCGTCGACCACCGGGAACCAGGGCCACTGGTAGCGGAGGAAGTACTCGTCGAGCGCCCGGTCGATGCTGAGCTCGCCGGGGATCGCGACCGGCTCGCGGTCCATCACGTCGGCGACCTTGAGGTCGCTGATCCGGCCGGTGATCGTGGTCTGCATCGCGGCACCGCGGGCGGAGCCGTTGATCACCATCCCGATCAGCGCCAGCCAGACGCCGGCGAAGACGTCGCCCGCGAAGATCAGGGCGAGGCCGCCGCCGATGATCAGGTAGGCGAGCACCCGGCCGAGGTTGGCGGCGAAGCGGGTCGCCGAGGTGCGGTTGCCGGTCCGCCACCAGGCGATCGCGCGGGCGACCCGGCCCCCGTCCATCGGGAAGGCGGGGATCAGGTTGAAGGCGAGGATCAGGAAGTTGATCCCGGCCAGCCAGGCGACCATCGCCATCACACCGGAGACGTCGGAGCGCCGCTCGACCAGGGCCGCCTCGCCGAACGCGGTCCAGCCCTCGGCGGCGACCCCGATCGCGGTCAGGACCACGACGATCGCCAGGGTGACCGCGGGCCCGGCCAGCGCCACCTTCGCCTCGATCGCCGGGGTGTCGGAGTCGCGGTCCATCCGGGCCATGCCCCCGAAGATCCAGAGCTGGATGCTGGTGATGCCGATCCCGTTGCGCCGCGCGACGAAGGCGTGGCCGAGCTCGTGCAGCAGGATCGAGCCGAAGAAGCCGACCGCGCTGGCGACCGCGAGCAGGAACGGCGTCGTGTCGTAGCTCTCTTCGCCGAGCAGGTCGGCGTAGAAGTCCGACATCCAGAAGAGGACGAGGAAGAGGACGAGGAACCAGGACCAGTCGACGCCGATCTTGATCCCGCGCACGCGGAACAGCGTGAAGGAGCCGCCACCGAACATGCGCCAATGGTAAGTGGGTAGCTTCCCGCGCTCTATGGCGACCGACCGGAAGTGGCTGCGTGAGCGGCTCGAGGAACTCGAGCGGATCGAGCGGCCATCGGCCTCCGAGGGGGAGCGCCGCGCCGCCGAGTGGCTGGTCGCGCGCTTCGCCGAGCTGGGCGCCGAGGCGCGGATCGAGGCCGAGCCCGCGCACGGCACCTACTGGTGGCCGCTGGGGATCGGCGCCGTGATCGGGGCGCTGGGCGGGTTCGCCGCGCTGCGCGGGCGGCGCCTGCTGGGGACCCTGCTCGGGGCGATCGGGGCGGCCGGCATCGCCGACGACTTCCCGCCGGGGCAGCGACGCCTGCGGCGCGTCCTGCCGAAGCGCACCACCTACAACGTGGTCTGCGAAACGGGGGATCCGGCCGCCGAGCGGACGATCGTGCTGATCGCCCACCACGACTCCGCCCACTCGGGCCTCGTCTTCCACCCGGAGATCCCCCGGATCGCCGACCGCCTCGGCCTGATCGAGAAGACCGACACCAGCCCGATGCTGATGGCGCCGGTGGTGGGCGGGCCGCTCCTCGCGGCGCTGGGGGCGCTGACCGGGTGGCGCCCGCTCGCCAAGCTGGGGATCTTCCTCGGGCTCGGCTCCGCCGCGGCGATGGCGGAGATCGGCGCCCGCCCCGTGGTCCCCGGCGCCAACGACAACGGAACCGCGGTCGTCGGCCTGCTGGCCCTGGCCCATCGCCTGCGCGAGGAGCCGGTCGAGGGGGTCAGGGTCATCCTCCTCTCGGTCGGCTCCGAGGAGTCGTTCAGCGAGGGGATCAAGGCCTTCGGCGAGCGGCACTTCGGCGAGCTGCCGCGCGAGAGCACCTTCTTCCTCTGCCTCGAGACGCTCGGCTCGCCCCACCTCCTGGTCCTGCGCGGCGAGGGCTTCCTGAAGATGCACGAGTACCCGCCGCGCTCGCTGGCGCTGATCGACGGCCTGGCGGAGGAGCTGGGGATCCCCCTCTTCCCCAACCTGCGCCTCCACAACGGCACCGACGGGCTCGAGCCGCTCGCCGCCGGCTACGAGACCGCGACGCTCGCCAGCTGCACCGACCTCAAGCAGCCGGCCAACTACCACTGGTGGCACGATTTGGCCGAGAACGTCGACTTCGACACCGTCGCCGACGGCATCGAGCTGGCCGAGGCGACGATCCGCCGGCTCGGCGATCGCTGGCTCTAAATCCGACTGCCTGCTCGGATTTGCCCGCTATAGCATCCGCGCTCGTGCCATCCCATGACGTTCTCGTAATCGGCGCCGGCCTGGCCGGGCAGCGCGCCGCCCTCGCGGCCGCCGAGCAGGGCGTATCGGTCGGGATCATCAGCAAGGTCCACCCGGTGCGCTCGCACTCCAACGCCGCCCAGGGCGGGATCAACGCCGCCCTCAACCCCGGCGACTCCTGGGAGTCGCACGCCTTCGACACGATCAAGGGCTCCGACTACCTCGGAGACCAGGACGCGATCGAAATCATGACCCGCGAGGCGCCGGAGGAGATCCTTCACCTCGAGCACCTCGGCGTCACCTTCCACCGCAATGAGGAAGGCAAGCTCGGCACCCGCGCCTTCGGCGGCGCCTCGGCCGCCCGCACGTACTACGTCGCCGACATCACCGGCCAGGCGATCATGCACGTGCTCTACGAGCAGCTGATGAAGTACTCCGAGCAGATCGCTCGCTACGAGGAGTGGTTCTGCACGGCGCTGGCGATGGACGAGAACGACGAGTGCTGCGGCATCGTCACCCGCAACATCGCCGACGGCTCGATGGAGCTGTTCCAGGCCAAGTCGGTGATCCTCGCGACCGGCGGCAACGGCCAGGTCTGGCAGCCGACCACCAACGCGCTGATCTGCACCGGCGACGGCATCGCGATGGCCTACCGGGTCGGGGCGAAGCTGATGGACATGGAGATGATCCAGTACCACCCCACCACTCTGGCCGGCAAGGGCTTCCTGATCACCGAGGGCGCCCGCGGCGAGGGCGCCCACCTGCTCAACGCGAAGGGCGAACGCTTCATGGAGCGCTACGCGCCGAATAAGATGGAGCTGGCCTCGCGCGACGTCGTCTCCCGCGCCGAGCAGACCGAGATCAACGAGGGCCGCGGCTTCCCCGACGGAACCGTCGCCCTCGACATCACCGTGGTCCCGAAAAAGCGCGTCCACGAGGCGCTGCGCGAGATCGTCCTGGTCGGCCGCGACTTCGCGGGCGTCGACATCACCAGGGAACCGATCCACATCAAGCCGGGCAACCACTACACGATGGGCGGGGTCAAGACCGACGTCGACGGCCGCACCGACATTCCCGGCCTCTACGCGGCCGGCGAGACCGCCTGCGTCTCGGTCCACGGCGGCAACCGGCTCGGCGCCAACTCGCTGCTCGACACGCTGATCTTCGGCCGCCGCTCCGGCGTCGACGCCGCCGCCCGTGCCAAGCGGATCGAGGGCTCGCGCCCCTCGCGCAAGGTGCTGGAGGCCGAGGAGGCGACGATCGCCGACATCGAATCGCGCCAGAAGGGTTCCGGGCGCCGCATCTCCGAAATCAAACGCGAGCTGGGTGAGACGATGGACGCCAAAGTCGCCGTCTTCCGCGACGAGGCGGGGATCCAGGAAGCGCTGGAGACGGTGCGCCGGCTCCAGGAGGAGGCGAAGTCGGCCTACATCGACGACCACGGCAGCGTCTTCAACCAGGATCTGGTTGCGGCGATCGAGCTGGGGTACATGCTCGACAACGCCGAGTCCACCTGCGTCGCCGCGCTGGAGCGCAAGGAGAGCCGCGGAGCCCAGTACCGGACCGACTTCCCGGAGCGCAACGACGAGGAGTGGCTCAAACACATCGACCTCGAGAGGACCGACGACGGGCCCGAGATCTCCTACTCAGAGGTGACCATCACCCAGTGGGAACCGGAAGCGAGGACTTACTGATGGCCGACTACACGATCAAAGTCCGCAGGTTCCAGCCGGAGAGCGGCGAGGGGCCCTACTGGGAGGAGTTCGACGTCGATCTCGAGCCCTCGCTCTCGGTGCTCGACGCGCTGCTGCAGGCGAAGGACCGCGAGGACGGCTCGCTCGCCGTGCGCTGCTCCTGCCGTGCCGCGATCTGCGGCTCCTGCGGGATGAAGATCAACGGCCAGTCCGGGCTCGGCTGCAAGACCCAGATCGGCGAGGCCCAGGAGCTGGCCGAGAAGCAGGCGAGCGCGACCGGTGGCGACGCGAAGGACGCCACCGTCGTGATCGAGCCGATGGGCAACATGCCGGTGATCAAGGACCTGGTCACCGACATGGAGTCGACCCACTGGACCAAGATCCGCCGCGTCACCCCCTGGCTGCTGCCGCACGGCGACCCGCCCGAGCGCGAGTACGTGGTCGAGCCGGAGTCGATGATCGACATCACCCAGTCGATGGCCTGCATCCAGTGCGGCGCCTGCGTCTCCTCCTGTCTCTCGATGGAAGCCGACCCCGGGTTCATCGGCCCGGCGGCGCTGGCCAAGGCCTACCGCTTCGTCGGCGACCCGCGCGACGCCGAGACGGTCGAGCGGCTGCACGACCTCGCCGAGGACCCGCACGGGATCTACGACTGCACCCACTGCTTCAGCTGCATCGACGCCTGCCCGAAGGGCGTGGCCCCGATGGACCAGATCATGCGGCTGCGCCGCAAAGCCGGCGAAGCGGGGATCGAGGATCCCAACAGCGGCCACGCCCACGAGCGCGCCTTCGTGAAGATCATCGAGAAGAAGGGGACGCTGGACGAGGGGCTGCTGCTGCAGGAGTCATTCGCGCCCGGCATCAAAAGCAAGCTGAAACCGAGCAAACGGGCGATCAAGGAACTGCTCGGCTCGATCCCCACGGTGCTGCGGGCGATCAGGACCGGCAAGGCGCGCTCGCCCGTGAAGCTGATCCCCGGCGCGCATCCCAAGCTTCCCGACGGCGCCCAGGACGAGGTCAAGGCGATCTACGAGCACGCCGAGGCGCACAGAGAGGAATTCAACCTGTACATCAAGGGCGAGGAGGGCGACGAGGAGGCCGCGATCGAGGAGCGTCTCGAGCCACCCCGTACCCACACCCTGGCCGACGAGGAGGCCCAGAATGGCTGACGAGAAGATCAAGGTCGCCTACTGGCCCGGCTGCGTCTCGCGCGGCTTCACCCCGGAACTGCACGGCTCGATGGCCTGGGTCGCGGAGGCGCTCGGCATCGAGCTGGTCGAACTGGACCGCGCCAACTGCTGCGGCGCCGGGGTGATCGCCGAGCACAACCAGGAGCTCGCCGACACGCTGAACGCGCGCACCTTCGCGCTCGCCCAGCAGACCGGGCTGGCGATGATGAACATCTGCTCGACCTGCCAGGGGGCGCAGTCGGAGTGCCAGCAGCGGCTCGACGCCGACTCCTCCTACCGCGCCCACATCAACGAGGTGCTGAGCGGCCAGGGCCTCTCCTACGAGAAGGGCAAAGACGGCTTCACGAACAAGAACTTCCTCTGGCTGCTGGTCGAGGACTACGGGCTGGATCGACTGAAAGAGCAGGTCGTGCGGCCGCTCTCCGGCCTCCGGGTCGGACCCTTCTACGGCTGCTACATCGTGCGCCCCAAGGAGCGGCTCGGCTACGACGAGTATCCCGACCGCGACGTCTACCTCGAGCAGGTGATCGAGACGCTGGGCGGTCAGGTCGTCGAGTACGACGGAGCCCGCAAGTGCTGTGGCTTCCCGGTCATCACGATGAACCGCGAGACCTCGCTGAAGCAGGCCGGCACCCACGTCGGCGACGCGATCGACGCCGGCGCCGACTGCCTCGTCACCCCCTGCCCGCTCTGCCACCTCAACCTCGACATGCAG
>Ga0190274_10000226_pt1 | contig 37598 bp, 38 predicted proteins | sample Popmic531T_FD_133002 | JGI IMG/M metagenome (GOLD analysis project Ga0190274, IMG submission 133002) | Populus adjacent soil microbial communities from riparian zone of Yellowstone River, Montana, USA - 531 T | ecosystem: Environmental > Terrestrial > Soil > Riparian zone | place: USA: Montana... | reverse complement strand
GCGCGGCATGCGCGTGATCGTGCAGGGCCGCCTGAAGCAGCGCTCGTACGAGACCCGCGAGGGCGAGAAGCGCACCGTCGTGGAGCTCGAGGTCGACGAGGTCGGCCCGTCGCTGGCCTTCGCCACCGCCAAGGTCACCCGTGCCTCCCGCTCCGGCGGCGGCGGGGGTTACTCCGGCGGCGGACAGGGTGGCGGTCAGTCCCGCCCCCAGCAGTCCGGCGGCAACGACCCGTGGGCCACGCCGGCTCCCGCCCAGGGTGGCCAGGGCGGTGGCGGCCAGGCCGCACCCGCCGGCGACCCTTGGGGTGCACCCGGCGCGGGCTCGGACGAGCCTCCGTTCTGATCCAGCACCACCCTCATCCGAACACCCTCAACCATTCCGGCTGAACCCACTCGTGGGGCCGGGCTTCTAGAAAGGGAGCACCACAATGGCCAAGGCAGTGATTCGCAAGCCCAAGAAGAAGGTTTGCCAGTTCTGCAAGGAGAAGGCGACCGGCGTCGACTACAAGGACGCCACGCTCCTCCGCAAGTTCATCTCCGACCGCGGCAAGATCCGCGCGCGTCGGGTCACCGGCAACTGCGTCCAGCACCAGCGGGACGTCGCGATCGCGGTCAAGAACGCCCGCGAGGTCGCACTGCTGCCCTACACGTCCACCGGTCGCTGAAGGGAGCTGACGACATGAAGCTCATCCTGACCCAGGAAGTCACCGGTCTCGGTGCCCCCGGCGACGTCGTCGAGGTGAAGGACGGCTACGGCCGCAACTACCTCGTCCCCCGTGGCCTCGCGCTGCGCTGGACGCGTGGTGGCGAGAAGCAGATCGAGTCGATCAAGTCGGCCCGCTCCTCGCGCGCCGTCCGCGACCTCGGCCACGCCGAGGAGATCAAGACCAAGCTCGAGGCCCAGGCCGTCAGCGTGAAGGTGCGCGCCGGTGCGGGCGGTCGGCTCTTCGGTGCCGTCACCGTGGGCGAGATCGCCGACGCGCTCACCGAGACGTCCGGCGAGAAGGTCGACAAGCGCACGATCGTGGTCACCAACCCGATCAAGGCGCTGGGCAACCACGAGGTGGCCGTGAAGCTGCACGATGGCGTCTCCGCCACCGTCGCGCTGAACGTCATCCCCGCCTGACCCAGCTCAGTCGCTCACCAGGGGCCGTTCCTCCTTCGGGAGGGGCGGCCCCTGTTGCGTGCGTGCCTGCCCGCCCGCCCGCCGGACGTCATACGGATGGAGCAAGGGGACACACTGTCCGTATGACGTCCCAAGGGGCTCAGACCGCGGCCCCGGTGACCAGCCACGCGTCACCGCGGGCCCGGCGTACCAGCACCACCAGGCGGGCGCCCATGAAGACCGTGCAGAAGGCGACCCAGATGACGACCAGGCCGGCGGAGTACGCCGCGAGCAGCAGCGCCACCGGAGCGTAGGCGACCAGGGTGACCAGCCCGGCGCGAGCCAGGTAGCGACCGTCCCCGGCGCCGATCAGCACCCCGTCGAGCACGAAGACGACGCCGGCGACGGGCTGTCCGAGCGCGGCCACCAGCAGCACCGGGACCAGCAGGTCGCTGACGGCTTCGTCACCGGTGAAGAGCTGACCGATCCACGGGCTGACGCCCGCGAGGAGCAGTCCGGTGACCACGCCGCTGACGGCACCCCAGCGCACCATCCGCTGCGTGGTCTCCCAGGTGCCGACGACGTCACCGGCGCCGAGCATCCGGCCGGTGAGCGCCTGGGCCGCGATCGCGATGGCGTCGAGGGCGAAGGCGAGGAAGGTCCACAGCGTCAGGGCGAGCTGGTGGGTCGCCAGGTCGACCTCCTCCTCGCCGGCGGCGGCGCCGACCGTGACGGCGTACGTCGTCACCAGCAGCGCCGCCCGGAGGGTCAGCGTCCGGACCACGAGGGCCGACCCGGCGTGGGCGGCTCGGCGGACGCCGGGCAGGTCGGGTCGTAGCGGGGCGCCGTGCCGGCGGGCAGCGCGGACCACTACGACCACGAAGACCGCGGCACTGGCCACCTGCGCGAGCACCGAGCCGAGCGCGGAGCCGGCGATGCCGAGCCCGACCGGATAGACCAGGACGACGTTGAGGGCGACGTTGAGCGCGTTCCCGCCGACGGCGACCAGCAGCGGGGTCCGGGTGTCTTGGAGACCACGCAGTACGCCGGTCGCGGCCAGCATGAGGAGCAGCGGGATGGTGCCGAGGAAGGCGATCCGCAGGTAGGTCTCCGCCGGACCGGTGACGGTCGGCCCGGCGCCGAAGGCGGACACGAGAGGCCCGGTTGTCGCGACCCCGACCACCGTGACGACCAGCCCGATGACGACGGCCAGCCACAGCCCGTCCACGCCCTGGGTGAGGGCGCCACGCAGGTCCCCGGCGCCGAGCTGGCGGGCCACGCTGGCCGTGGTGCCGTAGGCGAGGAAGACGCAGACGCCGACCGCGGTCTGCAGCACGACGGCGGCGATGCCGAGCCCGGCGAGCTCGGCGGCGCCGAGATGGCCGACGACGGCGGCGTCGGCCAGCAGGAAGAGGGGCTCGGCGACCAGGGCCAGGAACGCCGGGACGGCCAGCCGCAGGATCTCCCGGTCGCGGGCTCCGGTCACCTGGCCGACCACAGACGCGTACTAGTCACTGTAAGAGGCATATGCATGACTTGTTCCCTACCAGACTAGTTATCAACACCTGTGGATGAACTCGGGATAACCCGGTATCGGACGCTATGTCGACTTATGGGTAGATGAAGTCCAGGTGTCTGGACCATGAACCGAGATCGGTGTCCGACTATTTTCCATGCACAGTTGTGTATGAGCATCTCCGCAGGTCAGACAGCCTATCGACACCCGAACCAGTAGCTCCTCCACAGGTCGGTCCCCAGGTTGGTGCACACTCGCAGGCGTGTCGTCCACGTGCTCGTCCGGGTTATCCCCAGGCCCTGTGGATAGGCCGCTTCCACTCGGGTGGTCCGGCAACGTACGTTCGGGCTCGCGTCGGTGGTGCTGAGTGCCGTTTCCGCCGCTTTCGGCGATGTCGGTGGTCGGTTCTAGAGTCCGATGCAGACCAGGTGAGATCCGGACGGACGATCGAGGGAGCACGGGTTGAGCGTCGCCGAACAAGGGTCTCGTGGGTTCGCGGAGCCCCCGATGGAGGACTGGGGTGACGGTCCCGCGGCGTACGCGCCGGGCGAGCGCCCGAGCACGCCGGGTGACCGTACGCCGCCGCAGGACATGGCGGCCGAGCAGTCCGTGCTCGGGGCGATGCTCATCTCCAAGGACGCGATCGCCGACGTCACCGAGGCGATCCGCGGGACCGACTACTACCGGCCGTCCCACGAGACGATCCACGACGCGATCGTCGACCTCTACGGCCGCGGCGAGCCGGTCGACATGGTCACCGTCGCCGCCGAGCTCCAGCGCCGCGGCGAGCTGCAGCGGATCGGCGGCGCGTCGTACCTGCACACGCTCTCGGCCAACGTGCCGATCGCGGCCAACGCGGGCTACTACGCCGAGATCGTGCGGGAGAAGGCGATCCTGCGCCGGCTCGTCAACGCGGGCACCAAGATCGTGCAGATCGGGTACGCCGGCGAGGGCCAGGTCGACGACATCGTCGACGAGGCGCAGGCCGAGGTCTACAAGATCACCGAGAAGCGGGCGGCCGAGGACTACGCGCCGCTGAGCGACATCATGGACGGCGTCCTCGACGAGATCGAGGCGATCTCCAACCGCGAGTCCGGCATCTACGGCGTGCCGACCGGGTTCGCCGACTTCGACGACCTCACCAACGGCTTCCACGGCGGCCAGATGATCATCGTCGCGGCGCGTCCCGCCATGGGCAAGTCGACCCTCGCCCTCGACTTCTGCCGCGCGGCCTCGATCCACAACAACCTCGCCAGCGTCTTCTTCAGCCTCGAGATGACGCGCTCCGAGATCACCATGCGGCTGCTGTCGGCCGAGGCGAAGGTGCCGCTCAACCACATCCGCAACGGCAACATGACCGACGACGACTGGGCCAAGCTGGCCCGCAAGATGGGCGAGGTGTCCTCGGCGCCGATGTTCATCGACGACTCGCCGAACATGACGATGATGGAGATCCGGGCCAAGGCCCGCCGGCTCCGCCAGAAGCACGACCTGCGCCTCGTCGTCATCGACTACCTCCAGCTGATGACGTCCGGCAAGAAGGTCGAGTCCCGCCAGCTCGAGGTCTCGGAGTTCTCCCGGCAGATCAAGCTGCTCGCCAAGGAGCTCGAGGTCCCGGTCATCGCCCTCTCCCAGCTCAACCGTGGCCCCGAGCAGCGTTCCGACAAGCGCCCGATGGTCAGCGACCTGCGTGAGTCCGGCTCGATCGAGCAGGACGCCGACATGGTGGTGCTGCTGCACCGCGACGACGTCTACGAGAAGGAGTCGACCCGCCCCGGCGAGGCCGACCTGATCGTCGCCAAGCACCGCAACGGCCCCACCCGCGACATCACCGTCGCCTTCCAGGGTCACTACTCCCGCTTCGTGGATATGGCCCACTGACGCTGCTGCCTGAGTCAACGTGAGACGCGAAACATGAAGAAAGACGCGCAAGGCGCCTCAAGACGTGACCTTGTGAACTGGTGCCGCAAACGTGGTCTCTTGGGATCGGCGTCCGACCTCCGACGTCCACGTTGCCCGTCCCGGAGTCGCTGACGTACGCCGGGAGCCCGATTACCGACTCATTGTTCGATCGCATCGCCGATCCGCTCAACCTTGACCTGACCAACCAAGAGGGTGACCACAAAATGACCTCCGATAACGACGAACCCACCGGCACGAAGTCGATGGTGAAGGTCGTCTACTTCGATGAGCAGTCGGCCTCCGACTACCTCGATATCACCGCCGGCGGCTCCACGAGCTCTACGAGCGAAGAAATCAAGGAGCGGGCCTCCGATCTACACGCGAAGGTCGAGACCAAGTTGTCCGCCCGTCTGTCGTGGCTGCCGTTCATCGGCGCATCCGGTGAGGCTGGGACCGGATTCGATTACAAGAGCGTGGGGCAGAGCATCCTGAGCCAGACGCTGTCGAATACCATCCTCACCGACTACCTCGCCGAGATTGTGGACGACGACCGCATTCGCCGTCTGAACGGCTACGTCGTGACCGCACCGGAAGGCTCGATGGCCGCAGCGAAGATGTACACGCCATACATGGTCATCGCGAAGACCGAAGAGTTCGGCGTCGACCTCGCCCGCCTTGATGAGGCCCTCGAGCGCGCCAAGGGCTACTACGAGCTACTCGCCACGAACGAGAACGACCCCAACGATCGTTGCGTCCTTCGGTTCAACTTCCGCGCGTTCCGCAACAACTACGGCCTCTCGGACCTGGGCCGGATGCGCCTGGCGTACCACGCCATTCTCGTTGGCGAGACCACCGAGAAGGGCCTCACGATGGACGGCGAGATGGCCGGCGGCGAGACCGCCACCGGCACTCAGGCTCCGACAGCTCTGGACCTCATCGACGGCCCTCCTGTCGCCCGGAAGACTGCAGTTGACAAGCTCGACGTCTATGACGTCGTCCTCGCAGGAGTCGAACGTGGCTGACACAGACGTCAAGATCTACTACGGCCCGCCTTCCTGGTTTCACGAGCAGATCGGTGACGACATCAAGACGAAGAACCTCGTCACGTTGGTCCTCCGCGACGACGCCCGCCGTCGCGAACTCCGTGTAGTTGGACCGGAGCAGGAGAACGCCCCGGACGAGAAGGTTCGCCGACCAAAGCACGTCGTCGCGGAGTCCAGTGACTACGCGAGCCTCAACGAGCACGTCATTACGAACTTCGCGCAACTCGTTCGCGCGATGCGTCCGAGACACCTCTACGTGAACAACCCACCATCCCGGGTTCACGACCAGCTTCAACGTGCCTTCAAGGACACGACGACCGTGCACTACGACTACCCGCCGTTTACGACGAGCACTCTTCAGAAGTTTCGGGACGATTTTAGCAAGCACCTGATCGGACAGGAGGCCGTCCGGGAAATGCTGCTTGCCTCGATGTACCCGCTCGCTCGTCCTGGTCGCATGAGACCGGTCGTCCTGATGTTCTACGGCCCCTCAGGCGTCGGAAAGACACAGACCGCACAGTTCATCAACGGCCTGCTCGGGGGTGAGCTTCTCCGGAAACAGTTCTCAATGTTTCACAGCGAGAAGTTCGCCTCGTACATGTTCGGAGGCGAGCACGCAGAAGCCTCGCTCGCACGCGACCTCCTCGACCGGGAATCAGGCGTTATTTTGATCGACGAGTTCGACAAGGCGAACCCCATCTTTCACAGCGCCTTCTACGAATTGTTCGATACGGGCGAGTTCGTCGACAAGAATTACACTGTCCGGGTCGGCCCAGCTCTCATTATCTGCACCTCCAACTATTCGTCTATGGACGAGATCCGCGACTCGCTCGGCGATGCTCTCGCGTCGCGCTTCGACGCCCTCATAGAGTTCGAGCACCTCTCTCCGGATGAGGTGCTGACGGTCATCGAGCGAACTGTCGACAGGCGTCTCGCAGGCTTGAGTGTCGATGAGGAGCCACACGTCGCTCGCGACCAGCTGCTAGACCTACTCAGACCCCTTGCCGAGAGCAGTAACAACATTCGCGAACTCGGCAAGACTATCGAGAATGTCATCTCCATCCTGTTGGTGAGGTCAGCACTCGAAAACACTCGCGAGCCCGCGCCGGCGACGACCCCGGCCGAGGCTGAGGCGTCGGTGGCTCCAACCTCGACGGACGACCCAGGTGCAATGACGCCCGTGAGGTGATGGCGAGGCGGTGGCCCCGGAGTCGGTGGGGCCCGTCGTCGAAGAACCCCGCCGTATTGCCAGGCGGAGGCGAGCCGGAGCGCCTCTGAAGGTGTGGGACCACTGCGTGACAAAGGTGTGCGGACGGACGTATGTCGACGTCGGAGTCGCTTTCCGGCCGATCTCGTGGCGCGGCATTCGGGCACTTCGCGCGTTCCCACCAAGGCTGACAGGCAGCATCCGCCACGCCACGTTCACGACGGCGCCCCGAGCATCGCCAGCGTGCATGATCGGATGAGGTCGGCCCTGTTCGTACGTCTGCCTGTTTGGCGACGCAGACGGCAGGCGACGGGCCGGCACGTCGGGTCTATCGCGCGAGCGCCTGCCGCAGCAACCACCAGCGGTGAGCGAGCGTGAGCGGTGGGGTGGGCGGCAGGGCGGTGGGTCGGGAACTTGCGGCGAGGCGGAGCAGGTCGGCCTCGGACTGTTCCCGGAGGAGTCGGCGATAGACGCACAGCCAGATGACGAGCGCGGTGAGACTGGCGGGTGCGAGTCCATAGGCGACGGCAAGCGCCGTGGGGTTCGGGTCGGGAAGACGGTCGGCTGGGTGGGCAACTGACGCGGCGGCGACCAACAGGCACAGGACCGCGACGCTTGCGGCCAGCCAGGGGAGGCGAGATAGCCACCTGGTTCGTGCTGGCGGGAGGTGACCTGTTCGGGTGGGCCACGCGACACCGGCAGGGCTGTCGTCGTCACCTAGAGCGGCCAGTCGCTGGGAGCTCAGCCAGCGCCGCCGAGCAGCCCGCAGCCTGCTCCAGCGATCGGCGAGAGCGGCTTGGAACACGGCGTCGCCGATGTCTGGATCGAACAGTGCGACTCCTCGGCCGTGCCGTGCTTCGACGACCTTGTGGAGTGCGACCAGGGGAACGAGGAGCGACAGCATCACTGCGGGCGCGATGACCTCGAACGCGACCAGGTTCGCCGAGACCTTCGCGTTCGGCGCCCATTCGTCGAGGAGATCAGCGCCTGGGCCGGCGAAGTTGATGACGAGGCTCGTCAGGACGGTTGTGACGGGCAGCAGAAACAGCGCAACCATGGGCTCGGTGGAGGCGCGGTCCAGGAGGGTGGGTCGGCCCGCGAACTGACGGCTGAGCCACGCCAGGGTGCCATGCCAGATAGCGAGTGCGGTCAGTGCTGTCGTGAGGAGAATGATGATGGCGAGCACGGCTACTCGGCCGGGGAAGGCGACGCGAGCGGCGAGGAAGCCGATCGCACCCACCGCCGTCGCAGTCGACGTAGCCGCGAGTACGAACCCCCGAATCGTTGCTGGCACGGACATATCGTGCTGGCAAACGCCGACGACGTCTCAGCATCGACTCGCCGGACTAGCCCCGAGCCCGCACCGACTCGAAGTGAGCCAGGGCCCGGTCGAGGTCCTGCTCGGTGAAGGCGGGCCAGAGCTTCGGGGTCACGTAGAGCTCGGCGTACGCGCTCTGCCAGGGGAGGAACCCGGAGAGCCGGATCTCTCCACTCGTGCGGATGACGAGATCGATCTCCTTGACCGGTCCGCCGCCCAGGCCGGCGGTGATCGCGTCGGCGTCGATCTCGTCGGCCGGGGTGGACAGCAGTGCGGAGCGGATGCTGTCGACGATGTCGCGGCGACCGTCGTACCCGATGGCGAGGGTGCAGTGCCGCGGGCGGTCCGCCGTACGGCGCTCGGCGTCCGCGAGGGCGTCGTCGGTGGCAGCCGGGAGCAGGGACCGGTCGCCCGAGACGTGCAGTGACCACTCGGCGTCGGGGTTCGTCAGGATCTGGGGGATCGTGGTCGCCAGCAGCTCGAAGAGGTGGTCCAGCTCCGCGCCCGGGCGCTTGCGAATGTTGTCCGCCGAGAGGACGTAGATCGTCAGGTGCTCGAGGTCGCGGGCGGCGCACCAGCTCAGGAACTCCGCGACGTGCTCCGCGCCGAAACGGTGGCCGACCCGCGGGTCGACGTAGCCGGCGGCGCGCGCCCAGCGCCGGTTGCCGTCCATGACCAGGCCGAGGTGGGTGGGGCGGGCGCCGCCGACCGTGGTCGTACGGCGTCGCCGGGCCAGCTTCACGTCGCGACCGCGGCGAGCCGGTCGCGGACGGCCTGCTCGGCGCGCTCGTAGACGTCCTTGCGGCCGAGGAGCGAGCGCAGGTTGGCCGAGTCGAGGTAGGCGTCGAGGTCGAAGGCGAGCTGGACCGGGTCGACGTCCGGGTTGATCTCGCCGGCCGCCTGCGCGCCGCTGATGGTCTCGGCGATCAGCCCGAGCCACTCCTCGTCGATGACGGCGAGGGCGTCCCGGACCGCGCCCGGCCGGGCGGCGTACTCGTGGGAGGCGCGGGCGAAGAAGCAGCCCCCCGGGAAGCGGCGGTCGCTGGAGTACTGCAGCCAGGCGTCGAGCTGGGCCCGCAGCCGGCCGATCCCGGGCGGGGTCTGCATCGTCGGCTCGATGACCGTGTGGACGAAGATCGCGCGCGCCGCGCGAATGGTGGCGAGCTGCAGGCCCTCCTTCGAGCCGAAGTGCGCGATCAGGCCGCTCTTGCTGATCTCCAGGTCCGCGGCGAGACGCCCGATCGACAGTCCGTCGAGCCCCTCGACGGACGCGAGGTCCACGGCCCGGGCCAGCACGACCCGGCGGGTGCGGTCGCCACGGAGGAGCCTGCCGTCGGTGGTGAGCTGCTCGGTCATCGGCTCCAGCCTAGTTCCACGAAAAGGGATTGACGTCCGAAGGTAATAGTACGATCGTTCGTATAGTTAAGTTACCTCACGGGAGGGGTTGCCCATGAGCCACCTTCGGATCCGACCGGCCGCACCCCGCGACCACGACCTGCTCGCGGGGCTGCTGCGCGAGCTGTCGGCGGAGTCGGCGTACCGCCGCTTCCAGGTCGGACTCGGCCCCGAGCCGGCGCCGTCCCTGGTCGACGCGCTCCTGCCCGACGGCCTTCGCGGAGGAGCCCTGCTCGGCTTCCTCGGTGAGCGGCTGGTGGCGCACGGGCTGTGGGTGCGCGTCGGCGCGGCACCCGCAGCGGAGATCGCGCTGGTGGTGACGGATGCCCAGCAGGGCAAGGGATTCGGCACCGAGATCGCCGCCGCGCTGATGGTCGACCTGGCCGCGCGTGGAGTGGAGCGGGTGGAGGTGTTCGCGAGCGCGACCAACGACGCTGTCACTCGGATGGTCGCGCGGCAGGCACCCGACGCCGTACCCGAACGAGACGGCGCCACCGTGACCTACTCGTTCGCCGCCCGCACGCGCGGGAGCGCCGTACGCACCGTGGCCTGACCTCACCTGTCACGTGGACCACCCCAAAGTGACTATGGCTGCCTGCCGGAAGGACGAGGAATCTGAAAGGCGGGACGGACCGGGCCCGAGCGCCCGGTGCCGAGGGCGGGAGGTCAGATGTCCAAGAAGGTCGCACCGTTGCGGGTCGTCACGGCCAACGTGCAGTCATTCCCCGAAGACGCACTGACCCTCGATCAGGCGCTCGACGACCTGACCCGCAACGCAGAGATCGGCGATCTCGTGCTGCTGCAGGAGATCGCGACCCGCTACCGCCCGCTCGTGGAACGTGCCTTCCCTACCGATCAATGGATCGTCTACTACGGAGCGGACGACAACGCCAGCCCCATCGCCGCGCGACGCGACCTCTTCACCAAGGTCGACGGCACGGCCACCGAGCTGCACCCGCCGGTGGCTGATCGGCATCGCCGGCGCTACACGACGCACCTGCAGCTCCGACACCGCGAGCTCGGCTGCGACCTGCACGTCTTCAACGCGCACTTCGTCCCCGGGGCGTTCAACGACACGGACCTGCCGGACAAGGCAGACCGGGTCCGGGAGTGGAACGACGGCATCGCCGGGCATCGCGCGCTGATCGCGCGCGCGGCGGCGACCGGCGCGCCGGTCGTCGGTGGTGGTGACTACAACCGCCAGCTCAGGCGGTACAAGCCGCTCCGGGACCAGATCGCGGGCCGGCCGGTGACGTACGCCGTTCCCTCGGCGTCGATCGACATGCTGTGGTTCGTCGACGGCACCGACACTCGTTGGCGGATCCGGGAGAAGGCCACCTTCGAGGGGCGCAACCACAGCAACCCTCAGCGCCACAGCGACCACGGAGCCCGACGCGCGTCGGTCATGCTGCGCGCCGGGGCACGCAGACCCGAGGAGCCCACGATGCCCAAAGCCCCGGTCCACAAGCCCTTCGAACGCACGACGTACGGCGACGTCCGGCCCAAGACCGTCGACTGGAAGACCCGCGCCGCGCTGGAGGAGGCGGAGCGCCGCCTCGGCTACCGCCTCACCATCGTCCAGGGTTCGTACAACGCCGGCGGGGTGCGCCAGTCCGGCGGCACCCACGACGGGGGCGGCGTGGTCGACCTGCTGGCCTGGGACTGGCAGCAGAAGGTGCGCGTGCTGCGCAAAGTCGGGTTCGCCGCCTGGTACCGGCCGACGATCTCCGGCCTCTGGGGCGCACACATCCACGCCGTGCTCATCGATCACGGCCAGCTGTCTTCGTCCGCAGCGGCGCAGGTGGCGTCGTACCGCGCGGGCAGGGACGGGCTGAAGGGGAACCGCGCCGACACGTTCTGGCGGCCCAACCCGATCCCGGTCTTCGCGTACAAGCCGAACAAGCCCAGCAAGCCGACCAAGCCGACCAAGCCGGACAAGCCGACCGTGCCGACCGAGCCCGGCACCAAGAAGCCCGAAGGGTCCACCGGACGGGGCTTCCCGCGCAAGCCACCTCTCCACGGCGTCGACACCAGCCACTACCAGGACGGTCGGATCGACCTCAAGGCAGCGCGCGCCGCCGGGTTGCAATGGTGGTACGTCAAGGCCACCGAGGGCACGACGTTCGTGGACCCGCTGTACGCCAAGCGGGTGCGGCAGGCGCGCAGGGCCGGCCTCCCGGTCGGTGCCTACCACTTCGCCCGCCCCGACCGGGGGGACGCCGACGACGAGGCGAAGTTCTTCCTGGCGACGGCGGACATCCGGGAGGGCGACATGCTGCCGATGCTCGACCTGGAGTCGAGCGAGGGGCTCAACCCCAGCGAGCTCACCGCGTGGACCGGCGTCTGGGTGCGCCACGTCACCCGGCACCTCGCCAAGCTCGGCCTCGCGGGGCGACCGATCATCTACACGCCGTTCAATCTGGAGAAGGGCTTCGGCTGCTACTGCTGGGTCGCCCGCTACAACAACGCCCCGTGCCAGCCGGTCGTCCCGCGTCCGTGGAAGCGCGCGGCGATCTGGCAGCACTCCAACGGGAAGTACGGCCCGGTGAAGGACGTGCCCGGGTTCGGACGCGTGGACGTCAACGCGATGCATCCGGATGTGTCCCTCGATGCGCTCCGGGTACGCCGTGCCTCGCCGTCCAAGCCGCAGCCCAGGCCGCAGCCAGGCGGCCCGACGCCGCCGGTGGTCCCGCCGATCCCAACCGACCCGAACCTGACCGAGATCCAGGAGATCCGGCTCGCCCTCGTCACCGCGGCGAGGGCCATCGAGGCGGCCGCCGACCGCCTGCCTGAGAGGTGAACTGACATGAACGCTCTCCAGTCCCTGCTGCAGGGTCTTCCTCCCAGGGTGCGCCAAACCCTGTACTGGTTGGTTACGGGCGTCGGCGCGACGCTCTTCGTCCTGCAGTACGTGGGCGTCGACGACCTCGGCCCGATCACGATGACCCAGGCGCTGGAGGCCTACGCCCTGGTGTCGCCGCTGGTCGGCGCGGTCGCGGTCGCCAACGTCAAGAAGTCGGTCGACGACTCGCCCGGGCTCGGTGACCTGCAGGACAACGACCTCGACATGGCCGAGTTCGAGCCGGTCGGCGACATGGACGACGTCTACGGGGCCGGGGCCTCGTAGTCATCGACCCTGCCGGTCGTTGACGGACCGGGCGAGCCGGACCGGCAGCCCGGCGACCGCTTCGAGTGGACCGCGCAGCCCCAGCAGGACGAGGACGGCTCCGATGCCGAGCAGCACCGCGACATGGAAGAGGTACGACGAGGGCTCCTCCGCCGGCCACACGTGCGGCGTACGCATGAGGACGTGGAGCGAGTAGAGCGTCAGGGTCGCCGTACCGGCACCGAAGAGCACCGCGACGATGGCGGTCGCCGCCCGCGGCAGCGCGTGTTCGACCAGCAGGCAGCCGCCGATCACGAACAGCGCGCTCCCGATCGTCTGGGCGAGGTCGAAGGGAGTCGCGCTGTGCGGCGCCACGAGCAGCAGCCACGACCAGTCGCCGTCGGCAGGTGGGTTGCCGTACATGCCGGTCGCGTGCTCGTCGGCGAGCACCGGGTCGACGAGCGAACGCGAGATCTGGGTGGCCACGAGCGCGACTCCCAGGCCCAGCGCCGTGACCGCGGCGAGCAGGCCGCGGTCACGGAGGTCGGCCCGCCCGAGCGCGAGGCCGACGAGCAGGTAGGCCAGCCAGGCGACCACGGGGTAGTAGCCGGTGAACAACAGCTCGCTCGCCAGCTGTCCGGGGTCGGCGAGCTGGCCGAAGGTCGGGCTCGCGACGCCGCGCTCCGGCAGGTGCGGGCGGACGACGTGCGACAGCAGCGGCACCAGCACGACCCAGGCGACCGCCAGCGCGGCAAGGGCGCGCGCACCGAGCAGGGTAAAGGGCAGGCCGAGCAGGAACAGCACGCCGTAGTAGGTGAGGATGATCGCGATCCCGGTGTCCAGGCCACCCAGCACCAGGCCGAGGACGGCGATCAGCAATGCCCGCACGGCGATCCCGGTCGTACGGCGTGCGAGGGGCCGCCCGGACAGGTGTTGTCGGGTCATCAGGGCGAGGCTCACCCCGGCCAGGACCGCGAACAACGCCGACGCGCGCCCGCCGGCCAGCCACTGGGCGAAGGTCAGGTCGCCGTCGGGGGTGCGCTCGTCCAGCACGTGGGTGGCCACCATGCCCAGCAGCGCCAGGCAACGGGCGACGTCGAGCCCGACGAGCCGTCGTCCGGGGTCGCCACCGCCCATCCGCTCACGGTAGCCGCGTGCGCCGGATCTGAGAGAGGGTGGACCCGTGCCCCAGATCGAGGTCCGTCCGTACGACGTCGCCGACCGCGACGAGCTGGTCGGGGTCGTGTTCGAGGAGGCCGGTGAGGGGGCGCCGAGCTCGGAGGTGTGGGGCCACCACGCCTCGCTCGCCGAGGTGTATCTGACGCCGTACCTCGACCTGGAGCCGGAGTCCGTCTTCGTCGTCACCGTCGACGGCCGGCCGGCGGGCTACCTGGCGGGGTGCGTCGACGAGTCGTCGTTCCCCAGCGAGGAGGACCGTACGGCGGCCGCGATCAAGAAGCACCGGCTCTTCCGGATGCGTGGTCCGCGGCGGTTCTTCGTGCGGGCGGCGGTCGACACCGCGCTCCTGAGGCTGCGCCGGGTCCCGCTGGCCGGCGAGCTCACCGACCCGCGCTGGCCGAGCCACCTGCACATCGACCTGATGCCGGCCGCGCGCGGCACCGGCGCGGCCGCCGGCCTGATGGACCTGTGGTTCGAGCGGCTGCGAGCGGTCGGCTCGCCGGGCTGCTACCTGCAGACGTCCGCCGAGAACACCCGGGCGGTCGCGTTCTTCGAGCGCGTCGGCTTCCGGAGGTACGGCGACAACGCGGTCGTCCCCGGCATGCGGTACGCCGGCGAGCGGATGCACCAGCAGACGATGGTGTGGGATGCCTGAGCGCGCGCCCCGTTGGTGGTGGCCGACCAGCGTCGCCATCGCCGCCGTGCTCGGCTGTGCCGTCGGCGGGCTGATCGTGATCGCGTCCCAGGACGACGAAGAGCCGACCGGGTGCCCGGCGACGGCGGTCGCTCAGGACGTGCTGCCGTCGGTGGTGACTATCGAGGTCACGGAGCCGACCGGGGGCGGCGGCAACGGCACCGGCGCCCTGGTCCGCGCGGACGGCTACGTCCTCACCAACGAGCACGTCATCGACGCGGCCGTCTCGGGGCGAGCCGCGATCACGGTGCGCTACAGCGACGGGCGGACGTCGCCGGCGACGGTGGTGGGCGCCGACTTAACGACCGACCTCGCGGTGATCAAGGCCGAGGACGGCGCGGACGGCCGGCCGCTGCTGCCGCGGGGCGACTCCGACGGCGTACGGGTCGGGCAGCCGGTCGTCGCGCTCGGCGCCCCGCTCGGGCTGTCCAACACCGTGACCGCCGGCATCGTCAGCGCGCTCGGGCGCTACGTGCCGATCCCCGCCGACACCGGCCGGGTCGCGCACCTGCTCGATGCGCTCCAGACCGACGCGGCGATCAACCCGGGCAACAGCGGCGGGCCGCTCGTCGACTGCGACGGTGCCCAGGTCGGCGTGAACTCGGCGATCTCGACCGTGCCCAACTCCGAGGGCGTCGGAGGTGGCGGCAGCGTCGGCCTCGGCTTCGCGATCCCGATGAGCATCGCCGACCCGATCGCCGACGAGCTCATCGAGAACGGCCGAGTGGCCCACCCCGTGCTCGGCCTCGCGGCCCGTCCGGTGGGCGACGACCCGACCCGCCCGCCGACCGGCCTCGCGGTGACGGCGATCGTGCCCGGCGGCCCGGCCGAGCAGGCGGGACTCCGGGTGGGCGACGTGATCACCGAGATCGACGGCCAGGCCGCCGACAACACCGAGCAGCTGGTGCTCGTCGGACTGCGCCACGACGCCGGCGACACCGTGTCGGTCAGCTACCTCCGTGACGGCGCGGAGCGGTCCGCTGAGGTCACGCTGGCGGCGCCGAGCTGACCTGCTGGTTGGCCTGCTGGTTGGCCTGCTGGGCTCGCCACTCGTCGGCGAGCAGCGCGTAGGTCATCCCGTCGAGCCAGCCCTTGGTGCGATGCAGCGAGTCCTGTACGGCGTACTCCTCCCGCCGCATCCCGAGCCGCTCCATCAGCCGCCACGACGGCACGTTGTCGGCGAAGCAGAGCGCCTTGACCCGTCTCAGGCCGAGGTCCTCGAAGCAGATCCGCAGCAGCTCGGCCGCCGCCTCGGTGGCCAGGCCGCTGCCGGCGTACGCCGGGTCGATGGCCCAGCCGATCTCGGCCTGGACGCCCTTGGCCCGGTCGGCGACGTCGCTCTGCGCCCAGGCGTCGGAGATGCCGAGGTAGAGGTCGCCCACGATTCGGCCGTCGAGCTCGAGGACCAGGGTGCGAGCCAGGGAGCCGGGGGTGGACATCTTCTCGGTGAACCGCTCGAGGCTGGAGAAGTCGTGGCCGATCCACTCGTACATCGACGGGATCCGCCGGTACTGCCACATCGTCTCGACGTCGTCGGCCGCCATCGGGCGGATGGACAGCCTGGCGGTGCGCACCGGCCAGGCGGTGGCACTGAGGTCCTGGGGTGCGGGCTCGTCGGTCACCGGCTCAGTGTCTCGCTTCGAGGCCGACCGAGTCGCGGAGTTTTCGCACGGTCCCTCAGAGGGTCCCGGGGGTGCCGCCGAAGTGGTTGTGGTTGTGGATGTTGGTGCGTGCCGTGTGCTTCGCGACGTTGTTGCCGTCGCTGTCCATCGGCGCGTTCTGCGAGATGTGGTGGCCGCCGCGTCGACCGCGCACCTGGCTCACGACAACGCCGACGACGAGCGCGGCCCCGAGGACGATCAGCACGATCGTGAAGGTGTCCATGTCACACGGTCTCACGGATCGGGTGCGGGATGGCGCCCAATGACATTTGACCGAGCCACGACGGCACCTCGCGCCGTACGTCGGAGGGCGCGTCGATCGTGGCGTCGCCGCTGCGGAGCGCGTCCTCCCAGGTGCGGTCGACGCGCCAGAGCCGCACCATCGTCGACAGCGTGGTGACGACGGTCGCGGTGACGTCGAATCCCGGGTCGTAGTCGCACACGTCGGCGTCGTCGCCGTTGACGCACAGCCACCAGGTCGCCGTACCGGCGGGCTGGTCGGTGAACTCGAACGCCACCACCGTGCGGCTCCGCGGCCACCGGTCGAGCGGCACCGTGCGCCGGATGTCCCAGAGCAGCAGGTGTGGGTCGAGGTCGTCCTCGCCGAGCTCGCCGATCCAGCGGATGCCCCAGGCGCCGAGGCCCTCGACGACCGGCTTGAGCTCCATCCCGCAGTCCGTGAGGTGGTAGCTGGCGCGGCCGTCGACCTCGTCGCGTCGGATGACGCCGGCCCGCTCGAGGGAGCGCAGCCGCTTGGAGAGCAGCGCGGGCGACATCTTCGGGTTGCCCCGCCGCAGCTCGTTGAAGCGGGTGCTTCCCGCCATCAGCTCCCGTACGACGAGCAGCGTCCACCGCTCGTCGAGCACCTCCATCGCCTTCGCCACCGGGCAGAACTGTCCGTAGGACGACATCGCACACCTCCCGTGCTCCCGCGACCAGTAGACCGCTGACAGCAGGGTCGGCACCAGTACAGATCGTGAAGTGCCGGTGGTTCAGAGCTGGCACTGGAGGCAGACGCCCCTCCGGGCGGACGCTCTTGCCATGACAACGACAACTCAGAACACTCAGACACCCACCCCTCTCTGGGCTCTCGGCGACTACCACGCCGTTGCCACGGAGCTGATCGCCCCACTCGGGCCGCGCGTGGTCGAGGCCACCGGCATCGGCGCCGGACAGCACGTCCTCGACGTCGCGGCCGGCACCGGCAACGCGGCCCTGCCGGCCGCCCGCGCGGGCGCCGACGTCGTCGCCTCGGACATCACCCAGGCACTGCTCGAGGTCGGACAGCGCGCCGCGGACGCCCAGGGCCTCGACCTGGACTGGCGCGCCGACGACGCGCAGGCCCTGCCGTACGACGACGGCGAGTTCGACGCCGCGATCTCCTGCGTCGGCGTGATGTTCGCGCCCCGGCACCAGGACGCCGCCGACGAGCTGGTGCGCGTCGTACGACCCGGTGGCCGGATCGGCCTGGTCAACTGGACGCCGGAGGGCTTCATCGGCCGGATGTTCGCGACCATGAAGCCCTACGCGCCGGCGCCGCCTCCGGGTGCGCAGCCCCCGCCGCTGTGGGGCGACGAGGCCCACGTGCGCTCGCTGCTCGGGGATCGGGTGACGGACGTCGTCGCCGTACGGGAGACCGTCGCGATCGACCGGTTCGCCTCCGGCGCGGAGTTCCGCGACTTCTTCAAGGCGACGTACGGCCCGACGATCATGGTCTACCGCTCGATCGCCGACGACCCCTCGCGGGTGGCCGAGCTCGACGCGGCGCTGGCCGCGCTCGGGGACGCCGCGTTGGTGGACGGCCGGATGGAGTGGGAGTACCTGCTGCTCACCTGCCGCCGTACCTGACTGGCTCGGGTCGTCCGCTTCACAGGCAGCTATAGCTAGCCGAGAGGCGGACGACCCGCGTTGTCAGAGCGCGACGTACACCTTGCGCAGGGTCTCGGTGACGGTCCAGGTGGTGCGCTCGCCGGCCCGGAGTCGTACGGCGACGCCAGCGGCGAGCGTGATGACCTCACCGTCCTCGAACTCGACGGTGCCGCGGCCGGCGAGTACCACGAACACCTCGTCGACCTCGGTGTCGTGGTCGACGCCGGGCGCCATGCCCCACAGCCCGACCTCGGCACCGCCGACAGTGGCGAGGGGGGCGAGCGAAGCGGTGTGCACGTCGTTGGTGAGCAGTCGTGAGCTCATGAGTCGAACCCCAGTCCTACGGCGTCGAGGGTCTTCAGGAAGAGGTTGCGCCTGCCCTCGCGGTGGTCGGCGCGGTCGAGCGACCAGCGGGTCGCGTTGATGCCGACGGACGCGAACGGCTCGGGCGGGAACGGCAGCGGCTTGCGCCGCACCATCTCGAGCCGGGTGCGCTCGGTCGCCAGCCCGGACAGCCGGTCCAGCATCACCTCGGCGGCGAACCGGGTCGCGCCGACACCGAGGCCGGTGAAGCCGGCGGCGTACGCCACCCGGCCGCGCGACGCCAGACCGTGGAAGGCCACGAACTGCGTGGAGGTGTCGATGGCGCCGGCCCAGCGGTGGCTGAAGGTCAGCCCCTCCAGCTGCGGGAAGGCCGCGAGGAAGTGCGACGCCAGCGCGCTGAACGTCGCCGGCCTCTCCTCGTACGACGCCCGCACCCGGCCGCCGGCCGGATAGATCGCGTCGTACCCGCCCCAGAGGATCCGGTTGTCGGCGGTCAGCCGGGAGTAGTGGAACTGGTTCGCCATGTCCCCGAGGCCCTGACGGTTGGCCCAGCCGACCGATGCGAGCTGCGCGTCGGAGAGCGGCTCGGTCATCAGCACGTAGTCGTAGACCGGCACCGTCAGCATCCGGGTCCGCCGGATCAGCGACGGGAAGACGTTGGTCGCCAGCGCGACCCGGTCGGCGGTGACCGAGCCATCGGTGGTCCGTACGACGACCGGGCCGCGCGTGGGTGCGTCGAGGCCGGTCACCCGGGTGTCCTCGTGGATCTCGACGCCGAGCTCGGTCGCGACTCGGGCCAGCTCGCGGGCCAGCCGCGCCGGGTGCACCAGCGCGCAGTCGTCGCGGCTCCACTCGCCGGCCAGGAAGAGCGGGCTGTCGATCTCGGCGCGGACGGCCTCGCGGTCGAGGGCGTGTGGACCGAGCCACGCGACCTGGTGCGGCTCGACCGCCACGGCCAGCTGGCCGGTGCGCTCGAACTGGCAGTCCAGCCCGAGGTCGCGCACGTCGGCCTCGAAGGCGTCCAGGTTGGCCGCGCCGAGCCGCTCCAGCTCGTCGTACTCCTCGGGCCAGCGGGACCGGCCGTTCTCCTCGCCGTGGGTCAGGCTCGCCTCGCAAAAGCCGCCGTTGCGACCGGACGCCGCCCACCCGATCGTGTTCGCCTCGAGCAGCACCACCCGAGCGCCCGGGTTGCGGCGCTTGGCGAGCACCGCCGTCCAGAGTCCGCAGTAGCCGCCGCCGACGATCGCGAGGTCCGCCGTCGTCGCGCCGGTCAGGGCGTCGTACGTCGTGCCCGGCGCGTCCTCGAGCCAGAAGACGCCGTGCCGCGACGGCGCCAGGGCGGCCTCGACCGCGGCCGGCGCCGGCGCGTTGCGCTCGTACGCCGTCCGCTCAGGCAACGTGCACGTCGCCGGCCTTGAGCGCCTCGTCGAGGATCGCGAGCCCTTCGCGCGCCTCGTCGTCGCTCATCGTGCACGGCGGCACCACGTGGATCCGGTTGGTGTTGGAGAAGGGCAGCAGCCCGGCCGACTTGCAGGCCGCGACCACGTCGTTGACGCCGGCGGGCGACAGCATCGCCTTGCTGCCCGGGTCGGTGACCAGGTCGAGCGCCCAGAACGCGCCGACGCCACGGACCTCGCCGACACAGGCGTGCCGCGAGGCGATCTCGGCGAGGCCGGGGCCGAAGATCTCGCGGCCGAGCCGGTCGGCGTTCTCGACGATGCCCTCGTCGCGCATCGTGTGGATGGTCGCGACCGCGGCGGCGCAGGCGAGCGGGTGGCCGGAGTAGGTGAGCCCGCCGGGGTACGGCGTGTGGTCGAACGTCTCCGCGACCTCGTCGCTGATGATCACGCCGCCGAGCGGGACGTAGCCGGAGTTCACGCCCTTGGCGAAGGTGATCAGGTCGGGGCGGACGCCGTACCGGTCCAGCGCGAGCCAGCTCCCGGCGCGGCCGAAGCCGGCCATCACCTCGTCGAGGATCAGCTTGATGCCGTGCTCGTCGCAGAGCGCGCGGACGCCGGGGAGGTAGCCCGGCGGCGGGGCGAAGATGCCGGCGGTGCCGGGGATCGTCTCGAGCAGGATCGCCGCGATCGTCTGCGGGCCCTCCGCCTCGATCGTGCGCCGCAGGTGGGCGAGCGCGCGCTCGCACTCCTCCTCCTCCGTGGTCGCGTGGAACTCCGAGCGGTAGAGGAACGGCCCGAAGAAGTGGACGGCCCCGGCGGTCGCGGTGTCGTTGGCGAAGCGTCGCGGGTCGCCGGTCAGGTTGATCGCGGTCTGGGTGCCGCCGTGATAGCTGCGGTACGCCGTGAGCACCTTGAAGCGCCCGGTCTGCAGCCGCGCCATCCGTACGGCGTGCTCGTTGGCATCGGCGCCGCCGTTGGTGAAGAAGACCTTGGTGAACCCGTCGGGGGCGATGCCGGCGATCAGCTCGGCGGCCTGCGCCCGCTGCTCGTTGGCGAACGCCGGCGCGATCGTGCAGAGCCGGTCGGCCTGCTCCTTGATCGCCGCCACCACGCGGGGGTGCTGGTGGCCGATGTTGGTGAAGACCAGCTGGCTGGAGAAGTCGAGGTAGCGGCGGTCCTCGTCGTCCCAGACGTAGGACCCGCGGGCCGCCGTGATCACCATGGGGCTGATCTCGGCCTGGGCGGACCAGGAGTGGAAGACATGCTTGCGGTCCAGCTCTCGGGTGCTCGTCATGACTGCGTCCTCTCAGTGGTCCGGGTCAGTGGTTCTTGGGGAAGGCGAGCTCGAGGCCGCCGGCGGTGGCGGGGTCGGGCCAGCGCGTCGTGACCACCTTGCCCCGGGTGAAGAAGTGCACACCCTCGGTGCCGTGGGCGTGCGTGTCGCCGAAGAGCGAGGCCTTCCAGCCGCCGAAGGAGTAGTAGGCCATCGGGACCGGGATCGGCACGTTGACGCCGATCATGCCGACCTGCACGTCCTGCTCGAAGGCGCGCGCGGCGCCGCCGTTGCTGGTGAAGATCGCGGTGCCGTTGCCGTACTTGTTGGCGTTCACCAGGTCGAGCGCCTCCTGGTAGGTGTCGGCGCGGACGACGCTGAGGACCGGGCCGAAGATCTCGTCGGTGTAGACGCTCATGGTCGGCGTGACGTGGTCGAAGAGCGTGGGGCCGAGCCAGAACCCGTCGGCCGCGCCGGCGGCGTCGACCTCGCGACCGTCCACGACCAGCGTCGCGCCCTCGGACTCGCCCGCGTCGACGTACGACGCCACCTTGTCGCGGTGCACCTTGGTGACGAGCGGGCCCATGTCGGTGTCTTGTGCGCCGTCGCCGATCTGCAGCGTGTTGGTGCGCTCGACGATCTTCTGCACGAGCGCGTCGCCGGTGTCGCCGACGGCGACCACGACGCTGATCGCCATGCAGCGCTCGCCGGCCGAGCCGTAGCCCGCGCTGACGGCGGCGTCGGCGGCCAGGTCGAGGTCTGCGTCGGGCAGCACGATCATGTGGTTCTTGGCGCCACCCAGGGCCTGGACCCGCTTGCCGGCGCGGCTGGCGCGCTCGTAGACGTACTCCGCGATCGGGGTCGAGCCGACGAAGCTGATCGACGCCACGTCGGGGTGGTCGAGCAGCCCGTCGACGGCGACCTTGTCGCCCTGGAGCACGGTGAAGACGCCGTCGGGCAGGCCGGCCTCGCGCCACAGCTCGGCCATCCAGATCGCGGCGGACGGGTCCTTCTCGCTGGGCTTGAGGACGACCGCGTTGCCGGCGGCGATCGCGATCGGGAAGAACCACATCGGGACCATCGCCGGGAAGTTGAACGGGCTGATGATGCCCACGACGCCGAGCGGCTGGCGGATGCTCTTCACGTCCACGCCGGTCGAGACCTGCGGGGAGTTGCCGCCCTTGAGCAGGTGCGGGATGCCGCACGCGAACTCGACGACCTCCTGCCCGCGGGCCACCTCGCCGAGGGCGTCGGAGTGCACCTTGCCGTGCTCGGCGGTGATGATCGCGGCCAGCTCCTCCTTGCGGGAGTTGAGCAGCTCGCGGAAGCGGAACACCACCTGGGTGCGGGCGCTGACCGAGGTCTGCGCCCAGTCGATCGACGCCTTCTTCGCGGAGGCGACCGCGGCCTCGATCTCCTCGGGGCCGGCGAAGGCGACCTGGCCGGTCACCAGGCCGGTCGCGGGGTTGGTGACGTCGCCGAAGCGGTCGCTCGTGCCCGGGTGGGTCTTGCCGTCGATCCAGTGCCCAACGGTTTGCACAGTGGTGGTCATGCAGTCATCGTCTCCCCGGGTGTCGCACGGGTGCGAGGGACAACCTGTCGCTTGTTGCCCGCATCATGCGACAGTACGTCGTATGCCGGTCACCGTCCGCGAGGCCCTCGGCCTCCCCGTGCTGGCCGCCGGCGACCCGGTCGTGCTCGGCGGGGACGCCGGCCTGGACGGCGACATCCGGTGGGTGCACGTCTCGGAGGTCCGCGACATCGGTGCCCTGCTCGTCGGCCACGAGCTGGTGCTCACCACCGGGCTCGGCATGGCCGCCTCGCCGGAGGCCGCCGCGGACTTCGTCGACCAGCTCGTCGCGGTCGGCGCCGCGGGGCTCGTGGTCGAGCTGAGCGCGGCGTACCCGAGCGTCCCCGACCTCGCGCTCCGCCGGGCCCGCTCGGCCGGGCTCCCGGTGGTCGCGCTCAACCGCAAGGTGCGCTTCGTCGAGGTGACCGAGCAGGTGCACCGCGCGATCGTGGCGGAGCAGTACGACGACGTGCGGTTCGCTGGCGACGTGCACCAGACGTTCACCGAGCTCGGCCTGGCCCGGGCGCCGATGGCGCGGCTGGTCGAGGCGACCGCCGACCTGGTCGGCTCCTCGGTGGTGCTGGAGGACCTGTCGCGCCGGGTGCTCGTCGCGGCGGCGCGCGAGGAGTCGGTCGACCGGCTGCTCACCGACTGGGAACGACGCTCCCGGCTGACCCCCTTCCCGCGGGTGACCGAGGTGGCCGGCCCCGAGGGCTGGCTGACCACGCCGGTCGGCATCCAGGGCGGGGCTTGGGGGAGGCTGGTGCTGACCGTGCCACGCGACCGGACCCGAGCGCCGCTGGTGGTCGAGCGCGCCGCGCAGGCGCTCGAGCTCGGCCGGATGATCGAGCGCGACGAGACGTCGATCCAGCTGCGGGTGCACGGCGGGTTCCTGCTCGACCTGCTCGACGGGCGGCTCGGCACCGAGGCCGCGGCCGCCGCCCGGCTGCACGCCCTCGGCGTACCGGAGTCCGGCTCGTACGTCGGCGCCGTCGCGCGGCTGCGGTCCGACGCGCCGGTGGACCGGCTGGTGTCCGCGCTCGGCGACGTGCCCGGCCTGGTCGGCGTCCTCGACGCGGTGCACGTCGGTCTGCTCGTCCCGGTCGGCGCCGACCTGGACGCCGTGGCGCGGGCGCTGACCTCGGTCGAGCCCGATGCCGTGCTGGCCGCGGGCCACCCGGTGGTCGGTGTGCTCGCGGCCGCCGGCTCACTGCGCTCCGCACGGGTGGTCGCCGACGTCGCCGCGACGATGCCGGCGTACGACGGCTGCGTGCGCCAGGCCGACATCCGGCTCTCCGGCCTGCTGATGTCGCTGCGCGAGGACGCGCGGCTGCAGGAGTTCGCCGAGGCCGAGCTGGGGCGGCTGCTCGAGTACGAGGCGCGGTACGGCGGCGGCCTGGTCGCGCTGCTGCGCCAGTTCCTCGCGGTCGGCGGCAACAAGGCCGAGCTGGCCCGGGTCGCCCACCGCAACCGGACCTCGCTCTACCCGGCGCTGCGCCGGCTCGAGGAGCTGGTGGGTCACCCCCTCGACGACCCCGCGTCCCGGCTGTCACTCGGGGTCGCGCTGCTCGCCTACGACCAGGGCCGCGAGCTGTAAGGCGGGGGCCTACTCCGACGCGACCGCCATGGTGGCGCCGAGCCCGATCATCATCACGCCGCCGGCGACGCCGAGGCTGTCCAGCCGCTGCGGACGCCGAGCGAACCAGTCGCGGGCCTTGCTGGCAGCGAGCGCCCAGGTCCCGTCGGAGACGACCGCCATCGCACCGAAGACGGCGCCGAGCATGGCCAGCTGAAGCCCGGTGTGGCCGGCCGGCTCGTTGACGAACTGGGGCAGGAAGGCCACGAAGAAGACGATCGTCTTCGGGTTGGTCAGTCCGACGACGAACCCGATCCGCAGCGAGTGGCTGGCACGCGTGGGCGTGACCGCCCCGAGGTCGACGGCGTCGAGGGCAGCACGGGCATCGGCGCGGTGCCGGATCGCCTGGATGCCGAGCCAGACGACGTACCCCGCACCCAGGATCTTGAGGACCGTGTAGGCATGCGCGCTCGCCGCCACGACGGCGCCGAGACCGACCGCCACCAGGAAGACCTGCGTGGTGACACCCAGCGCGTTCCCGACCACCGACAGCAGGGCGTCGCGACGGCCGACCGTCAGGGCGCGGCCGATCGTGAAGAGCAGGCTCGGGCCGGGCACCTGGATGAAGAGGGCGCTGGCCACCACGAAGGCGAGCCACTGGTTGGTCGTGGGCACCCGGCCATTCTGCTCGCCCCGGCGTACGCCGTGCACACTGTTTCTCGTGGTGAGCATCGGGCGTGAGATCCAGGGCAGCATCTACCGAGCCGGCGTCTTCGGCCACCGGCCGGTCGTCCCCGTCGAGCCGGCGGCGCTCGAGGCCGCCGCGCACCGGCGGATGAGCCCGCAGGCGTGGGCGTACGTCGCCGGCGGCGCCGGTCAGCACCGGACCGTCCAGGCCAACCGCGACGCCTTCGGCAAGCACCGGATCGTGCCGCGGATGCTGGTCGACGTCGGCGAGCGGGACCTGTCGGTCGAGCTGCTCGGGCGGCGGCTGTCGAGCCCGCTGCTCTTCGCCCCGATCGGCGTGCTGGAGATGGCGCACCGCGACGCGGAGTACGCCGTCGCGTCGGCCGCGCGCGAGCTCGGGATGCCGATGGTGATCTCGACCCAGGGCTCGGTGCCGATGGAGGACACGGCGCGGGCGCTCGGCGACACACCGCGGCTCTACCAGCTCTACTGGAGCAACGACGACACCGTCGTGGACTCCTTCGTCCGACGGGCCGAGGAGATCGGCAGCGACGCGATCGTGGTCACCCTCGACACCCACGTCCTCGGCTGGCGGACCATGGACCTCGACCTCGGCTACCTCCCGTTCGCCCGGGGCGAGGGGATCGCGCAGTACACCAGCGACGCCGCCTTCCGGGCGCTCGCCGAGGCCCGCGCTGCGGCGCCCGCCGACGCCGGCCCCAGCCCCAGGCCGACGCTGGCCGCGATCCGGTCGCTGGTCTCGATTGCCCGGCACTACCCGGGCGCGCTGGTCGACAACCTGCGCTCGCCGGTGCCGCGGGCCGCGGTCGAGACCTTCCTCGACGTCTTCTCCCGCTCGACGTTGACCTGGGGCGACCTCGCCTACCTGCGCGAGCGCACCAGCCTGCCGATCTACCTCAAGGGCATCCAGCACCGCGACGACGCGCGGCTCGCGATCGAGCACGGCGTCGACGGCATCGTGGTGTCCAACCACGGCGGCCGCCAGGTCGACAACGCGGTCGGCTCCCTGGACGCCCTGCCGGGCGTGGTCGACGAGGTCGCCGGACGGGTCCCGGTGCTGTTCGACAGCGGGGTGCGCAGCGGGGCCGACGCGTTCGTCGCGCTCGCGCTCGGCGCCCAGGCGGTGCTGGTGGGCCGGCCCTGGGTCTACGGGCTCGCGCTCGCCGGCGCGGACGGCGTCCGCGCGGTCATGGAGCACATCGTCGCCGAGCTGGACCTGACCATGGCGCTTGCCGGGGTCCGGTCGGTCGACGAGATCACCCGCGACCTGCTGGCCTGAACGGCCAGGCGGCAGGGGAGGATGTCGCCATGGGCGCCGGACACTCGCACGGGTCGCACCGCGCGGGCAGAGGCGGCGACGGGGAAGCCGCGCTCGAGGTCCCGCGCGGGCCGCGGCTGACGCTCCTGACGTCCCTGGCCGTCGCCGGGATCGCGGCACTGATCGGCCTGGTGCTGCTGTGGCCCGACGGTGCCGAGGTCGAGCGCATCACCGAGGACGTCTCGTTCGCGGCGCCCGGCGTCACCTTCCCGACCGCCACCGTGGACAGCATCCACGCACCGTGCACCTCCGCCGAGATCGGCTCCGACAGCGACTGCGGCCGGATCGAGATCACCGTCTCCGACGGCGCCGGCAAGGGCGACCAGGCGACGATCCAGGTCTCCCCGCAGGTCGTCGACTCGGGGCTCGCGGCCGGCGACACCGTGCGGCTCCAACGGATCCCCGGCGACGGAGGCGCGGACCCGACGTACACCTACTTCGGCACCGAGCGCGGCGGCCCCGTGCTCGTGCTGCTGCTGGTCTTCGTCGTGCTGGTGCTGGTCGTCGCCCGGTGGCGGGGGCTCTTCGCCCTGATCGGGCTCGCGTTCAGCGGCCTGGTGATCTGGCGGTTCGTGCTGCCCGCCCTGCTCACCGGAGGGTCCGGGGTGGCGGTCGCGCTCACCGCCGCGGCGCTGATCATGTTCGTCGTCCTCTACACGACCCACGGGTTCTCGCTGCGCACCAGCGCGGCGCTCGCGGGCACCCTCGTCGGCGTGCTCGTGACGGCGGGGATCGGCATCCTGGCGACCAGCGCCACGCGGCTGAACGGCGTCGCCGACGAGCAGGCCGGCATCCTGTCCGCGCTGGTCGGCGACCTGAGCTTCCAGGAGCTCTTCGCGTGCGCCGCGATCGTGGCCGGCCTCGGCGTCCTCAACGACGTGACCATCACCCAGTCGTCGGCGGTCTGGGAGCTCCGGGCCGCCTCCCCGAGCATGGGCCGCGCGGAGCTCTTCGCCAGCGGCATGCGGATCGGCCGCGACCACATCGCGTCGACGATCTACACGATCGTCTTCGCCTATGCCGGTACGGCGCTCGCGGTGCTGCTCATCCTCCGGCTCTACGGCCTCCCGTGGGACGTCCTGCTCACCACCGAGGACATCACCCAGGAGATAGTGCGGACCCTCGCCAGCAGCATCGGGCTGGTGCTCGCCGTACCGCTGACCACCGGCATCGCGACCCTCGTCGTCGCCCGGGCGGAGCCCTTGGTGGAATAAGTAGGGCTTATGCTGACAAGCATGAGCCTGACCGACCGCGAACGGGAGATCGTCGCGCTGCTGCGGCGCGACCCGCTGATCGGGTCCGCCGCCCTGGCCCGTGAGCTGGACACCACCCGGGCCGCCGTCAACGTGCACCTCTCCAACCTCGGCAAGAAGGGCGTCATCCTCGGCCGGGGCTACGTGCTGAGCGAGCAGCGGTCCGTGGTCGTCGTCGGCGGCGCCAACATGGACGTCAAGGCGCGCAGCCGCCGCGGGATCGTGGCGGCGACGAGCAACCCCGGCTCCGCCGCGATGTCCGCCGGTGGGGTCGGGCGCAACGTCGCCGAGAACCTGGCCCGCCTGGGCACCCGCACCCACCTCGTGGCCGCCATCGGGGCCGACGGGCTGGGCGACCAGGTGCTCGCCGCGACCTCCGGTGCCGGTGTCCACGTGGAGCAGGTACGCCGGTCCGCGCGCGCGACCGGCACCTATACGGCGGTGCTCGACGCCGACGGCGAGCTCGTCGTCGCGGTCGCCGACATGGTCGCCACCGACGAGCTGTCGACCGACCACGTGAACGCCGCGCGTGACCTGATCGCCGCCGCCTCGCTGGTCGTGCTCGACGGCAACCTGGCGACGGAGACCCTCGCGTTCGCGCTCGACCTCGCCAACGCCGCCGGCGTCCGGGTCGTCCTCGAGCCGGTGAGCGTCCCCAAGGCCGCGGCCCTGGCGCACCTGGTCGCGACCGACCGTCCCGTCCACGCGATCACCCCCAACCGCGACGAGCTCGCCGCGCTCACCGACCTGCCGACCCGCACCACTCGCCAGGTCGAGAAGGCTGCCCGCGCGCTGCACGACCGGGGCGTCGAGCTGGTCCGGGTGCGGCTCGGCTCCGGCGGCTCGCTGCTGAGCGGTCCCGAGGGTCCGGTCGCGCTGGCCGCCGTGCCCGCGGACGTCGTCGACGTCACCGGTGCCGGCGACGCGATGCTCGCCGCCTTCTGCCACGCGCTGCTCGACGGGTCCGACCCGGCCGCCGCCGCGGCGTACGGCCACGCCGCCGCCGCCCTCACCATCGCCAGCCCCCACACCGTTCGCCCCGACCTCACCGACCGTCTCGTCAGGAGCACCACATGACCTCCCCGCACCCCGCCCTCCACCTCGCTCCCGAGGTCGCCGACGCACTGGCCGCCGGGCGACCGGTCGTGGCGCTGGAGAGCACGATCATCAGCCACGGCATGCCCTACCCGCAGAACGTCGCGATGGCGACCGAGGTCGAGGGCATCGTCCGCGACCACGGCGCGGTCCCGGCGACGATCGCGATCCTCGACGGTCGCCTGTGCATCGGGCTCTCGCCCGACCAGCTCGAGCTGCTCGCCAGCGACGGCGACGTCACCAAGGTCAGCGTCCGCGACCTGCCGTACGTCGTCGCGCAGGGCCGCCACGGCGCGACGACGGTCGCGGCGACGATGCGCCTCGCGGCGATCGCCGGCATCCGGGTCTTCGTGACCGGCGGGCTCGGTGGCGTGCACCGCGGCGCCCAGCAGACCTTCGACATCAGCGCCGACCTCACCGAGCTCGGCCAGACCTCGGTCGCCGTCGTCTCCGCCGGGGTGAAGTCGATCCTCGACATCGGCCTGACCCTGGAGACCCTGGAGACGCTGGGTGTCCCGGTGCTCGGGTTCGGGAGTGACGAGTTCCCGTCCTTCTACTCGCGCTCGAGCGGGCACGCGGCGCCGATGCGCGTCGACACGGCCGGCGAGGTCGCCGCGGTGATGCGGGCGAAGTGGGACCTGGGCATCGAGGGCGGCGTCGTCATCGCCAACCCGATCCCCGCCGACGACGAGATCCCCGCCGACGAGATCGGCGCGATCATCGACCGGGCGCTCGGCGACATGGACGCGCTGGGCATCCGCGGCAAGGACGCGACGCCGTACCTGCTGGGTCGCATCGTCGAGATCACCGGCGGCACCTCGCTGACCGCCAACATCGCCCTGGTGCGCCACAACGCCCGGCTGGGTGCGGCGATCGCGGTGGAGTTCGCCGGACTCTGACCATCGCAGGCCCCGTCGTCACTACGATGCTCGCGATCGAGCCCGGGCCGTTTGAGCGAGCGGAGAGTGGTGTGACGTCCGAAGTCCGCCCCGCCATCGGCGACGCGGTCTCGCGGCTGTGGGAGTACATCGTCGACGCCGCGCAGGTAGAGCCGATCACCCTGTTCACGCTGCTCTTCGTCCTTGGGGTCCGCTTCGTCGAAGGCTACTTCGGGTTCTTCAGTCGACAACCGGTCCGACGAGCACGGCGGCGCACGGTTGCCGACCTGAGCCTCTCCTCCCGAACTGTCCTCTCCCGGGCCTGGTGGACGCTGCGGGTGACGACGTGGCTGCTTGGTGGGCACCTTCGCAGGAATCTGCGGTCGGGACCCGACGTCGACATCGCTCGGATCGCGCACAAGATCTGCGCGCCGGGACGTAATGGCTCGGGCTCGATGCCGATCGACGGGCCCCGGTTCAAGGCATTGGTCGGCCTGTGTGAACGCTCTATCGAGCCGGGTGCGCCAGGTCTGATCGTCCGCTACTTGACGATGGGAGCCTGGGAAGAGAACCGCGCGCTACTCGAGCAGTTGCTGCGCTACCTCCAGAAGTTCGAGGAGCTGCGTCCGGTCGCGGTGCCCGATCCGTTGTGGCGGGGCGGGGCGACCTTCGCCGAAGCGGTGTCAGCCCTCACCGGTGCCCTCGTGGTCGCCGACTGCACCACCAGTGCCGCGAGGCGAGCCGAGCGCGTCGCTGTGTGGCACACGGGTCAGTGGCAGGGACGACCCTCGCCAGGAGTCGGCGCAACCGGCGCAGGATCGCTGGAGAAGGTCGGCAACTTCAACGGCGCCGTCTCCACACTGATCGGCGCCGAAGTTCGTCAGAGTCGTGGCTCTGACGGCCCGACCCTCGTCCTGGTGACCGGCGAGTCCGACTACCTGAGCACCGAGCCGGTCAGCAGCAAGCCCTCGGCAATGAACCAGATCGACCAAGCGCCGCCGGCGTGCAAGAAGTTGCTGCCGACGACCGAAGACGACGCCATGCGCCGGTTCGTCCCCCTGGCCGCCACCACGCGGGGACAACCGATCGGTGGCTCGTTCGAGTCGACGACGACAGCGGTCCGCGGTGCCCTGCTCAATGTGAAGGTCGGCCTGGTCTCCCTCCACCAGGGAACTCCACATCTCGTCCTGATGCGCCGCACGCGTTGGGTGTCGAACGCCCGCGGGGCGGTGTCGCCGACGGCCGGTGGGGTGATTCAGCTGCCGGTCGCGGGCGACGCGCGGGACTCCGACGGGTTGGGCTCCGTCGACTTCCTGCGTGGGGCCAGCCGCTACCTGGCCACCGAACTCGGTCTCCGGCCTGAGCAGTACAACGTCGGGGTCCATGCGGTGTTTCTGTCCAACAACCGGCCTCGCCCGATCTCCTCGGAGGGCGCGGATCTCGCGACCGGGGAGCTCGTGGCCACGGTCCTCGTGGCCGGAACGACCATGCTCGGGCCTGACGACTTCCGCGATGATCGGGCCTGGGCGCCTCCGGGTATCGGGCCGTTCGAGTCGCGTGGCGCGTTGTTCGTGCCCATGGGATCGTCTGCCGACGACTTTGCGAACAACATCAGCCGAGGCCGCTACGACCCCGAATCCGGGACGTGGCTCGGCACCACCTCGACCGGCGGTGAAAGCCTGTCCGACACGCTCGAGCAGCCCACCATGATCGCCGCGATGTACGCGTCGACGCTCGTGCATGAACCGGCTCCGACCATCGAGGCCTTTCGCAACGTGGCCTCCGGGACGCCGTGGTGGGCGGAGCCTTGGCCCGACGCCGCCCCGGGGGCGGCGGCCCGGATCTGTCGAGACCCGGAAGCGCTGCTCAAGCCCGGCAGCCGCGGAGGCTTCGCCTCCTGGGCGGCCGCGCTGAAGCTCGACAGGTGGGATGGGCTGCTCACTACGCTGCAGCAGGACGCGAGGCTCTCGACGCAGAAAATGCCGCGACCCGATGCAACCCGGAGCCCCGCCCGGGCGTAGAGCCAACGCAACCGGATCCGTCGAGCAACGCGCTGAGGCACCTCAGATTTCGTTGAGCAAGGGGTATCTGGTTGCGATATCGGGACTCCTCCCGATGTCTGGACAACACCTCATCGGGGAGCGTGAGTGTCCGACCAACCACCGGAACCCACGAGAAGGCAGTCATGAACCCCCTCACCGCCAACCCCGCGATCGTCCTGGACCACGCGCTGCGCTCGGGTCCGGAGAGCAAGGTGGCCCACGGCCACCGGGTGCGCCGGACCGGCCGTGCCGTGCACGCCGCGCGCTCGGCCCGGGTGGCGCTGGAGCGCGCCGGACTCTGAGCATGCTGTTGGACAAATCCCCGAATTTGTCTCAACATGGCGGGCATGGAGCGCACCGCGACGTACCGCCCGAGCACGGCCGAGACCTGGGCCGCGCCGTGGCAGATGTACGCCGACCTCCGTGACCACGACCCGGTCCACCACGTCGGGCGCTCCGCCGGACGCGACTACTACGTGCTGAGCCGTCACGCGGACGTGATGGCGGCCGCCATCGACACGGCGACGTACTCCTCGGCCAGCGGCCTGACGGTCGAGTACGACGAGCTGGAGACGATCGGACTCGCCGACAACCCGCCGCTGGTGATGATGGACCCGCCGGACCACACCGCGTTCCGCAAGCTCGTCGCCCGCGGGTTCACTCCGCGCCAGGTCACCACGCTCGAGCCACAGGTGCGGGCGTTCGTCGTCGACCGGCTCGACCGGCTCGGTGCCGACGGCGGGGGCGACCTCGTGGAGGCGCTCTTCAAACCGATGCCGAGCATGGTCGTCGCCCACTACCTGGGCGTGCCCGAGGGCGAGCGGGACCGCTTCGACGACTGGACCCACGCGGTCGTCTCGGCGAGCTCGGCGGGGACCATCGAGGCAGCGACCGGAGCCATCGTCGAGATGATGGGCTACTTCTCGGAGCTCATCGAGCGCCGCCGCGCCGAGCCCGGGGACGACACCGTCTCCCACCTGGTCGCTGCCGGGGTCGGTGACGACGACGCCGGGATCCTGTCGATCCTCAGCTACGTCTTCACGGTCGTCACCGGCGGCAACGACACCACCACCGGCATGCTCGGCGGCGCGGTCCAGCTGCTCGAGACCGACCGCGACCAGCGTCGGCTGCTGCTCGACGACCCGGGCCTGGTCCCGGACGCGATCGAGGAGTTCCTGCGGCTGACCTCGCCCGTCCAGGGCCTGGCCCGCACCACCACCCGCGAGGTCGAGCTGCACCACACCCTCATCCCCGAGGGACGCCGCGTCCTCCTGCTGTACGGCGCCGCCAACCGGGACCCGCGCCGCTACGGCCCGGACGCCGAGGAGCTCGACGTACGCCGGCGACCCGGGCAGCTGCTGACCTTCAGCCAGGGCAGCCACCACTGCCTCGGCGCCGCGGCCGCGCGGCTGCAGGCGCGGGTGGCGCTGGAGGAGCTGCTGGCCCGGTGGCCGGAGTTCACGGTCGACCTCGACGCCGTGACCTGGGCGCCCGGCCCGTACGTGCGCAGGCCCACGACCGTCCCCTTCCGGGTGAAGCCGTGAAGGCTCTGTCATGAAGATCGACCAGGCCGAGCGGATCCTCGACGCCGCCGCCGAGCTGTTCGCCCGCCAGGGTGTCAACGCGGTCGGCATGGGCGAGGTCGCCCGCGCCGCCGGCTGCTCCCGGGCGACCCTCTACCGCTACTTCGAGGACCGGCAGGCGCTGCACGTCGCGTTCGTGCGCCGGGAGGCCCGACGCATCGGCCGGCTCGTCGCCGCCGAGACCGACCAGCTCGCGGACGCCGTCCTCGCGGCGGTCCGCCACGTGCGGGCGGCGCCCGAGCTGCTCGCCTGGTTCGGCGCCGCCGACGTGCGCACCACCGCAGAGCTCGCCCAGTCCGACGACGTCATCGCGGGGCTGGGGCTGACCGCCGTCGGCGACCTCGCCGACGCCCGCTGGCTGGTCCGGGTGATCGTCTCGCTGCTCGTCGTGCCCGGCCGGGACGAGGCCGAGGAGCGGGCGATGGTCGAGACGTACGTCGTGCCCGCCCTGGCGGGGCGGATCCGATAGGGCAGGCTGGCCCCATGTACTTCGTCGGCGTCGACCTGGCCTGGGGCGAGCGCCAGCAGACCGGCCTGGCCGTCCTCGACGAGGAGGGCCACCTCCTGCACGTCTCGGCCGCGCGCACCGACGAGGACATCGAGGCCGAGCTGACGCCGTACGTCGCGGGCCCGTGCCTGGTCGCGATCGACGCGCCCCTGATCGTCACCAACCCGACCGGCTCGCGGCCCGCCGAGCGCCAGCTGAGCAAGGACTTCCGGCGCTTCGAGGCCGGGACGCACCCCTCCAACACCGGCAAGCCGGAGTTCGCCAACGGCACCCGCGGCGCCCGGCTCTGCAAGCGGCTGCGCCTCGACATGGACCCGCGCTCGGGCCGCGACCGGCGTGCGCTGGAGGTCTACCCGCACCCGGCGACGATCGTGCTCTTCGGGCTCGGCAAGACCCTGAAGTACAAGGACAAGCGCGGCCGTGACCTCGAGGGACTGCGTGCCGCGATGCTCACGCTGATGGACCACCTCGAGCGCCTGGTGGTCACCAACCGGGCCTGGCGGGACCTGCGGACCAAGGTCGAGACGGCGACCCGCAAGAGCGAGCTCGGCCAGGTCGAGGACCAGGTGGACGCCGTCGTCTGCGCCTACGTGGCGCTGTTCTCCGCGCGCTGGCCCGAGCGGACCACGACGTACGGCGACTTCGAGACCGGCTACATCGTCACCCCGACGCTGCCGGACGACCACGCCACGATCCGCTCCGCGGTCGAGGAGTACGCCGTACGACACCCGGAGCTGGTCGTGCGGGCCCGGGAGTACGTCGCCCTGGTGACCGAGATTCTCGACGAGGCCGGGATCAACTACCTGACCGTCGACGGCCGGGCCAAGAGCGTCGATTCGTTCGCCGCGAAGGCCGGTCGCACCGCCAACGGCCTGCCCGTCTACCCCGACCCGCTGCGCGACATCACGGACCAGATCGGGATCCGGGTGATCACCTACGTGCGCAGCGACGTGGCGGCGGTCGCGGATGTCCTCGGCTCTCAGCTGACCGTCCTCGACGACCGCGACCTCGGCCAGGAGACCGCGAGCGAGGGCCGGTTCGGCTATGCGAGCCGGCACCTCCAGGTCACCCGCAACGGCGGACCCAACGCGCAGGTCCAGGTGCGCACCGTGCTGCAGCTCGCCTGGGCCGAGTTCGAGCACGACATCCGCTACAAGGGCACCGTGCCCGAGGAGCACGCGCGCGACTTCGACCGTCGGTTCACCCTCGCCGCGGGGCTGCTCGAGCTGGCCGACCAGGAGTTCACCACGATCCGCGACCGGCTCCGTGGTGGCTCCGTCGCGGAGCCCGAGATCGACGCGGACGGGATCACCCCCCGCGAGCTGGCGGCGTACCTCGCCGGGCAGTACCCCGACGCCGAGTGGTCCCGCACCGACCACTACGCCTGGATCGCGAGCCTGCTGCCCGAACTGGGGATCACCACGCTGGCCGCGCTCGGCGACGTCCTGGCCGACGTCGACGTCGACCAGGTGACCGCCCGGATGGACTACCGCTACCCGCCCGGCGCCGTACGCCGTCTCGACGACGCGCTGCTCGCGGCGTTCGGCGAGCGGTACGTCGAGCTGCCCGGCAACGCGCACCGCGAGGCGCTGCTCGGCACCCGGCTGGAGCGGATGCGCGGGTAGCGCTCAGGGTCGGTACGGCGGCGCGACGCCCCAGCCCCAGCGCGGGACCGGTGCGTGCTCGACCACCTCGGCGCCGGGCTGGGAGTTCTCGAGCGCCAGTCGGGTGCCCCACTCCAGGTAGCCGACGAGCGCCGCGCGGAACTCCGGATCGGCCGGCAGGCCGGCGTCGTCGGCGGCCAGACTCATCGTCGCCGCGAACCGGTGCCGCTGCTCGGCCGTGATCCCCAGGTTGCGATGGTGCGCGAGCATCCGCGCGTATCCGCCGAGGTCGTCGGTGTAGGTGGCCGGGCCGCCGAAGACCTCCGACCACCAGGCCGCGACGTGCGCGCGGTGCTCCTCGGAGACGCCGCCCGGGAAGAAGCCGCTCAGCGTCTCGTCGCGCTCCACCCGGTCGTAGAAGCAGTCGATCAGCCGACGCAGCGCCGGCCCGCCGCCGGCCCACTCGTAGAGCGTCGGGTAGTCCGTCATGCATCGACGCTACCTTCGATGCATGACCCCAGCAGACGTCTACATCGACTTCTTCGAGCGGATCCTGGAGAACGGCGTGGCCGCGGTCGACGGCCTCACCGACGATCAGCTCGCGCACCGGATCACGCCCGACGCCAACTCGATCGCCTGGTTGATCTGGCACACCGCCCGGGTGCAGGACGCGCAGGTCGCGCACGCCGCCGGGACGGCGGAGGTGTGGTCCAGCCAGGGCTGGGTCGAGAAGTTCGACCTGGACCTCGACCCGGCCGACCACGGCTACGGCCACACCAGCGAGCAGGTCGGCAAGGTCCGCGCCGGCGCGGAGCTGCTCGCCGACTACCTGCGCGCCACCCACGAGGCGACGGTCGGCTACCTGCGCACGGTCACCGAGGCCGACCTGGACGAGGTCATCGACCGCAGCTGGTCACCGCCGGTCACCCGCGGCGTGCGGCTGGTCAGCATCGTGGACGACGACGCGCAGCACGTCGGCCAGGCGGCGTACCTGCGCGGGCTGCTCGACGCCTAGGTCAGGCGCTGGCTGCGGTACGACGAGGCCGGACCAGCTGCCGGAAGGCGCTGATCGCGGCGGCCGTCACCGTCAGCGAGAGGGCCAGGCACGGCAGGCCCGCTCGCCAGTCGGGCGCGCAGCCGACCGCTTCGGTCGCGGTCCTCGGGTAGCCGTCGGCGCAGACCGCCGAGAAACCGTGGAAGAACGTCGCGTTGAGGAACATCACGCCCAGGACGGGCGCCGCGCACACGCAGATGGCGATCACCACGACAAGCCCGACCACGCGCCCCCTCGACATGGGCGAGAGCATACGACTCAGGCGTCGACGCGCTGGCTTCCGGGCACCACACAGCTCGCCGTGACCGGCGCGCCCTCGCAGCACGGCCGGATGTGGCCGCACCGGTCGCAGCGCGAATGCGAGGTCTCCCACCGCATCGTCGATCCGCAGTTGTCGCACTCCATGCCGTCCATGGAGCGAGTCTGGCAGCCGCGGGCTACGCCGAGCCGGAGGCGCGCTTCGCCTCGCCGAGCAGCTGACGCAGACCGGCGGCGTCCACCTCGGGGCCGTACGCCGGCTGGTCGCGGTCGAAGCGCCAGCCCTCGGCGAGCGGGCCGGCGTCGACGACGTCGTACCCGATCTCGTCGGTGAGCGCGGCGACCGTCGCCTTCGCGGCGGCGTCGTCGCCGGCGATCGGGAGGGCGCGGCGACCCGCGGTGCCGGCGGGCACGCCCTGGGTGGCGAGGTGGCCGGACTGGATGGCGTTGAAGAGCTTCACGACGTGCGACTCCGGCAGACGGGCCTGGAGGACCTCGCTCGGCGTGGTCTCGCCGTTGTCGATCTCGGCGACGTGCCCGTCGCGCTCGAAGTAGTAGTTGTTGGTGTCGATGACGACCTTGCCGGCGAGCGGCGCGACCGGCACCTTGTCGACGGCCAGGAAAGGCACCGACACGACCACGATGTCCCCGGCCTCGGCCGCCTCCTCGGCGGTGCCGGCGCGGGCGTTGTCACCGATCTCCGACACCAGGTCGGCGAGCGTCTCCGGCCCGCGCGAGTTGCTGATGACGACGTCGTACCCCTGCGCCGCGAAGAGCTTGGCCAGGGTGCCGCCGATGTTGCCGCTACCGATCAATCCGATGGTGGTCATGATGGGCGAACGGCGTGAGCCTGCCGGTTGTTCCGCCGGCACTCCGCAGTCGGGCCCAATTGGGCCCGACTGCGGAGTGGTCAGGAGCAGGTCACCAGGCGACGGGCTCGAAGTCCTTCAGGAAGTGGCCGTAGAGGTCCTCGCCGGCCTCGCCGCGCACGATCGGGTCGTAGACGCGCGCCGCGCCGTCGACCAGGTCGAGGGGCGCGTGCCAGCCCTCGGCGGCGATCCGCAGCTTCTCCTGGTGCGGCCGCTCGTCGGTGATCCAGCCGGTGTCGACGGCGTTCATCAGGATCTGGTCGGACTCGAACATCTCGCCCGCGCTGGTG
>Ga0190274_10000225_pt1 | contig 38006 bp, 27 predicted proteins | sample Popmic531T_FD_133002 | JGI IMG/M metagenome (GOLD analysis project Ga0190274, IMG submission 133002) | Populus adjacent soil microbial communities from riparian zone of Yellowstone River, Montana, USA - 531 T | ecosystem: Environmental > Terrestrial > Soil > Riparian zone | place: USA: Montana... | reverse complement strand
TTTAAAAGTGGAAGGGTATGCAAGAATTGATGCCTTTGTGAGAATCTTTGAAGATAAAACGGTAGAGGTGCTGGTAATCGAAGTAAATTCCCTTCCGGGGATGACACCTGCCACCTGCATTTTCCATCAGGCAGCAATCAGTCATTACAAGCCGTATGAATTTATCGATAAACTAATCGACTTTGGATTTAAGAGAAAACAACTACGTAAAGAGGCACCTAAACTTTAAATTATGAAGTTTCTTTTTGAATTTTTGAAATCAAAAATTTTTCTCATCAACCTTGTTGTTGCTGCGATTCTTCTTGTTACAACATTTGGATTCACATACCGGTGGCTGAGTTCATACACCCGTCACGGAAGTAGTGTGAGTGTTCCTGATTTAAAAGGAATGCAAATCGGAAAGCTGGATGAATTTCTAAAAAATAAAAACCTCAGGTATAAAATAGCTGATTCTACTTTTTTTGATCTCACAAAACCTCCCGGAACTATTATCGAACAGGATCCGAGGCCAAATGAAAAAGTGAAAGAACACAGGACAATTTATCTTTCTATAATCAGGTCCACACCTCCTGGAGTTAAGATTCCTGATCTTGAAGATAACTCGCTCCGGCAGGCCGAAGCAATTTTACGTTCCTATGGATTGATCAGGGGACAACTTATTTACAAACCTGACCTCGCTAAAAACGCGGTGCTTGAAATGCAGATTAAAGGACGTAAAGTAGAAAAAGGTGATGAGGTAACTAAGGGTACTGTAATCGATCTGGTTCTTGGTGACGGCTTTGGAAACACAAAGGTGTCAATACCTCAGCTTTACAATCTTGATTTGGATGAAGCTTTGTTTGTACTTAAAGCATCTTCACTGAATGTAGGCGCGGTAGTTATGGATGGTACAGTGAGAGATTCAAGCAAGGCAAGAGTGTACAAGCAATTTCCGGTTTCCGAAAGTGAAAAAACTATCAGCCAGGGCGAATCAGTTGACATATTTCTTACCCAATCCGAATCAGTCATAAGGTTAAATGATCCGGATTCAAAAATTGAAAACAATGAAGAATAATTTTCTACTTCTATCATTACTGTTTTTTTGTTTTTTCTCTTCAGGTGTTTTTGCCCAGGAAGAACGAATAGGCGATTTGCAGTACAACTTTGTTATTAAAGCTGAATTGGCAAAACAAGAAAACAGTGTTTCTGAAAAATCCGCTGCTGTTGCACAGGATACAGCTTTCCTTCCGTTTTTTGATGATTTCTCAGTCCATTCTGTATGGCCAAATCAGGAACGATGGATTGACAGCAGTACATTCGTAAATTTTAATTTCGGAATAAACCCACCTACTGTGGGAATGGTGACATTCGACGGATTGGACAAACGTGGAAATCCTTACGATAACACAAATGCAAATGCGAACGGATTGTGCGATGAGCTTACATCAATGCCACTGAATTTATTTCAGGATGAAAATGGGTTGCCATACAATCCGTCCGACAGTATTTTCCTTGTGTTTTATTATGAGCGAAAAGGTCGGGGTGATAATCCTGAAGCAAGTGATTCTCTGGTGTTGCAATTTTTAGATCCTCTTGCTCAGCAGTGGGAAAGCGTTTGGCAAGGAACTGGTAGTACAGCAGGAGATACAGTTTTCAGTAAAGTTAAAATTTCAATTGTTGATCCGATTTATCGGCAGAATGGATTTCGTTTCAGATTCCGTAACTACGGTTCTAAAACAGGAATGCTCGACTTGTGGCATGTGGATTATGTCAGCTTACGCAAATTTCTTCCTCCTGATTATGAAAATATCAGGGACTATGCATTCGTATATGAAGGCACCTCATTGTTGAATAATTACAGTGCACTTCCGTGGAAACATTACAGCTTTTTAAATGCCGCACAGCAACTGGCATTCATGAAATCATCGGCAGCTTTGACTCTAAGAAATAATAATGATCCGGCTCCTTTCCCTGTTAAAGTAGCAGGAACAGTATTTGATCAGTATGGTGATGCAACTCCGATAGTAGGAGGGGGAGGATTGAACAACATTGTGATTCCGCTCAATCAAAACCTGGTACCACCCTCCAGTCTTGATCCTGCATATTTTTTCCAGGATACTACATCTGGTGATCATGCTACATTTACAGCAGTTTATGAAATTGGTACTACTTCCGGTAGTGGCGTGGTGGATGATTATCCTGAAAATGATTCATTGCGTTATGTACAGGATTTTTACAATTATTATGCGTACGATGATGGCACGGCAGAACTTGGATATGGTGTGAATGGAGTAGGAGCATCGGTTGCCTACAAGTTTGATATCATTAAAGGTGATACACTTCGGGCCATTAATATATTTTTCGCGCAGCTGGGATTGAGTGTAACCAACCAGGTATTTCGTCTGGCTATATGGGCAGGAGGATCAGGTGGCCCTATAGGTGCACCGGTTTTCCAGCAGTTTAACCAGACTCCAAATTACACGGATAGTATAAATGGATTTTATACCTACAATGTGACTCCGGTTTACGTTCCTGCAGGAACCTGGTTCTTTGGATTTATTCAGAATAATTCAGTGTTACTGAACCTCGGACTTGATGTAAATACACCTGCCGATCCTTCCAGGAAATTTATCAATACCACAGGCAGCTGGACCAACTCACAGCTTCCCGGCATGTGGATGATTCGTCCTGTGTTCAGTCCCTCGATAATCAACACTGGCATTGATGAAATTTTACCTGAATCCGCTTTGGGAGTGTATCCTGTTCCTGCAACCAATGAATTGAACATACGTCTCGATCATCCTGATGCCAGTCAATTTAATGTGCAGCTTACTGACCTTGCGGGAAGGACACTATTCTTTTCAAAAAATTTCACTGAAAAAATTGATGTTTCAGAATTTTCCGGTGGAATGTATTTGCTGCACTTATCCGATCCCGTTAGTGGAAACAGGATCAGCCGAAAAATTCTGATTTCCGGAAAATAATTTACCGGTATGCAGGAAGAAACGGAAGATCAGGATACCGGTGAACAGGAAGAACTTTACGAGCACCATCGTATAATTGTTGATAAGGGTCAGTCACTGCTCCGCATCGATAAGTTTTTGATGATGCGGCTTGTTAATGTTTCACGCAACCGTATTCAGAATGCCGCTGATGCGGGAAGTATTCTGGTGAATGGCAAACCTGCCAAGCCAAGTTATCGCGTAAAGCCGGCTGATATAATCACCATTGTGCTTGCACATCCTCCACGTGATGTTGAAATTATTGCAGAGGATATTCCTGTTGAAATAATTTACGAAGATGCTGACCTTGTAATCGTGAATAAGCAGGCGGGACTTGTAGTGCATCCCGGATATGGAAATTATACCGGTACGCTTGTAAACGCAATGGCTTATCATTTTCATCCTGATTTGTTGGGGAAATCAATAGAGGCGGAGACAATTCGTCCTGGACTCGTTCACCGCATCGATAAAAACACTTCAGGAATCATGGTCATTGGCAGAAGTGAAAAAGCTTTGACCCATTTAGCCAAACAATTTTTCGACCGCACCATCAAGCGAAGGTATATGGCGCTGGTTTGGGGAGATTTTAATACTGATGAAGGAACAATCACAGGTAACATCGGTCGCAATCAAACCGACCGTAAATCAATGGAGGTATATCCTGATGGCGAACATGGGAAGCATGCAGTCACTCACTACAAAGTGCTGGAAAGATTGGGTTACGTTACACTGGTGGAATGCAGGCTGGAAACAGGTCGTACACACCAGATCCGTGTGCATATGAAACATATCGGTCACCCGCTGTTTAATGATGAAACATACGGAGGGAAAAAAATATTAAAGGGCACTACTTTTTCAAAGTATAAACTTTTTGTGGAGCACTGTTTTGAAATGATCCCCGGACAAGCACTTCATGCCCGTTCACTTGGTTTCATTCATCCTTCCACAGGAAAAGAAATGTATTTTGAAACTCCGCCTCCTGAAAATTTTTCTGCTATGCTCGAACGCTGGAGAACGTACATTAATGGTAGGGATTGAGCATTCTGCAATAAAAATGGTAGGGATTGAGTATTCTGCAATAAAGGCAACGAATTACGAATATATACGGATATACGGATTTTGAATGTAATTCAAACCGAAGTATAACATCACCTCAATTCTTGCTAAAGCGACATCCGTATATTAGTAAAGATTTGTAATTAGTAGTCTTTATGACGTGAATTCCCTGACTACATTATATAACGTGTCCCTTTCCACCGGAGTTTTTCCTGCTTCCTGGATCATGGTCACCAATTGTTGTGTGGTTAAGGATGGAGATTGTTCTTCGGCACCGGCCATTGAATAAATTTTAGTGGAGTCATCGATTGTTCCATCCATATCATCCACTCCGAAACTCAGACTTGTTTGTGCGGTATTGCGCCCAATCATTGGCCAGTAAGCTTTGATGTGATTGAAGTTATCCATGAAAATTCGGGAAATCGCATAATTTTTCAGGTCTTCCACCATTGTTACTTCCGGCAGGTGCGACATTTCATTGTCACCATTTCTGAATTTGAGAGGAATAAATGTATTGAAGCCACCGGTTTTATCCTGGAGATTTCTCAACCGGTTCATATGATCCACTCTGTTTGCATACGTTTCTATGTGGCCATACAACATTGTTGCATTTGTTGCCATCCCGATGCTATGTGCGGTTTCATGAATTTCAAGCCATTCGGCAGATGTACATTTGTCACCGCAAATTTCTTCCCTCACAGCTTCATCAAAAATTTCAGCACCACCACCTGGTAACGAGTCAAGTCCTGCTGCATTTAAATAGGTGAGACCTTCTTTAAAACTCATCTTTGCTTTACGAAACATGTAGTCGAGTTCAACTGCTGTAAAACCTTTGATGTGTAAATCAGGGCGATGCGCTTTGATTTGTTTCAACAGATCCGCAAAATAGTGTACGTCCATTTTAGGATGCACACCACCTACAATGTGAACTTCCGTAACCGGTTTTCCATCGTATGCTTTTACCCGATCCATCATTTCTTCAATCGATAATTCCCAGCCTTCTTCTTTATTTTTATAAAGCCTGGAATAAGAACAGAATTTACATGCGAACACACATACGTTTGTAGGTTCAATGTGAAAATTCCTGTTGAAATAAGTGTAGTTGCCATTTTTTGTAGTCTGCACATGATTGGCTAAAGCACCTAAAAATCCAAGCTCCCCTTTTTCATAAAGCACCTCGCACTCACTCACTGAAATTCTTTTATCATCAAGAATTTTTGAAGCAATTAAATTCAATTCAGGATCAGCAGTATGGAGTAAAAGGTTTTTTAAAGCAGGTGTTTCGGCTGGCGTCTTCATAATCAGAAAGTATAATAATTGAACCCGTTACATTAAAAATAGTTTTCGGTATGCAAATTTACTGAATTCGCAGGACACAGTTCAAAAAAGAAAGGCTGCCCTGTACGGACAGCCTTTCTACAATCTTGTAGTAATAATATTACCTGTTCAGCATTACACGGTAAGTGCCGTTAGTTTTTGAGGTCTTAACCTGAACATAATAAAGTCCGTTCGACAATTCTGACATATCAAGCTGTTTAGAGCCAATCAGGTTGTTGAATTCCTTAGTCATGACTACTTGTCCCACTACGTTCACCAAATTAACTGTAGCGCTTTCAGAAGCGTTATAAGTGTTCAGGATGGTAAGCTGTCCATCAGTAGGATTCGGGTAAACTGAAATGCCGTTGGATGAGGAATGAACATCAGCAATACCAACCACAGCAGTACAGCCCAGTGATGAGGCCATTGCAGGCCGGGAGGCAGTAAAAGAAGTATTCATGCGGGCACCCTGACCAAGTGTGAAAAAATACATGCAAATATCGTCCGTATAATCCATGTAATTCATAAACATACCACCATCCGGGCCGTTGTTACAAGAAATTAGAGGGAATGTGGGGCAATTGAAACTTAAAGTTCCGCATGGAGGAGTATCAACAACAAAATCGCTACCACATGATGAATCTCCATTTATATGGCGTAGATTCAACCAGTGACCAATTTCATGTGTCGCAGTACGTCCCCTGTTGTATTTAGGCTTTGTACCAAGTGCACCCGGGCCACCTACAGTTCCATTTAATAATACCACTCCATCAGTAGCTGAAGCACCACCTGGAAATTGTGCATATCCAAGTAATCCACCGCCAAGTTGTCCTACCCAAATGTTCAGATATTGTGTTGTTGGCCATGCATCATCACCACCCTGCCCGTCAAATTTGATAGCATCATTTTGTGAAAAAGAAGAAACGCTGGTTTGTTTACGGATGATGCCATCAGTTGTATTTCCTGCCGGATCCTGAACTGCAAGACAGAACTGGATTCCTGTGTTGGAAATAAAATTCTGAAATACAGATGGAACACTGGATATGTCAGCGTTGGTTGCGGAATAATCCTGATTCAATACAGCCATTTGTGCATTGATCCGCGCCAGTGAAATGTTTTGAGTAGTGTTATTCAAATTGTAGAGTACATGGAATACAACCGGGATAGGATTAATCACTCCTGTGGTTCTCCAGGTTTTTTCGTCCTGCAAACGTTGCTGAACGAGTTGCTCAAGACTATTCTGACGATCCTCGTAACCCGGATCCAGTGCCTTCAGTCTTTCGAAATTTTCCATTGTGCCGCACCGGTTTGATTGAGCGAATGTCGCTCCAACCGACAACCAGATGACACTGAGTAGAAGTAATACTTTTTTCATGTTTGGTTTTTAATGTTACAGTTTAATGTATTGGTGTTTAATGTACTCTTATTGTAGTACAAAAATAATAAAAGCAAAAATTACACGGGGGATAAGGGCAAAAAAAGTTATGAGCCTATACATGAATTGAGTCCGAACCATATTTATGGTTACATACGATTGATATTCAGTGATTAACGATCATTTTAAATGGGTAAAACTGATCCTTTTGCAGCCAATTTCAGACTGATTTCCTGTGAATTATCAAAAATTGGAAGATTCGGTGATTGTGAATCGCCTCACATACAGCGGAAAGCATGTTTTGACATGTTTTTGTCAAATTCAGGTCAAATTTCATTTTAGAACTTTGTGTCATGGTATTATTTGTGTCGATTTATTGTACATTTAACACATGAAATACAGGATTTTGTTAGTTGAAGATGAGCCGTCACTTTGCGATACTATCAAGTTAAATCTGGAGCTTGAGGGGTACACAGTTCAGACTGCCAAAGATGGAAAGAGCGCTTTGAAATCATTCAAAAGTGAGCGTTTCAATCTGATCATTCTTGATGTAATGTTGCCCGAAATGGACGGATTTACTGTTTGTGAAGCCATACGTCTTGAAAATCCTGAAATTCCGGTCTTATTTCTGACTGCAAAAAATTCAAGCTCCGACCGTGTTTACGGTTTGAAAATAGGTGCTGATGATTACCTGACAAAACCTTTCAACCTCGAAGAATTATTGTTGAGGGTTCAGAATCTTTTACGCAGATCGGTAAAATCTTTGGATTCACCTGCAGTGTCGGACTACCAGATTGGAGAAGCAAAAATCAATTTCGTCAGTCAGGAGATTACGAAGGCAAATGAAACCATCCATCTTACCCGTAAGGAAGCCTTACTGTTGAAACTGCTTATTGAACGACGCAATGAAGTGGTTTCCCGGGAGCACATCCTGGAAACAGTTTGGGGTTACGATATTTATCCTTCCACCAGAACCATTGATAACTTCATGGTTTCTTTCCGTAAGTATTTTGAAACTGATCCAGGAAATCCTCAATATTTTCAGTCGGTGAGGGGTATCGGTTACCGCTTTGTGGATGCCATGAAATAACCTTGTTTAAAATTTCTTTTTTCAGTTGATAACCTGATCAGAAAAAATCGGAGAACTATTTCCTTTTTTTTACGTTTTGAGTATCATTGTATCATAGTTGGTCTGAAATTTCTATGTTCAGGCTCCTAATAAACTATCCAATGGAATCAGGAAATATTGAAAGACGGTCGGGACTGGGTTGGGATCAGTTCATGAAGGAATACGTGATCCCTAACAAGCCGGTTATTCTCACAGATGCAGCAGCTACATGGGAAGCACATAAGCTGTTTTCTCCGGATTTTTTCAAGAAAAATTATCCTGATAAAAGCGCTTCTATTCATGGCACCAGGTACAATCTTTCTGATTATGTGGATATGATGCTTACCGGAACAGAAGAAAAGCCTGCTCCTTATCCCTATAAAATCGATATCGAACGAAATTTCAGGGAGCTGTTGCCTATGATAACTCCCGGATTTAATGTGCTTTCAAAAAACAGGCTGAAGAGTAAACTTATTTCAAAAAGACTGATTCCTCAGGCTTCTACACTTGAAATATTTTTTGGAGGTAAGTCCGGATGGTTTCCATACATCCATTACGATTTGTACGGTTTGTACGCAATTGTTACCCAGGTTTATGGTAAGAAACAATTTATTGTTTACGATCCTTCACAGGCCGAATTTATGTATCCTGAAAAAGAGCATCCGTGGAAATCATCAATCAAAAATTATCACAATCCTGATTTTGAAAAATATCCACTGTTCAAAAATGCGAAGCCTACTTCGGATATTGTAAGTCCGGGAGAAACAATTTTTGTTCCTAAAGGATGGTGGCATACTGCGAGATCATTGGAGCCCACTATTTCCATTGCTCAGGATTTACTCACTAAATACAATTGGGATCTCTTCGAAAAAGATGTGTTGTTTTATAAAAGGAAAGAAGGGTCTCTCAAGTATTTTGTGTACGCTTGCTTGTTGAAATATGCACAGGCAGGGATTGCCTTCAATGAGAAATTTAAAACGTATTCTGACGTTTGATTAAAGAGTTACCTTTGCCTTTATTGTTCACTATTCATAACCACGAAAAATGACTCAAAGGTCTCCTGCATTACCTTTCCTCGCAAGACTTATCACCACATCACTGTCGGTGATTATAGTAGCTTACCTGTTGCCGGGCGTTACTGTTGAAAGTGTACTGAGTGCAATTGGGCTGGCACTGGCACTTGCATTTCTGAATACTTTTTTGAAACCGTTACTTGTACTGCTCACTTTACCAATCACCATTGTGACAATGGGATTATTTTTACTTGTTTTGAATGCGTTAATGATTCTTTTGGCAGCTGAAATTGTACCTGGATTTTCAATCGATGGTTTCTGGTGGGCAGTTCTGTTCAGCGTTATCTTATCGATTGTGGTTTCGGTGCTGGGATCATTCCAGGTAGCATCAACAGAAAACGATTCAGAACACTAATTACCGGTTGCAAATAATTTTGTAAGCACAGTATTCGCATTGATCGGTATCACTGGTTTGCACAAAATCAATTGCAGGGTTGAGGATTTCCGACAATTTTTCTCCTAATAAATTTTTAAATTCTTCCAGAACTTCTTCCTGAACTACATTTCCATCACCTGGCCAGGAAATGCCACTTCCCAGGTTTCTCGCGATGTAAAATCCTGTTTTAACCGGTTTGCCCGGATAATTTAAACGAAATAACAAAGCATAAAAATAGAGTTGAAAAAGGGCTTTCTTGTCAGGATTATTGAAAAGTTCTTCCAGCGATTTACTTTTCAAATCCACTTGTCCTGTTTTGTAATCTATGATTCGTGTAATTCCACCGGCTTCATCAATGCGGTCAATGCTGCCATACAATAAAGTATTCAGGTTTCCTGAAATAAAATTGCCATTTAATTTTTCCTCGAGACCGGTTATTAAAAATGGTGCCGATATTTTATCTGCAATCAAAATCCGTTTTGTGAGTTCTTTAATTACTTCTGATAGCAGAATGTCGGAACCTTCAAGCTGTAAAGCAGGAATTGTATAAATTTCTTTAATAGCTGTTTCTACTGCATCGTCAGCACGGCTCAGTAATTTATCAATTACTGCAATGTCCACTATTCCATCCACAGAGCGGTATAGTATTTCAAGTGCTTTGTGTAATATTGTACCGAAGGTGGTATCTGCCATGGATATTTCTTCCTCCGACTTTTCCTTCAGTCCCGCCACATAATTGTAATAGAATTTGAGGCTGCAGCTGATATAAGTGGTGATAGCAGAACTTGAGAATTTACGAGTGAAATTGTTTTCACTGTCAGGCAGGAAACCCTTGAGTTTTGCCATTACACTCTCATCTTTCCTGATAATAATAGGGAGAATTTTCTCAGGAATAATAGGAGTGTTAATGAATCCTGTAGTAATTTCAAGCCGTTCGCCCATAGCTTTGCTGAGTTCCTGTTTGATTTGTAAAAGGAATCTGCTGGGCTCACCACCATTTGTTTTGCTGACTTCCGAATTATACACCAGGTGTACGTTTTCAGCGCAATGAAGCAGCCTGTAAAAGTGATAGGAGAATGATGCATCCTGATCTTCAAACGTGGAAAGTCCGTAGCCTTTGCGCAATGAAAATGGGATGAATGATTTATTGGCTGCTGTGGCAGGAAGTGTTCCTTCGTTCACATTCTGAATAATTACAGTTTTGAAATCCAATGCGCGTGTTTCCAGGAAACCCATTACCTGTAATCCCTGAACCGGCTCTCCTGAAAATGGAACTTTCAATCCTGAGATGCATTCCGCTGCCATCTGCCACGCAGTCTCCATATCAATTTCCTTAATATGATCGCTGATGTGATCTGAAAGTTGTTGGAGTTCACTGATTATATATTCGATTACCTTATCTTCAAAATGTGCCGCATGACCCGACCGTGAAATGATATCATCCCTGAACCACATCAGCACACTTTCAAGATATTTTATCACTGCTCCGGAATCAGCAATATCAGTAAACACAAGTTTTGCCTGATCGAATCCATAGGTTGAAGCAATGCTTTCGGCATCGGGATAGCTGTTGTATTCCGATATATCCGGTTCTGTGACCTTATTCAGTCGCGATTTGAAAAGCGGATGATTGAACAATCGTTTGATATAACGCTGATGGAATATACGAATATTTTTTTTGTTGCTTTTGGAATGTTTATGCAGTTCATGCAAAACGTTTATCAATTCCAGGTACTGGCTCTGTGCAAGAGGGTAACCCATTGTTACGTTAATATTCTCAATGGTTTCCGGTAAAGAATACAACACAGGGAAGAGCATGTTTTCATCAGCCAGAATTATGACTGTGCTGTCAAGGCTGCCTTCCAATTGCAATCCTTCAAGTAATTCTCCTGTATATTTTGCCTGTCCAGCTTTTAGAGGAACCCCGGTGATGTTAATTTTTTTACTGGAAGTATTAAAATGAGAAACACCGGCAACTGCTACGTTTTTGAAGAGGGGTGATTTCCTGAAATAATATCCAGCTTCGTGATTTTTATTTTCAATGTAATAAGGGTCACTGTCCCACATGACCGAAACAGTATTTTTTTCTGATAACCTGCGAATCAGATCCTCCTCAATTCGGGAAAATCCATAAAATCCTGCGAACACAAAATGTGTCCATTGGCTTTTGAAATTCCCATCTTTCAGTTTCTTAACGATGTCCCTATATGCTTTTCCTTCATATGCCATCCCTTTAAGGTTCAGCAATTCATTGTAATCGTCATAAATTTGCCGCAACTTATTCCAGGTGTTCGAAAAACGCTGTTGAATGAGTGTCAGTTTTGTTTCATCCATTGATGCAATGAAATCCTGGATCCATTTCAGGGAGGAGGGATCGGGAAGAAAAGCCGCATCAATTTTTTTTAATTCACTGATATTGGCAAAAATTCTTGAAGGATCATTGAGTTGTTTATCAATTTCATCAAAGTCGTTGATCAGCATCTGACCCCAGGCATAGAACTTCCCGAAATCCTGATCAGGCCAGTGTTTTCTGTAAACTTCAAAAAGGGAAAGCAAAAGCGGAATTTCTTCAGATACCGGATTTGTAGCATGCTTTGATACGAAATCTCCAATACCTAAAATTCCCGGAGACCACACCGGTTTGGTTTGTTTTGCAGCGAAACGATTTCTGAAAATGAGACAAGCCCTTCTCGTAGGAAAAACAACACACAAATTCCTCAGATCACCACTGAGTTTACTCTGAACTTCTTCAATGACCCGGTCTATAAAAGTATCCATAAATGGCAATGTTACTTCAGTTGGTTTTTGATACCGCTAAGGTGGTTAATTTTTTTGTTGAAAACACATTGGGTAACCATTCCGCGAGCAGTGCCAATGCAGTTACTTTTACAAACATGGCTCAAAAACGATTGAAGCAGTTAGGATTAGCAGGTATCCTGGTTTTATTTATTTTTTCCGGACTTCATGGCCAAACCTGCAAGGAAGTGGTCGGGTATTTTGCTTCATGGAAATGGTATAAACGCGACAAACTGGTAAACCCGGTCTCAATTGATTATTCAAAGTATTCTGTTATAAATTACGCGTTTTTCAAACCATTACCTTCAGGTGCAATTGTGAGTGGTGATACCTGGGCCGACCAAACTATTTTACTTGGAAAAGAACGGGATCAGAATGGAGTGACCAAACGTGATGCAGCAACTTCATTACCTGCAAATGCCCATAAAAATAATGTAAAAGTTGTTGCCTCTGTAGGTGGCTGGAGTTGGTCATCGGCATTTCCTGTACTTGCTTCCAATGCGCAAACCCGAAAACAATTCGCCGAATCCTGCATTGATTTAATCCGTGAATATGATTTGGATGGCATTGATATCGACTGGGAGTTTCCCGGAAATAAATTGCATAATGGTACAGCTAATGACAAAACAAATTTTACGCTGTTGTTGATTTCTATTCGCGAGGCATTGAATGAGTATGGGAGTCAAAACGGAAAGAATTTGTTACTCACTGCAGCATTCGGACCTGCACCTGACCATCTTGATAAAATTGACTGGGAAAGGGTAGAGCCATTGCTGGACATGATTCACGTAATGACTTATAATTACTATGGACCATGGGACAAAATCACAAATCACAATACGCCATTGTATCCGGGTGCAAAAGGAAATTCCGCATTCGCAATCAGCAGTTCCATTGAACGACTGACTAAGATTCATCATGTACCCGCTTCTAAAATTACAATGGGAATAGCTTTTTATGGTCGTACCGCCATCATGCAAAACAATTCCGCTTTGTATGCCCTTTCAACAGGAACGGCTGATAATATTAATTTTAAGGAAGAAAATGGAACACCATCATACTACAGCATCGTTGCAAAAGCAGGTTTGTTCAACAGGCAATGGGATGACAAGGCCGGGGTTCCTTATCTGACCGGTAAAGCTGGAGTCAACTCGTTTGTTTCTTATGACGATGTGGAGTCAGTAAAATTGAAAGCAGCTTATGCGATGAAAATGCAATTGCTGGGAGCCGTGATCTGGGATATTTCCGGCGATTACCTTGAAACCTTTCCGGGTTCACGAAAAATTTCAGGAACACCGCTCGCGGACGCGCTCCACGAAACCTTTTGCAGTGAATCAGGACGAAGCGTTCAACCTGAAGCAGTCTGTGGTGTGGATATGCTGGTATTTCCAAATCCCTTCAGAGATGAGGTGGATATCAAATGGAATAGTGATTGTGCCATTGTGAAAATTGTGGTGAGAAACCAGTCGGGACAAATTGTATATGTTAACGAAAAAATCGCTGATGGTAATCTGAAATTACAGTCCTCTGGATGGACTCCGGGTTGGTATGTGATTCAACTTATTTCGGCGTCAGGTGTCACCGGTCAGAAAGTGCTGAAAATGTAATTTTCATTCTTTTCTCAGTAACCTGAACGAGTTTCTGTAATTTTACCAGAAAGAAAAAGGATGAAGGTATCGCTCCACATATTAATTTGTTCATTCTTCATTTTCATTTGGGCCGGTTGCAGTCCCAAAACCACTAATAATGTTTCGGAAAAGCAGGAATCATCCGCAGTAAATTCAAAAAAGATCTGGAAGGACACCGATCCCACTTTTACAAATCGGGAATGTCCGGGTAAAATATTTCCAACTTCATACAGAATGCTTGATGTCGACACAGCAATGATGCGACACCTGTTGATAATTCAGGGGAATAAACCCGGAGAAATCAGTACAGATACCATACTCATTGACATCCCGTTGCCGGACGAAAGCTGGGAAGAGTTCAGGATAACCCAGGTCCAGGTGATGGCACCAGAACTGGCAGCGAAATACCCGTATATCAAAACCTATTCGGGCTATGCCAAATTGTATCCTGCCGACCAAATTCGGCTGGAAGTAAGTCCGGAAGGTATCCGGGCAATGATCCTTTCATCGAGAGGAACAGTTCTGATTGACCCCTTCTGCAAAGAGGATAAGTTACACATGATCAGCTTTTTCAAGAAAAATCTCCCGGAAGGAGCGAAGCAGGATTTTGAAAAATAAGCCTCGGAATGGGTGATCTTCGGAATACTCTGTCATAAATAAATTACAATTCAAATTGTTGTATTTGACGGGATTTTTGCAATTTTGGAGTGTAATTAAAATACTACAAACCACTTTAAATTCTTAAACATGAACAATCGTTTACACGCTGTTGTGCTGTTATCATTGTTTCTTTTAATGCAAATCAACGTTTCTGCCGGTTCCGGAAATCAGGAATGGACATCAGTTGACAACAACAGAGTTGCATTTAAAGGACAAAGGATCATCGAAGCCAGGCAATTCAAAAGCTATCATTTGGATTTGGCAAGCCTCAGTACCCGTTTATCACTTGCGCCAGTGGCATCGGGTGAAAGCAGAACCAACTCAGTAATTCTGAGCTTGCCAATGTCGGACGGAACATTCCAGGATTTCATGATTACAAAATCTGAAGTTATGCATCCTGATCTTGCAGCTAGATATCCTGAAATACAAACCTACAATGCGGAAGGAATCACAGATCGCACTGCTATGGCAAAGCTGGATATCACACCTTTTGGATTTCATGCCATAATATTTTCCGGTAGTGGAACTACATACATTGATCCCTACAGTTTAGAGGAACAGGAGTATTACATGGTTTATCACAAACAGGATTTTGTAACTTCAAAAGAATTCAATTGCCTCGTTGCAGGTGCAGGAGTAGGTTCAGAAATGGATCGTACCATTTCACCCGCGCCAGGCGTAGCAAAATCTATCGGTGCCGAATTGAAAACTTACAGGCTGGCGCTTGCGACAACAGGCGAATACTCTGCATATTTCGGAGGAACTGTTCCTAATGTTTTAGCGGCAATGGTAACTTCTGTAAATCGTGTTACCGGAGTGTATGAAAGAGAATTTTCAATCAGGTTGGTTCTTATTGCAAATACCGACACGCTGATTTTTACCAATGCAGCAACTGATCCTTATACAAACAATGACGGAAGTGCAATGCTTTCTCAAAACCAAACTACGGTTCAGGCAAGAATTGGTGGCGCCTATTACGATATCGGACATGTATTCAGCACAGGTGGAGGTGGAATCGCAGGGCTTGGAGTAATTTGCAATTTTTCGCAGAAAGCTACCGGTGTTACTGGTTCTCCTGCTCCAATTGGCGATCCTTTCGATATTGATTATGTAGCTCATGAAATGGGACATCAGTTCGGAGGTAATCACACATTCAATTGCGAAATAAGTGCCTGTTCAGGTAACCGGGCTTACACTGCGGCTTACGAACCGGGAAGTGGAAGTACAATTATGGCATATGCTGGAATTTGCGGAAATAATAATCTGCAGTCAAACAGCGATGATTATTTCCATACAAAAAGCTTCGATGAAATTACAATTTATACAACCACAGGTATTGGTGGAAACTGTCCTGTTATCACAACCACTTTTAATGATCCTCCGGTGATTAATCCCGGCTCCAATTACATCATTCCATATCTTACTCCATTCCGGTTAACCGGAAGTGCTACGGATCTGAATGGTGATTCATTGACATACTGCTGGGAACAATATAATCTTGGAGCTGCTGGTGGATGGAATGCACCAGTTGGAAATGCACCAATTTTCAGGTCGTTTGACCCGACACCAAATCCGGTTCGCTTGTTCCCTAAATTGGCAAACATTCTGAGTAATACCCAGACAATCGGAGAAGTTAAACCTTCGTATGCACGGACACTTGCGTTCAAACTCACAGTGCGTGATAACAGGTTGAATGGAGGAGGAGTTACCAACAACGATATTCCAACGCAGGTGCAAGTGATCAATACAGGCCAGGCATTTGAAGTTACTTCACAAAATGTTGTTGGAGTTATCTGGCAAGCTGGTGGAGTGGCAACTGTAACCTGGAATGTAGGAGGAAGCGACCTTGCTCCAATCAACACTCCGCTTGTAAATATTTTGCTGTCTACTGACGGTGGTCAAACATTCCCTACTATTCTTGCTCAGTCTGTTCCTAACAACGGAACTTACAATGTCAATGTACCTAATACACTCACAATTACTGCACGTGTAATGGTAGAAGGTGATGGAAATATTTTCTTTGACATCAACAATAAAAACTTTGAAATCGGTACTGTTGGAATTGGAGAAAACAATCAATCTTCAGGTGTGTTTGTAGGTCCAAACCCTGTTCATGAAAGTTTCGAAATCATAATTGAAGATTCTGCTGTGCTTTCCGTTTTAGGTAATCACATTGAGTTTTTTGATGTGACCGGACGTTTTATTTCTTCTGTAGCAGTGACTCAGAATCGTCAGAAAGTTTCTGTGGCTGAATGGTCGGAAGGAATTTACATTTATCGTTTCCTTAATGATAAAGGTTTGGTGCGTACAGGTAAGCTGATTGTGCAATAAACAATCATCCTAATTATTTGAACAAGGGCTCATCATAAACTGATGAGCCCTTGTTTATTTTAGATAAGTAAAATCGTATTGTCAATTCAATAACTTCAGTGATTGCGTCGGGTTTCTGCGGGATACAATTATTGTTTTATGTATTTTCCAAAAACAGTTCCTTTAGCTCCCTGAACTTTGATCATGTAAATACCTGATGGTAGTGATTACGTATTTATTGTTATTTTATTTTTTACGACTTCATCAACTACTTCCTTAAACAAAACGATTCTGCCTGTAATATCACTCAGGCAGATGGTGGAAAAGACACCAATGTTTTTAAATTCCACATCAATAATATTTTTTCCCGGATTTGGATAGATCATCAATGGTGTTGCAATTGAATTGATTTCTTGCAACGAAACTGGCAACACCACTGTTGTAATGGCATTATTTGTAACCACAGGACTGTTATAATCAAAATAAATACTTGCTTTGTTTTTTATTTGATTGCCCGTCACAAGACTATCAACCGGCTGTACCCGATAGCGAATAAATCCATGACTTAAGGGCTCGTTAACAAATTTATCGGGAAGCAAAATATTGTCAAAGTGAAATGTCATCAAACGCGATTGAGACTGATATTCAAATGACATAGGATGCGATGCTGCTTCGATTTGTATAGTTTCTAATTTTAAAAATCCTGGTAAATTGTTGTCAACTTTTACCGTAAAGGCTGTATCATTTCCGGTATTCTGAAAACGAATAATGTATTCCAGGAAGGGAGGATTTGGAAATTCAGTATTGAACATCTTTGTTCTGCTCACAGTAATATCATTTGGATCCATTGAGCCTGTTGTATAAACCTCCCAATATGATGAATTACAGAAAGGGTTGGCATCGCCTGCAATAGGTTCGATTCGGGCACCAGAATTAATCAATGTACCAATTGGTAAACCTACATTTACATGCACACTCACCACAATACTTGCAGATTGAAATGGTTGTAATACACCCGGTGTCCATACCAGTGAATCAGCAGTGATGATGTCAGCTGTTGGAACAGATGATAAATAGGTCAAATTAGGATCTTTCAAAAAAATAATGGTCGGAATTATTGCCGTATTTCCCAGATTGTTGTAGGTGATCATATAGTTGGCATTAAATCCCGAACGAAAATTACCTAACGGCGAAATGTTTATACACAAATCATTCACTGTACCAGTTGGTTGAAAAACAAAGTTATTCAGTGAATCTATTTCATCCATTCCTGTAAAAATGATATTATAATTTAACGGCATACCGGAAAAATAATTCAGAGGTTCGGGTGAAATTGAATACGATCCCGAGTCTATAACTAAGATTTGAAAATTTCCGTCTGATCCGGTAAAATCAAAAGTTTCGGTTGTGCTTTCTGTAATTTTTTGGAAAGGAATCGCGAAATCTGTACTATCTATAATGTTATTGAAGTTCAAATCGCCAAAACTGTTTCCTGTAATTTCATTGGCATGATCAGAAAACTTAACTACCCAACAGTCACGATCAGTATTTGAATTTGGATCAATATCACCATCTTCTGATACAGTATATCCTACAACGAGGTAATTGTTGTCTGTTGTACAAACTACACCTGTTGCATGATCAATTTCAGATCCGCCAAAACAATGTTTCCACTCAGGATTTCCAATGCTATCAGTTTTAACAACAAACATATCATCCGCACCATGAAAATTATATATTGAAGGTGAAGGTTGAAAATAAGGCGCTTCCGTAATATAACCTGCAACAATATATCCACCATCGGGTGTAAACTCAAGAGAAGACGATCGCTCAGCATACTCTTCACTTATGCAATTTCCCCAAACAATTGTACCTGTACTGTCTAATTTGCTTAACCAGAAATCAAGGTTACCATGATTCCCTGTAATGTTTCCATCAGCAGAATTTGTGGTTCCTGAAATAACACAACCACCATCAGGAGTTGCTAAAATTCCACTGCCTTCATCTAATCCGCTGCCACCAATAATTTTCTGCCATTCTAAATTACCAACTGTATCTGTCTTTATAACCCACAAATCCCCATTTCCGAATGCGTTCGTAACATCACCATTATAGGATCTGCTGGTGCCACAAACGAAATAACCACCATCACTAGCAACATTTACCTCCCAGGGAATTTCATCCTGACTACCTCCATAACACTTTTCCCAGATAATGTTGCCGACAGTATCTGTTTTTACCAGCCAGTAATCAAGCAAACCATGATTTCCTGTACCACCTTCTGCATATCCTGTAAAAATGTAACTGCCGTCACTTAATTGTTTAATTGAAGTTCCGACATCGTCACCACCTGGATAGGATTGTTCCCATTCGGTATTGCCCAGGTTGTCCGTTTTAACAAGATGCACATTTTGGGAGGAGTAAGTAGAGCCAATTGTTATATAGCCACCATCAGAAGTTTGTTTTAAATCATTAACTTCTCTCGACGAAATATTTCCCAAACACCGGCCCCATTCGAAATTCCCGAGACTGTCGGTCTTGACTAATAGATTTCTTGAGGCGCCACCAGCACAATCCAATAAGAAAGTATCTGTAGAAGTTGTTGCACTAACTGTAGCGTAACCGCCATCATTAGTTTTAACAACCGCATTCCCAAATTCAGATCCGTTTCCACCATAACGATGCTGCCATAGCATCTTTATTGGTGATTGTGAATAAATGTTTGTTCCACAAAAAAGGAAAAGGAGAATATAGAAAGTCAGTCGTCTTAAATTCATGGAAGGAGGTATTATTTATATTTGGGATTAAATGTATAAAAAATAAGTGAGTATCACGAAAAGCTGATTGCAGACTTAAATTACTGTCTTAACCAAATAAATTTTTGTCAGGTAATTCCCATTTAGGCATGCAAAAAACTGATACCTATCATTCAGTTGAAAAAGGAAATGAGTAAAGCCACCATCGACTGCATTTCTCAAATATACATAAAAAAAAGTGAGGTGGAAGAATCTTCCACCTCACCACACACACAACCTGAAAAGCACTTTTCTTTAACATTAACTGTTAGTCGGTCATCACCACCAGGTACTTACTGGTACTCCAGAATTTCTCGGCATCGGTGATTTTTATTTCGCTTACTTTATCGTTAGTTTTCTCGATAGTGTAAGAGTTAGCAGGGTGAACTGTTACCAGTTTAGCATCTTTTGTATTTGTCAGAGGAATACTTTGAATCTGGGTGATGTCAACTGATTTGAAGGCATCTGCATTCATGTTAGCTGATAATTTTTCTTCTTTACCCAATCCAAGGAATCCACCTTCTTTAGTTACAACCTGCTCATCGCGGAGTTTTTTGTAGTTACCTACTGCGATATAACCGGTATTCAATTTAGTAGTCTGGCGCTGAATAATGTCAGAGTTTACGGAATCTTTAGTATTCAGAGTAGCTACTGAAGTGTTCAAAGTTTCAACCTGGGTATTCAGTGCAAGTAATTGGTCATTCAGAACAATCATCTGAGAATCTTTTGCTGCAATCTGCTCGTTGAGGGAGGCAACCATTTTCTCAAATTTACCCAGTTTGTAATTGGAGTTTTTCAATTTACGTGAGAGTTCGTCTGCCTGAGCTTTGCTGGTTTCCATAATTTCTTTAATGGCTGCAATTTCAATCTGGATGCGCTCTTTGGAATTTTGGTTCATCTCAGTTACATTGCCTGTCCTTTGCTGGATAGAATGTTGTTTTGAGGTGACTTCTGCCAGGTTTCCTTCAATTTCTTCGAATGAAGTGATAAATTCGTCGATGGCCTTATCTTTGGAGTTCGTTACTGCAACCAGTGAATCTTTAGATACTGTCATCTGTGCTAATTCATCTTTATAATTTTCGCATCCTGTCAAGGCTGCTGCAGCGATTATAAAACTGCCAAGGATGATCTTTTTCATATTTTTCATTTTTTAGTGGGTTCGTTTGGATTGGCTACTATGAAAATTTGTGCCAAAATGGGATAGGGTACCAAAACTGATTCAAAAATATAGTTCAAATTCCACAAAATCAACATTTTACATTATCTGGCACAACCTTTAACCAGGCTGTGCCAAAGTCAAAAAAATCTAAAAATGAGACCTCAATCTGGGGTTTTTTCCCAAAATGACACGGATTAGAGTAATTTAGCGTTTAGAAGTGCGTTTGGAAACTATGAACAGTAACACCCGAATAAGAATTGTAGTCATTGTAATGTTCCTGGTGATGGGAGGATTGCTATATTTTGCCTACACCAGGATGCAGGAGAATATATCGGGACTGGTGCGGACCGTGAAGGAAAGTGCGGAACCTGATATGAACCTCATCCGCATAAAAGATCTGTGGGCAGGTATTACTCATGCTTCTAATAGCATACGCGCATATACCGTTACCCACGACGAAAGTTATCTGGCAGGTTTTATCACTTTGAAAGATTCATTGAAGTCGGGAATCGATACGTTGAAAGCCGAAGCTGTGAATTCCGGAAGAAATATCGATCAGCTGGTGACTATTGAAAATGCCTTAAATCGTAAGATTGCTGTATATGATAGTTTGCTTGAAATAAACTACAACAGGGTTATTTCAAGTGAAATTGACAAAATGGAAACCGGTTCCGATATTACCGATACCATGAAAGTATTCGATGAGGCAGGAAATGTTTTTCAACGGATGTTCTCTTCCAAATACAGCAGGAAAACTATGCAGGCTCATGCCGACAGTATCCTTGCTGAGCGTAATACCCGTTTGCAATCTTTTCAGCGTGATGTGAAAAGAATACGTGAAGAGGAAACAAGACAACTGAAAGAGCAGTCGGAAAAAGAACTACGACTGTTGGAATCCGATAAAAGGATTACAGCGGAAATGGAAGGACTCATTCAGAAATTGGAATCTGATGAGCAGGCACGACTCATTCAAAAAGCCGTGGATTCAAAAAATTCAGCTGCAGCCGCTGCCACCTCCATCAGGCAAATCATGCTGGCCGGTCTGTTGTTAATTGTGTTATTGCTGGTTTTTGTTTTACGCGACATAGAAATTTCAAATAAGCGCAGGAAAGAATTAATAGAAGCTAAAAAGCAGGCAGAAAAACTTGCAAGGGCTAAAGAGGAATTCATGTCGACGATGAGTCATGAAATCAGAACCCCACTCACTTCAGTAATTGGATTTTCTGAAAAACTTCGTCAAACCAGACTCGATGAATCTCAACATCGGTACATGAAAGCCATCACCGGATCGTCGGAGCATTTGCTTTCCATTGTAAACGATGTACTCGATTTCACCCGTGTCGATTCCGGCAAATTGAAATTTGACAACATTCCGTTCAGGGCTGCGGATATTTTCAGTGAAGTGTTTGATTCGCTCATCTGGAAAGCGCATGAGAAAAATATTGAACTTAACCTTTTTATACAGCCAATCGCCACACTTCAATTGCATGGTGATCCTGTTCGACTGCGACAAATTCTTTTCAATCTTGCTGGTAATGCAATCAAGTTTACTCAAAAGGGTACGGTGGATATTACTGCCACTTTCGTGGATGAAAATGAAAAGGCGGTGTTGCTTTTTAAAATCAGTGATACCGGAATAGGAATTCCTGCCGATAGGTTACATGCTATATTTAATGAATTCGAACAAGCCGAATCTTCCACCGAAAGAAAGTATGGCGGCAGTGGTCTCGGGCTTTCAATATCAAAAAGAATTGTAGAGCAGCAGGGTGGAGAAATTAAAGTGGAAAGCAATCCTGGTTTAGGTTCTGTTTTCAGTATCCGAATTCCATACAGTCATGGTTTTTTAGAGCCTCGTGAAACTTCCTACACTGAAGATATTGCTCCTGAACCTCTCGAAGGCCTTACTATATTGCTTGCGGAAGATGATCCAATGATCAGGGAATTGCAGAGCCATAGTTTAGAAACACTTGGCGCAAAAGTTTTGGTAGCAGAAAATGGAAAACAGGCGCTGGAAGTTTTTCGCGACAATCCGGTTTCACTTATCCTCATGGATATTCAAATGCCTGAACTGACGGGTCCGGAAGCATTGAAAATTATCAGAACAGAATTTCCGGGTGATAAAAAAAATGTGCCGGTAATTGCGATGACTGCTAATGTACTGCAACACGATCTGAAAAGATGGATGGAGCAGGGGATGAATGATTTTATCACAAAACCGTTTCGGGAGTCAGAACTTGTCGAAAAAATTGGAAAGCTTTTAAATTTTGATAATAAATTCCCGGTTGATGAAGAGCATCATCAAACTAAAAATGAGGTTGCTTATGAATCTGATCACAAGGCGCCGGCATTGCTTTACGATTTGAAAGAACTTGTGGAATCTTCACAAGGCAACCAGGAATTCGAAAAGAAAATGATTAACCTTTTTCTTACAAGTTCATTTGCTTCAGTTAATAATCTGAAATTTCACCTGAAAAGAAATAATTGGGAACAGCTGGGTAAAACTGCTCACCGCATGATAGGATCTTATAAGCAACTTGGCATCGATTACACTGCTGCGATGCTGAAAGAGCTCGAAGAAACTTCCATATCAACAAGAGAATTAGGAAAGGCCGCATTTCTGGTTGCTGAAATTGAGAAATCTTCGAACGAGATTTTTAGCAGGTTGAAAACTGAACTTGATAAATATTCGTAACACATATTTATGGAACGCAACACACCATTTGAAGAGGATGTAAAAACTACAATTTATGTAGTGGAAGATGATGAATGGTATCGTGAATACCTTTCATATACTCTTGCTCTGGATCCTTCACATACAGTAAAGAGTTTTGCAAACGGAAAAAGTTTTATGTCGCACAACGGGGTACAACCTGATATCATTACCATTGATTACGGTTTGCCGGATACCACCGGTGCGTTGCTTTTGCAGGAAATCAAAAAAAAGTATGAGCACACTGAGGTAATTGTTATTTCTGAACAGGATAAGATTGATACAGCACTCCAGTTGCTCAAAGCTGGAGCTTATGATTACTTTGTGAAAAGTAAAGACATTCGTGAAAGATTGCTCAACACAGTGAATCATATTAAGCAGGGATTTCGCTTAAAAGATCGGCTGGTAATTCTTGAAAAAGAAGTAGGAGTAAAGCATGATTTCAGAAAAAATATCATTGGGAATTCTACCGCAATGTCTGGTGTTTATGAGTTGATTGAAAAAGCACTTGGAAACAATTTATCGGTTACCATTTATGGAGAAACCGGAACAGGAAAGGAAGAAGTAGCAAAGGCAATTCATTATAATTCCATCTTTAAAAAAGGCCCTTTCATCGCCATAAATATGGCAGCAGTGCCTCGTGAACTGGCAGAAAGTGAATTGTTTGGTCATGAAAAAGGTGCATTCACCGGAGCTCAGGCTGCACGTGTGGGAAAGTTTGAAGAAGCGAACAACGGAACCATTTTCCTTGATGAAATTGGAGATATGGATTTGTCGCTCCAGGTAAAACTACTGAGAGTACTCCAGGAAAAAACTGTGACACGTGTAGGAGGAAATCAACAGTTAAAAGTGAACAACCGTGTGATAGTGGCCACTCATAAAAATCTGAAAGATGAGGTTGAGAAGGGAAATTTTCGTGAGGATTTGTACTACCGCATTTTTGGGCTGACAATCAATCTGCCCCCTCTTCGAAATCGTGGACAGGATATACTGCTTTTAGCCGCACATTTCATCACAACCTTTTGTAAGGAAAATAATATTCCGCAAAAAACACTTTCGGAAGCAGCTAAGCAAAAACTTATGTCGTATCCATTTCCTGGAAACGTCAGAGAATTAAAATCACTCACAGAACTCGCCTGTGTGCTTTCTTCCGGAAATGAAATCCAGGCTACCGACTTTCATTTACATGAAACATCTGAATCGATGAATTTTTTTAATGATACTTTTACACTCGATGATTACAACCGCAAAATCATTATGCATTATCTCGAAAAGAATGAGGAAAATGTAACTGCAGTAGCTCAGAAATTAAATATCGGAAAGTCTACGATTTACCGTATGATGAAGGAGTGGGGGGAGAAACAGTGATGGTTGGTATTCCAGAGAATTGGAACACGAATTACTAAGGCTAAGTGTTTGATTGGTATTTCAGGGAATTGGAACACGAATTACGAATTTAAACGAATATACGAATTACGAAGAGTAAAGTTTTTGATTGTCCTTTCCCAATGACCAATGACCAATGACCAATGACTAGTGACGAATGACGAATGACCAATGACTAAATTAACTGACGCGCAAAAACGTTACATCGAAAAACTCCAGGCCGGGCAGCGTGCAACAGGTTATGTAAAGTCGTTCCAGGAATTCGGTGCTTTTGTTTCCATAGGACTCGTTAACGGCTTGCTCCATAATAAAAATATCAGGTGGGGCAGGGTGGAGCATCCGGAACATTATCTGAGGCTCGGACAAAAAATTGAAGTAATTATCCTGGAAGTTGATAAGGAGAAACATCGTTTTTCATTAGGATTTAAACAGTTGAAACCGGATCCCTGGGATAAGTTTTATGAACGTTACAAAGTAGGTGACACTATCTCAGGATCTATTTTCAGAATCCTTCCTTATGGTGTGTTGTTGGAAATCGTAAGTGGCATTGATGCTCTTTTACATCGAACTGAAATGCCGGCTTCTGAACCAAATCCCGAAAATTACTCCATTGATGATACTTATGAAGTGACGATCAAAACAATCGACCGGGAATCCCGTAAGGTCAGCGTAACCCTCATATGACTTCTGAAATTTTGGTGATAAAATACAATTGTTGGGGTTGTTTTCTGTCTGTAATTTGATTAATATTACCTTAAAATCAACCAACTACCAGCTCATGAAAAAACTTTTACTCTGTTTGTTGTTTTTACCAATCTATTTCACTTCCACTGCTCAATGTGTTAGCACTGCTATAATCAACATGAGTGCATGTGGTTTTAATTGCTCAGGCCTTGTCACAATGACGATAACCGGAGGCACTCCTCCTTACGTATTAAATGTAGAAATTAACGGTGTTCCGCTTCCACCTATTACAACATCTTCATTTTGGCAACAAGGTAATCTATGTCCTGGTGATTTACTATCATTTACAGTGGTTGATGATTCCGGCTACACTTGTGCCGGAAATGGACCTTTGACAATGACAAGTTCACCACCAATTGATGCCCAGGTAACTGTTACCAACGCTACATGTGCCGGTTGTGCTGATGGAACAGCCACTTTAACCAGTGTTACTGGTGGAACACCTCCGTATGGTTATCAATGGAGTACTGGAGCTACCGGTGCATCAATTACAAATTTAACTCCTGGAACTTATATTGTTTGGACAGGAGATATTAATTGGTGCACTGATATTGACACATTCGTTGTAGGAGTTGGAAATAATGGTTACAACTCGATTTCAGGCCAGGTTTATTTTGATTCGAATTCAAATGGAGTAAAGGATTCTGCAGAAACAGGTGTCGGAAATATTGGTGTTAATTTAATGCCTTCCAATATTGATGCAATTTCCAATACGCAGGGAAATTATGCTTTTGTAACAGATACAGGTATGTATGATGTCACGCTTCAGAGTGGTACCGGTTGGAACCTGACTTCATCACCTGCTACTTATACGGTGAATGTGAGTTCTGCATCCATAACTGGTTTGGATTTTGGAGTTTTTCCCGATTCATCAGCTGGAGGCGCATACAGCAATTTTCTTGCTGGATGGCCGCGATGTTTTTACAATGTGCCCTATTATCTCACTGTCTATAACACAGGATATACTTATCTCAGTGGTACAATGATTTTGACGCACGATCCTGCAATGACTTATGTATCCTCAACCGTACTTCCCACTTCGCAGGCAGGAAATGTATTAAGTTATTCTTACTCGAATCTGGGCCCCGGTCAAAACGAAACAATAATTGTCATTCTTACTGCACCTGCCGCAGGAACAGTTATTACAAATGCACTTGATGTTACTGCCAGCGATGGATTTGGTTTTCAATATTCAAATAGCTACAATCAAACACAGGTAGTCACTTGTGCTGTTGACCCTAATGACAAAGTAGTACAACCTGCAGGTCAGGGTGTGAATAATTTTGTGACAATGGATACCTGGCTTGATTATATGATCCGCTTCCAGAATACAGGTACTGACACTGCCTTTACTGTGGTGGTAATTGATACACTTGATGCAGGTCTTGATATGAACACATTTGCCTTATTAGGAGCTTCTCATGCGGTTAATGTGACCACACGACCAGGCAATGAAATTACTTTTATGTTTAATAACATTTTGCTTGCCGATAGCAATGTAAATGAGCCTGCAAGTCATGGATATATCATGTACCGGGTAAAAGGAAATGCAAATAATCCTGATCCTACAATCATCAATAACACCGCTTACATTTATTTCGATTTGAACAATGCTGTTGTTACCAATACCACACTTACAACCTTTAGCGATAATTTTCTTTCATTGGCTGATGATGCAGGAAGTAATGAATTGTTTGAATTGTTCCCGAATCCGATGAATGATTTGACTTTGTTACGTTTGAAATATCCTTCCGATGTGAAATACACAATTACAATGACCGACATACAGGGACGTAAAATTTTTGCATCGAAAAAACTGGTAAATGGAAGTTTGTTGATCGAAAATAATGATTTGCAATCCGGAACTTATATTCTGGAAGCAATTCCAGACAATCATGAAAAGCCAGTACATTTAAGACTGGTTAAAAATTGATTTTCTTCAATTCAAAAAATATTTATTTTTAACCTGTACCTATACAACTCATGCCCATGCAAAAACTATTACTCTCCCTGTTCCTGTTAACTTTCTCCTTACAGGTAAACTCTCAATGTGTAGCAACAATTTCAACTTCCAATAATGTCTGCGGTTCTGGTTGCTCAGGTATGGTATCCATGGCGTTTTCGGGAGGAGCCTTACCAATGACTCTAACCTTATCAGATGGCGCCCAACAATTTGGTCCCTTTACAGTAACTACTGCCTGGCAATTCGGTAATCTTTGTTCAGGTGTTTATTCAGTATTGATTATTGATGCAAATGGCGATACCTGTACCGGCAACACTAATTTTATAATTACCAGCATACCTGGGCCTGACGCTACAGTCACTGTTACCAATGCTTCTTGCACGCTTTGCGCGGATGGAGCAGCGACAGTCAGTGTCAGTGGAGGTGTCGCTCCATATACCTACCTGCTCTCCACGGGATCTACTGCTCCTTCCAATTGTTGTTTGACTCCAGGTATGTACATTTCCTATGTGACCGATGCAAATGGTTGTGCGGATGTAGATACGTTTTTTGTTGGAGTAGGAGCGAATGGAAATTTTGTGATGACAGGAAAAGTTTTTCTCGATTTGAATGCCGATGGAATTATGGATGCAGGTGAACCGGGTATGCCCAACCAATTGATAGACCTGTTGCCGATAGGTGGTTATGCAATTACAAATTCACAAGGTGATTATGGGATGGCTGCATCTCCCGGAACTTATGACGTAACTATTAATCCGGGACCAGGATGGACAATTTCAACTTCCCCTGCTAATTACAACATAGTGCTTACATCTGATACCTCTGAACTTAATTTTGGGATTGCACCTGACACCACAACGGGTGAAGCAAATGTGATGCTGACTTATGGCTGGCCGCGGTGTTACTGGGATGTTCCATATTATCCTCGTGTTTATAATACCGGTTATACAATGCTAAACGGGGTACTTACTTTCACCTATGATCCTGCACAGGTTTTTGTTTCTACCAACGTCACACCTTTCAGTCATGTTGGTAATGTGTTAACATATACCTACGACAGTCTGTTCCCTGGCCAGGCATTTGTACCGACTGTTGTTTTGACGGAACCAGGACCCGGTATTGCAATTACTACTTCAGTTAACGCAACCGGCACCGACGTGTACGGGTACCAATTTGGTTTGAACTCCACAGTTCCTCAAATTATAGTTTGTTCGATGGATCCTAATGACAAATCTGTACAGCCAATTGGAATTGGTCCGGGAAATTATGTGGCAATGGATACCTGGCTTGATTACATGATCCGTTTTCAGAATACCGGAACCGATACAGCTTTCACAGTTGTTGTCATTGATACACTCGACGCAACTTTGGATCTGAGTACGTTCACTTTCATCGGAGCCTCTCATCCGGTTTATATCACACGGGATGCAGGAAGTGAATTCACATTCACTTTCGATAATATTTTACTTCCCGATAGTAATGTGAATGAAGCTGCAAGTCATGGTTATATTTTGTATCGCATTAAAGGAAATTCAAACAACCCTGATCCTACAGTGGCAAACAATACTGCATATATTTATTTCGATTTGAACAGTCCTGTGGTTACAAACACCACGCTTACCACATTCAGTGATAATTACCTTTCTATTGCAGATATTGCCGGCGAAAATGCATTGTTCGAACTTTTCCCGAACCCGATGGATGATGTGACGCTTTTGCGTTTGAAAGCTCCATCCAATGTCCAATACAAAATTACCATGACTGATATACAGGGACGGGTAATTTTTGAATCTCAAAAACTGCTGAATGGAAGTCTGCTTATCGAAAATGATCTTCTGCCATCAGGCACATATATTTTGCAGGCAACACCTTCCAGCAATGAAAAACCTATCCACCTGCGACTGGTCAAGAAATGACAACACAAAAATTTTAATCATATTCAAATGCGGCCCGGACTTAGTTCAGGCCGTATTTTTTTGGGTCTTGTTGCTTTTGAAATCAACTACTTACAAGCAGGAAACCCACTTGTAAAATGAACTTATCAACTTATGAACATATCGACTCATTTCTTCGCTCGTTTTTCTAACTTTGTGTTTTTAAAATCAGTACCTCGTTTTTTTATAAACTACTAAATACTAGCAATTTATATGGCTCAGGTGGAAATGAAAATGCCCAAAATGGGAGAAAGTGTAGCAGAAGCTACAATAATCAGGTGGTTAAAGAAGGAAGGTGACTCCATTGAAGCTGATGAATCGGTGTTGGAAATTGCAACGGATAAAGTAGATTCTGAAGTGCCATCATCTGCTGCAGGTACACTTGAAAAACGCCTTTTCAATGAAGGTGATGTAGTGCAGGTAGGCGCTGTGATAGCTATTATAAACACCGGAGGCGCAGCATCTACTGCTCCTGCCGCTATTGTGGCTGCTCCAATACCTGCTGCTGCCCCTGCCGCCGCCGCCGCTGTTCCTGCCACTTCGGCACCAGCTCCACTTGTTGCAGCTCCAACTGCATCATCTGAAAACCGATTCTACTCGCCTCTGGTAAGAACCATTGCGCAAACAGAAAATATTTCACAATCAGATCTCGATTCAATTCCCGGCACCGGTGCTGAAGGTCGTGTTACCAAGAAGGACGTCATGATGTTCCTCGAAAAACGTACATCAGGTACATCAGGCGCTACCACTCCAGCTCCATTAGTTGCTGCTCCAGCACCTTCCACTCCGGAAACTGCCGCTGCCGCTCCAATTGCTGCCGCTGCACCTGCCTCTCCTGTGACACCCGCAGTAAGTCTCAACGGTGATTCCGAAATCATTGAAATGGATCGCATGCGTAAGCTCATCTCTGAGCATATGGTCATGTCAAAACGCACTTCACCACACGTGACTTCATACGTTGAAGCCGATGTTACCAACATGGTAATGTGGCGCAACAAAGTGAAGGATGCTTTTGAAAAACGAGAAAAGGAAAAAATCACATTTACTCCGATTTTCATAGAAGCGATTGCTCGTGCGATTAAAGATTTCCCGATGATTAATATTTCGGTAGATGGCACAAAAATTATAGTTAAGAAAAATATTAATATTGGAATGGCAGCTGCACTTCCATCAGGAAACCTGATTGTGCCGGTCATTAAAAATGCCGATCGCATGAATCTTTATGGTCTTACTAAAACAGTAAATGACCTGGCAAAACGTGCGCGTGCAGGCAAACTTACTCCTGATGAAATTCAGGGTGGAACATATACTGTTACAAACGTTGGAAGCTTTGGTAACGTGATGGGAACTCCAATCATAAATCAGCCACAGGTAGCAATCATGGCAGTGGGTGCAATTCGCAAAAAACCAGCTGTTATTGAAACTCCTTACGGGGATACACTAGGCATCCGTCATATGATGTTCCTTTCTCATGCTTACGATCATCGTGTGGTTGATGGTTCACTCGGTGGAATGTTTGTAAGACGGGTTGCAGATTATCTTGAACAATTTGATATTAACAGGGAAATTTAAATACTAATTATGCCAATTATGAAGTCATTTAAGTTGATAAGTGCAGTATTACTGGTAAGTTGTACGTTTACATTTTCAGGAAATCTTTTCGCACAGGGAACTAAAAAGCCTGCTACCCCGGTAGTTATTTCCAAGGAACAGGCAAGTGAACTTAAAAAGATCGCATCAGCACAATTCAAGGATCAAAATTTTAAAGGTGCCCTTGAATCGTATGTGAAGCTGGTGGCTTTTGATCCTGAAGATATGGATTTCAACTACAAACTTGGAATGTGTTATCTGAATACAAACTCCGACAGGTCACAGGCAATTCAGTATTTCGTGAAAGCGTCAGAAAAAAAGGATGCCCCGAAAGATGTATATTACCAGATGGGCCGTTCACTGCTGATTGCTGGTTTGTTCGATGAGGCAATTGAAGCTTTTGAAAAATATAAAGAAGTAAATCATGGCCAGGTAAACGCGAAATTCAACCTTGATCAGTATACCGAGTATTGCTATAACGCTAAAGAGTATACGAAAAAACCGCTTGAAGTGAAGTTTACGAATCCTGGTAAGCTGGTGAATTCAAAGGGTTCTGAATATGCACCTGTTTCAATGGCAGTGGATACGCTTTTGTTTTTTACTTCAAGTCGCCAGGGAAATACCGGTGGTATCGTAGATGGACTCGGTGAAATTATTCCCGATGTGTATTTCTGTTCACGTACAGATTCTGTCTGGACCAAAGCAAAAAATGCCGGAATCAATATCAACAGCGAACTGTATGAAATTTCATCCGGTATGACTTCAAACGGAGATAAATTACTGATCTATAAAGAAAGTGCAGTTGCTGTAGGTGATATTTATATATCCGAATTGAAAGGTAAATCATGGCAAAAGTCTGCTGTAGTTGATCCTGCTTTCGAAACTAAAACGCTGGAGACCGGAGCCTGTATGTCGAACGATGGCAAACGGATTTTTTTCGCTGCTGATATGAAAGGTACCCTTGGCGGGAAGGATATTTACATGATTGAAATGGATGAAAATAAAAAATGGGGAGAGCCTGTAAACCTGGGACCAACTGTAAATACAAAGTTCAACGAAGACAACCCGGTGCTTTGGCATGATGGCAAAACATTGTTCTTTGCATCACAAGGTCATACAAGCATGGGTGGGTATGATATTTTCATGACTAGTCGTCCTGATCCTTCAAGTGATTGGGCCAAACCATTCAACATCGGTTATCCGTTGAATACTTACGACGATGATTTATATTTCACGCTCGCTGCAAATGCAAGAACCGGGTATGTCTCAGCTGTAAAACCAAAAGGACTTGGAGATCTGGATATCTGGTATTTCAAATTGAAAGAACCGCTAATCAAAAATGCCGGCACATTATATCGTGCATCCATTTTTTCCCCGCAAGGGTTGCCTGCCAAAGAAACTGCATGCAGTGTGGTGAAAGAATCAACCGGCGAAGTGTTGGGTGTGATGGACGCGAACGGTCCAAATTCAGAGATATTCATTTTACTTCCTCCGGGAAATTATAAACTGAAAGCACGTTCTCCTAAAATGGGACGTCTTGAAGAAGATATTGCGATCACCGGCGATGAAGGTGAGAAGGGTATCCGTAAAGTTTTAAAATTACAAGCTAACCCTTCATCTAATCCATAGTGCCATCATGCAAATTTCCCTTACACGTCCACTTGCTTTTTTTGATCTGGAAACTACCGGTCTGACTATAGGTCTCGACCGCATTATTGAAATTTCAGTCCTGAAGCTCATGCCTGATGGAACACGAGACATTTATACCCGTCGTGTGAATCCTGAAATGAAAATACCGCAACTGGTAGTGGATCTTACCGGAATCAGCAACGATGATGTAAAGGACGCACCGATTTTTTCAGCAATCTCTGTTGAACTAAAGCAGTTCCTCGATGGATGTGATCTGGCAGGATATAACAGCAATAAATTTGATGTACCATTTTTAGTAGATGAATTTTACCGTGTGAACCTGGAATTTGATATCACGGGTCGCAAATTAATTGATGTGCAGAATATTTTCCATAAAATGGAGCAACGTACGTTAGCTGCGGCATATAAATTTTATTGCGAAAAAGACCTCGTGAACGCGCATTCCGCGGAAGCTGATATTACTGCTACTTATGAAATACTGGAAGCACAATTGAAACGGTATGAAGGTGCAGGGCAATTTGAAAACAATGTGGAATCACTTCATAAGTTCACCAACATGTTCAATACCGTAGATCTTGCCGGTCGTATGGTATTTAACGAAAAAGGGGAGGAGATTTTTAATTTCGGGAAACACAAAGGAAAAAAGGTTACTGATGTTTTTGATGCGGAACCTTCATATTATTCGTGGTTTGAAAAGGCAGATTTTGCCAGGCAGACCAAAGCTGTTTTGACAAAGCTTTGGGAACGTTATAACGAAAAAAAATTAGCCGATCTAAAAGGTAAATTCAGCAGCAAATAAAAGGCAAAAGAAAAGTCAGGAAAATGGTCAGGGAAAAGTCAGGAAGTAGTCATGTTTGTCTAATAACAATTCCCTGACTTTTTCCTGACCATTTTCCTGACCAGTTTACTTCGTCACATACATAACTTCCTTCACTGCCTTAATTACTCTGGCAGGATTAGGTAAGAATGCTTCAATAAGAGTGGGCGCATAAGGTAACGGAACATCACCACCCATAACTCTCAAAACAGGAGCATCGAGGTAATCAAAAGCCTCTTTTTGCACTTTGAATGCGATTTCAGTTGCGAGAGCAGCGAGTGGCCACGACTCTTCAACAATCACCAGGCGATTAGTTTTTTTGACAGAAGCGATAACGGTATCGTAGTCGATAGGACGTACAGTCCTGAGATCGATAACTTCTGCATCAATTTGTTCATTGGCTAATTCTTCCGCTGCTTTCAAAGCTATTTTCATCATTTTCCCAAAGGAAACAATGGTTACATCCTTACCCGGGCGTTTGATATCGGCAACACCGATCGGCATGATGTATTCTCCTTCCGGAACCATTCCTTTATCGCCATACATCTGTTCCGACTCCATGAAAATAACAGGATCATTATCACGGATTGCAGCTTTCAACAAACCTTTTGCATCCGTAGGATTCGAAGGTACAATGACCTTGAGCCCGGGACAGTTCGCGTACCAGCTTTCAAAAGCCTGTGAATGTTGTGAACTTAACATTCCGGCAGAAGCTGTAGGGCCACGAAATACCATAGGGCAATTGAAATTCCCACCCGACATTGACATCATTTTAGCAGCTGAATTGATCACCTGGTCGATGGCAACGAGCGAAAAGTTGAAGGTCATGAATTCGATTACAGGGCGAAGGCCATTCATAGCGGCACCGACACCAATTCCTGCAAAACCGAGCTCAGCAATAGGAGTGTCAATCACTCTTTTTGGACCAAATTCGTCGAGCATCCCCTGGCTCACTTTGTAAGCACCATTGTATTGGGCAACTTCTTCTCCCATTAAAAACACCTTCTCATCACGACGCATTTCTTCACTCAATGCCTCTCTGAGGGCTTCGCGGAATTGTAATTCTTTCATAAAATTAAATAGTGGGTGATCTTTTCAGTTAAAGATGCCGGCAAAAATACAAAAAAATCGGTCAATCATTGTCCCTTCGACGGGCTCAGGGACCGCGCTGCTGAATTGTGCGCTTACTGCATACTGCCTACTGGTAACTGCCGACTGCTGACTTATTTCCTGGTTACCGAAGAAAGATACATCAAAATGGACGTTTGGGCAGCAGCATCAATTTTTAGTTTATCTTCTTTTTTAGCTGCTTTAGCTGCCATACCGGGAACTATTTTTTCCCATTGTTCAGGGGATTTAGAGCCGGGTTTTTTCGTACCGTGGCACTGGGTGCAAAGTTTCTCGAAATTCGCTTTTCCGATGTTTACATCAGTTAGGGTGAGGTCGGGATATTTTTGCTTGCCATATTCAACATCAGACTGGGTGGGTGTTGCCAGTTTAGCCCCTGCACATGCAATAAACAGGAGGGAAGCCATGGTAAAAAGTAGTTGTTGTTTCACGTTCTTGGAGTTTAAGAATCAAAGTTACCGTTTAAACTGCAGAAATCAAAGGCTGCTTTAGTTCAATTGAACCAGATGTTCTTTCAATTTTGGATCGGATGGCCGTAAAGCATCCGGATCAATAATATTCCCTTCTTTATCCAAAAGGATAAAACGTGGAATTCTCCGTATTACATATTTCTTGAAAAAAGAATCGTTCCCTTCTTCTGCAAATAATTGTGTACCTGAAAGCTCCTTTTCCTTGACCATTTTGGTCCAGTTTTCGAATTTATCCTGATAACAAATGCTTACAAATGCAATGTTCTTCTCTTTCAACTCATCACCAAGACTTTTCAGGTATGGAATTTCTGCAACACATGGAGCGCACCAGGTAGCCCAAACATCAATATATACAAATTGACCACGAAAATCCTCCAGTGAATACTTCATTCCGTTTATGTCCGAAAAATTAATATCCGGGGAAGGTTTTCCTTTTACCACACTTTTCATCGCCTGGTATTTTTCATCAATGCGTTTACGGTTACGCTCATTTTTATAATTAGTAGAATATGTTTTATATAGCATATCCAAATTTTTGGAATTATCCATTCCAAAATTAACAATCTCAAAACCCACCTGTTCTTTTATTTCTTTATTCTTAATGGTTGTATCTAAAATTGAAAGAGCTATGAGAGAAAAGTCCTGATTGTTGTCTTTCATCATTACTGGATTAACTTTTTCAAAAATATATGCTTTGATCAGATAGCTATAAATTGGGATACCAAGTAATTTTTCATTTTCTTTATCCAAACCACGATACGGATCAGGATATTTTTCAGATACCTGATTTTCCATTGTTCCTGAAGCAAACAACTTCATCATTTTGAAATCATACAGTTCCTTACAATTTTCCAGCTCTATAGTTTGTGTTTCCATGTATCTGAATTGATTATCGAGACTGGATGCTTTAGCCAGGAAATCTTTTTTCATCATGTAAAGTGCTGAATTGATTTCCAAAAATTTGTTCTCACTCAGATCATAAGATTCATTAAGTCCATTAGCCGCTTTAAGGCTCTCTGTTTTCAGATATTTTTCTGCCAGAAAAGTATTTTCAGGAGCTCCCTTTCCTGTGAATTTAATGCTTTCGTCAAATTGTGACATGTCAATTGAAACGGACACATCAAAACCTGGTCTGAGATAAAGAGATCCTAATTCTTCCGCGAAAACAATGGTATAATATCCTGGTGTAATGGTTAGTGGAATTGTGATTTCATTATTTGAAGCTATGTTTCCGGTGAAAATCTTTTCCTCATAAACATTTACAATACTTACATTTTTATCAGTATTGTTTTTGAAAATCCCTGAAACTGTGACTTTGCCAGAATCTTGTTGCGCAAAACAAATATGAAAAACAAGAAGACACAGTGGTGTGAGAAATAATGTTTTCATAGTTACAGGATCTAAATTATAGAAAACTAGGTGTCCAACAAATCAAATGCGCCCCTCAATTCATTAAAGGTATGATTATTTTGCTGAGCCCTGGCTATTTTCATTCCATGCGTAAAAATTTCTCCTGCACCTTCATGGTCACCACTTTTTTCGATTAATTTCCCATAATGGTAATAATTTGGGAGGTAATCCGGATGTTGTTCGTAGTTTTCCTGCATCCATTTTCGAGCTTCCGCATCATTACCCATCTTCACATATTCAAGTGCGAGCATGTATTTGGTAGAAGCATCATGAGGATCCTCCTGTAAAAATTCGAGTAGTGTTTGTATACGGGGATTAAGTTCCATGAGGGTGTGTTCCATTAAAATAATGAAATACTTCAGGAATCCTGTTTTGTGCGGTAACGAATCACCTTATAAATAACAGGGAAGGTGGTAACCACAAAAATAATGAGCACAATCAGGTCCAGGTATTTTTTTACATGCTCATTATCTCCAAAGGCATACCCGATTGAAACCAGGCTGAAAACCCAGATTAAAGCACCCACAATATTGTATGAAATAAACTTGGTCATGTCCATTTTTACAATACCGGCAACGATAGGAGCAAAGGTCCTGATGATTGGAAGAAACCGGGCAATGATGATTGCAATTCCACCCCGCCTGGCATAAAAATTACTTGCCTGTTCAAGGTGCTTTTTCTTAAAAAGAAAGGAGTCCTTTCGTTCGAATAAATATGGACCTGATTTTTTACCAAACCAATAACCGACAAAATTGCCGAGTACTGCGCAAATTACTATGAGTATGTTCCAGAAACACAGGTTTGCTAATGAATTATCAAATGGGTGACTGGAATTTGCTATGATCAGACCTGTGATGAATAACAGGTAATCACCGGGTAAAAAGAATCCCAAAAACAATCCTGTTTCAAGGAAAATTATCAGCATCACTATATACAATCCACCATGAACCACAATCCATTCAGGACTTGTCAGATTTTTAAAAATTTCTAAAAGTTCCTGCATAAATTAGGTTGATGCCTGTTCAATAACTTGTTGGAATGATGAACCTGAAACCGAATACTGGATTGATTAAATGTTGAGGTGGCTAATTTATGGTATTTCAATGATTATGTGGCACGTTACCATGACTTTCCAATAAAGATTACTTCAATTTTAATTGCATGGGAGTGTTTACATGCCGGTGTAATATTGGTATGAACAAATTACTGTTATATTTGACGCAACAATTAATAAATAAATATTCTTTATGAGTATATTAAGCAGGAAACCCCTTAAACTTCTCCTGGCTCAGGCTGAGGATACCGAAAAGGGCTTGAAGCGAACACTCTCTGCAACTTCATTGGTGGGGTTGGGCATTGGAGCCATTATCGGTGCCGGATTATTTTCAATAACAGGTTCCGCCGCAGCAAATAATGCGGGTCCTGCAATTACAATTGCCTTTGTGGTAGCAGCACTTGGTTGTGGTTTTGCCGGGTTGTGCTATGCGGAATTTGCCTCCATGATTCCTGTGGCCGGAAGTGCTTACACATATTCCTATGCTACTTTGGGTGAATTTGTTGCATGGATTAT
>Ga0190274_10000224_pt1 | contig 38273 bp, 31 predicted proteins | sample Popmic531T_FD_133002 | JGI IMG/M metagenome (GOLD analysis project Ga0190274, IMG submission 133002) | Populus adjacent soil microbial communities from riparian zone of Yellowstone River, Montana, USA - 531 T | ecosystem: Environmental > Terrestrial > Soil > Riparian zone | place: USA: Montana... | reverse complement strand
GCGTCGAGGTCGGTCGAGTGGGCGATCAGGCCGCGCCACTCGAGGTCGTCGAGGAGGGTGGGATCGACGGTCACGGGGAACCTTTCCAGTCGGAACGTGCGGGTCAAGCGTGCCATGGGCCCATCTGACTACGCTCGTGGGTTGGAAGGGGAGATCGTTGATCGCAGGCAGGTACACGCTCGAGCGCGAGATCGGGCGCGGTGGCATGGGCGCCGTGTGGCTCGGCCAGGACGAGGTCCTCGGTCGTCCGGTCGCGCTCAAGCGGGTCGGCTTCGGCCCGGGCACGAACGACCTCGACCTCGACCGCGCGGAGCGAGAGGCTCGGCTCGCCGCTCGCCTCAACCATCCCCACGTCGTCGCCGTCTACGACCTCGTGACGGAGGGCGCGGACCGCTGGCTGGTGATGGAGTACGTCGCCGGGCGGACCCTCGCCGAGCTCGTTCGTCGCGAGGGCGCCTTGCCCCCTGACCAGGCGGCGCCGCTGCTGCGGCAGGCGGCGGACGCCCTCACCGCCGCACATGCGGCGGGGATCGTGCACCGCGACGTGAAGCCGTCGAACATCCTGGTCACGCCGGACGGCCAGGTGAAGCTCTCCGACTTCGGCATCGCCCGCGCCCAGGCGGACGCGTCGCTCACGCAGACCGGTCTGGTCACCGGGTCGCCGGCGTACCTCGCCCCGGAGGTCGCCTCCGGCCAGCAGGCCACGGCGGCCAGCGACGTCTGGTCCCTGGGCGCCACGACGTTCCATGCCCTGTCCGGGCGCCCGCCGTACGACGTCGGCGAGAACCTGCTCGGCGCCCTCTACCGGATCGTGCACGAGGAGCCGCCGCGGCTGGGCTCGTCGGCCGGCTGGCTGGCGCCCCTGTTGTTGGCCACCATGGCCCAGCAGGGCGAGGACCGTTGGTCGATGGCGCAGGTGCGCGACTTCCTGGCGTCCGGGCCGTCGGCGCCGTTGCCAGCGCCCCTCCCCCGTGCTGCCGCGGTCGGGACGCCATCGACGCCCGTTGCGGATCCTGCCTCCACCCAGGTCCTGGCGGCCGTGCCGCCCGTCCCGGTGGCGCCCGCGCCGCCCGCACCTGCGGCGCCCTCGCCGGGGCGCCGGCGAAGCGCGCTGGTGCCCCTGCTCGCCCTCGCGGTGGTGGCCGTGGTCGTGATCGTGGTCGCGTGGCTGCTCGGCTCCGACCCCGACTCCGGTGCCGACCCGCAGAGTCCGTCGTCCAGCTCGTCCAGCTCGGGGTCTTCGCAGCCGCCGCCGAGCAACGCCGTGACCGCCGACGGCATGGAGAACTTCATGGAGGACTACCTGTCCACCGTCACCACCGACCAGAAGGCGGCGTGGCAGCGGCTCACCCCGCAGTTCCAGAAGGAGAGCGGCGGGTTCGGGACGTACAAGAAGTTCTGGCGCGGCTACCAGTCCGCCGACATCGTCGAGTTCGCGGCCGACCCGGAGGCGATGACCGTCACCTACACGGTCGAGTACCTGGACCAGGCCGGACAGAAGTCCACCGACCACGTCACCCTCCGGCTCGAGGGCACCGACGGCGACTTCCTGATCGCGGGCGAGAGCTGACCTGGGACCCCTATCGTTGGGGCGGGAGGTCAGATGGAGCTGGGGGCGCTGTACCGGGACATCGTGGAGATGTCACCGGACGCGATCTGGGTGTGCGACCTCGGCGGTCGGACCATCTACGCGAACGCCGCGATGTGCGCCCTGTACGGCGCCGACGCGGAGGAGATGGCGGAGGTCACCGTCTACGACTCCCTCGACGAGCCCGGCCGCAAGCAGTTCGCCGAGCACCTCGAGGAGCTCAAGCGCGTCGGGGGAAACGGCGAGGACGTCGACGTCCTCTTCTGGCGCCGCGACGGTACGTCGCTCTGGGTGATCGTCAGCGAGCGAGAGCTCCGCGGAGACGACGGCGAGATCATCGGCTTCAGCCACCGGATCAGCGACTACAGCGGCCGCCGGCGCGCCCTCGACGAGCTGCGGGAGAGCCGCCAGCAGCTGGCCGAGGCACACCGGATCGCCCGGCTCGGCAGCTGGCAGTGGGACCTGCTGACCGACGAGATCTACGCGTCGGACGAGCTGTGTGCGCTCTACGGGCTGGATCCGGCGTCGTTCCCGGCCAGCTACGCCAGCTTCCTCGACATCGTCCACCCCGGCGACCGGGAAGCCGTGGACGAGGCGGTGCGGGGTGCCCGCGAGCGCCCGTCCGAGTTCTTGTTCGTCGCTCGGATCGCCAGCGACGAGGGGTGGGTGTGGACCCGCGGCCGCGGCGTCTCGACCGCTGACGACACGGGACGGGTGGTCGCGATGGCGGGCACCCACCAGGACATCACCGAGACCAAGCTCGCGGACCTGGCCCTCGAGGACCAGGTCCGCCAGAACGCGCTGATGCAGGCGGTCGCGGTCGCGGCGAACGAGGCCCGCACCCTCCACGAGGTGCTCGGCCAGGCGCAGCACCTCGTGCTGCTCCACGACGACTGGGAGCGCGGCCGCGCCTTCGTGCCGGACGAGACCGGCGCCGCCGTCGTACCCCTCCACATCTCCGAGGACGACCGGACGACGGACGAGTCGACTCCGGAAGAGTCCGCGATGGAGCTCGAGCTGGCCAACCGCGCCTTCCACGCAGGTCGGTCGGTGTGGAGCAACTCCCGCCTCACCATCGCCTTCCCCATCTCGCACGCCGACCAGGTGCTGGCGGTCGTCACGATCACCTCGGCGCCACCGCTCTACCGCTTCGAGATGATCCAGTCGATGGTCGAGCAGGTCGCCGTCGAGCTGGGCCGGGTCGCGGAGCGCGAGCGCGCCGAGCGCGCCCTCGCCGACGCCCGGGACGCCGCGATGGAGGCGTCGCGGCAGAAGTCGGAGTTCCTGGCCACGATGAGCCACGAGATCCGTACGCCGCTCAACGGCGTCATCGGGCTCAACGACCTGCTGCTCCGCAGCGAGCTCACCATCGACCAGCAGCGGCTGGCGTCCGGGGTCCAGGTCGCGAGCCGCGCCCTGCTCGGGATCATCAACGACGTCCTCGACTTCTCGAAGATCGAAGCCGGCAAGCTGGAGCTGGAGCGGCTCGACTTCGAGGTGCGGGCCGTCTTCGACCAGGTCGCGAGCATGTTGGGCGAGGCCGCCCGCGCCAAGGGCCTCGAGCTCATCGTCGCCTGCCACCCGGACGTGCCCGAGGTGCTCTGCGGCGACCCGACCCGGCTGGCGCAGGTGCTGACCAACCTCGGCTCCAACGCGGTGAAGTTCACCGAGGCGGGCGAGGTGTTCATCCGCGCCAACGCCACCGCGCGTGCCGACGGTGGCACCCGGCTCGAGGTCACCGTGACCGACACCGGCGTCGGCATCGTCGAGGACGAGGTGACGGACCTCTTCGAGGCCTTCACCCAGGCCGACGCGTCGACCACCCGGCGGTACGGCGGCACCGGCCTCGGGCTGGCCATCTCCCGGGAGATCGTCGAGGCACTCGGCGGGGAGATCGGCTTGCGTCCCAACCCGGGCGGCGGCACCGTCTTCTGGTTCACCGCCGAGCTCGACGGGCCGGTGGGCACCGGCATCGACCCCGACGACGAGTACGGACGCAGCTGGCTCGCCGGTCAGCACGTCCTCGTCGTCGACGACAACGAGAACAACCGCCTCATCCTCGGCGAGCAGCTCGCCCGCTGGCGGGTGCGGTCGTCCAGCGTCGCCGACGCCGACGCCGCGGAGCTCGCGGTCGCCGAGGCGCGTGCGGCCGGCGACCCCTACGACGCGGTGGTGCTCGACCTGACGATGCCCGGGCGGGACGGGCTCGATCTCGCCCGCGCCCTGAGCGCGGACCCGGTCAATGCCGGGCTCCGACTGATGATGCTGACCTCGTCCGGTCGCCCGTCGCCGGAGGAGCTGGCGGCGGCCGGCATCGTGGCCTGCCTGTCCAAGCCGACCCTCGCCGGGGAGCTGCGGACGACGCTGCTGCGCGAGGTCGCCGGGCGCGAGCAGCGCCCCGACGGGCGGGTGGAGCGCACCAGCGAGCCGGCCACGCTCTACCGCGTGCTGGTGGTCGAGGACAACCCGGTCAACCAGCTAGTGGCCGTCGGCCTGCTCGGCGCACTCGGCTACGCCGCGACGACCGCCGACGACGGCGAGGTGGCGGTGGAGGAGATGCGCACGGGCCGGTACGACGCCGTGCTCATGGACGTCCAGATGCCGCGGATGGACGGGTACGCCGCCACCCGCGCGATCCGCGCCGAACAGTCGTTCCACGTGCCGGTGATCGCGATGACCGCCGCCGCCGTGGAGGGCGAGCGGGAGCGCTGCCTGGCGGCCGGGATGGACGACTTCCTGACCAAGCCGGTCGACGCGAGCGCGCTGGCAGCGGTCCTCGAGCGGTGGGTGGGGAGCAGCACGGGCGCCCCCGCACGTCGTACGCTGCGGGGCGTGTCTGCGAACGGTGACAACTCCGCCTCCCCCATCGACGGTCTCGCGACGGATCGCCTCGACGAGCTCCGCGACCTCGACCCGGACAACACGGCCTACCTGGACCGCGCGATCGGGAACTTCGTGCGCAACACCCCGGGCACCTTGGACTCGATCCGGCAGGCCATCGCCGACGAGGACCCCGAGGTCCTCAAGCAGGTGTCACACAAGCTCGCGGGCGGTGCCCTGAACCTCGGCGTGATGGCCGCGGGGCGCACCGCACAGCAGATCGAGCTGGTGGCCGACACCGGCGTGACCGCGGACGCCGTCCGGCTCACCGACCAGCTCGAGGCCGACCTCGAGGCCGGGCGGACCGCGCTGCTCGCCTACCAGGCGACGTACTCGACCGAGTCGACGGCGAGCTGAGGTTCGACGCGACCCCGGGCGGGTACAGGGTCGGTCATGAAGACCATCCTCGCCGTCGTCGTCGTGCTCTGGCTCGCCATCGGCGTCCTCGCGGCGTTCCAGCGCGGCTACTTCGGCGACGACCGCGACGTGAGCTGCAAGTCTGCAGGTGACACGGCGCTGACCATCGTCGCCGGACCGCTGAACTACTTCGGCGCGAACCCGAAGGTCGACTGCGACGTGAAGGTGCCCCAGCCGTCCGAGTGACCGACCGGGCTGCCAGGCTGGCGCCATGCGCTACGCGAAGCTCGGCAACACCGGACTCGACGTCTCCCGGGTGGTCCTCGGCTGCATGAGCTGGGGCGACGCCGACCGCGGCTGGCACCCGTGGATCCTCGACGAGGACGCGGCCCGCGCGATCATCCGCCAGGCGCTCGAGGCGGGCATCACGACGTTCGACACCGCGAACGTGTACGCCGGCGGCAGCAGCGAGGAGTTCACGGGGCGGGCGCTGCGCGACTTCGCGAGGCGTGAGGACGTCGTCATCGCGACGAAGGTGCACGGGCGCATGCGTCCGGGCCTGTACGGCGCAGGCCTGTCCCGCAAGGCGATCCTGCACGAGATCGACGAGTCGCTCCGGCGGCTCGGGACCGACTACGTGGACCTCTACCAGATCCACCGGTGGGACCCCGAGGTGCCGATCGAGGAGACGATGGAGGCGCTGCACGACGTCGTACGGGCCGGCAAGGCGCGCTACCTCGGCGCCTCGTCGATGTGGGCCTGGCAGTTCGCGAAGGCCCAGCACGTCGCGGCGTCGAACGGCTGGACGCCGTTCGTGTCGATGCAGAACCACTACAACCTGATCTATCGCGAGGAGGAGCGGGAGATGATCCCGCTCTGCGCCGACCAGGGGGTCGGCGTGATCCCGTGGAGCCCGCTCGCGCGCGGCCGCATCACCCGTGACTGGGACGCCGAGACCGCGCGGTCCGAGACCGACGAGTGGGGCGCCGACCTCTACCCGGACGAGGACCGCGCGATCGTCGAGACCGTGGCGGCGGTCGCCGAGCGGCTCGGGGTGAGCCGCGCCCAGGTCGGCCTCGCCTGGTTGCTGCACCAGTCCGCCGTCACCGCGCCGATCGTCGGCGTCACCAAGCCGGCGCACCTGACCGACGCGGTCGCCGCGGTCGACCTGGAGCTGTCGGACGCGGACCTGGCCGAGCTCGGCGCCGGCTATCACCCGCACCCGGTCTCCGGGCACGCGTGACGACGGCCTAGACCGCATCCGCAAGAACTCCTCAACGGGCTCGGAACCCCTCAGGGTCTTGATTACGTTGACGATGACTCGCTGGTGACCCGAGACTCCGGCGGTCATTCCTGAGGGGGGCGTGTGACGGCCCGCCGCACCACGGATGTGGCGGACCGTCGCACACGCACTCGGTCAGCCGTCTCAGGGGCGCTCGAACTCGACGACGTCATGGTCGAGCCACGTGTCGACGCGAGCAGAGAGCAGCACGAGCCGAAAGACCAGCTCACGCTCCTGCTGCTCCTCGGTCATGCCGTCGACGTAGCCCGGCACCTGGTCTCGGTACAGCTCCGCGACCGCCGGGAACGTCACGCCCGCTCGCTCGATCCGGACCCGGTTGCTGCTGATCGTCGCACCCGACTCCGTGGGCGGGGTGACCAGAGCGACCCGGCCGAGATCGAGCTCGTGGACCTTGGGCCCCTCCGGCGCCATCGTCACGTACCAGACGCCGGACTGGTCGGTCTTGACGAAGCGCATCACCCGGCTCGACGGCCGTCCGGTCTCGTCGGTGCTCGACAGGACGACCAGGTTCGTCTCCGCGGCGACGGTGTCGAACATCTCCAGCGCCCGTGCGGCGAAGGTGGTGCTGACTCGCCGGTTGTCCTTGGCGAAGGCGAGCGCCGCCTCGACCGAGTCGAACCGCTGCTCGGACTCGATGAAGTAGAGGATCTGCGGGACGTACGCCGAGATCTCCTCGCCCCGGTAGTAGAACGGGAGCCACCGGCGACCAGCGTGCAGGTCTCCGCTGTACCTCCTGCGGAGCCGCCTCTCCTTGTTCGCGAGCAGCCTGCGCCCGTGCTTGGTCTCCCAGAGCTGCTGTCCGAGCAGCACGCCCAGGAACGCCCCGAGCGCGACGGCAGGCAGCGCGAGGTTCCACCGGGTCGGCGCCGGGTCCAACCAGGCGACGAAGGCGGCCAGCGCCACCGACGTGAGCGCGAAGGCGAGCGACGCGAGCATCGACATGACGAGCCGGTAGCGACGCAGCTGGTAGGCGATGGCGTCGGCGGCACGCTCTCGGCGCTTGAGCTGCAGCCCGCGCTGCCGCATGTCGGCGAGGAGCTCCTGGTCCTCGGCTGAGAGCGCCATCAGTCGAGGCCGTACGTGCGGTACCGGCCGCGCAGCTCGTAGGTCTCGATGTCCCCGTAGGGCTCGATCTCGACCCGGCGCTGCTCGTGGCGAAGGGACTCGGGGCCGAACTTGTCGGCGTACCAGGTCTCGGCGACCTCGAGCCGTAGGGCCAGGCGGTCCTCGTCGTACGTCCGCCGCTGGTCACGTCGCCGGGCCGCTGACCGGTCGGCCAGGTGCAGCGCCAGGAACCCGATGGCGAAGACGACGAACAGGATCGCGAGGAAGACCATCGTCACCTGCCACATGACGAAGCCCTCGTGGTAGCCCCACCACCCTGTGCCCTCGTCGTCGCGGTGCACCAGCGCCGAGATGGTGATGACCACCGGCAGGATCACGAAGAACCAGCCGCACAGGAGGAGCAGCAGCTGCTTGACCTTCGTGCCGGCGTGGTGGTCGCCGAAGAACCAGTCGACGGTGACGTCCTTCTCCTGCACGGTGTGCGTCACGTACGGCGGTTGGGTGCTCATGCCGACCCCTCGTACCCCTCGCGCGTGCGCTGCAGGCTGTCGGAGCGCTCCGGGGACACCCAGGCCCCGCCGTCGCGGCGCGACCAGACCTTCCCGAGCGTCGGGATCAGCTCCACGACGACCGTCCAGGTGTTCACCATCCAGTAGACGAGCATGTACCAGGGCGCGAACACGACGTACTTCAGCGTCTTCCCGCCGTCGTTGTAGTAGGACGCGGCCGTGAGCTGGAGCAGGCCGACGCCCATCTGGATGGCGACGAAGATGCCGACCATGTACCAGTTGTGGAAGAACCGCTCCCAGTTCTGGGTCGAGGCGAAGTACACCTGCGACAGGGTGAAGAGCGCCATGCTGACCCAGTAGATGAGGCTCCAGACGATGCTGACGGAGTAGTCGGTGACCACCGGCATCATCCGGAAGTTCCGGACCGGGTGCCGCAGCAGCTTCGGCCCCTTGGTCGCGAGCACGTAGATGCCGCCCGACGACCACCGCTTCCGCTGGCGGACCAAGGCCCCGACCTGCTCGGGCACGTCGAGGAAGAACCGGATGTGCGGAGCGAACAGGGCACGCCAGCCGGCCGTCTGCATGTCCCACGCGATCGCGATGTCCTCGGTCGGCTGCTCGGCATGCCAACCCCCGACGTCGAGCACGGCCTGCTTGCGGTACATCGTGTTGGCGCCCGAGAAGGCGAAGAGGGCGCCGTACGACATCTGGGAGCGCTTGATGAGCCCGATGATGGAGTTCAGCTCGTTCTGCTGCGCCTGGGCGGTCAACGTCGTCCGGTTGGCCGCGAGCATGTTGCCGGTCACCGCGCCGACGTTCTGCCCGCCCTCGCGCTCGAAGTAGCTCAGGTACTGCCACAACGCGTCCGGGTTCGGCTTGGTGTCGGCGTCGTTCGACAGGATGAACTCGCCGCGGGCGTATGCCAGCGCGACGTTGAACCCGTGCGCCTTGCCGCGGTTCTTCACGATCGTGATGACCCGCAGGCCGGCGTACTCCTCCTGGAGGCGGGCGAGGATCTCGGCCGTGCGGTCGGTGGAGGCGTCGTCGACGACGATGATCTCGTACTGCTCGGGCGGGTAGTTGAGCATGGTCTCCAGGTAGCGGACCGTGCTCTCGATCGAGTCCTCCTCGTTGTGCGCGGGCACGAAGATGGTCACGAAGGGCTCGCCGTGCTCCAGGTAGCGCGGAAGGTCCCGCTTCTCGTAGAACACGTGGTAGTAGAAGCTCGAGACGATGAACGCCAGGCCGCCGACGATCGGGTAGGCGACGATCACGAAGATCAGCAGCTGCACGAACCACTCGCCGTACGTCTCCGGCATCACGGGCTCCTGCTCGCATGTCGGCGGCACAGGCAGGCGGTTTCCAGGGCCACCTCAGCATCGTAGATCGGCGACCGGGTCGTGGTCATCAGGCTGACAGGTGGTGGGTGTTCGCCGCGCACGGTTGCTATTGGCGGCTCATCGCGAACTGGATGATCTCGGGGTCGAGCAGGTTGCCCCGACACCTTCCCGGAAGGGATCACCCCGCACGGGTGAGGCTGCGGCCCGTTTGGTCGTGTTGCCTGAGTGATCCCCGATCTCACGAGGAGCGCGCCCTGTGCCCGAGTCCAGGAATGTCCACGGAGAGCATCGAGCCGGCGCAGCTCCTAGCGACGACTCGCCGGCCTCTCCAGTTCTGCGGGCCGCCGACCTCGGCCTCCGCAGCGGCAAGGAATGGCTGTTCAGAGGGCTCAACCTCTCGGTCTACCCGGGCGAAGGCGTCGGTCTCCTCGCGGAGGAGGGTTTGTCGCGGACCGCAGCGGTCCTCGCCCTGGCCGGCCGACTGGCCGCCGATGAGGGTGACCTGACGGTTGGGGACGGTCCAGCCGTTGGGCGTCGCGGCGCCGCGCGAGTCCGGCAGGTGATTCAGGTCGGGTGGATGCCCGGTCTGCGCCTGTTCGAGGACCGTGCACGCGTCTCCGAAGTGCTTGATCAGGCCCGGCGCGCGTCCCTAAGCAGAGTCCGCGCCGAGGACGCGGTGTCGCGAGATGAGGAGCTTCACCTGCTCGGTCTCAGCGGGCGTGGCCACTCGCGCGCTGGTGCACTGCCGGCCACCATCAAGTCAGCGCTCGGAGCACTCGCGGCTGCCCACTCCCACCCCCGGGTCATCGCGATGGACCTCCCCGAAGGTTCTGCCGCCCAGGAGCAGGTCGCCGAGGAGGTCATCGGCCATCTGGCCTCACGCGGTATCGCTGTGGTCGTCGCCTCCCAGCACGCGCATGCAGAGACACGCAGAAGCGTTCAGCTCCCTGCGGGAGCGCGACCGGGAAGCGTCGTGACCGCATGATCGCCGCTGCCCGGCTCACCCTGCTGCGATTCTTCCGCGACCGGTTCGCAGCAACCGTCCTGGTCGGAGTGATGTTGGTCCCGGCCATCTACGGTGGCCTGCTGGTCTGGGCCTACTGGGACCCTTATGCGCGCAGCGACAAGATCCCCGCTGTCATCGTGAACCTCGACCAACCGGTCAAGGTGAACGGCCAGACCGTCGACCTCGGATCGGAGCTCGAGAAGGAGATCCTCGCCTCGAACACCCTGGTGTGGACGAAGGGAACCGAGGCCGAGGCCCGAGAAGGGTTGGAGAACAAGACCTACTACGTGGTCCTGACCATCCCCCAGGGCTTCTCCCAACAGATGGCCTCGATCGCGACGGACAAACCCCAACGCGGCGTGCTGTCAGTGCGCACCAATGACGCCGGGAACTTCCTGGTCGGAGTCCTGGCGAAGGACGCCGTCAGCGCCGTGCAGGGCGAAGCATCCGCGGCGGTCCAGCAGAGCTACCTGAAGGTCGTGTACGACGAGTTCGACCCGATCCAGGCCGCCGTCGACCAGGTCAGCGACGGCGCCACCGCCCTCGAGGACGGCGCCCGGCAAGCAGTGGACGGGGCGAAGCAGGTCGCTCGAGGAACCGCCGACATCTCCGACGTTCTCGACGAGGTAGCGACGGCGGTAGGCAAGGCCGACAGGTCCATCCAAGGGATCCCTGACCGGGCCGAGCAGATCTCCGACGACGTCGCAGCGCTGTCGACCACTGCCACCGGCGCGCTCACGAACGTCAACCAGATCGTTGCCCAGCTACAGAACCTGTCCGACCAGCTCACCGCGAACGACCAGCCTCAGCTCGCCGCCAAGGTCGACCAAGTCATCAAGACCTTCCAGACCGACGTCGTGCCTGCCTCACAGGGCATCGCCGATGACGCTGACGCCGCCGCACAGAAGGCGGCAGCCCTCAGTGACGACGCGTCCGACGGCGTCCAGGCCGCAGACGAGGCCGTCACGGCGACCAACCAGCTCGCCGACGCCGCCAAGGAGCTGAGCAGCGGCGCCCAAGACCTCCAGACCGCACTGTCCGAGCAGCTCGAGCCAGGTCTCGAGCAACTCTCCGACGGCCTCGCCGCCGTAGCCGGCACCGACATCCCGATCACCGACAGCTCCAGCAAGACCTTCACCTCAGTCCTGTCGTCCCCGGTCGAGATCGATCGAAAGATCGACAACCCGATTGCTCACTTCGGCGAGGGCTTCGCGCCCTACTTCGTCGGCATGGGTCTGTTCGTCGGCGCTGTCTTCGTGTTCCTGGTGCTCTCTCCACTCGATCGCCGACTCCAGCTCTGGAACGCCCCGCTCATCAGCGCCGCCCTCGCCCCGTTGATCGCTGGAGCGGTCGTCGTCGTGGGCCAGGCCGCCCTGTTGTTCGGTGCCCTGTACGCCGTCGGCGTGAGACCAGCCGACCCCGGCGTACTCGCCGGCGTACTGGCCGTCTCCGCGATCTCCTATGTCGCCATCATGCAGGCGCTCAAAGCCGCCTTCGGGCTCATCGGCGAGTTCATCGGCGTCATCGTCCTGGTCCTCCAGGTTGCGGCCGGAGAGGGGGCCTACCCGATCCAGACCTTCGGGGCCTTCTTCCAGACGGTCAACCCGTGGCTCCCGATGACCTACACCAACGACGGCATCCGCCGAGCAGTCGCAGGTGGGCCCCAGTCGCCCTACGTGTGGATCGACATCGCAGTCCTCACCGGGGTCGCCGTACTCGCTCTCGCGTTGACCATCTGGGGGGCCTCCCACCACCGGCGGATGTCACTCGCAGACCTCGATCCATCGGTCGAGCTCGTCTGATCGTCGCTCGCTGCGGTCTCACCCGGTCGAGTGAGGCGTATGGTTTCGGGGGTGAAGGTTCGGCCTATCGACGGCCGCGAGGGCAATCGTTTCTGCACACTGCCTCCGACATCGTTGTCGGCATCGGAAGACAAAAATGATCAGCGTTGAACCGCGGGGCAGCTGTCTGCATGCTCCACCCGCGCCCCCGAGCCCCTACCTACCACGACCGCGTCTGGACCGGCTGCTCGACCAGGTGCCGAACACTCCTGTCACCCTCGTTCGGGCGCCGGCCGGCGCCGGAAAGACCACTCTCGTCTCGTCCTGGGCACATCGTTGCGCTGCCGACGGTTCGGCGCCCACGGTGCACTGGATCGGGCGATCCCACCACGACTCGCTGGTCGACTGCCTCCTGGCCACCTCCACGGACGACGAGCTCCACGCCACAGGCCAACAAGCCTCGCCTGCTCGGCTCGTGGAGTCACTGTCGGCCCGAACAGCCCCTCCCGACGTGCTGGTGATCGATGACGCGCACCTGCTCCCGACGCCCGGCATCGAGCTACTCAGCCACCTCCTGGAAGAAGCACCCGACTCGCTGCGACTCGTGGTGCTGACTCGTCGGCAGCTCGGGCTGCCGTTGGTGGTCCTGAGGCTGCACGGCTCCGCGCAGTTCCTGACCCACATCGACCTCGCATTCGAGTCCGGAGAAGCCTCCGATCTGGTCTCGCTGATCGCTCCGAACCTCCCGTCGGCCTCGCTGAACCAGGTCGGCGAGCTGGCGCGCGGATGGGCGGGGCCGCTGGCGATGGGGGCGCGTGCCATGGCGGGACCTGGAGGAGGCGGTTCCACACACGCGTCGGCGTTGATGGGGACCGACTTCCTCGAGTACCTCTTCACCGAAGAGTGGGACACATTGCCACCGGCCGTCCGACACACCCTTCTCGCAACCTGCCAGGAGCCGGACATCGACCCCGGGGCCGCCGTCCTCCTCAGTGGCAACGCCGAAGCGCCTGCACACCTGGTCGAGCTCGCTGCGTCCGGGGCGCTGGTGGCCTCGGCCATCGCCGGCGACAGGTCGGTCTGGCGGGCCCACCCCCTGCTGCGTGAGCTGCTGCGCCGGCGTACGGCGCCGGACGGCCCGCACGTCGAGGTCGTCGTCGCGGCGCACGCGCGAGCAGCTCGCGGGTATGCGGAACGAGAGGACGCGGCGTCGGCGCTGCGCCATGCCCGCCTCAGCGGCGATCAGTCGCTGATCGTCGAGGTGCTGACCGAGTACGGACCCAGCCTGCTCTGCGCGGCACGGACCGAGGAGGTCGGAAAGGCCGTCGCCGAGCTTCCCTCCAGCGCCCGCGAGCAGCCCCACGTTCTGGCCGTCGACGCGTTGCTACGTCGCGCGAACGGTGACGTCAACGGCGCCGCTCGGACCGCAGCACGAGCTGCCGAACGAGCGGCCACGGCCGACGGGGACCTCTCTCTGCGCGCCGACCTGGCTCTCCTCGGCGTGTGGCAGGGGCGGTACGGCTGGGTCGATCCGGACGCGGCGATCCGGACGGCGACCGAGATCCTGGGGTGCAACCATGCCGAGGAGAGCCACCACGCGCTTCGTGACCTGTCCTTGGTGCGATCAGCGTGGTTGATGATCGAGCTCGCGGCCGCCCAGGCCTGGACTGGTGACCTCGCGGAGGCGGAGATCCACGTCCGGGACGGTCTTGTCACGGCGCGGTCGCTGAGGCACCACCGGCTCATTGCGGCCGGTCTCGCGCACCGCGCCATGCTGGAGACCATCGGCGGATCGTTCCAGACCGCGGCCGACACCGCCCGCGAATCCCTCGCCGAAGCGGCCATCGCCGGCGTCAGTGGAGACCCGTACGTCGGTCGGTCGCACCTGGCCATCGGATGGGCGGCCTTCCAGGAGCTCGACATGCGCACCGCACGTGCGTACCTCGGGCAGGTAGAGGCCGCCCCAGCGGCCATGGCCGACCCCCTCGTGATCGTCATGGCGGCGCTGCTCCGGGCACGGCTGCTCGCGGACGAGGGACGCAACGATGCGGCACGCAGGGTGCTGACCGGACGCCTGGACATCCCCGAACCGATGCCGCTCTTCCTGCGACGGCTGGTCGGCGTGGTTCGCGGGCAGACCGCGATGTTCGCCGGGGACGCCGACGCGCTCGCGCTTCAGGTCGATGACTTCCAGAGCCTCGGCCTGGAATCGGAGGCTCGCATCTTCGACACCTTCCGAGTCGGGATGGGCGGCGATCCGGGCACGGCCGTCGAGAAGCTCGACGACCTCCTGGCCGGCGACATCGGGGAGGACGCCGTTGCCGTAGGTGCGCGTGCCCTGCGCCTGGCCTGCTGCCTGCGGGCCGGAGACCTGGACCGGGCACGCACCCTCCTCCCCGACCTGCTCACCCGGTCGGCTCCCCAGCGGATGCTGCACCCGCTCACTGTCTGCTTGGTCGCCCGCGCCAAGTTCGAACGCATCCTTCGCGACGAGGCCACCCGGCCCGGAGGGCACCCGTGGGCGAGGTCGGTACTGGACGCCATGTCGACCTACGACCGTCAGTACCGGGAGATCGTCGCTCCCGGTGACGGCTCCGGACGCGGGGCGGAGTTCCGAGACGCCGACACCGGGGTGGTGGTGAGCCTCACGCCACGCGAGCTCGATGTCCTGGGCCAGCTCTCGCTCGGGGGCTCGTACGCCGACATCTCGCGGGCGCTCTACGTCAGCGAGAACACCGTCAAGACGCACGTCGCGTCGATCTACCGCAAGCTCGGCGCGGAGCGGCGCGCGACGGCACTGTCGATCGCGCGAGACCACGGCCTGGTGTAGCCGTCAGATCGTCACGCGGCGTCGACGTTCGTGGTGTTGAGGACCACGTCCTCGGCCTTGGTCAAGTGCTGCATCGTGGTCGCGACGACGCCGATCCCGCGACGCGACAACGACGTCACCACGGCATCGGCCGCGGCTCGGTGCTCGAGCCTCCCGGGCGGCAGGTCGACCACGACGATGTCCGGGCTGAACGCAGCGGCCGAGACGGAGCCGAGGAGCGCCTGCATCAGGAGCGGCTGGCTGCTCGCGCGGTACCGAGCGTGAGAGCCGAGGCTCAGCACCGCCAGGTCCGTCGCCGTGGCACCGCGGGACAGCCCCGAGCGTTGCAGGACCTCGCCGATCGTCTCGCGACCGTCGAAGAGTGACGTGCCTTGGACCCAGCCGATCCCGATCCGAGGGTGTGGCCCGTGGAGCGTGGCGCCCGCCAGGCGCAGCGTGCCCTGGTCGGCTGGCACCCGACCCGCCAGCGCCAACGCACACATGGTCCGCCCGGGACCGGGCGGGGCGAGCACGCGCACGATCTGGCCCGGAGCCACGGACAGCGACAAGCGATCGAACATCCACTCAGTGCCGGTACGGACGCCGAGGTCGTCCGCGACCAGGGTCGAAGTCGTCACGATGCCTCCTCTCCGAGCGAGTCCGCTCGCGCTGGCTGTTGCTCCATGAGCGCAGTTCACCACCGTTGTCGTCGGCCGCCATCACCCGTGGCGGGCGAGGTGAGGACACCACCTCACCCGTCGCGACCTGGGCAGCCCCCGCCACAGGTGAGGAACTGTCCGTTCAGCAGGAGAACGTCACCGCTCGGCGGCGCGGGGACCAACCGTGAGTGGGGCGGGTGGGGCTCGAACCCACGACCCAAGGATTATGAGTCCTCTGCTCTAACCGACTGAGCTACCGCCCCGTGGGCGTTGCCCGGGTTGGGGTGACCATATCGGTCACGGTCGGGGAAGGGCTCCGGACCCCATCAGCCGTTGACCGCGTAGATCACCAGGTGCGGCGGCCGCCCCCACGTGGTGGCTGCCAGGTGGGTGCCGTCGCCGGAGAACGCCACCGTCTCCACCCATCCGTCGAGCCGCTCCTCGTGCAGCGGGGTCCCGTCCGGCGCCCAGAGCGCGAGCCTGCCGTCCTGGCCGCCGGTGGCGAGGAACGAGCCGGAGGGATGGAACGCGACGGCGTACGCGTCCCGCTCGTGGGCCTGGTACGTCGCCGACCGGTTCGCGGCGTCGACCTCCCAGATCGACACCTCACCGGTCGCGGTCACTACGGCCAGGCGGCCACCGTCCGGGTCGAAGGCCAGGTCGCGGGCGACGAAGTCGTGCCGCAGCTCGGCCACGAGCTCCAGGCTGGTCCGCTCCCACACCCGGACGGTGTCGCCGCCGGCGGCGAGGAAGCGCCGACCGATCGCCAGTGCCCGGTTCTCGCGCGACCCAGCGTGCAGCACCGTCGCCGACTCCCCCTCGGCACCGACGGTCAGTGCCACGAGCCGCTCTACTGGTCCGTGACCGCCGCCGCGACTGCCGTCACGAGCCGGGTGGCGCCGAGTGGCGACGAGGACCTGGCTGCCGTCGCCCGACGAGGCTGCAGCCACCACCGCTGACCACCGTGGTTGTGGGTCCGGCAGGTCCGGGCGCGAGGCGGCGAGGACGGCACCGGTCCGGTCGTCCACGTCCAGCCAGGTCTCGCGCTCGAGGTCGTATCGCTCGAGACCGGCTAGGAGCATCGCACCGTCGTCCGACCAGCCGAGGGCGTACACCGGGCGGTCCGGGCCGATCGACACCGCCGCGGCCGAGCTCGTCGAGCCGAGCCAGATGTCGCTCTCGCCACCGAGGGCCCACCTGCGACCGGCATCGTCCAGGGCCACGTGCGTGCCGTAGCGATCCGCGACATCCTCGACCAGCCGCAGTGCGACCTCACTGGTGGGACTGGTCCGACCGGCACCGCTCACAGCTCCTCCACCTCGTCGGCCAGCACGAACACGGTCCGCTGCGCGCCGATCGTGCGCTCCACGGCCAGGAACTCGGCGTCCGGTTCCGGCGGCTCCTTCTTCCGCTCGCCGGTCGTGCGCCCGATGACGTGGAGGACGGTACCGCCCGGAATCTCCGCGACCGGGTCTCCGGACGGTTGCAGGTAGACCCCGGCCGGCTCGTCGGCGGGGGTGCGGCGCGTCCAGGTGACGGGCTCGACCGTGAGCGTGTTCAGGCCCGAGTGGCTGGGGTCGAGGTTCGCGACGGCCGGCGGCACCACCTTCGCGCCTGGTGGGGGGATCACCCCGGCGTACTGCAGGATCCTGTTCTGGGTGAGGCCGACCAGGATCTCGCCGACATCGCTGGTGTCCGGGAACTTCTTGTTCGGCCCAGCGACCGCGGCGACGTACTGCTTGACCTCTGGCGGCGCCTCGTCCTCCTGGTCCGCCAGGTAGAGCAGGGCCAACAGGAACGTGCCGCGCGGTGGGGAGTCGACCGCGACGGGGATCGGGACCAGCTGATCGATGATGTCGTCCAGCTCGTCCAGCGCGAAGAGGCCCTCGGCGCTCTGGGTGGTGAAGGAGCTCCCGTCGAGGAACGCGTGGAGGCGCGGAAGGTTGGCGTCATCGTGCATGACCAGGACCTGGAGCAGCAGCGCCCGCAACCGCTCGCTGTCGTCGCAGTCCTCCGAGGTCAGGAGCTCTTCGAGTATCTCCGCGCGGTGGGCTTCGGGGAGACCGTCCCGCACGTCCTCCACCGCTTCGGCGTCACACTCGTCGGCGATGTCGCGCTCGTCGAGCGCGTTGGCGGCCGCGATGAGGCGCTGCATCAGCGACGCGTCGTCCGGACACTTCACGATGATGCGCAGCAGCGACCGGATCACCGTCTGCTCCCAGCCTCGTGCGGCCGCTGTGTCGGCCACCCGTTCGGTGACCAGCTTGTTCGTCGCCACTCGGTTCGTGCTCCACGACTCCAGGACGGCGCACAGCACCCCGACCTGGTCGGTGCCCGACTTCACGTAGTCGGCCTTCGACCCGGTCAGCACCGGGTCCTTGGCGGACACGATGTCGATGCGACTGTCCGTCAGCATCGCCACCTTGCCGAAGGAGCCGTTCGCGCCGAGAACTCGTCCATGACCGATGCCGAGGCGTTGCTGGATCGCCGTCGCCAGGCTCGGGCTCGCCACGATGGCCTGCTGTATCTCGAGCGCGGCGGCCTCCGGGTCGGCGGAGAGCTTGCCCGTGACGCTGTTCGACGCGGTCAGACACGCGTTGAGCACCACCCGTGACTCGGGGTCGTCCCGCAGCACCGCCACGATCTGGTCGATCAGCTTGACCGACTCGGACCTGTCGATGGCCGGGGAGGTTGGGTCGACACTGAGCCGCTGGTGGACCTCCTTGTACGTTCCCGTCGCGACGCTCGGCTCGCCGGTGAGCTGCATCCGTTTCGCCAGGCCGTGCCCGGCGATCATCACCTCGTCGACCTTGCCGCCGACCCCCCAGGCGGCGAACGTCGCCAGGTGGCCCTTCAGCTCGGCCAACGAGCGGCCGCCCTCGGCGAGGACGGTGAGGTAGCCCGGGCGCACGATGACCGCCGTCATGTTGGCGTCGCGGTGGAACGCTCCGTTGGTGTCGTACCCGCTCTGCAGCACCACGCACACCGGGAGCTTCTTGCCCGTGGTCGGGTTCTCCGGGCCCGCCGCGCGGTTCTCCTTGAGCTTGCCGAGCTGGGCCTTCGTGAACCGGTGGTAGTTCCGGATCTCGGGCAGGGAGGCTTGGTAGTCGCCGAGCAGCACCATGCCGTCCTCGGTGCAGAACTCGATGAACGACGAGATGTCCGAGCCGTCGGCAGCGTCGAGCACCGGGTTGGCGGCCTGGAAGTAGGCGACGAGGGCAGCGACCCTGTTGGCGGCCACGAGCTCGTCGAGGCAGGGGGCGTCCTCGGTCTGAGGCAGGGCTCGGAGCAGCCGTGCGGCGCCCAGCTCCGCCTCGAGCGCTCCGATCGCTGCACCCCAGGCGACCGCCGTGTCGACTGCGGCTGCCGGCTCCTCCAGCCTGATCGCCACGCGGGTGGCCGCATTGACGTCACGGCTGTAGCGAGCGAGGTCGGCATCTCGGGTGCCGACTCCTTGCCCGATCTGCTGCGCCACCAGGTCGCGTACGTCGAACTGTCCGCAGGATCCCAGCACGAGCTCGTCGTCGGCCCGGGCCAGCCGCAGCAGCGACCGGAGCGCCTCCTTGTCGGCCGTGATGTCGTCGGAGGTCGCCCAGTCGGCCTGCTGGCGGGCATAGCTGTCGAACGCCGTCAGCGTCAGGTCCTTCAGGTCTTCGTGCGACTGGTACGACGAGGCCACCCGACGCACCGTCGTCCGGCGCTGGACCGGCCCGGTCGCCGGTTGGAGGGTGTGGGCGAGCTCGTGGGCGAGCACGCGGTCCCCCGACGCCGTGCCGGGAGCGAACTCTCCCTGCCCGAAGAAGATGTCGCGGCCCGTCGTGAACGCCCGCGCCGACACGGCCCGGTTGAGCCGGTCGGGCTCCGCGCCGACGTGGATCCGGACGTCGTCGAAGCCGACGCCGAACCCGGTCTCCATGCGACGCCGTACGGGCTCCGGGAGGGGCGATCCTGCGGACCGCAGCCGCTCGATCCTGCTCGCTGTGTCATCCGGGACCGGGCCACCCGCGAGCCCGACCTGCCCGTCCGCGTTGGTACGGCGCAGGTGGTCGCAGCCGGGCGCGTGCTGGTGCGCCTCGGGCCCCTCGACGTCCGCCGGGGTGGCGTCGGTCCCGACGCGGCGCAACCGCCCGAGCGCCTCGTCGGCACGCCGGTCGGCGTCGCGTTCGGCCGGGTCGTCGGCGGGTCCCACCTCCAGCCCGCCGTCGGCAGGCATGGGGACCGGGGCCACCGGCCCGGTCTGCGCCTGCTCCGACGCGGGCGCGGGGGCACTGTCGACGGGGTCGTGCAGGTGATCCAACTCGGCCGTCACGCCAGGCTCCCGGAGAGACACCGCGCCCATTGGCCCCCCGGCGCTCCACTCTCGACGGTAGACCGGACGAGCCGCACGGTCAGGCCGTTGCTGACGTCGAACCGGTCCGGTCTAGACCGGACTCCGGCTCACGCGGTCGGGAGCGGCTCGCCGGTCTCGAGCAGGGTCTTGAGGCTGGCGATGATCTCGGGCCAGCCACCACTGATGCCCGGGAGGATCTGACTGTCGGGCTCGAACCCGCCGTGGGTCACGGTCAGCTTGACCCGCTCCCCCGCCTCCTCGATCTCGAACAGCACGTGCGAGAGCGGCTCGGCCCGCAATGCCGCGACCACGGCCGGCTCGGCGTCGATCATGCGGGCGAACGAGTCGGTGATCGCGTGCCAGGTGTAGGAGAGCCGGTACGGCGGGTCCGCGACCAGCACTCGCTGCGCGGGGTCGACCATGGTCGCCTCGGCGTACGTCCAGCTGACCGTCGAGCCGACCTGCCAGTCGGAGGTGAGCTCGGCACCCCAGTAGCGACTGGTGAAAGCGGGCTCGGTGAGCGCCTGCCACAGCTCTTCGGGAGTGGTCCTGATGTAGGTGGTGTAGACGAATTCGTTGGCGGGCTCGTTCATGGGGGTTGCCTCCAGGGCGGTGGTGAGGTCGGCCAGCGCCCGCGCGCGGCGACGGTCGTAGCGGCTGAGCCAGCGGTCGGCGATGGCGTTGATGGGTGCGGCGTCGAGGTAGTGGAGCTTCTCCCGGCCCCGCCACCTGGTCGTGACGACGCCGGCCTCCTCGAGGACACCGAGGTGCTTGCTCACCGACTGCCGGGCCATGTCGACCCCGTCGCAGAGCTCGGCGAGGGTCTGGCCGTTGCGCTCCTCCAACCGGTCGAGCAGGGCCCGGCGGGTCGGGTCGGCGAGCGCCTTGAACGCCGCATCCATGGCAGCCATTTCATGCAGCCATTTGGCTGCATGTCAAGCGTATGCTCCCCCCAGGAGGCCGCACATGGAGATCGAACGACTCGAACCACTGGCCGAGGACTGGCAGCGCGCGCTGTGCGTGGTCGCCCACCCCGACGACATGGAGTTCGGCGCCGCCGCCGCGGTCGCGCGCTGGACCGGGCAGGGCAAGCAGGTCACCTACTGCATGGTGACCAGCGGCGAGGCCGGGATCGACGGGCTGGCACCCGCCGAGTGCCGCCAGGTCCGCGAGGCCGAGCAGGTCGCGTCCGCAGAGGTGGTCGGCGTGCCCGACGTGGTCTTCCTCGGCCTGGCCGACGGCATCCTGGAGTACGGCGTGCCGCTGCGGCGCGAGATCGCCCACGTCGTACGCCGCTATCGGCCCGAGATCGTGATCACCGGGAACTTCCAGGACACCTGGGGCGGCCGCAACCTCAACCAGGCCGACCACATCGCGACCGGCCGCGCGGTGCTCGACGCGGTCCGCGACGCCGGCAACCGCTGGATCTTCAACGAGCAGCTCGTCGACGGGCTCGAGACCTGGGGCGGGGTGCGCGAGGTCTGGGCCTTCGGCTCGCCCAGCTCGGGCCACGCGGTCGACACCACCGACACCTTCGACGCCGGCGTCGCCTCGCTCGAGGCACACGGCGCCTACATCGACGGGCTCGGCTGGGAGAACTTCGACGCCCGCGAGTTCCTCGAGGGCATGGCGCGGCAGACCGGTCAGCGGTTGGGTACGGCGTTCGCCGCGCCGTTCGAGGTGTTCCCGATGGGTTGGGGCGAGTAGGTCAACCGCAGCAGGAGTGCGGCGCGCGGCGACCGGCCGCCGCCGCGAGCGCCGTGCCGCGCCGGGCAGCCGTGCGGCCAGCTGCCGAGTCGGCGTCGTAGACGACCTTGCCGTCGATCAGGGTGCTGCGCACCGCGGCCGCCCGGATCGAGCGCGGTCCCACCTTCTGGAGGTCCCGGTCCACGACGACCAGGTCGGCGGCGTTCCCCGGCGCGACCGTGCCGGTGCCTCCCTGGTGGAGCTCGAAGGCACTCCCGCGCGTGTGCATCGCCAGCGCCGCCGCGCGACCGATCCCCTCTGCCGCGTTGAGCGGGCGCGGCACCGCGTCGTACTGCGTCCGGTCGATGGCCGAGGCGATCTGGTTGAAGGGGCGCAGCGGGTCGACCGGCCAGTCGGAGCCGCCGACCAGGCGGGCGCCGGCACGCTCGAGGCTGCGGGCGGGGTACATCCGGCGGAAGCGTTCGTCGCCGATGAACGGGCGCAGCGCGTCGAGCGTCCACTCGTTGCGGACCGCCCACTGGAGCTGCATACAGGCGAGGGCGCCGATCTGCGCGAACCGCGAGTAGTCGCGCGGGTGCACCAGCTGCAGGTGCGCGATCGTGTGCCGATGCCGTCGAGCTCGCCGGCCGTTGGCCTTGACCGCCGCCTCGTAGGCGTCCAGCGCCACCCGCACCGCCCGGTCCCCGATGGCGTGGCTGTGCAGCTGCCAGCCGGCGCCGTCGAGCACGACGGCGAGCCGCTGGTACTCCTTGCTGGAGAGGTAGAGGTCGCCGCGGTTCTTGGTGGGCCGCCCGTCCTCGTCGAGGTACGGGTCGAGCAGGGCCGCGGTCTGGGCGGGGTACTCGATGACGCCGTCGACGAAGACCTTGGCGGTCGTGATGCGGACTCCGGGCAGGTGGCCGTGCCGTCGGCGCAGGTGGGCGAGCCACTCCTTGGCGTGACCGGGCTTCTTGGTCAGCTCGCTGGACAGCCGGAGCGCGGGCGTGACCGTCTGGAGCAGGTGGCCGGCCGAACGGAGGTCGGCGTACGCCTGGACGGTCGCCTCGTCGGAGGCGGCGTCCAGGAACGAGGTGATGCCGAGGCTGAGCAGGTAGGCCATCGCGTCGGCGTACGCCGCCTCGAGCTCGGCGCGGCCTGGCGGCGGGATCACCGCGCTGACCAGGCCCTGCGCGTTGTCCTTGAGCAGGCCGGTCGGGTCGCCGCCGGTACCGCGCACGATCTCGCCGCCGGCCGGGTTCGGCGTGGTGCGGTCGACCCCGGCGAGGGCGAGCGCGCGGCTGTTGACCCACGAGTTGTGGAAGTCCGAGCCCTGGATGTAGATCGGCCGCGGGGTCTTGAGCGCGTCGAGCATCGACCGGTCGGCCACGGTCCCTGCCGGGAGCAGGCCGACGGGGCTCCAGTCGGTCACCTGGAGCCAGGCATCCGGACCGGCGTCCGCACTCGCGTCGAGGAACCCTTGGAGCGCCGCCTGGAGCTCGGGCACCGTCATCGAGACGTTGCCGAGCGACGGGTTCATCGCCTGCTCGGCGGCACCGAGCGGGTGCATGTGGCCGTCGTGGATGCCGGCCATGATCGTGCCGCCGTCGGCGTGCAGGACGTCGGTGCGCCGGTCCGCCATCCGGCGGATCTCCCGGGTGCTGCCAACGGCCTGGATCCGGCCGTCGGTGCCGATCGCGACCGCTTCCGCCCCGCGCTGGGCGGTGCCGGTGAAGACGTGCCCGCCGACGATGATCCGGGCGGTACGGCGAGGGCGGGCCGCGACCGGGGCGGCCGCGACCGCGGTGAGAGCGGCCGCGCCGGCGGCCCCGGCGACGAGCGAGCGGCGGGTGATCGAGTCGGGCTGCGTCATGTCGCGAGAACGTGGATGATTAACGCGATAACCACAAGCATTCGGTGGGAGGTCGGTCGATGAGCGGACGCCGGGTGCGGCCCACGGTGCGCCAGGTCGCCGAGCGCGCCGGCGTCTCGACGGCCACGGTCTCGAACGCCCTCAACGGCAGCGGCCGGCTCTCCGAGGACACCCGCCAGCGGGTGCTCGCAGCGGCGCAGGAGCTCAGCTACGTGCCGTACACGTCTGCCCGCGCGCAGGCCCGCGGCGGCACCGGCGTGCTCGGGCTGACGATGGCGACGTACGGCGACATCGCCGTGCCCTACACCGAGATTCCCTACTACGCCGACCTCATCCTCGCGGCCATCCGCACCGCCCACGAGCGCGGCTACCTGCTCGTGGTGCTCCCGGCCTCGATGTCCTCGTGGACCTGGCTGACGACGCCGCTCGACGGAGTCGTGCACTGCGAGCCGCGGGTGCACGACCCGGTCGGCGCCATCCTCCAGAAACGCGGCATCCCGCTGGTCTGCGCGGGGCGGCCGACGACGCCGCGGCGTACGGACGCCTGGGTCGACACCGACGACGCACGCGCCACCCACGAGCTGCTCGACCACCTCCGCGCCGGCGGCTCTCAGCGGATCGCGGCGGTGCTGCCCGACCACGACGACGCCTACCCCGCGATCGTGCGCACGGCGTACGACGAGTGGTGCGCGGCCAACGACCAGGAGCCGGTCGTCGAGACCTTCAGCACGGACCTCTACAGCGCCGGCGAGCGGGCCGCGATCGACGCCCTGCTGCGTCGTACGCCTCGACCCGACGCGGTCTTCGGCGTCTACAACGAGTCGGGCGCGCACCTGGTCGAGGCAGCGCGCGGCCTCGGGCTGTCCGTGCCAGGCGACCTCGCGGTGGCGTGCTTCAGCGACGACCCGGCGTACGCCCACCAGGACCCGTCAGTGACGACCGTCAGCCTGCAGCCGGCCGAGGTCGGCACGGCCGCGGTCGAGCTGCTGATCGGGCTGGTCAACGGGCGTCGCGGCCTGCGCCGCCAGCGGCTGCTGCCTGCGGTGCTGCGGGTGCGGGACTCGTCTGCGCCTCAGACGTCGGCGAGTGCCGTGAACGCCGCCACGTAGTCGGCACCGTCTCCCAGCACATGCAGGGCGAGGTGGTCCGCGCCGGCTGCCCGGTGCTTGGCGACCCGAGCAGCGATCGCTTCGACGTCGCCGAGGGCGACCAGCGCCTCGACCAGGGCGTCGCTGCTCGGAAGCCCTCACCCGCTAAACAGGATGAGGGCTTCCGCTGCGATCAGGCAGCCTTCCAACGGCAGAGCCGCAGGCTGTCCAAGTTGTTCGCCGTCGTGGCGTCGGGGTCCGACTTCAGCGACCCGTGCCCGCAGGGGCAGCGGTAGATCTGGACATCAGCTTCGAACCCGTCGACTTCCGTGTAGAAACGATCGCCCTGACCGATCGCGGTCCAAACCTCCTGGACCGTCCACGAAGCATTCGCCTTGTCGGCATTCACGCCGGTCCCGACTCCGACGATGTGGCCGCTCTGACTGCAGTTGGTCTGCTCGGTGCAGACAACCCGGTATGTACTCATTGGTTAGCGTCACAAGCCGCTGTCCTCATGCGGCTCGCCCGGGATCTGGCCCGTACGCACCAAATGAGTACCTGCCTTGTACTCTGAGACCACACCCACCTGCCAAGATCGGTGTCTCAGACCCCAAGGCCAGCGACTCCCCCGCAGAAGCGTCGGGACGTTCCCGACCTTGGGGTTTGTGCCTTTCGAAGGTCACTCTACGCCCGAACTACCACAATGTAGTTTCGCTGTCTCGGATCTGTGCTTGATCCGTGACATTTACGGCGTCGATGCCCCACCATCGTTCGCGCCCCGACTCGGTTCCCGCGTCGGGGCGTCGAAACTCGGAACTACCGCCGCGCCTCTCGGTCGGGCGCCCCGACCCGGAGGCCGTCATCAGGCTCAGGGCCGGACGCCGCGCTGCACGGAACGGCAGGTGCGCAGTTCCGCGCGTTCGAAGGGGACGACGTCGGTCGCCCGAAATAGGCAAGAGGCCCTGGCCTGCGCTTCCGCAAGTCAGGGCCCCTCTGCTGGCTCCCCCGGTTGGACTCGAACCAACAACCCTCCGATTAACAGTCGAATGCTCTGCCAGTTGAGCTACAGGGGATCGGTGCAGCCCGCATAGGTTAGCAACACGTCCGCGTCGTGAAAAATTGAGGTTGTCGTTCGGACGTCACTCCGGGCCGACGTCGGCCCGAGCGGCCTGGAGAGCCTCGGCGGCGGCCGCCTGGACGGCGGGATCCGCGGGGTCCACACCCTCGTCGTACTCGTAGACCCAGACGACCGGGTGGTGGCCGCTCGGCGCCCGGCGCGCGATCACGCGGACACCGCGGCGACCGTCGACCGGCACGTGGCGCTGGAGGACCACACTGGCGGTCACCCGCTCGCGGACCAGCTGGAGCAGCAGCCCGGGCTCTTCCAGCGTGAAGTGGTGCTCGGGCCGTACCTCGCCCCAGGAGCCGACCTCGCTGACGCGCAACGTCGAGGAGTCCTGGTCCCAGTCCGCGGCCTGGACCTCCTCCCAGGGGATCCGGATGGTCTCCTCGAGCCCGAGGGAACCGGTCCCCCGGCTGCGCAGGAGGTAGAGCGCATCGCGGGTGCCGCCGAGGTGTCCGTCCGCGGCCTTGGCGTCCGCGAGCAGGCGCTCGCCCCGCTCGACCCGGATGGGCGGGCGCTCACGGCGAAGCCTCATGCGGGCCCCGCCAGTCGGTCGCGCAAGGCCCGGCGGTGAGCCTCGAGCGCGGCCAGCTCACCGAACATCTTGTTGAACTCCTCGGCGTGCTCGACCGGGTTGGTCCGTTGCAGCTTGGACTTGATCTCGGCGACGCGACGAGCGGCGGTCAGCTCCATCAGGCGTACGACGTGGTGCGCGACGTACGCCGCGTCCGGCTCCTTCTTGAGCGGCTCCACCCCGAGGGCGCCGATCGTCGACGCGACGGCCGGGTCCTGGGCGGCGTCGCGGAGCTTGGTGCCCCACCCGGTGTCGCCGGCCCCGGCCACCGAGCCGCCGGCCGCCTCGACCAGCTCCCAGATCGCGCGGTAGGTCGGGTGGGTGAAGTCGTTGGGCCCGAGGTCGGTCGTGGTGCGGCCGATCGCCATCGGGTGCTGGATGACCAGCTGGAGCGTCTCGCGCTCCGTCGCGAAGCGCGGGTCGCGCAGGTCGGGGACGTTGCTGCGTGGGGCGGTCGGAAGGTCGGGCGAGCTTCCGGCACCACGGACGTCGCGAGCGTGGCGTGAAGCAGACCTCCGTACCTCCGCGCGGGCCTCGTCGACGTCGATGCCGATCATCCCGGCGATCTCGCGGGCGAAGGCGTCGACCTTGGACTTGTCGCGGATGCTCGACACCAGCCGGGCGCTCTCGCGCAGCGCGTCGACCCGGCCGTCGGCGCGGTCGAGGTCGTACTTCCCGACGACGTTGGAGAGCACGAAGCGGTAGAGCGGGACTCGCCGGGCGACCAGCTCGCGCACGGCGGCGTCACCCTTCTTGATCCGTACGTCGCACGGGTCGAGGCCGTCGGGCTCGACGGCGACGTACGTCTGGGAGACGAAGTTCTGGTCGCCCCCGAACGCGCGGATCGCCGCCTTCTGGCCGGCGGCGTCCCCGTCGAAGGTGAAGATCACCTCGCCGCGGAACTCCTCGTGGTCGTGGAGGAAGCGGCGCAGCACCTTGGAGTGCTCGTCACCGAAGGCGGTGCCGCAGGTGGCGACGGCGGTGCCGACGCCGGAGAGGTGGCAGGCCATCACGTCGGTGTAGCCCTCGACGATGACCGCCTGCGACGACTTCGCGATCTCGCGGCGGGCCAGGTCGAGGCCGTAGAGCACCTGGCTCTTCTTGTAGATCCGGGTCTCGGGGGTGTTGAGGTACTTCGCCTCGATCTTGTCGTCGTCGAAGATCCGGCGCGCCCCGAAGCCGATGGTGTCGCCGGGGGCGTCGCGGATCGGCCAGAGCAGCCGACCGCGGAAGCGGTCGTACGCCGAGCGCCCGATCGCGACCAGCCCGGCCTCGACGGTCTCCTCCTGGGTGAAGCCGCGGCCGCGGAGATGCTTGAAGAGCGCCTCCCCCTCCCGGGGCGCGAAGCCGATCCCGAACGTCTCGGCTGCCGCCTGGTCGAAGCCGCGCTCCACCAGGAACTGGCGGGCGACCTGGGCGTCGGGAGTCGCGAGCTGCTCGGCGTAGTACTGCTGGGCGACCTTGTTGGCGTCGATCAGGCGCTGGCGGGGCGGGCCCTTGGGCCGCTCCTCCTGGACGCCGCCCTCCTCGCGCCGCAGCTGCACGCCGTACTTGTCGGCGAGGCGCTCGACGGTCTCACCGAAGGTCAGCCCGTCGATCTTCATCAGGAAGCTGATGACGTCGCCGCTCTCGTTGCAGCCGAAGCAGTTGCCCGTGAGGATGTTGTCCTCGAGCGTGAACGCGTGTCCGTCCTCGACCTCTGCGCAGAAGACCTCCTCCTCACGATCGGTCATCTCAACCGACCGCACCACCCAGCCAGTTCTGGCGTACTTCTTCGTCGCTGCCTGGAAACGCTCGCGGTGTGAGTCGAGCAAGAAGAAGGCGTCGGTTAGGTCGTCGTTGACGAAGTGCACGCGGTGCAGGTCGGAAGGCTCCGGTCCGAATCCCACGCGCGACTGCGTGGTGATTCCATCAGTCGCGATGCCTAGCCGGTTGCAGATCAGTCGAACGAAATCGAGGTTCTCTCGATCAGCAGAGTTGAGGATCACGGTGCCGTCCGCCGCAACGCAGCCATCCGCCGCGAAGTAGCCAGCGAGCCAGCCATACAGGTACGAAACCGACTCGTCGGACGGAGGCAGCTCTTTGAAGAAGCGGGGTAGGTGGTGCACCAAGAGGTTGTCGCCAGAGGAGGACGTGTCGCTGTTGGGGAACCACTTCAGCATCGCAAGGTCTTTAGGCGGACAGATCAGAGCCATGCTTCCGGTCCCGGAGCGGGTGCCGTCGCCGTAGGTGAAGCCATGCGCGATTCCGAACGGCGACGGAGTGGTCCGTTGGATCCGCGAGCGAGGAAACTTCGAAACCAGCCGATCGCCCGGCTTCAAGTCAGCGGTCAGGACCTCGCGGCGCTTCTTCTGGTCCCGTCCCGACCGCACGAACCAGCGATGCCCGTCAGTTGCGTAAAGCTCTTTGCGCTGTCGGTTGCGAGTGACCACGATCCGTTGCAGTCGCTGCACGCCATACGACTTGAATGGCGCCTCCACCCAGTCGCCGTGGGCGTTAAGGATCCGGTGCACGCCACCAGCGAGTTCACTGATCGGTCGCGGACCGTCCCAGGTGAGCACCTGTGTCTCACCCGCGAGGCAGTGGAAGAACCCGCGGGTCGGGTTGACGTTGAACGACGGCGACTTCTCGTCGTGGAAGGGGCAGAGTCCCTTCTGGGAGCCGCCGCCCGCGTTCTTCAGCGTGACGTACTGCGAGACGACGTCGTCGATGCGCGCCTTCTCGCGCACCTCGGCGATGTCTTCCTCGCGAATCCGGCCTGCCACGGGGCGATCCTACGGGCCGGTCAGTACTCGCCGACCATGATGTTCCACAGCTCGTCTCCCGCGGCGTAGCGGTGCAGCTGGTCGCGGACCAGCCGGTGCGCCCGGGGCCACATCGCGCTGCTCGCGCCGCCGACGTGCGGGGAGATCAGCAGGCCCGGTGCATCCCAGAAGGGATGGTCGGCGGGGACCGGCTCGGGATCGACCACGTCGACGGCCGCGCGCAGCCGTCCGGCGGTCAGCTCTGCCACCAGCGGTTGGTTGTCGACAACCAACCCGCGGGAGACGTTGACCAGCAGCGCACCGTCCGGCATCGCGGCCAGGAAGTCCGCGTCGACCAGTCCGCGGGTCTCGTCGGTGAGCGGCACGACGAGCACGACGACGTCGGCGTCGGGGAGCAGTTGCGGCAGCTCGGTGATGGCGTGCACGCCGTCCCGCGCGGAGCGGGCGACCCGGGTGACCTCCACCTCGAAGGGCAGCAGCCGTCGCTCGATGGCCTCGCCGATCGCGCCGTACCCGACGAGCAGGACGCGCTTGTCGGCGAGCGCCGGACGCCACCCGGGCTGCCACTCGTGGCGGTCCTGGGCGCGCACCCAGTCGGGGATGCCGCGCAGGCTGGCCAGGATCAGGGTGAGGGCGAGCTCGGCGGTCGAGGTGTCGTGGATGCCGCGGCCGTTGCACAGCGTCACGCCGTCGGGGACCTGGGCGCGGACGTTGTCGACGCCGGCGGTCAGGGTCTGCACGACCTCAAGGCTGCTCATCCGCGCCAGCACCTCGCTGACCTTCGGTCCGACCAGGTACGGCGGCACATAGAACCGCACGTCCCCCACGCTGTCCGGCACCTCGCGGGTCGGGTCGACCACCTCGTAGCGCAGGCCCTCGGGCGGGTCGCCCAGCAACGACGGTTCGAACGGCAGCCAGACGAGTCGGTCGCTCACGACGGCTGAGCCTAGTGCGGGGTGCCGGTGGTTGAGGTGCGAGCGAAGCGAGCCGTGCCGGTGGTTGAGGTGCGAGCGAAGCGAGCCTCGAAACCACGCCGCTCGCTCAGCGGCGATAGACGCTGACCAGCACGCCGTACGACGCCTCGCGCTCGCCTGCGGGCGCCAGCTCCTCCAGGACCCGCTCGAGGTGACGGGTCAGGGCCTCGGCCTGCGGGCGGGTGAGGCGGACGGTGCGGTGGTTGAACAGCGGGTCCGGTGCGGCCTCGAGCTCCCCGCCGATCGAGTCGTACATCGCCCTGATCGCCGCCCGGTCGTCGCCGTCGAGGCGGAGCCTGCTGGCGGTGCTGACGTAGTACTGCTCGGTGCCGCCGCGCACGGTGCGGGTGTGGCTCGGCGCCAGCAGTCCGGCCGCGACCAGCACCTTCACGTGGTGGGCGACGTTGCCCTTGTTGGTGGCGAGACGGTTGGCCAGCTGGCTGACCGTCGCGCCGTCCTTCCCGACCTCGCGCCAGATCCGGTGGCGCATCGGGTGGTCGAAAGCACGCAGCTGGGCGGCGGTCGCAGGCTGGGGAGCGTGAGTCACAAATCAAGCGTCAAGAGAAGTAGACGCTTTGTCAACGCCCCGGCTTCACTGACGCCATGATCATCACCAGCACCCAAGACCTGGTCCGGACCCACTACGTCTTCGCCGACATCGCCGAGCAGATCGCCGACCTGCTCTCCGACGTCACCATCAGTGGGGAGGACGCCGCCGACGCCGCAGCCCTCACCACCGCCCTGCAGTCGGTGAACGGCGACCGGCACCTGCGGGTGCGGCACTACCCCGAGGGCGTCCCGCCCGAGGACGACGAGGCGGACGTGCGCGCCTGGTTGGCCGAGATGGCGCTGTCGCAGGGTCCCGGGATCAGTGAGGTCCGCCGACTGGAGGGCAACACCGGCCTGATCACCGTCGGCCCGATCATCCTGTCTCCGGAGCACCTCGGACCGGCCGCGGCCGCCGCCTTCACCCTGCTCCAGGGAGTCGCCCGGCTGGTCATCGACCTGCGCGACTGCGTCGGGGGCGTGCCGGAGTCGGTCGCGCTCTTCGTCAGCCACCTGCTCGGTGACGAGCCGGTGCACCTGCAGGACCTGGTCGCGCGGGACGGCAGCGTCGACACGTCGTACACGACTCCCTCGGTCTCCCCCAAGCTCCCTGCCGACGTGCCGGTGGTGGTACTGACCAGCAGCCGGACCTTCAGCGGCGGCGAGGAGCTCGCCTACGACCTGCAGTCGCTCGGCCGGGCGACGGTCATCGGCGAGACGACCGGCGGCGGGGCGCACCCGCGCGAGGCCTTCGACCTCACCCCGCACCTGCAGCTGCACGTGCCGATGGCGCGCTCGGTCAACGCGGTGACCGGCACCAACTGGGAGGGCACCGGGGTCGTGCCCGACGTCGCGTGCCCGGCCGACGAGGCGCTCAGCAGAGCACTCAGCAGAGCATTTGGTGCCAGGTGACCGCACTCGCGTCGGTCAGCGAGGCGACCTGGTCGAGGACCACCCGCAGGCGGGCCGGGTCATCGTTCGCTGCCTGCCAGTCGTCGGCGAACGGCCGCTCGAGTGCGTCCGGGCCCCGCTCGACCAGCGCCCCGACCAGCTCGGCGAGCAGCGCACGCTGCCGCTCCATCAGCGCGACCCGGTGGTCGGTGCGCATCACGTAGTGGGCAGCGACCCCCTTGAGTACGGCGATCTCGAGCCGGGTCTGCTCCGGGACGACCAGGTCGGCGGCGTACCGCACGAACGGGCCGCCGGACGCGGCGAACGTCGCGTGCTGCACCGCTCCGCAGAAGCGGCCGATCAGGTCGCTGGTGACGTTCTTCAGGGCCGCGAGCGAGCGCCGGCTCCCGTCGTACGGCGTGGTCGGCCAGCTGCCGACCGCGCGCATCCCGGCCAGCGTGGCGTCGAGCAGGTCGTCGCCGGCGTCGGGCAGGTACCAGCCGCGCACCGTCTCCCAGACGGCGGCCGGCTCGATCATCGTGAGGTCGACCTGTCCGGCGACCACACCGTCCTCGACGTCGTGGACGGAGTAGGCGACGTCGTCGGCCAGGTCCATGATCTGCGCCTCGACGCACTGCCGAGACTCCCCCGCACCGCTGCGCATCCAGTCGAAGACCGGGCGGTCGTCGACGTACACGCCGAACTTGCCGTCCGGCCCAGCTGCCGAGCGTGGCCACGGGTACTTCGTGCAGGCGTCGAGCGTGGCGCGGGTCAGGTTGAGCCCGACCGAGGCGCCGGTCGTGTCGACGGTCTTGGCCTCGAGCCGGGTCAGCAGGCGCAGGGTCTGCGCGTTGCCCTCGAAGCCCCCGCACGACTCCCCCAGCTCGGCGAGCACCCGCTCGCCGTTGTGGCCGAACGGCGGGTGGCCCATGTCGTGCGCGAGCGCTGCCGTCTCGGCGATGTCGGGCTGGCTGCCGAGCGCGCGAGAGAGGTCGCGGGCGACCTGGGCGACTTCGAGGCTGTGGGTGAGCCGGTTGCGCACGAAGTCGTCGCTCTGCGGGCCGACCACCTGGGTCTTGGCCGCGAGTCGCCGCGACGCCGCGGCGTGGACGACCCGGGCTCGGTCACGCTCGAACGCCGTCCGGATGGGCGCGTCCACCCGCTTGGGCGGCTCCTCGACGATCCGCTCGCGCGCGGCGTCGTCGTACCCGTCGTGGTCAGTCATCGCAGGGGTGAGCCTAGGCCGTCCCAGATCGTATATTTTCTGCATGTCGAATGTCGTTGGGCCGCGCGCCGTCTTCGGGGTCATCGTCCCGAGCACCAACACCGTCGTCGAGCACGACTACTGGCGAGCCGGGATCCCGGGCGTCGCGTACCGGGCCGGCTCGATGCACATCGCCAACCCGGTGATGGGCGACAACGCGGACTTCGAAGCCTTGCTCGGACAGATCCGCGCCTCCATCGACACCGCGGTCCGCGACGCTCTCACGGCCGAGCCGGACCGGTTGGTGATGGGAATGTCGGCAGAGACCTTCTGGGGCGGCATCGCGGGCAACGCGGCGTTCGAGCAGCGACTGCGCGAGCGCACCGGGCTGCCCGTCACCACCGGTGCGAGCTCTTGCCGGGCGGCGCTCGACACCCTCGGCGTACGCCGGATCGCGGTGTTCTCGCCGTACCAGCCGATCGCCGACGTCGAGGTCGGCCGGTTCTTCACCGAGGCCGGCTTCGAGGTCGCCACCATCACCGGGCTGCGCTGCCCCACCGCGATGGACATCGCCCGGGTCGAGGAGCCGCGGCTGCGCGCCCTGGTCGCCGAGCTCGACGGCCCCGACGTCGAGGCGATCGTGCAGGTCGGCACGAACCTGTCCTTCGTCGGTCTCGCCGAGACGCTCGAGGCCGAGCTCGGCAAGCCGGTCGTCGCCATCAACGCCGCCACCCTCTGGCACGCGCTGCGCGAGCACGGCATCGACGACCAGGTCACCGGGTCCGGCGTACTGCTGCGGGAGCACTGACGACGAGCTGGACCTCGATCACCCGCCCACGAACGTCAGTTCACTCCTGTCATCTGGCGGTCACAGCGGCGGGGCTGCCGGACACTACGAGGTATGAGCAACCCGCAGGAGCAGTTCACCGAGCTGTGGCACGCCGAGGCCCCGCGGGTGCAGGCGTTCGCCAGCCGCCACGTCGGCGCCGAGGCCGCCCACGACGTGGTCGCCGAGACGTTCCTGGTCGCCTGGCGGCGCTGGGACGACCTGCCCACGCCCCCGATCGGCTGGCTGCTCGTGACGGCCCGCAAGGTGATCCAGAACCGCGCCCGCACCAGCCGGCGCAATCGCGCGCTGGAGGACCGGATCGCGCTGCTGGACGGTGTCGCGGCCTACGCCGCCGACTCGGCTGACGCGGCGCTCACCCGCCGGGAGGCACTCGAACGGCTCGCCCGGCTCGACGAGCAACACCGCGAGGCGCTGCTGCTCGTCAGCTGGGACGGGCTCACCAACGACCAGGCGGCGACAGTCCTGGGCATCAAGCCCGCGACGTTCCGCCGACGACTCAGCCGTGCTCGCGCCGCCCTGCTCGCGCCGCCTCCCGACGCCACCGACCCCCAACCCCGACTCGTCTCTGTGCAGGAGCTGTCATGAAGACCGTGGAAGACCTTCGCCCAGAGATCCGTCCGCTCGACGCCGCGTGGTCCGCGACCACCCTCGAAGGCATCTTCGCCAGCGAGCCGCCTGTCTCGTCGAAGGCCAGGCGTCCGCGCCGGCTGGTGCTCGTCGGCTCGATGGTCGGCGGACTGTTCGCCGTCGGCGGAGTGGCGTACGCCGCCGGCCTGGTGCCGGGGATCATCACGAACGAGCTCGACTGGATCTCGTCGAGCGAGGTCTCGGACGTCCACGAGGTCGCCTCCTTCACCGCTGAGGCCAACGGGAGGACGCGCAGCTTCGAGATCTGGCGCGGCACGAACGCGGACGGGCTGAGCTGTACGGCGGTGCTGGAAGCAAAGGGGAACTTCGGTCCTGAGTTCGGTGGCTACTGCGGCGACTACCCGACGGACGCCTGGTTCGATCGCGCGACCGAGTCGTACAAGATCGGCGACACCCCACCGCCGGCCACGTACTTCGTCTACGGCGAGCCGACCCTCCCCGGCGTGAGCAGCGTGCGGGTCGTGGGCGACGGCTTCACCCACCGCGCGACGGTCGACCGTGCGACGGGCGGCTTCGCCGTCGCCGTCCCGGAGCTCGGTCCGAGCGTCAGCGGTCACTTCGCGACGGTGGAGTTCATCGACGCCGCCGGGACCGTCGTCGGGACGCGCGAGCTCAGCGAGAAGTAGCCGGAGCGTCAGTTGGTCGCGACGTGCACGTGGTCGTAGTGGTTCGCGGTGGCAGACCCGTGGTCGCCGTACGAGCGCCAGCCCTCGCCGGAGCGCACGGACGTCCAGATCTGGCCACGCCAGATGACGTCGTAGAGGTTGAGCTCGGAGGCATGCGATCGCAGGAAGTCGGCGATCGCGTTGCCGAGCGTGACGTCGCTGGTCATGATGTCCAGCGCACGACCCGAGGAGTGCTCGCCGTGGCCGTCCCACCCGCCGTACGACGTGATCTGCGGGAAGGCGTGGCACACGGATCGGTAGACGTAGACGGCGTTGCTGGTCAGGCCGCTCTCGACGCCCGGGTCGGGGCACTGCGCCATCGAGAGACCGGCGGCTGCGGCGACCGGCTTCTCGTCGGAGAGGTAGCCCGCGGTCACCCAACGGGACTCGCCGTCGATGACGACCTCGATACGGTCGTCGGCCTTGCGACCCGTGACGAGGACCCGCTTGCCGGCCTCGAGCTCGCCCGCCTGCTTCGCGTCCTTGCCCGACCCCGTCCACAGGTTGAGGTCGGTCGAGGCCCAGAGCCGGGTGTCCGCGTTGCGGATCGCCGACCGGGTCACGACCATGCGGTGGCGACGCTCGTGCGCCTTCTCCAGCTGCGTGGCGGCGACCCTCGACTCGGCGCGGGAGACGCTGCTGCCGGCGCTGTCGTGGGGGGCCACGCTGGAGATGTCGGCCGCGTCCTTCGCCAGGATGCTGCCCGACGTGACCGGGGTGCTCGCCAGGACGCCGATGGTCACGGCACCCGCGGTTGCGAGCAGTGCAAGCGGCGCGGCCACGGTTGCGGCACGGGGCTTGCGGCGGGCTTCGGTGTCCCGCTTGTGGCGATGTTCTGCCACAGCGCTGATCCTTCGCTGTCGTCCGTCAGGGTCGGTGTCACCGGACCGCCGGGGAAGGTCACGAAACGGCAACGACGGTCGAGTCAACCACAGGCATGCCGCGGTCGTGGAATCTTCAAACGATCAATATCGGGTAATCCGGGTCACCCACCGGTGGTCTCGTTCGCGTCCTCGTGTAGGTGGGACCCGGCGCCGTCGGTGTCGTCGTACCAGCCCTCGGGCACGACCACGCGGTCGCGCGGCGAGCCCTGGCGGCCGCGGGGGGTGCCCAGCTCGGACACCGGGAACGCCTCCGTCGGGTCCAGCTCCGCGAGCAGCCGATCCAGGTCCGCGAGGGTGTTGACCAGGCCGAGCGAGCGGCGCATCTCACCGCCCGCGGCGAAGCCCTTGAGGTACCACGTGACGTGCTTGCGGAACTCCTTGCAGCCCCGCTCCTCCCCCATGTGCTGGCACAGCAGCTCGGCGTGCCGGCGCATCATCGCGATGACCTCACCCAGCAGCGGGAGGGTCGCGACCTGCTTGCCGGAGAACGCCGCGGCCAGATCGCGGAAGATCCAGGGCCGCCCCAGGCAGCCGCGGCCGACCACGACGCCGGCGGCTCCGGTCTCCTGCACCATGCGTACGGCGTCCGCGGCCTCCCAGATGTCGCCGTTGCCCAGCACCGGGATGTCGACGTGGTCGACCAGCGCCGCGATCGCGTCCCAGTCGGCGGTCCCCGAGTAGGCCTGGGCGACCGTCCGGCCGTGCAGCGCGATCGCGGCGACGCCGCTCTCCTGCGCGATCCGGCCGGCGTCGAGGTAGGTCAGGTGGTCGTCGTCGATGCCCTTGCGGGTCTTCATCGTCACCGGCACGTCGTACGGCGTGGCCGCGGCGACCGCGTGCTCGAGGATCTCGGCGAGCAGCCCCCGCTTCCAGGGCAGCGCGCCGCCGCCGCCCTTGCGGGTCACCTTGGGGACCGGGCAGCCGAAGTTGAGGTCGATGTGCGCGACGCCGTACTCCGCACAGAGGATCTCGGCCGCCTTGCCGACGTAGACCGGGTCCGTGCCGTAGAGCTGGACCGAGCGCACGGTCTCCAGCTCGTCGAAGACGAGCATGTCGCGGGTGTGCTGGTCACCCTCCACCAGGCCGCGGCTGGTGATCATCTCGCAGACGTAGAGACCCGCACCCTGCTCGGCGCACAGCCGGCGGTAGGCGGCGTTGGTGATGCCGGCCATCGGCGCCAGCACGACGGGTACGTCGACGCTCAGCGACCCGAGGGTCAGCGAGGTCGGCAGCGTGGGCATGGGTCCATTGTCCGGGGGCGGCACGGGTCGGCCCAAATCCGGTGGTGGTGGTTTCGGGGCTCGGCGCTAGCGCGCCTCACACCTCAACCACCGTCGTTGTTGTTGTTCTTCTTCTTTTTCTTCTTCTCCGGCTTCGGCGCGACGTACTTCTCGATCTCGCCGGTCCAGTAGATCGGGTCAAAGGTCTCCTCGGGGCGGAAGCTGACCGCCTCGAGGCTGCCGTGGTCGGGCGCCAGGTAGACGAGGCACATGTCCTTCTCGGCACCCGGCCCGAACTTGTCCGGCAGCGCCGTGCTCGGGCAGGCCTCGAAGGAGCTCGCGAACGGCGTCGACTCCAGCAGCAGGTTGTCCTCGTTGACGACGTAGAGCGGAACCCGGCGACCGCCGAGGTCGGACTCACCGACGTTCTTCACCATGACGTGCACGAAGTACGGCGTCGACTTCTGCTGCGCGTCGGTCAGCTGCCAGGCGGACAGCGTCTTCTTTGTGGTCGTCCGCTCGAGCTTGGTCACGGTGAGGTCGAGGACGCCGACCTCGTCCTGCCGCGGCTCGTAGGCGACCACGGCCTGGTCGCCGACCGAGAGGTGCGTGCCCTGCGGGGTCAGCGTGACCCCGTCCGGCACCGGGAGGTACGGCGAGGCGCTGGCCGAAGCGCTCGGGCTGCCGGACTCCCCCGACGCATCGGGGTCGTCGCTGCCCGAGCAGCCGGCCAGCAGGCTCGTCGCGAGCAGGACGGCGAGCGACGGACCGAGCAGACGCGACATGGGAACAGTCTGCCTACGCACGAGGCTCAGCAGCCGACGAAACGCTCGGCGAAGTACGCAACCGCGCGATCGAGGCTGATCCGCTCCTGCGCCATCGTGTCGCGTTCGCGCACCGTGACCGCGTCGTCCTCGAGGGTCTCGAAGTCGATGGTGACGCAGTACGGCGTACCGATCTCGTCCTGACGGCGGTAGCGGCGGCCGATCGCGCCGGAGTCGTCGAAGTCGACGTTCCAGCCCGCGCTGCGCAGCGACATCGCCAGGTCCTTCGCCTTCGGCGACAGGTCGGCGTTGCGCGAGAGCGGCAGCACCGCGACCTTGACCGGCGCGAGGCGCGGGTCGAGCTTGAGCACGACGCGCTTGTCGACGCCGCCCTTGGTGTTGGGCGCCTCGTCCTCGGTGTAGGCGTCGACCAGGAAGGTCATCAGGCTGCGCGAGAGGCCCGCCGCCGGCTCGATCACGTACGGCGTGTAGCGCTCGTTGTTGGCCTGGTCGAAGTACGACAGGTCCTGGCCGGAGTGCTTGGCGTGCGTGGTCAGGTCGAAGTCGGTGCGGTTGGCGATGCCCTCGAGCTCGCCCCACTCCGAGCCGGCGAACTTGAAGCGGTACTCGATGTCGACGGTGCGCTTGGAGTAGTGGCTGAGCTTCTCCTGCGCGTGCTCGTAGTGGCGCAGGTTGTCGGGGTTGATCCCGAGCTCGACGTACCAGGCGGTCCGCTGGTCGATCCAGTACTGGTGCCACTCCTCGTCCTCGCCCGGCTTGACGAAGAACTCCATCTCCATCTGCTCGAACTCGCGGGTGCGGAAGATGAAGTTGCCGGGGGTGATCTCGTTGCGGAAGCTCTTGCCGATCTGGGCGATGCCGAAGGGCGGCTTC
>Ga0190274_10000223_pt1 | contig 38344 bp, 21 predicted proteins | sample Popmic531T_FD_133002 | JGI IMG/M metagenome (GOLD analysis project Ga0190274, IMG submission 133002) | Populus adjacent soil microbial communities from riparian zone of Yellowstone River, Montana, USA - 531 T | ecosystem: Environmental > Terrestrial > Soil > Riparian zone | place: USA: Montana... | reverse complement strand
TCGGCAGGCGCAACGCATCGTGGGCGAGGCATTGTCGCGGGGAAAACTCGAACGGGAAGCCGTAATCAAGCTGCGCGAGTTGCAGTCACAAAGCGGAAGTGACCCGCGCTTTGCGACCATGCGCAATGAGATCATCGCCGCCATCAACCAGCAGAAGCTCATACCTGAAGACATCGCATTCGTTGCGTTCTAGCGCGCTGCAGCCGAGCTTGCTCACACGAGTCCACTAGTGCTTGGTTGCGCTGCGTGCGGAGATTCATGGTGCAATCCGGCGGAGCCTCCACACTTCCCTTCGATCGTCGTCAGATTCGTCGCCACACACCCATCCAGCCCTCGAGCCAATCATTCGGAATCTTCGGGCTACGAGTGGCCTTCCGATACGAGAGGTAGCTGGCGAGCGCCACTGGATGACGAACGCCGTTGAGCAGAAGGTTGCGCCGCCGTTGAGGCTGGGGAGGCGGTGGCTTCATTGCGCCGACCCGCTCCGAGGTCACTTCGGCGAAGGCTGCAGCGGCCAGCATCCGCTTCCACGAAGCCCAAGTCAGCGGCGCCGCCGATGCTGCCGGGATCCCAAAGACGCGTTCCGTCTCCGCGGCCACCGCGGGCGCTGCGTCGGGCTGCGCCGCGTCGGTCCAGACCATATCGACAAGGGCAAACCGGCCGTCGGGGCGAAGCAGACGATGCACGCGTGCGAACGCCTGCTCGAGGTTGAATCGATAAAAAACGCTCTCCGCGATCACCGCGTCGTAGGGTTCGGGGTCGTCGAATGTCTCGAAGGAATCTGGATAGGCGCGAATCGCGAGTCGCTTTTCGAGCACGCGTCGCATGACTGCATTCGGCTCGATGGCCGTCACCTGCCATCCGCGCCGGAGGAGTCGCTCGGTGGTGAAGCCAATGCCAGCGCCAACCTCGAGGACACGGCGAGGGGCAACTTTGTCCAGCTCGCAGAGAAGGAATTCTGTTGCAGCCACACCGCCGGGATGGATGTCGCCGACCCTTAGCAAGGCTAGTGCTTCGTGCAGCGCCAGGCGCCGTGGAAAGACAGTGTTCATATTGTCTGCAGACTCTACTCCAACAACCGGCGCGATCGCGCGTCCGGAAGTCGCATCGCAAAAACCCCCGGCGGTCTCCCGACGGGGGTTTTATTAGCTAGACGATGAACGTCTGCTCAGATGTGCCGTTGCCTTTGCGTCACTCAAGTATGACTGGAATCGGATTGGTCGTGCACCAGGCCTGGCCATATGGGTCGTAGAGGACGGCATAGCGAACATAGTAGCCACTGAATCCGCCTGACAGGGGATTCGCGAATCCGGTCAGCTCGAAACCGCCAAGACCGTAGATACCGGGGTATGGCTCGCCCGTACTCGGAATATCCACGACGCCATTCTTGCTACCGAAAAATTTGATGGTGTAGAACGGATTCGGCGGCAACGGTCCGAAGTCAGAAATGGACAACAAATAACTAAAGGACTGTCCGCGCTGGATATAGCCTGATGGGCTGACGCCGAGGTTGCAGGCCGCATGCGCATCGATTGATGCAAATGCAGACGTCAGAATGAAAGTAGAGAGGATCAACTTCAGCTTCATACGAGCCCCTTTCCATGTGTGACTAGTAAGGCATGACTCCGGAGAGGATACGCCCGCCCGATCTGCGGGGGCAATCGCGTCAGCGGAAACACTGAAGTGGGCAAAACCGAAGTTTGGCGGATCCGATGTGGGGATCGTGCCACGAACGGATCGCAAGCTCACGGCGCTTGGCATCTCCCCTCGCTTCGCTCCCGCTCGCCGCGCTTGCCTCCTCGAGCAGTGTCGACTGATCTCTGCCGCGTCGAAGTACGTCTGCGATGAAATCCTGCCTTACTCCCCTCACCGCACACAGGACACGTAGTGGGTCACCGTGTCACCGCGTTGTTCGGAGTCACCATTGGTAATGTTGACGGCGGAGTGCTCTCCGCCTAGTCCTGTGGACGTCCAATACCAGAAGTTAGACGGCCAGCCTGCGTAGGTGTGCAGAGGTCCGTATCTGAAGTACAAGTCCCTCAACTCAGAGTTGGTGGGCAACCGATAGCCGCTGCCCAGACCGTTGCAGTAGATCTCTGCCTGTCCCCAGTTCATGAGCACGAATAGCCGCCCGTCTTCGGGCCACGGACCGTCATAAACAATACCGTTGGCATCTGCCTCTGCCTGGGTCGGAGTGCAGATATAGATCAAGGCAAGATGCATCAGCGAGCCAATGTCACAGCCACTTGGCACGGTTACGGTCAGCGCCGCCGTGGCAGTGAAAGAGGTAGCGCCAGCGATACCGGAGGCCGTCACGGTGACAGTGCCCTCGGCTCTGCCGGTGGCCACGCCATTGTTGCCAGTACCGCCCGTGCCGATAGTGGCGATGGCCGGATCGCTGCTGCTCCAGCTCAGCGCAGCGTTGTTCGTAACATCCAGCGAACCCCCGTCCGACAGCAACGCGATAGCGACAAACGCCTGTTCAGTCCCAACAAAAGCCGAATCTGTCGCCGGGCTGATTTGCAATGCGGTCACGACCGCGTTGGTTACGGTCAGTGCAGCCGTCGCAGTGAGGTGCGTACCGTTGGTGGTACTGGAGGCAGTGATGGTGGCAGTCCCTGCCGTGATACCGGTGGCCAAACCCTTGTTACCAGGATCGGTGCTGCCGCTGTCGATGGTAGCGATGGCCGGGTTACTGCTGCGCCAACTCAGCGCCGCATTACTCGTGACATCGCGCGAACTACCGTCAGACAGTGATGCAATCGCAACAAACGGCTGTTCAAATCCGGCCGGAATGGCCGCCGTTGCTGGCGTTACCTGCAACGCGGTCACAACCGCATTCGTCACCGTCAGAACAGCCTCCGCGCTGAAGTGAGTACCGTTGGCGGTACCGGAGGCCGTGATGGTGACAGTGCCCGCCGTGATACCGGTGGCCAAACCATTATTGCTGGCGCCTCCGCTTGCGATGGTGGCGATGGTGGGATTGCTGCTGCCCCAGCTCAGCGCTACGTTGTTCGTGATATCGCGCGAACTGCCGTCAGACAGAAAAGCTGTTGCAACAAACGATTGTTCGAGCCCGACCGGAATAGAGGCTGTTGGCGGCGTTATCTGTAACGCGGCCACCACGGCGCTGGTCACAGCCAACTGAGCTGTCGCGCTGAAGGTGGTGCCGTTGACGATGGCAGTGGCCGTGATGATGACAGCACCCTGAGCGACGCCGGTGGCCAAACCCTTGTTACTGCGAACGGTGCTGCCGCTGTCAACGGTAGCGATGGCCGGGTCGCTGCTGCGCCAACTCAGCGCCGCGTTACTCGTGACATCACGCGAACTACCATCAGACAATGACGCAATCGCAACAAACGGCTGTTCAAATCCGACCGGAACGGATGCCGTTGCTGGCGTTACCTGCAACGCGGTCACCACTGCGCTGGTTACGGTCAGTGCAGCCGTCGCGCTGAAGTGCGCACCGTTGGCGGTACCGGAGGCCGTGATGATCACGTTGCCCACAGTGACGCCGGTGGCCAAACCATTATTGCTGGTGCCTCCGCTTGCGATGGTGGCAATGGCGGGATTGCTGCTGCTCCAGCTCAGCGCTACGTTGTTAGTGATATCGAGCGAACTACCGTCAGACAGAAAAGCGGTTGCAACAAATGATTGTTCGAGCCCGACCGGAATAGAGGCTGTTGCCGGCGTTATCTGTAACGCAGTCACCGTGGTCCCGGTCACGGCCAACTGAGCCGTGGCACTGAAGGTGACCCCATTAGCGGTGCCCGCGGCCGTGATGTTCGTGGTGCCCGGAGCGATACCGGTGGCGCGTCCCGTGGCATTGATGACTGCGACCGAGCCATTGCTGCTGCTCCAGCTCAGCGCGGCGTTGTTGGTGACATCCCGTGAGCTGCCATCAGACAGAAAAACTGTTGCGGTAAATGATTGTTCAAGCCCGACTGGAATAGAGGCTGTTGCCGGCGTTATCTGTAACGCAGTCACCGTGGTGCCGGTCACGGTCAGCTGAGCCGTCGCCCTCAACGTGGTGCCGTTGACGGCGACAGAGGCCGTGATGGTCACAGCACCCACCGCGAGGCCGGTGGCCAAACCCTTTTTGCTGGGATCGGTGCTGCCGCTGTCAATGCGGGCAACGGCCGGGTTGCTGCTGCTCCAGTTCAGCGCAGCGGCGTGCGTGACATCCAATGAACTGCCATCAGACAAAAAAACTGCCGCAGTAAATGGTTGTTCAAACCCGATCGGCACAGACGCCACGGCCGGCGTGACTTGTAACGCGGTCACCACCGCGCTGGTCACGGTCAACTCAGCCGTCGCGCGGAAGTTGACGCCAGTGACGGTGCCGGAGGCCGTGATGATTGCGGTGCCTGGAGCGATACCGGTGGCGAGACCCGTGGCAGTGATGGTTGCAACGGCGGCATTGCCGCTGCTCCAGTGCAGCGCGGAATCAAGGGTTACATTCCGCACCGAGCCATCGCTCAACGTCGCCAGCGCAATGAACTGCTGCTCGAGCGCTACCGGAATACGTCGCTGTGCCGGTGTCACCTGCAATGACTGGATGGTTACACCGGCCCCACCCTCCTGATCGGATTGCAACGGCGCACCGCCATCCTCACTACCGCATGCCACCAGCAGCGAGGCCATCAGCAGAGGCAACAACAAGGAGCTACACCACGTGCGTAAGCGGTTCATGGCGTTTTATGCGCGGGCGGTTTTGTTGCCGGCTCAAAGGCGAGGGATTCCCCTGACTGAGCGCCAAAATGGTAGGCCACGCCCAGATTGACGACGGACACATCGGTGTGACCGGTCGAGCTGCCCCCGATATCGTCTAACCACTGATATTCCAGCAGGGTCGTCCAGTGTCGACCAAACGTAAACTCCGCCCCGGCCCCAACCAGCGGTGACCAGCCGTCGTCACTGGCATGGTGCTCAAACGTCACCTCGTGACCGGTCACTTCCATGCTCCAGGCCAGCGTGCCCAGCTTGGCAAACAACGCGAAATTCTCGTTCACCTGCCAGTAAGGTTTGGCAGCAAGCTCGACGCCTTGCGTCTCGCCTTCGTAATGGGCCGTCGCATCGGGTTGCCCGCGCGCGGGATAGTCGGCGGTGATAGTGCCCAGATCGTCATAACCCACTTCGAGCGCCAGCCAGTCGTTGAAGCGGTAACCAACAAAGATGCCGCCGCCAACGCTGTCATTGCCGCACGACCTCGCGTGTTCTTCACAAGCGCCATGGCTGTGAGTCCAGCCCGCCTCGACGCCGACATAGGCGTGCTCGGCCGCCTGACCGCTCAGGGATAGCAGTGGCAGAGCAACCAACCCCGCCATCCACAGCACACGATTACGCCGCATCATGGGCAATTCCTTCGCCGCTGAAGTTCCCCCGACAGAACGGACATTCGGGGGTGCTAACCATCTCGTTTGACTCTAGGAGAGAAAGCGGACTTTGACCACCGCGCAGACGCATAAGGATGTAGCAATTGATCGCTTCGCCGGCCCATTACTGGTTACCCTGAGCTGAATCCGGCACGCAACTGCCGCAGCTCGCTTCGTCGGCCAGCGCCATTGCCCTAACTATTTGGGCCTTAGTCTTCGAGGTCACAGCAGCCTGACCTGCACCGGCGGCGCCCGCGCCCCGGGCGATAGCTTGGTCGGGTACTGCTGGGGCGCTGTGTGCTGAAGCCATGCAGGCCGCAGGCGGCAACGCTGAGCGGTGTCGACGCGCTCGACCTCAAGAGCAAGCGGGCAACATCGCGGCCGGTCAATTCGCGGACATCATGGCCGTCAATACTGACCCAAGCAGCGATGTGCTTGCGGTAGAGAACGTCAGCTTGGTAAGGAAAGACAGGCAGATTTACAGCGTAGGGGTGCGATGTTGAATTGGCGTGAACACAAATTCCTGATGACATCGCTCGCCGGCAACCTGTTGCTGGCGGGCGTGGTGGCGTGGGGCTGGGTGACGAAAGCACCAAAGAGCGCTGCAATCATTTCCAACTCAGCCGAGGCCAGCTTGCCGGCAAGCGCAGCGGGCTTCGACTGGGCCGCGGTTCGCTCCAGCGACTATGCGGTGTATGCGCAGAACTTGCGCGCGCTCGGCTGCCCGGAAGAAAGCATCATCGATCTCATCGTGGGTGATGTGTCGGCCACTTACGCTGCGAAGCTGCGCGCCAAAGCCGCGGTCCCTGAGCGCAAGTATTGGCAAACCGCGTCCATCCTGCCCGCGGCCGAGACCACCCGCATTGCCCAGGTGCGTGCCAGGTTGGAAAGCGAGCGCCGCGAGGTGCTGGTGCGAGCGCTGGGCCCGCAAGCATTGCAGGCCATGAGCAAGTACCGGTTGTGGAACGACGTCGATCAGGAAGAAGAACAGCTCGGCTTCCTGCCCGATGAGAAGCGACGGCGACTGCAGGCCATCGCGGCGAAGTATGTCCAGCCCGATGCTCAGAACGTGGCGCTGATGACAGAAGAAGCCGTGGGGCGCCTGATGGCCAGCCAGGCGCAGCAGCGCGCTGAAATCGCCGCACTGCTATCCACCAAGGAGTTGGAAGACCTGGACCTGCGCAAGTCGGAGACCGCCGATCGTCTGCGCCAGGATTTGCGCGGCTTTCAGGCCACCGAAGCAGAATTCAGGCAGCTGTTTCGCGTGCGGCAGGTGTACGAGAACACGCTCAGCACCAATACCAACGTGCGTGATCCCAACGTGCTGCAGGTAAGGATGGAGGCCGAAAGTCGCTTCGCCGAAGAAGCGCGCGCTGCCTTGGGCGATACACGCTACGCCGACTATGAGCGCTCACGCGACCAGGACTATCAGAATGCGTTGCAGCTGACCCAGTTCTACAGCCTGCCTGCCGACCTTGCGACGCGCATCTTCGATATGAAACGCGACGTCGACGCGCGCGCCAACGGCATCACCAGCAATATCGGGCTGTCAGAGCAACGTCGCACCGAGCTGCTGGCACAAGTGCAAAGCGATACCGAACGCTCGTTGCAGAATTTGCTCGGCGGTGAATTGCTGGCGGAGTATCGCCGCAACAATCGCTGGTGGATATTCAACGACTAGTTTGGTGTCCGCCAGAAACTGCTCTTACGGTCAACTCGTGAAGTACGCGTGCGCCAGCGCGGTGATGCGACGACTGGTCTGCTCTGCATCACTCACACCCGCCTTCGGAACCAGCCAGGCACGCTGGGTTTCGCGCAGCGCCTCGACCGCGGACTGTCCCCGCGTGAAGCGCTGGTAAAAACCGGCAGCGAATTCGCGCGCCAGGACGTCCTCGATGGGCCAGATCGTGGCGATGACACCGCGCGCGCCGGCGCGCAGGAAGGCGCGCTGCAGGCCGGGCATTCCGCTGGCGAAGCGTGGCGGGCCGATGGCGCTTTCGCAGGCGCTGAGGAACACCAGATCCGTATCGCCGCGCCAGCCTTGCACCTGCCCCGCGGTGAGATAGGTAGCCTGGCCTCCTGCATCCGTCGCGGGCAGAACCAGCAACGACGCCAGCGGCTGGCGCAGGTCCGCAAGCGCATGAGTGGCGAAGTGGACGACGTCGGCGCCGCTGCTCCAGGCCGCGCGCAACGCCGCCGCGTCGCCATCTTTGCCGCCAAATAGTTTGATCCTGGCGGCGGGGTCCTGCTCGATGAACAGGTCCGCGACCGCGCGAATCTCCGCCGTGGCCGCCTGCAACCTGGGCGTCGGTTCCACCGCGGGCGCAGCACGGATCGTGCCGCTGCCACTGGCGAGCGCGACCAGCCGAAACGGGCGCAGGTGCTGCGGGCGCGGCGGCTGCTCGAGGGTGAACAACGAGGGGATCATGGTGATCGAATGCGTCTCGGCCAGGCGCCGCGCCGGATCGGTGGGCGAGCGCAAGCCTGCGAACGGCACGTTGGCGATGCGACCCTCCGCGACAATGTCCGCCACGCTCGAATTCGCGGGAAGCAGGCCGGCGGGCAACAGCACGGCGGAAACCTCCGCCAGGGACTGCTCGATCTGCGCTGGCGCCCTCTGCGGATCGAAGGCCGCGAGCTCCGCCAACTGCTTTTCGATCAACGCGGGACTTTCACTGAGCATGGCGACACGCGTACCCGCGGCAGTCCGCGCCCAGACATAGGCATGATCGTTTCCGAGCGCGTACGAAAGCTGCACGGCGTTCGATGCGATCGGCCTCCAGTTGCGCACCGCGCGCCCGGCTGCACGCGCGCGGTCGTCGCGCTTGCGCGCTGCCGCGGTGCGTTCGCGATCGATTTCCGCGCGCAGGTTCGACATCTCGATCTGCAGTGCTTCGAGCTGCGCCGGTGTTTCCGTGGTGCTCTCGCCCTTCAGCAATGTCGCGAACCGGATGCTGCGGTCAGCCATCTTTTCCAGCAGCGCGTCGACGCGGGCCATGGTGTCCGCATCCATCATCGCCTGTCCCACCGCGCCGAAGTGGGATTCGCGCGCCCGCTCGAGCATGCGCAACGCGTCTGATTCGGCCACCGAGGCAGGCCGCGGCTTCGCCGCCCCCTGCGCCACGAGGTCCTTCATCACGAGATCGAAATAGCCGCGGAACGCAGGCTGTTCGTGACGATGGGTCACCGAGCGCAATTCGGCGTTGTCAGTGCGGGCGTGCAAATCGAAGATGAGACGGAAGGTGCGCTGGTACTCGGCCAGCGCGGCCGCGTCCTTGCCCTGCTTCGCGAGCAGCGACGCGCGCACGCGATAGACGCCGATTTCTCCGAGACCGTCCTGCACGTCGAGGCACTGCCGCAACGAGTCGGCGAGCAGCGCGTCGGCCTCGGCCAGGGACGCCGCGGAGCCATCGCCGTGCTCGATGAGCAGCTGCGCCAGCTCGCGCTTCACGTCGCTGAAAGCCTGGTGGCGTGGATCCTGTAGTTTGACCGCGAGCGCGGCACGAAAACTGGCAATCCCCTCCGGATAGTTGCCCAGGTCCTGGTAGTCGAGCGCCACCCAGCGCATCTGGCGCAGCCGTGCGACCGGGTGGGAGGCATGGCGCACCGCCTCCTGGTGGAACTCGAGGGCACGTTCATAGTTGCCTTCGATACGCGAGGCGAAACCCACCGCTTCGAGCCCATAGACGAGATCCATGGCGTTCTGTTCTTTGCGCAGAATGTTGTACGACTCGATGGCCAGAGTGGCCGCCTGCAATGAGTCGCCGCGATGCCAGTAGACACCAGCGAGCTCCTTCATCGCCCGTCCCTCCTGGGTCCGCAGCTTGAGTTCGCGCGCCTGCGAAAGTACGCGATGCAGATTCTCGACCGCCTCGTCCGTGCGGCCGGCGAAGCCCTGGGCGCGCGCGGCGTTGATCAGGATCGTCAGCCGGCGGTCGTGGTTCGAAACGAGATCGACCTCGGGAAATATCCCGTCCAATAGTTTCGCCGCTTCGGTGAAGCGACCCCGCTCGACGAGCACGGCCGCGAGACTGCCGCGCATTTCGCGCTCACCGGCGATATGTCCTTCTTGCTTGAACAAGGCCTGCGCCTGTTCCAGGCCTTGCTTCGCGTCATCGAGAAGCTGCAGGTTCATGTCGATGTAGGCCATGGCCTCGAGCGCGCGCGCACGCTCGACGCGCGCGAGTGGCGACGAATCCGCACTGAGCTCGCTCAGGATCGCACGAGCCGCCGCGGCCGCTTCGTCGGAGGTGGGATTCGCGGCTGCCCGATCCAGCGCGATTTCGCGCAGCGCCAGCGCCTGGATGTAACGTGCGCGGGCCTGGTTGATCACTTCTGGTTTGGGCAGCGACGCGAAAGCGCGCTCGGCGCGCTGCGCTTCCTCACGCGCCTTGGGCCAATCGATCCCGAAGAAATGCCATGCGTTCGCCTTGGTGAGGCGCGCCTGCGCGGCCAGCGCCAGATCGCCCTGGGCTGACAGGCGGTCGATCGCGAGATCCCATTGATCCATCGCGATCTTCCGGATCGAATCCACGCGAAAGCTCGCGTTCGTTGCCGTCGACCAGGCCTTCAGGCCCGCCAGCCTCGCTTCGAATTCGGGATCATCCGCCGCATCGCGGCTGAACTGCTGCAAGCGCAGGCGTACAGTGCCGGGCTGGGCGGCGTTCGGCGGACCCGTGAGCGTCACCCTGAGATGCGAACCTTCGTCGACTTCGAGCACCGCAATCTCGACGCCGGCGCCCTCCAGATTGTTCTCGACTTCGACGGCCTCTGACTGACCTGTGATGGACAGACGCAGTGTCACGTCGGTGAGATTCTCGTCGACGATCGCAACCAGGATTGCGTCGTCATTCACCGTGAGCTCGCGGGACACCTCGTCGACGCGCTTCTGATCATTGCGGGCAAGCGTGACTTCGTCGTCGAAAACGACTGTGCCATCCAGTACGGACGGATGCGGATTACACGCGCACAGTGCCAGGCTGCCGATCGCCGGCAGCCAGAATTGCCTGCTCATTATTTATTGCTCTCCCCGCGTGCGAAGAGCTTACTCAATTTTCATGACCGCGACACGGCGGCAGATCCCTGTCTTGACCGGTGGCTTGTTGTAGTCGGGGACAGATTGGAAATCTGTCCCCGCAAGCGGTTCAGAGATTGTCGACGCGCGCTTCGATCACGTTCTGCACAGCAGCCGGTACGCTGGAGAAGAAATTCATGCCGGTGTAGATCTCCACCTGGTCCACTGAAGTCCTGTACATGCGCCACGGATTGCTACGAATGCCCTGCCGGTTCGGCATGCTCACGGCGATCAAGCGGGTGTTGGCGTTGACGCGCGCCAAGTCGTTGTCGCCGGCATCCAGCACCATGATCACCTTGAAGGTGAAGCCCGGCACGCGCACGCGGCCGCCATTGATGGTGCCGTTCGACTCGTCACCGCCCGCGATGATGTACAGCTCCTTGCCGCTGCTCACCAGCGAACGCAGGTAGTTCTCCATCTGCGCCCACGGGCCCTGATTGTTGTCCGGCGCCTGCGGCAGGATGTTGGTCATCAGGAAGGTTTGGCGGTTGTTGGCCGCGGTGGAAGTGCGATCGGCGGAGGGAGTCATGTGGCCACGATCGAAGCCGCTACCCTGGTAGGCAGTGCCGGGGACTCGATAAAAGCTGGCGGGCAATGCAGTGTCGGCGGCGAAGCAATCACAGCGATCGGCGCTGCCCAGGTCCGCAGTGCCCAGGTGCCAGCTCACCCAATTGGGGATGCCGTTGGCATTGTGGTGCGACGTCACGAACTGCGGTTTGCTGAGCAGATAGTTAGTGGTGAAGGTGGGGTTAGCGACCGCACCACTGGGATTACCCATGGTGATTTGCAGCGGTGCGCTGGCTTGCGCCGAACAGACTTCGGCCGCCAGCAAGGACGTGAACAGCATCGAGCTCAGCCAAGCAGACTTACGCGTCATACATAGTCCTCACTTGTTGATTATTGATCTACAGGTTCGGTCGCAGAGCGCCTGCGGTGCGTGCATCATGCGCAACTCCAATGAACTCTGCGTGACGATCGCCGTGTGGCTTTCACTGATCTAACACAACTATGTGTGTGTGCAGCTCGAGATCGAGCGTCTCGGCGCGGCGCGGCGCGCGTGCAGCGCATCGCAGCGGCTATGTCCTAGTGGAGCGGCTGACTCCTCAAACTTCCCGCCGCAGCGCGCCATCTCGATGCCGAACGCGGGCTTGACGCGGCGCGTCCAAACGACCGCACCGGCGTGAACCGGCGCGGCCTTTCGGTTTCCTTTACTGAATTTGCACGGTGTGGTCTTCGACCTCGCCGTTCGCGAACGTCTCGCACGCCGACGTCAGCGCGCTGCCCCGCTTCATCTGGATGCGCATGCGCGCCTTCAGCCCGGGGTTCAGGCTGGTCGGCACGTTGAATCCGTTGTACGTCGAGCTACCGAACGAACTGAAGCTCGACACCAGCTCTTCAGGCCCGAACGTGCCGTCGCTGTTGAAGTCGATCCACACGTTCCAGAATTCCGTCTGCGTCGCGCCGCCCGCAAAGAACGGGAAGACGTCGATGTAGTTGTAGCCGCGCGGCAGGAAGATCGGCCAGTCCGCCGAGTAGTCGCGATACCCGCCGTCATTGCCCGTGGGCCGCGACGTGTTGTTGTTGGTCATGAAGTACTGGAGCCACTCGCTCGACGAGCTGGTGCCGCGCGACGCGCAGTAGGTGGGCGTGCTCGGCGTCGCACCGATGTTCACGGTGTAGTCCTCGACTTCGCCGTATGTGAACGAGCCGCAGGCCGGCGGCGTGATGCCGTAGCTCAGCGCCACGCGCATGCGCGTCGGGCCCGTGGCGGTGCCCGCCGGAATCGCGATCGAGGCATTGATCGTCGACGCGCTCATGCCGCTGTAGAGCTGCTCGTTCGCGCTGAATAACTTGTCGCGGTTCAGGTCGATCCACACCACCCAGCGCTCCTGGTAGGAGCTCGAGCTGAAGCCCGGCACCAGCGTCAGCGGGTTCGACCCCACCGGCCAATTGAACGTCACGCCCGTGAAGTTCTGGTAGCCGTTGATGTTGGCGCCCGAGTTATTGACCGTGGTGCCGCTTCGCACGCCCGCGATGTACTCGTAGTTGGGGTAGTTGGAGCGCAGCGCGCAGTAGTCCGCCTGCGGCGGCGGCGCACTCGCGACCGTGACGTTGACCGTCTGCGAGCCCGTGAGGCCGCCGTTGTCGGTGACGCGAGCCACGATCGAATAGGAACCTGGGTTCGAGATCGTGGCGCTCGCGGATGCGCCGTTCGCGATGACCGTGGTGCCGTTCAGCAGCCACTGGATGCTCGAGCTCATGTTGCCCTGCTGCGTATCGTTCGCGGAGCCCGAGAGCGTGAAGCTCACACCCACCGTCAGCGACGCGCCGTTCGCGGGCGACGTGATGCTGACGGTTGGCGCCGTGTTGACGGGCGCCTGCACGGTGATGTTGCGCACCGCCGTCGTGGTGTTGCCCTGCGAGTCGGTGATCGAAGCCGTGATCACGTGCGCGCCGATCGACAGGTCGCTACGGCCAAAATTGCCGCCCGTGCCGAGCGCACCATTGAGGCTCGAAGTCCACGCGATCGCCGACGTGATGTTGCCATCCTCGAAATCGGACGCGGTCGCCTGAAAGTTGATGTAGCTGCCCTGCGTGGACGTGGCGTTCTCCGAGGGCGTTGCCACCGAGACCGTGGGCGGCGTGTTCGTGTTCGGCAGGATCGTGAGGTTCAGCGTCTTCGATATCACGTTGCCGCTGCTGTCGGTGACGCGCGCCGTGATCACGTGGCTGCCCTTGTTCAGCGCGGTGGTGAGGACCGTCGCCCCAGTGCCGAGGGTGCCGTTGATGCTCGAAGTCCACTCGATCGATGCATCCAGGCTGCCGTCTTCGGCATCGTTGGCCACGGCGGAAAACGCGATCTCCTCGCCCTGGACGAACGCGCTGCCGCTCGAAGGCGCCAGCAGGTCGAGCGTCGGCGCCGAGCCGATGACAGTGCTGTAGTTCACCGTGAGCGTCGCGCTCGAGTAGATAGCGATGTTGTAGCCCCAGTCGGAAGTCGCGGAGAGCTGGAACGCGGCGCGGTCGAAGCCGGCGTCGCGACGCTGCTGCACCCACGATTTCACCTCGATGACGCGCGGCGGAGCCGTGCAGCAGGCCAGCGGCACGATCGGCTGCGTGGCCACGGGGTTGTTCTGTGGGAAGTCGGCGAGCGTGAATGGCGCTGACGTGCTGGGGATGCCGTGGACCACGAACGTGCCATAGACCGACGATTGCTCGTTGTTCAGCGGCAGCGTCAGCGTCGCGCTGTTGATCACGACGTTGGGCTGCAGGAGCACCGGCGGCAGCACAAAGTCGATGTTCGCGCGCTTGTTGCTGTAGGCGGCCGAGGATTCGATGTACCGGTGCCACACGACGAAGACCGACGGATTCGTCGAAAGATTGACGTAGTTGCCGTCCGGGTAAGGCGCGGTCGGGCTGGTATTGTACGCGTCCGCCGATTTGGCCAGATTGAGCGTCACCACGTCCGCCGAGGCCGAGCTCGCGATACCCACCAACAACAGGAAACCCAGCGTGGCGCGCGTGCGCGCACCCGCCCGATAGATAGAAAGCATCTGCTCACTCCCGTCGGCTGTTAGAAAGTCTGCCGTACGCGGGATCATACACAGGAACCATGGCGAAGCCGTGAAGCCGGTCACACGGCCTCGCTGCGTCACACGGTTGTTAGAGCCGCGGATGGCCTAACACGGCCGGCGCGAGCAGGCCTGAGATTCGTCAACTGGCTTGCTCCCGGGCGGGCCGCCTCGAAAGCCGCCCGTTGAGCGGCGAAAACCCTCTGTTAGGCGGGCCGCGCTTCGCCGAGCGCCACATGGGCGGCCAGCTTCCCGGTGATGACGCTTCTGGATTAGAGTGCGAGCGCGCGATGAGTCAAACTTTCCAGAATTCTTGGGAGAGCGACACCGTGAAACGACGGATCGTATGGATGGCCGCGACACTGATGGTCGCGTTGTGCAGTCTCGATGCAATGGCTGCGAAGGAAACGCCGACGCAGCTTGCACAGAAGAAGGGATACGTGCTGTTGCGAATCGCGATGAACAGCGCAGTCGTGAGCCGCCAGGCGCGTGATTTCGACCATGCGTTTCTGAAACCGCCCACTGACAAGCCCCGCAATAGCAACGTGGTCATGCTCGAAAGACTGCCGGGCAGTGACCGCACGCTCGTGGTCGGCGCGTGGGCCGCTCCCGGCAACTATCAATTGTGGACCGCCAACGCAGTGGGGTACGCAGGCATCCAGGTCGTGCAATTCCAGATACTCGCGCCAAAGCATTTCGAGCCCTTTGAAGTACGTGCTGGCGAGCTCACCTATCTAGACACGGTGGTATTTCAGCCACTCGGTAGCGCGGAGGCCATGCTCGTGCGCGTCGGTTCCGGCATCGACGGGCGCACGCTGCTTCAGCGACACGTGCCCGAGGTCGCATCCGCATTGGCAGTCCGCCCGCCGCTGACATGGCAGGCGTCCAAGAATTGGTCCATTCAGCCCGAGACTGTGTTTGGTGGCACGGCCAACTGGTTTAGCGACATGCGATCCTCCAAATACGACTCGAAGACCGCGGCGACACCAATCGAACGACTGCGCAGTATCGAGACCGAGAGCGACATGCTCGCGGTCATGAAAAAGCAGCCAGCCAAGCTGCTCGGCGCGTTCATTGCTTCGGACGGCACGGCGTACTACGGCAGCAGCCTGGGACAGATCTGGAAGCGCGATTCGAGCGCCACGTGGCGCACACTCGATACCGGCGTGATGTGCGACATCACCGCAGTGGCGATCGAGGGCGATCGGTTGTACGCCGCCACCGAGATGGGGACTCTGCTTGCGAGCAGCGACTCGGGAGTCACTTTCAAGGAAATCGCGCAGTCACCCAATGCATTCGCCATTCAGCGTCTCGACCGATTGAAAGACGGCGGATGGGTCGTCTCGACCCAAAGGCTGGAGATCAATGGCGGAGACAGCCGCGATCGACGCGAATTCTACGTCGTCGACGATCTCGCGCAGCTTTCCAGCGCGAAGGTCTCGCTGGCTCTCGCCGAAGATTTCGACATCGATTCCTCGCGCATGTTTTACCACGAGCACCCGATCTCGGCTGGGACCACGCCGATCGGCTTCGCCGCCTTCGAGCCGCCCGCGAAAATGCACCTGATGGATGCGCAATCGCGGACGTGGCGTGTCGCGCCGCCGATACCCAAGCGATCCGATCGCATGTATTTCGCGCGCGACGGGGCCGTGATCTTCCCGGACACGCTTGGCATCAAGTCTCTCGACGGCGGGCAAAGCTGGGCGAAGATCGACGGAAGCAAGTTGGCTCGATTTCACGTGGCGTTCTACGACCCGATGACAGGACTGCAGATAGATGCGGTGCCAACCGACTTGGACGCCTCAGACGCCTTGTACACGCAGAATGGCGGCACGAAGTGGACACGAATGATGAAACTTTCGTTCTTTTGCCCCGCATTCGGGGTCAACGAAGTACTGAGCCAGGTGTACTGCCTGATCGGCAACGGGTTGATCCTGTCGAGCTCGAAGGGCGACGTCTGGACGCCGGAGACGATCGCACCCTGACCTTTCGGTGGTGGCCGCACGTTTTCGCTGCGAGTACGAAGAAGGCGCGTGCGCCGCGACATCTCCGGCGCGAGCTTCGACAAAGAAGAACCTCCGGCAGATTCCCGCCGGGATCTTGTTAGTGACGCAGTGGCTCCTCGATCGCGCGCGCGGATGCGAACACCGACCGCCTGGACTTTGTTCGCACCTTCGAGCTTGTCGAGGGCCTTCTGCGCGCAGATCAGCGCAACGCCGCCGCGCAGGACCACACCTTACTTCAGGTTCGAGAGAAGTTAGTGAGGAGGAAAAGTCGCCCACTTGTCGGTGGGCGGAAGTTTCACGGCGTCTCCAAGCCGCGATTGGCTCATGCAGGCCAGGCTCGTCGAAAGCCAGTTGAAGCAATGACCGAGGTCGGCAGTAGTCACGCTGGCGACGCGCGTGGTCGACAAGTCCTGCAATGCCTCGCGATTCTCGCCATCCAGGGCGATGGGAAAGATGATGCAGCGCCGAGCCTGCTCCGCCGCGCGGCATTCTTCGGCAACGCGTGCCCAGGTTTCCGGCACGTCGGGGGCCTGCCCATCCGAGATCAAGACAATCCACGGACGCAGGTACGGAATCCCATGTTGATTGAGCACGGTCCGCTGGCGGTCGACGTGATGGAGCGCCAGGCGCATGCCCTGTGCGAGCGGAGTGGCGCAGGTCGCGCGCAACGCGGGAACCTCGAAAGAGTGGGCTTCCGTCCAGTCAACCAGCAGTTCGGCACTCTGCGAAGGACCTGTCCCATGCAGGATGGCCAGTTGAACACGCGTCGACACCGCCTTCTGGTCGCAAAGCGCCTGTTTCAGGAGGAGCAGTCCGCGACGCATCTCTTCGATGCGCGGAGCCGGTGCGCCATTCGGGTGTGACGGTGTGTGCTCCGACACATTGAGCACCAGCATGCACGGCACACGCAGCCCATATTCCGGATTGAGGACCTGAGCAAGCTGGTTCATTCGCCGCCTTTTCGGTTAGTCGACTGCTTCGTGCGGCAGCTGCGTGAGCAACATGGGGGAAGCCCACGCATTGTCCGAGGGTTTGGAGCGGTGCGTCGCGCAGCGCGCAGCGAGGAACGCGTAGTCGATCGATTGAAAGGCCGGCTTTCCCAACGTGAACAGGCTTTGATAGAAAGAGCACGCGAAGGTGGACGCCTGCTGGTCAGTGATGGGCCACCGATAACCCAGCACCGCGGGAATGACCGAGTCGATCGCCTTGGTGATAAAGCTGGGGTTGGAGCTCTTGCACGAACTCACAAACAGGAAGCGGTTGCGCTGCAGGTGCTTGACCAGTCTTTCGAAGTCGAGCACCGCGCCGATCTCAGGGTCGAGCACCAGGTTGGGCTCGCCGGCTTCGCTGATCAGCGAATGTCCGGCGAAATGGACCAGGTCCCAGGTTTCGCGTTCGAGCACGTTGAGTAGTTTGCCGACCGGATCGGCGTCGCCTCGCGACAGGTCGAGTGGTTCGACCTTGCCGATTCCCTGTTGTTCGCGGCTCGCCTTCTGCAGGGTGGCGAGGACGCCAGAAGCTTCAGCGCGGATCTCCGGCAGCGGCAGGCATCTCACGCGCGAACCGGCCAGCAGGAACTCGGCGGGCGCCGGATTGGCATTGACGACGAGACAGTTGGCTTTTCCGCGCCTGCTGGCATTGTCGGAGAACAGGGGACGGTTATTTCCCGCGATGGTGTACTGGCGCACGATGGGCGCCTTCAGCATCCAAAAGTCCCTGGTTCCCATGCGATCCCGCAGCGCCTCCACCATGGCGATCTGGCGGCTCGGTGCCATCGTGAACCGCACTCGGATGTTCTCGGTGCCGCCCACCTCGGCCCGCTGGCTGAAGAAGGTAGTGGATAGATCGTTGTCGTATCCTTCGAACAGCAGCTGTTCCACCTGCTCGCAGGCCAGGTCCATCGTCGCCGACCAGGTATCGCCAGCATTCGGAATGTACGTCGAAAAATTGACCAGTCGCGAGAAGGCCTTCGAGTCGATGGCGAAGGTTCCTTCCTTTGCACTCTGAACCCTGCCCTTACGGCGGACTCGCCATGCGCCGCTCTCGCCATCCAACAACCGGATCTCCAACTCCAGCAGCGTCGGTCGCACCGGGCGCTTCAGGTGAAAATCGCGCGCCATGGTTTCGAATTCACGCAGGAAGTCCGGTTTGCAGGAGACCAGGGCCGTGTCATCCAGACCACCGATGAGTCCTTCGAGTTTCGGATCGTCGTTGACGGACAACGCGATGATCGGAACGCCGGACTGATCGCGATGAGTGGTGCGAATGAATGCATCCGCGGCGGTCGAATCGTTGCCTGGCCGCAGGTGGGCGGCGCCCGGCGCCCGGGCGCTGACCACGATCAGGGACCACGCGAGACGTTCGTCGGCGATGCGGGTTGAAGCCGTCTTGAAATTGCGTACGTGGATGACGTCGGCTTCGGATCCCAGCGCGCGCTCGATCGCCGCGGACAACTGGTCCGCCATGTCGTTGTCTTCGTGGATCACCAATTGGTTCGTGCGTGGCATGTTCAAACCCCGTGCGCGAAAAACAGGCGGAAACGTCGCTTCCTGCTGTCCAGTCGGGAACTGCCGTTCATGCGCGCCATCAGGTCCTCGATCACCTTCTCGGTGACCGCGAAATCGAATTCGGCCTGTTCACGGCCAGGCTCGCGCACAACTTCCTCGCTGGAGGATCGCAACGCCAAAGAGAGCATCACGCGGCTAGCCCGGCTCGCCAGATTCAGGATCACCTTCTCCACCTCTGCGCGGTGACGCAGCAGATAGGCGAGCAGCGTCCGGACACAGAACAGCAGCTCGTGGCGAGGCGCGCGGACCAGCGCGTTCTCCATGCCGATCTGCACCTCCGTCCTGGCGGCGTCGTGTGCAGGCAGTTCGGCGACGATCTCGTTCAGCGCATCGCGCACGTTGAATATGCCGGTGGGAAGCTCCTTGTCCGACCCCTGGATGCCAAAGCGCGCCACCGTCTCGAGCGGCAGATCGGCCTTGCGGATCTGCCGCACGGACTTGTCAATCAGCTCGCGGGCACGCGCTTCGGTCAACTCGCCCTTGCGCAGCGCCAGTGCGTCACTCAGGAACGAGTTTGCCAGCGAGAGCGGCACACGGATCTCGCTTGCGATCTGCTGGAAGAGGCTGGTGAAGATCTGCATTCTCTCGATGCGGTCCTGCGTGCGCAGGTCGCTCGCAATGAACACCTTGCCCAGGCGCGCGGGCAGCTCTGCGCCGGACAGAAGGACGCGAACCGGCGAGCCGTCGGAGCGGCGCAGCTTCTGTGGCAGTGGCTGCGTCGACTTCACGGCGCGCGCCAGGATGGTGGCGGGATCGCTGCGCGGAATATCGGTCTCGGCCAGTGTCCAGTTGTCCCGGAGCCTGGATGTTTCTTCGTCGAACTCCGGATCGGGCTCCGGTTCCGTGTACAGGAACTTTGCCAGATTGCGGTACAGCAGGTCTTCCCGCTTGCAGTCCAGCAGGTCCGTGGCCGCGCGGTTGGCCTCGACGATTACGCCCAATTCATTGGTCTGGATTACGGCGTCGTCGACGCAGCTGACGATCGCAGAGTTCAACTCGAGGGACGCCATGTTTTCCAGGATAAAACCAGCAACCCGAAGCTGGATGCTCACAGCTTCCTGTTCGTCTTCCGCAAAGGCATCGCGAGATTGCGATTCGATGTTGAGCAGCCAACGCCCCACGGTACCCGGCACCCTTAGCACCATCTCGGAAAGAGTGCCTTCGAGGGCGGGGTGGAAGTCCGCAGCCACCTCGGACGAGCGGACGTCGCCGACGTTGACGTCCTCCTTCGAGCTGAAGGCCTTGCCTAGCAATCCGACATTGACGGCTTGCGAGTAGCCTTCCGGAAACAGCCGCGATCCTGCCTGGCAGACCAGGTCCAGGCGCACTCCCTCGCGATCGATCCGGAACAGGGAGACATGCTCCCATCCGTGGTGTTCTTGAAGCTGGTCCACCAGTTGCCGCGCAATCTTCTTCGGGTCGCCTTCGACTTCTGCAATGCTCTGTATGAACTTCGAGCCGAACTGTTGATCTTTCTGCGTCTTGAATCGCATGGCCGTGTTCACGGCTTCCGCGACGGGCAGTCGAACACAGCGTTCATAGTCTTCATTCGTGAACGGCGTGCGGTCCTTCCTCATGAGCGCGACAGTGGCGCAGAGCTTTCCGCGGTAATTCACACCCATGACCATCGACTGCCGGAAGCCGCGTTGCTGGAACTGTGCCACCGTGGGGTCTTCGCGCGCGAAGTCCTCGAACTCCGGCATGGCGAAAAACGCCTCGAGATCGAGCGGGCCGGTATGCAGCGGCTCGATCATCTTTTCGATGAAGGGGCGCATCCGCCACCAAATGGTCGGCACTATCTCCGGGGGCGGCGTCGGCTCCTCGAACAGACGCCGCATGATCTTCCGCTCCCAGTTGATGCCGGTAATCACGATCGAGTCGAACTTCACGATCTCGTGCAGGTAGCGAGTCAGCTCGAGCAGCAGCGCATTGCCGTCCCGTACTTCCTGGATGACGGAATGGATCTTCGACGACACGACGTCGATGCTCTCGTCGGTGAGGAATCCGATCGAACCGACCATCTCGCCTTGCGTATCGTATTCAGGCACCGCGGATACGTGCAGATACGCCTTGGGCCCGCGGTCTGGACGCTGAATGCAAATGTGATAGGACGATCCCCGCTGCTCCTGGAAGCGCTCATGCAGTGCGATGCGGAGTGCTTCGGTACTCTGCGCGTCGAGGTCGAACTCCGAGAGGTTCCTTCCCTCCCGCAGCTCGCCGCCCGACATCGAATGTGCGGCGCGATTGACGTACCGCACGTCGCCATGCGGTGAGAGCTTTGCCACACCCAGGGACAGGCCCGGGTCGTCGATCGCCGTTTCCATCACGTTCACTTGCAGCGAATTCATCTGCCGTCCCTCGCGAGTGCCTGTCCACGGCGAATGCCGGGAGATTAGATAGGCGGCCTGCAGGAAACCATTCGCTGAACGTCCATAAACTTTCGTTGAGGCAGGGCAAACCGGTCAATTGAACTCCCCGAACCATGTTGCATCGCGCAGATGAAACCGGTACCGCATACGCCAGAGCTCACCGACCTTGTAGCAATCGATGACTGCGAAGCTGTTTGTACCCGCCACGAACTCGGTGCGGGTGCTGTACTGGTAGCCCTGGCCGGCGGCGTCTTGGAAAGCAACCTGCGACTTCTGCCGGAAAAGGTCTTCCGGTTGCCCGTTCGCGAACACGAACGGGGCGTACAGCGCCGAGCTGTGAAGCGAATGACAGACCACGGACTTGCCCGTTGCGGGATCGGTGACCTCGATGCGCGTGACCGACGAGTGGTGTTCGTCGCCCGAGAGGAAAACCAGGTTCGAGATTCCTTCGTCGGCCACCAGCGCCGCCAGCACCTGGTTGCGCGAATGGGTGAAGCCTTCCCAGGCGTCAGCATGCAATGCGCTCGATGTCGGCATGGCACAGCGCACGCGCGTGGGAAGGAACATGGACGCGCTCACGACAAACTTGGGCCGCGGATCGTCCCGGAACTGATCGATCCAATTGAGCAGCGCCTGGAGTTGTTCCTTCGACATGATCTTGGCCTTGGCGAGATGCCGCACATCGCGCCCGAACCTGCCGGTACGTGTGTCCGCGAAGAAGAACGGCAGCCCTCCCGGTGCGTCGTCGTACCAGAGCGGGCATTGATCCGATCCGATTGGCACGGGCTTGAGTGGTCCCTGGGTCCGTTGATACTTGAGATAGGCAGCACGGCCCGCGCGCATCGCGGCGCTCTTCTCACCATTTTCGCCGTATGTGGGCTCCCAGTTGTCCTCGAGCTCGTGGTCATCCAGCATCATGTACGAGGGCAGGCGCCTCAATGCGCGGTTCACCTCGGGGTCGCGCAGGAACTTCTGATGCGGGATCACGTAGCGATCGTCCGACGCCCGTGGGTCGATTAACCCAGCGGTGGGATCGGAATAGATCTGATCGCCGGCGAGCACGATGAACGAGGGCTTTCCGACTGCATCGGAGTCGAGCAATTCGTTCAGGCGACGATAGGACGCGCTAGCTACCAGGGAATCGAATGGCCCAGGCGGATACTGGCAACTGCCGACGGCGAAGGAGCAAGCCGGCACGACCTGGCTGGCCCTTGCCGTTTGCGCGCTCTCCCGTGACTGGGCGGGGAGTTCCAGGCGCGTGACCGTTTCGGTCAAGAACCCGGATTCGAGATCCTCGTGCTTGCGCTCACTCAGATACTTGTCGACCGCAGCGATCAGTTCCCTCGAATTGAGTACCGATGTCAGCACGGCGCGCTCGCCCACGGCCTTGCCAATGATGTCACTTTGGTCGTAGATCAACAGCACCAGCGCGCCCGTTGCCTGCGCGGGCCAGTGCTCGAACGACATCTGCGAGCTGACGGGTTCGCCAGTTTCGCTGCCTGGCCAGCGAGCGGCGCGCAGCGGCTGACCATCTTCCAGCGGGAGTCGCGTGAAGCGGTCATTCGTCGTGGCAACGGCAACGCAGGCCAGGGAAATCGGCTCGCCGAGTCTCGGATCCGCGGCGATGTTCATTCCAACTACGCGGCCGCTCGTGGAGCCGCGGATCGGGCCCATCCAGGGAATTCTCGCGAGCAGCGGATCGAGCGTCTCGCCGCTGGTGACAGCCGTGTCGGGAGAAATCGCGACAATCTCTGCCTTCGCCATGGGCGACGGCGCAATCTCCTTGGCGGCAGCGGCTGCCGGCACGGACGCCGCGCCTTGGTAGATGAATCCCTCCGGCAGCGGTGAGGGTGATTCGTAGTCCTGAGGGTTGATCAGGAATCGCTCGATTTCGTGGAATACCCGGTGCGCATGGCGGCCGATCAGGCAGTCCTGGTGCCCATGACCAGGCTCCGTGTGAGTCTTGAAGATCTTCACCTGCGCGTCGCTCATCAGCTCCCTCATGCGAAACAGAGTGCCAACGTCTGCCAGGCCGTTGTCTTCGCCATGAATGCATAGCGTCGGGATGTGCGCCCAGTATTTGCGCAACAGGGGCCGCGTGACGAATGCGTTCCGTCCGCGAAAATCGGTGATGAGGCTGTTTCGCGCGAAGTGAATGGCGCGCAAAACGGTTTCCATGCTGAGTGGGCCGAACAGGTCGTCGATGCAGTCCAGCACGCGCGGCGGAATGTTGACCAGGTTGAAGTCGCGGCCGTAGAGCGCGTCCATGCGATGTCGCGTGCGCACGAAGTCGGTCTTGCGACAGGGCCAGAGCGGATTCTCGATCTCGTACTCTTCTTCCGGATAAGGCAACGTCGCCAACAGGCGGTCGAGCATCTCGTCCGCCGGAGTAGGTTGGCGCAGCGGGCGGAATTCGAAGTCGGAGAGGTCGAACATCTCGCGCAGGAAACCCATGACATAGGCGCGGAACACATTACCCGGGCTGAACACCACCATCGGTGCCACCTGCGATAGCACAATGTTCTGAATCATCTTGGGCAGGCGCTCGCGCTCCGCGACATAGCGCGCTCCGGTACCGGGGCGGCCCAACAAGGCCATGGTCAGCATCGCCGAGCCCATGCAATGCGCCACGATATCCAGCTTTTCGGACTGGGTTGCACGCTGGATGTGGTCCAGCGCCACGGGAATGTCTTCGTGCGCGGCTTGCTCGAATTTCCATGGAAGGCGCGCGGTGGGCATACCGCTGCTGGTGCGCAGGTCCAGGATCCACACGTCGCGGCCACGCTTCCAAAGGTAGCTGGCCAGGTTCGGATCGACCGCGTGATGCGCGAATGTGTTTCCGCTCGCGCTGTACCCGTGGATCAACACGACGGGCTTGAATGCGCTGTCAGTACGCACATAGCGCGTCATGCGCACCCGGACCGCGGCGCCGCTCGGCAATCGATCGACTTCGATTTCGGTGATCTCGGGTCTCGGCAGACCGGGCACATCCGCCGGCAGTCTCTGCGGCTCCCGCAGCGGTTGCGGATCGTACTTGCGCAGGTTCCAGACGTGTACCGACATGACGAGGCGCGCCAGGTAGAACAGGAATGATGCGACTTCGAAGAGCGCGGTGCCATGGTCGGCCTGGCGCACGATCTGAAACAGCGGCACACCGCGGCCCGCGAGGAATCTCGGATCGAGCGTGATCTGTCTGGGCGAGGAAGCATGCAGGCCGGGGAACTGCTCGAGCACGACCGTCTGCAACTGTTTCCAGGGATTGCTGCGGCGGGAGTACGTAAATCGCTTGCTGCCAGCGATGCACTGCCCCGCCTTCAGCAGGCCATCCTTCGAGTTGCCCGGTGTCCGCACCGCGAGCTCGTAGTGCAGCGTGCGCACCTCTCCCGCGCGGGTGGCGAACGACCAGAGTAGTTTGGCACGCGCGATGAGATCCTTCAGTGGCGTGCGCGGCCGGCCCGCCCGTCTGCGGAAGAAGTCCAGCACCGTCTCCAGAATCTCGCGCAGACCGCGGTTGAAGAACCAGGCCCGCAGCGCGCGGCAACGGCGCTGCGCCGGCGTCGACGCTTCACGATCAAATACGCGCAGCGTGCCTTCGAGGCTGGCCGAGTCCAGTGCCAGTCGGTCGAAGTCACTTTCCGGCCGATCGTTGCGCGTGAGCCAGTGCCAGTCCTGGCGACTGAATGTCCTGACCTGGCTTCGGGTGGGATCGACCACCATGGTTCGTGCCATCGAACCCATCAGCGCGAGCAATTGCACGGGCTCGAACTGCAGCGTCAAGTCGACGACGCGTTCCGCGGCGCTTCCGCCCATGTCGAGTGCGACGCGACCCGACATACGCTCGATGAACTGCACTTCGGTTGGCTCAGCGGGCTCGTAGCGCGGCACGCGAAAGCGCGGCCGGTCGCCGCACCTGCGGCGCTCCTCGGGCGTCGATGCCGGTGTTTCGGCCAGTCCCCACTTGGGTCGCAGGTGCGTCACGGCGCGCAAAGCCACGGCGGCGATGGTGAGCGCCGGGTTGATGCCCAGCGAAGTGGGAATGATGGATCCGTCGAGCACGACCAGTCCGTCGTAAACGCTGCGCTCGCCAAACACCTGCCCGAGGTGATTCACCACTCCAGTCTCGATGCCATCTCCCATGCAGCATCCGCCCAGCGGATGCACCGTGAATGCCGGCCCCTTTGCCACCTTCAGCAGGGAATCCAGTTCCGGGGGCATGAGTCGCCAGATGATGTTCGGAAGTATTTCGCCTCCCGTGTTCGACTCGACGCGCAGTCGCTCGAGCATCGTCATCTGCTTGTCGAAGAGATCGAAGCGCGGGTCATCGCGCAACTCAGGCCAGCGCACGCGGATGGCACCATCGCCGACGTGATCTTCGCGCCTCTCGTCGCCGGTGGTTTGCACCAGCTCGAGCGCACCCGCCGCGCGGTCATGCCCCATAAGGCCGAAGACCTGGGTGTGTGAGATTTTCTTTTGATCGACTGCCAGCGGGTCGAGGGTGTCGGAGTTCGCGACGTGTAGATCGTGGTCCGCGGTCGCCAATTGCTTGAGCGTGTGCGCCAAGGTGAAGCTTTCGCTAAACAACCGGCGCATGGGTCCGGGGATCGAGAACTCCTCGATGGTGGTGCGAGACTTTGAGCGCAGATCGATCATTCCGGTGATCGTCGGGCCCACTTCACGCGTTTCGGGCTGTGTGCCTTCGTCGGCGACCGCATTGACCCGCTGACTCTGGGCATAGGCGACGGCCAACATGTCGCCGTTGGTCGAGAAGCCCTGGCCCAACCGCGTCGAGATCGGCAGCTCCTTGCTCACCGAGCGGAGCAGGATCTCGGTGGAACCGAAAGTTCCAGCGGAGAGGATGACCCGTTTCGCCCGCACCTCGAATGGTCTGCGGCTGCGTTGCCGCAGCTTGGGGTCCGTGTGCACGATTTCGATACCCCAGCCCTGCGGAATCTTGCGCAATCGCTGCACGGTTGCGCCCGTGAAGAGGTCGGCGCCGCGTTGATAAGCCTGCACGAGCAAGCTTTCATCGAGAGAATTCTTCGCGCCCTGGTTGCAGCCGGTGGCGCAATCGCCGCAGCGTGCGCAGGCGTTGAGTTTGACGCCGGCGCCATTGACGTGATCGTCCATCGACACCGACAGCGTGGCAGCGCGAAAGTCCTGTGAGCCGAATCGTTGCAGCGCGTGGTACTTGGGCGTCGGGCCGCTCGGGTGATTGAGGATGGTGTTGAGACTTCCGTCGGACTTGCGCGCGCCCAGCATGGCGAGCGCATCGCGGTAGAAAGGCGCGAGGGCACCGGGATTTTCGAGCTGTTCAGGCCAGCGCTTCGAAGTTCCATCTGGAGTCCATGCGTCTGCAGTCGCGGGCTCCATCACACCCGCATTGATGAGTGATCCACCACCGAGACCGCTGGCGACCAGTGCGCACACGTCAGGTCCGAGGCGAACATCGAGCAATCCGGTTTGCCGGCCGCGCGGCGTTGCGGTACCGGCGGTATTGAAGCGTATGTGGCCGGGCAGCTCCGCCTCACTGGCAGGAAACATTCCAGGCAGATATTCCGAGCCGCGTTCGAGTACGCAAAGCCGGGTGGCCTTTCCTTCGGCGTCGGTGCGGCCCGCCAGCTCGGCGGCTGCCATGGATCCGCCGTAGCCGCTGCCGATGATGACGATGTCGTAGTGGAGAGCTTGCTGCTGGCGCCTTGCGGGATCATCCGTGCAAGTGAGCACCAAGTCTTCAAATCCCCGAGAAATCCATCGTGACACACGAAGATCGTCATCGCCGCGCGCGCCGTTCACGGGTGTGTCCATGTGAGATCACCTTCTTGTTATTGGCAACCCAGTCTCGCGAGCTCCTGTTTGAGGACGTCGGCGACCACGGGCTTGTGAATCACCTCGGCTCCCGCGTCGCGAGCTTCGCGCAGGCGATCGGGTGCGGTCTCGCCCGTCATGAGAATGGCGTGCACGTCCGGTGACAACTCGCGAATCGCCTTGATCGTCTGTATTCCGTTGTCGGAGCCGCGCAGCCGGAAATCGGCGATGAGCACGTTCGGGAGCTGTCGCTCGGCGAGCCTTCGCGCTTCGATCGTCGCCGATGCAAGCATCACGGAGCATCCCAGCTCTTCGAGCAGCGACTTCATTCCCAGACGCACGCCCTCCTCGTCATCCACGACGAGGATATGCAACCGGGCAACCACGGCGGCGGGCTCCGCGGTCACCGCAGCGGCAGGCGCCAGTAGTTCGAGCGCGACGTTTGGCGCCAACAACGTGAAGCAGGTTCCATTCCCGGGCGCGGAAGTCATTTCGAGATGAATGCCCAGCAGTTCGACCAATCGCTGCACGATGGCCAGGCCCAGGCCGAGGCCGCGCCGCCGGTCGCGCTCAGGATTGTCGAGTTGGTAGAACTCCTCGAATACCCGCGACTGCTCGGATTCCGGAATGCCGCATCCGGTATCGGTGACGCGAATCCGCACCTGACCGAATTCGACTGCTACCGTCACGTCGACCCGGCCGCTGTCCGTGTACTTGACGGCATTCTCGACCAAGTTGCGGACCACGCGCTCGAACAGCTTGCGGTCGGTGCGGATGCACGCGTGTTCCGGGCAATGCACGCCGAGCTGCAACGATTTCTCGTCCGCGGCAGGCTGGAACACCTCGCCGATCCTGCGCAACAGCGGCGCCAGTCGAACTACTTCCGGCTGCGCGCGGATGATGCCCGCATCGAGCTTGGAAACGTCGAGCAATGCGTCCAGCTCCGCCGTGAGGTCGCGCAGCGCCTCATTCATGTGCTGGGCGATGTTGCGGCTGCGTTCATCCAGCGGCCGCAGCGCCAGCGCCGCGGCGAACAGTGCCAGGGTCTGCATCGGCTGACGCAGGTCGTGGCTGGCCGAGGCCAGGAAGCGGGTCTTGGCTCGGCTCGCGGCCTCCGCGCGGTCGAGAGCCTGCTGGAGCTCGCGGTTCAAGGCCGCGCGCTCCAGGCGAATGTCGAAGGACTCGCGCAGCAGGCGGAACATGTCGCGCGCCACCGCGTCGAGCAGCACGGCGAACACGAGGATCATGATCGCCATCACCCAGTGCACCCAACCGGCGGCGGCGAACTGCGTGTCGAATGCCCAAAGCAATGCCAGCGGCGCCAAAGTCGGTGTCGCGTAGGCGCGAAATACCGACGTCTGCCCGCCCGTGGTGACGACGGCGCCGGCGCTCATGCCGAAGAGGATCATCGACTGCACTGCGCGTTCAAACAGCGGCAGCACCGGAAAGAAGAACAGCGACGCGCCGTGCACCGAGCCGTTGAGCGCGCTGAGCAGGATCGCGATCTTCAGCCGCGTCTTCAATGGTATCGAAGTGCGCTGGTCGAGCTGGCCCAGCACGCGCCAGCGCATCGCGAGCGTGGCGACCACCAGTGCGAGCCAGCCCAGCAACACGGGCAGCGCCACCTCGCGGGCCGCCATGCCCGCGATCATGCAGGTACAGATAAAGACCGGCAGCGGCACGCGTTGCGCCTGCTTCGCCAGCAAGTGCAGCAGCTGCGCCTCGAAGGTCTCGGAGGTCGCGGGCAACGAGCTTTTGTCGACGCTCATCCGGTGTGCCTGCTATTTCTCTCGCGTCCTGAACTGGTCGACCAGGTGCAATTCGTGGGCGCGAGACATCGCCTGCAGGCGGCTACTGACGCCGAGCGCTTGGTAGATAGCCGACAGGTGGGCCTTCACGGTGCCTTCCGCGATGCCGAGCGCCCGCGCGATCACCTTGTTGGACTTTCCCTGCAGCAGGCCCTGCAAGACGCCCATCTGCCGTTCGCTGAGTTCGGGCGCGACGGCGGGCGCCGGTCTCTGGACGGACTCCGCGCTGTCTTCACGAAATGCATGCGGAGGCAGATAGACGCCACGGGCCAGCACGCACTTCAGCGCTTCGATCATCTTCTCCTGCTCGGTGTCCTTCGGGATGTATCCAGCGGCACCGATTCTCACGGCCTGCCAGATGGCTTCGCGATCGCTATTGGCGGACACCACGACCACCGGCGCGGAGGGCAGCGCCGGCTTCAGGCGTTGAAGCGCCTGCAGCTCGCTCATTCCCGGCAGCTTGAGATCGAGCAGCACCATGTCCACCTCCGTGCGATCGATGACGCTGAGCGCGTCTTCGATGGAACCCGCGCCGGTCGTTGTAACGCTGGCATCTAGCTCAGCGAGCAGCGCCTGCACGCCCTTTCTGAACAGTGGATGATCGTCAACGATGAGGACGTGCATGCTCAGCTCCCGCAGGCACTCCGGGCGCGCCGCTGCATTCGCTCGCGATCATAGTGCGCTGCATCGGGGTGCGGAGTAAACGGAAGGCCAACATTGGTTACGACCTCCGTCTAGACGTTCGTGACTATGGCGAGTCGCCGGTGGCGGCCTAATCTTTATCTCTGTTTGGAGGTGCCGCCCTCGAACTGGTTAGGAGTCTAGATCAACGGGTGGCGAAGTTCGACTACACGGAGAGACCACTATGTTGTGCAAGGATCCCTTCCTGACCTTTCTCAAGCAATCGGGGTTCAGCGTTGTCAGGCTGCCGCGTGCGAATTTCACACCGCTGCAGATCCTGACCCGAGACAAGACCGACTTCACCACCCTCGGAGCGTTGCCGTCGGTGCTCAACGGCGCAGGCGCACCGCCGCAGATCAGTCCAAACAACCCAGCCGCGTCCATTTCAGGGCAGAGCACTGCCGACATGAAGATGGGCTTCGGCCTTTCGCTGCTGAGCACCATTCTCGGAGCCATGAGCGCCGGGACGGTGGGCCTCGACGTTCAGTACAACCGCGCCCGTTCCGTCACGTTCAGGTTTTCGGAGGTCTTCGTCGACACGGTCGACCTCACGCTGCTCGACCAATACCTCAACGCGGCGGACATCAAACCGGGGTCGAAGCACCTGTCCCAGCTTCTCGAGACAGACGACGTATATGTGGTCACTGCCACGCTCAAGGCCCGCAAGATCGCCGTCGAAGGCAAGGGGCAGTCGGGCACCAGCGTCGCGCTCGACGTTCCTGCAATACAGCAAATCGTCGGTGCTAGCGTGAAGGTGGGATCTTCGAGCGGGCAAGGCACCGTCATCACGTACGAGGGCGAAGTCCCGCTGACGTTTGGCTTCCAGGCTGCGCGCCTCTTCTTCGACGATGGCCGCTACACCGCCTTCAAGCCCATCGAACCTGGCGTGGCGGCAGCGCGCAGCCTGTCAGGCGCGGTTGGACGCGAGCCGGATCTGTTCGCATCGCCCGCGAGTTTCGTGCGCGTCGCCGCCTGAGTGTGTGATGAGCAACTGGGCCATCGTGATCGGCGTCGATCAGTACAAGCAGCCCGAGCATGCGCTGAAGGCTGCCGTAAGCGATGCGTTGCGGGTCTGCGACTGGCTGCTGGCGTCGGACGGCGGCAACGTGCCGCCAAGCCAGATGCGGCTGCTGCTGTCGCCCTGCGTGCCTCACGGCATTCCGCTCAATGTGCTCCCGGCGGACCGGGTCTCGGTCATCAATGCAATCAATGACGTGTTGAAGCAAAGCAATGGTCAGGGAGGACGGCTGTTCTTCTACTTCGCCGGGCACGGGATGTCAGCGCGAGTCGATCTCACCAACCTGTCCGCGATCCTGATGAGCGACTTCCACACCGACTTCCCGGACCAGAGTCTCTCGCTGCAATCGCTCTTCGATCATTGCCAGTCGGCGAGATTCGACGAACAATATTTCATCTTCGATGCCTGCCGTGACATTGTCTTTGCGCAGCAGGAAATCCGGATCGGCTACATCCCCAGACCACGCCAGCCGATCATTTCGCCGCCGCCCCAGTATGTGGTGTATGCAACGCAGGCCGGCGCGAAGGCAATGGAGTTGAGAACGCCCGGTACCGCGGGCGGCGCATTCACGACGGCGCTGCTTGATGGTCTGACTGGCAAGCGCTCCGCGAAATCATGGAACCCCGAGAATCAGCGATACGAGGTGCATTGGAGCACCCTGATCAATTTCGTTCGTGAGGAGATAAAAAAACGCAAGCTGATCGTGGGGACTGGTACGGACGGGCCGGTAACCCAGGAACCTCGCACCTATGGTGAAACCGATGGAAAAGATCCGGTGCTCGCGGGACTCAGTCCGCGGACCGTGGAGAAAGAGGACCTGAAGATCAGCGTGCAGCCTTCCTCGCTGGTCAGCGGCGCGACGCTGCAAGTGCGCGACATCGTCGACGACTATCATGCAAGTCCACCACTGACTCAGCCGCATGTGTTTTCGCTTCCACCGCGTAGATACAACGTCGCCGCGATGATGCCGGGCTATGAGGTTGGCAGGAAGTTCATCGATTTGTACGAGGCGCAGGAGCTGACCCTCGAACTTCGACCTCCCGGTCCCTCGGACCCGGGTCTTCCGGGCACCGATCTGCCAGCGGTGACAAGAGGCATCGTGTTTTCGCGCAGGGATGATGGGCCGAAAACCGGGACCCCGAGTAGTTCGGTTCCGCTGATCGCGCAATCCCCGGATCTATTGGCACGCGTGGAGCTGATCAGCAATTCGGGTACGGTGATCACGAGCCGTCGAGGGCGGGCCACGGCGAAGATCGGGCCGGGATTTTACCGGACCCGGGTGACATCACCCGATGGCAGCACTTTCGAAGAGTCCTTCGAGGTCTCCGGATTCGAGCACCGCGTCCTGATCAACACCGAAACCCCGGTCGCCATGACGCCGACGATGGACGCACTGCTGTCACTCGGTTCGTTCGACAGTAAGGCCGACGGCACTATCAAGGTGTCAGAGGCTATCGGTGACGCAGCTTTCATGCAGGCGTCAACGGTTCTCGCGCTCTCGGCAGCTGCAAAGATCGAAGGCAACGATACATACGGCCAGCGCCTGCGAAGGTTGCCACTGCCCAGCTTTCCCGAGCTCACGGGAAGTGCAGCCAGTGGCGCGCAGCTGCTGCTGGGGGATGACAATGCGAAGTACGATCGCTGGAAGCAGACGAGCGTGCGATTGATTCCGCAAAAATACAGTGCGCCGAGTCACGAACGTCCGGCGTTGCAGACAGATGTGCCGGGAGTGTTTTCATCCGCGCACGAGCTCTCGCCCGGGCCGTACTGGCTCGAAGTCTCCACGAATCATAGACGCGAATTCAGCATGCCCATCCACGTCATCTCCGATCACGTGGCACTGGTCGTGCTCATGCAGACGCCCGAGAGTGGCCTCAAGGTGTACTGCTACCAGGTTCGTACGCGATCCAACGGCACACGGCAGAGTTACGATCCACAATTCGTGTCATGCCGGTTCGCCGCCCTCCGCAGAATCGAGCTCATGCAACGAAGCGTCGCGGAAGGTCGGCTCACGCCGATCGTGCCGGACCTCGAGGAGATGCTGAAGCTCGAGTGGCTGGATCCGCTCGCGGCGAGCCTGGGTTGTTACGCGCTGATCCGGCTCGGCCGTTTCCCCGACGTGAAGCGACTGGCGGACGCACTGCTGCAACGCTTTCCGGAGCTGCCCGATCCATGGATTGCGCACGCCTGCTACGCCGACCATACGCAGGACCACGCCGCGCGGGACTACAGCAGTCAGCGGGCATTCGAGACCGGATGTTCCTCGTTTCGTGACGGGATCAAGTGGCTTCGGCGCCTGTTAGTCGACGCCGATACTGCGCACGCAGAACACCTGGACCGATTCGAGCACCGAATTATTCCGGACTCGCCCTGGACTGCGAGTCACGGGGCCCTGTCCCGTGCATGGAACGAGACGGCGGAGGCGCCAAGCATGAAAGTGATGCCTGACGTGCATTTGCAAAGCAGGGGCGCGAACTAGCCTGGCCATGTCGACCATGAATGCAAATCGGATCGAGCACGTCGTGGTTCTCATGCTGGAGAACCGTTCCTTCGATCACATGCTCGGTGCCGTGCCCGACGTGGACGGCGCCGACCCGCAGAATCCGCGCTGGAATCGTGTGTCGCCGACCTCTTGGGTGCGCCCCGGAAGCGCGTTCCGGCCTGACAAAGGTTTCGTGGATCACACCAGCGTGCCGCGTTTTCTCAGCGACCATTATTCGCTCGGTCCGCTGGGTAATCGTGTAGCCAGTGCCGCGTCGTTCTCCGGCGACCTGTGTGACACGTCCGATGTCGCGAGGTACCTACCGTGAAGATCATGGCGTTAGGCAAGAGTCTTTCGGGCAAACTTCTCTTCCCGACTCTTAGCCAGGACGAATTTTCACGCCGCGTCGCCGCAAGTCTCGGCGGCATCAGGGACGCTTCGGCACACCCGCCCTTGTTAGGTCCTCGTGCATTCCAGCGCAAGAGTTTGGATGTGGGGGATCCTCGTCAGGCCGGATGGACCTGGCTGGTTGCCGCGGACGATCCAAGGAAGGACGACTACCTGGCGATCATTGAACCCCTCGCCCGGCTTCGAGGAATGCTGGAACCAGAAAAGCCGATCGTCTTCGCCGGCGAGGCCGATTGGGCCGATTGGCTGCAGGACGAATACTTCGGGTTGACGTTGGATGGCAAGCAGGTTCCGCTGTATGTGCTTTTCATTGGAGGCCCGAGGCATCTGCCTTTTGGCCTCCAGGCAATGCTCGACAGCATTGCGCACGTCGGACGACTCGATTTCGAGACACTCGATGAACTCAAGAGTTACGTCGACAAGGTAATTCGCCTGGAAAGATGTCCGGTCCCTCTAAATCCCGAGATCCTGTTCTTCGGGACAGACCACGGGCCGGAGGACCCTACGCACTACAGCGCCAAATGGATGGTGAAGCCTCTGGCGACGCACGTCGTCGATCGACATGGTTGGACGGCCACGGAACTCACCGCAGGCAACGCCACAAAACACCGCCTGAAGAGCGCGTTGGAGAAGAGCCGGCCGGCGATTCTCTACACCGCAAGTCATGGGCTGGGCATGGAAGGGGGACCAGCCATCGATCGGCAGCGCTTGAACGGCGCCATTTGCTGCGATGTCGACGGTCCCCTTACTCGGGATGAACTCTTCGCGGCCGACGATGTGCCGAGTACCCCCTTTCTCGAAGGCGGGGTCTTTTTCCAGTTCGCCTGCTTCGGTTACGGAACTCCCGCAACCAGCGACTACAATCACTGGTTCTCGCCTGTCGCAGCGAGCAATCCCGTCGACCCATTTGTGGCCGCACTCCCCAAGAGATTGTTAGCTCATCCGCATGGGCCCGTTGCCTTTATTGGCCACGTCGACACCGCATTCCTGCACGCATTTGACAATTCGGCTGAACAGGACGAAGGCGTGCGCTGGGGAACGCGCATGAGCCCCTTTGTCCATGCGATCGATCAGTTGATCGGCGCACAACCGTCGTCGCTTGCGATGCAGCAGATGAACGATCGCTACAACATTGCGAATGGCTACCTGACGCGCGTGTACGAGACGCAGCAGAAGGACAAGACCGGCTCGCTCCCCGAACTTGGACAGCGGCTGACCGACAATTGGATCTTCCGCAGCGACGCACAGAACTACATGGTCCTCGGAGATCCAGCAGCGCGGCTGCGGGTCTAGCTGAATGCTGGCTACATACGAAGCTGCGACCGATCGGTATCGCTGTGAAGAGATCGATCTTCACCCTGCGGACGCCAGCACCCGTCAGATCGACCTCTGCGCTCCGGAATCCCTGATTGCTGACATTGCAGCCGCGCGCGCTGTCTCGCTCGACCTGCATGCCGGTGGGCATTTGAGGCTCCAAACGGCGTCATCGGAGATTCTGCTTGCATTTGAAAGCCCTGCTTCACGTAACTGGTTCGTTGAAGCACATATCTCCCGGCTCATGGACCTCACCGCAGTATGCGATGACGCTGGGTCGGGTGATGCGTTCCTATGGTTGCTCGCCGATGTGGAACATCTCTGGCTGCTCAATGTAGCTAGGCGGAACAACAAATGGGCTGGTGTTGTACTCAAGCGCAAGCGCATCAACCTTGCCGACTCCGTCACCATGAAAGCGTTCATGCGACGACCGACAGATGAGAATGCGCGCAACGTCATCTACCTACTTGTTGACATGGAATCCGGACTCGAGCTCCCGAAAAGCCTTCCCCTGTTTGCCGAGCTCGCCACATGGGCACGCAGCACTCCGCCTCGGCTCACGATAAAGCTCGAGCCCGGGTGCGAATGGTTTCTTTTTGTCCCTCTTGATCATGTGTCTGTCGATGGGAGGGCCAATGAAGTTTCATGGGCCGTCGAATGGGTGGTCACCGCCAAGAGCCTCACGCGAAACCATCTGGAGCGAAAGCAGATGGTGCATGAACTGTCTGAGCTCCGGACATTACTCAGACACACGGTGCTGGTGATCAACACATACCCGCACTTCGAAGAGCGATGGCTGGAGGCGACAGGACGAGTTCGCGCACTGCTCCGCTACCTTTGCGACGTGGAAATTCAGGTCGGGCGCGAATTCGAGACCCACTCGCTGCGCGTTCTCGTCAATCCGGCTGCGGCTGAAATTGAACAGATGCTGCGCGATCCGAATACCTGGTACGTCTTCGCAGCGTTTCATGTAGAGAGCGGCGTATGGCAGCTGGGCGGTGATGGCGGAAGGTTTCCGCTCGATCAGTTCGAAAAGGGTTCGCTCGCTCACATACGGCTGATGCGCGTCTATCACTGCAACTCCCTCTTCGATCCCGCAAATCCGATGGCCATTCACGATTCGATCGCCGGCGTTTTGTTGAGAGCTGGCGCTGCGCGCGCGGAAGGGAGTGCGTTCGTAGAGAACTTTCCTGCGTTCCTGCGGGCGGTGGTTGGCTTCGTCGCGGAGCATCCGTCGCTTCGGCTCGTTCTTGAACAACAACTCGCCTGTGAAGGCTCAGATCTGTCGCAATTGCTTTCGCAAATAGAGATTTCGATCGGAACATTCAGAAGAGGTAGGTAGGAGAAAGAACATGAACCGCATATCGACAATCCTGACTTTACTGCTCGCACTCGTCTCACCCGCAGGCGCACAAGAATTCTCAGTTTCTGACGACGTCTTCGCGCGATATCGAAGCAACCAGAGCGAGATGCACATTGCCTTCACGAAGGAAGTCTTCCGCGTCCTCGAGGGAAAGCCGGCGGCCCTTTCCGCGAATGAGCTTCGAAAACTTGAAAACCCGGTGGTTGCGGTGGGAAGCGAAGGTATCGAAGTCCTGTGGATTCAGGATGCACTTGGAGAGGTGGGCTTCGGCAATGCCAAGCCAGATGGAAAATTTGGTGCACAGACAGCCGCAAACGTCAGGCGTTTTCAGCGCCTTCACGACCTGACCGCTGACGGCCAGGTCGGCGCGGAAACGTGGACAGCCCTGGGTCTTCCGAAAGAACGAAAGCCGGCGTGGAAGGAGAATCCAATTCCGCGCGAAACGGCGAAAGGATTGGTCGTGCGGTACAACGTTTCAGATTCGGTGGCGGTCGAATCAACCGAAAAGAAGGGAGTCGCCAAGTCGTGGCAGAAGATCCCTTTTCAGGAAATCGCGCGCTTCGACATTGCACAGTGGCCCGAATTCATGGTGCACCTCGTCGAGGTCGGCGATCTCGCAAGGTACGAAGAGATCGAGGGCCGGCTGTTGCTCTCCTTTCGTTCTGACACCAAACCAGTTCAGCCGCTCGGTGACAACGCAATACAGCTATCCACGGAAACGCAATCCCTGATTCGGCTCGCACCACAGTATCCGCCTCGACGCACGTCATCGGGCCGGGCGGTGATATTCATCCACGAGCCGCACTCCGACATAACCGGGCACTTGCAACTTGTCCCCGGTCTGGATGCGCTGCTTCGCGAGAACCCCAACAAAGAGTTCAAGTTTCTCGTTGAAGGCGGGCTCCCCGAGAACAAGGGAACCATTGAAAATCCGACCCGTGATATATCGACGACAGAAGTCGAGGCAATACTGGCGCAAGACCCCGCCGCGCGCTCGGAACAAGTTTTCTACCTGCTACGAAATTTTCTGATCGACAGTCCGCTCACATACCGTCTTTTGTATCGACCCGTCCCCGCCCTCGCCATCGACGATCCTGTCGCTCTTGCCAGGGACCCTGGGCGTGGTGAGATCTATCCCAAAGGATTGCACCGCGAACTCGCGCAGATACTGAAGCAGCTGCAAACTGAGGGCGAACGCGCACGTCCAGCTGTAGCGCCATTCTTCGCTCTCAACAAAGCCTACGAACCGGAAGCATTGTTGGCCACGAGGATGGATGGTGCCTCTCATGTGACATGGCTGGGAGCGACGAACGACAAATATCATGCGCTTGCCAAATCACTTGCGGCCGTCAGTGCGGACAAGTACGCCACAAATATCCAGTTCCTGAAAAATGCCGCGAAGGGTCTCGATCTCGAAAGGCGCAGCTTCGCTGCCGCATTGGAGCGTGATGAATGCATGGCGAAGTTCACCCGCGATCATTTCACTGGTCCGGATGCCGCGCGCATTCCAGTGGTATTCATTGGCAGTTTTCACACTCAGGGCATCATTGATCGACTTGGCCCCGATATCGGGTATGTAGTATTAGAGCCTCGTTTCAGAGGTGACTCGCAACGTCAAGAACAGCAGTTCAACGAAACACTCGTCGACTACATCAGGACAGTTGATCGCGTTGCTCGAGATACCCACAAGGCCGACGTCCTTCCACCCCAAAAGGCGTTTCCAAAGCTCAGCTCGATTTCGAAGAAGATTGCGGAAAAGCACACGTCACGATTTGTGCTCGACGATGCGCCATTCGATAAAGCAACGATTGACGCGATTCGCGATTCGATTGGCCAAAATGGGACATTCAATACGGCACGCGTTGAGCTTGCAGCCCCTGGCGGCGCCGGAGGGGCGACTCCTCCGCCGCCCCGTGACGCTGGAGCTGCGTTCGCAGCGTTCTCCCAGGGGCCGCATGGAAGTTTTGGCAAACTCCTGCTCATGCGTGACCATCTCGACGGATGGAAGCAGCAACCTCGCCTGAACTACATGAAAAACGTCCTGCTAGCTCCGCCGGATGGTCGTCGCGCTTCGGGCAAAGGTGTCAGTCTTGCCTTCTACACCGACCCAGCGACGCATCAGGTCTTTGCGAGCCGCTACGATGCGGTCACGAAGTCGTATTACCTCTTCGAGGGCAAGGACGCCCTGCTGGCGATGGAGGCCTGGCGGGCAAGAAAGGCCCGAGAGGCGCACTTGATGCTCAGCGACCTGCTGCGAAGAGTCTCACATTCGATTTCCTGAATCTGTGCGACCCTGCACTCCACGGGGAGTGCCAGGGTCGCCTTGCACATATGCAAGTGGGACACCTTCCTTTCTTCCGAGGGCACGGGTCGCGTGCAGCGCATCTTCGACGCGGGCCTTCTTCTCTTTCATTTCGATCTCGGTGGCAGCGCCAACCTTGATCACGGCAACGCCGCGTGCGGTAAGTGGTTTCGTGTCGGACTGTCTCCGGAACCCGACTT
>Ga0190274_10000222_pt1 | contig 38349 bp, 31 predicted proteins | sample Popmic531T_FD_133002 | JGI IMG/M metagenome (GOLD analysis project Ga0190274, IMG submission 133002) | Populus adjacent soil microbial communities from riparian zone of Yellowstone River, Montana, USA - 531 T | ecosystem: Environmental > Terrestrial > Soil > Riparian zone | place: USA: Montana... | reverse complement strand
TCATCAAGCTGGTCGGGCTGGGCTTTGGTTTCCTGTATGAATAGGACATCAGGAAGGGTTTTTGAAAACCATTCAGGAAAACCTTTTTTCCAAATGGCGCGAATGCCATTCACATTCCAGCATGCAATTTTGAAATTTGCCATAGAAAATCTTTGCGTCAAATATAATTCGATTTATTACCCCATCGAATAACTAATAAACCCAACGAAAATACGAATTACTAATAAGCTACTATCAATTCGTAATTCGCATTTTCGTACCGCCTCCAAGCGAATTCGTTTTTCGATGGGGTAATCATCCAGCCAAAAATATTTTCATGTTTCCTGAAAAATTTAGGGAAAACCCTTAGAATATAAATGAACCCTGTCGCAGATTTGCATCGCACGTTCTTTATATATCCCAGTTAAGCCCGTTCGCCTTTTCATTAACCATTATTTACAGAGCACTTTCGCAGGAGCTCCCAGGTTAAAAAATCAATCCCCACGCGAACGGGTTTTTCTATTTAATAACCACCAAGGCAAATACCACAGCCACTAATTGCACGAATTATCACAAATTATTTTTTATAAGTGCAATTTGAAGGAACAGCCATCGCCACCAAGTCACTAGGTCACTAAGAAACACTAAGTTAAATATTCCAAACATTTTATTTTCTACTGCTTAGTGTTTCTTTGAGTCTTTGAGACTTCGTGGCAAGAGATTACTTTAACTATAAGAACATGTATTAGTTTACAGGTTTGACTTTTCTACAAGTGTTGCTTTCTTAAAGATAATTTTAAGAAATGTCCATTCAATCCATTTAATTTTTTGAAATTCGTTGCGAATAAGAAATGACTATGAAAACAATCAACCAATGGCTGGATGAATACGGAAGCCATCACAAAAATGCAACGAACAAAATCATACACTGGCTTTGTGTCCCATTAATTTTCTTCAGTGTGGTCGGGATCCTCTATTCTGTGAAGCTGCCATATACCGTATTTGAATTCAAACTCAACCTGGCTGTATTTGCATTGGTATTTGTAATGCTCTTTTACCAAAAACTTTCAGCGTCACTTTCCTTCGGCATGTTCCTCTTTTCAATCCTCTGTCTTTACTTCTGCAACATGATTGAAATCAGCGGAACCCGCCTCTGGCTTGTGAGCATCATCATTTTTGTTTCTGCGTGGATAGGACAATTTATCGGGCATAAGATTGAAGGACAAAAACCCTCTTTCCTGGACGACCTTCAATTCCTGCTCATCGGACCGGCATGGCTGATGAGTTTTATCTATAAAAAATTAGGTGTGAAGATTTAGCCACGAATTACACTAATTAATTCTAATTTTTTGCCTGCTTTAATCGATGAGAACGAGTTTAATTAGTGGCACCCAATAGTCTTTGTTATTTTTTATCAGTATTGTTATTTATAAAATACTGCAATCCAATAGTGATACTTGATAAACCGAGATTTACGTTGAGTGCATCCGATGTTGCCTTATCGGTTCCGTCCGACTCATCATCATTTTCTATCGTTGTATTGTTATAAGTAATATTTCCATAAGACAGGTAAAGTGCAAAATGCCTGTTCAGAAAATAATTTAATCCTCCCGTAAGGCCTGCACCTAAAGTTGATTGTGTGGCATTAGTTAACTCGGTTTCATTATTTGATGAGCTATAGGTTTCTTTCACCGGACCGGTTCCAGCCTGCAGACTGAAATTGGCAAAACAGTAAAAATTATCTGAGATCTTTTTCGAGGTCCTGATAAAGGGTGCGACATAATAAAGCATGCTGGACTGCTTGTTGGTAGAAGAAAAATTAATCCCCACGCTCTCATTTTGGTAATCGCTTAAATACATTCCTGCACCGATTCCTATGGCGAAACGGTCAGTTAAATAATGTCCATAGGAGATATTGAAGTTCCAGGAATTACTACTGTTGGAATAGCTATAGGAACCCGCTGGATTTTCTCCGTTGGTATAATTACCAGATAGTACTCCGCCAAAATAACCGGCACCTTTCTGAATCTGTGCAAATGAAGATGGAGACATTGCTACTAAAATGAAGATCAGGATTGCGTTTTTCATAATGGATGGTTTAAAGTTTAACAAATCTGAAACGCAAGGTCGGTTGAATTTATTTTAAAAACTACAACGGGATCAAAGTAAAAACTAAAAAGGGTGTTGACTCAAAGTTTGCTAGAGCTCAAAGAATTCCTGTTCCTATTTGGGTTAGCAGTCGCTAAAATGGAAATTCAGGAAAATCCAGGGGTAATCTAAAATTTATGATAGTCTCTATACCCGGCGTCAATAAATGACAGCGCGCAAAACGACTGCCGAGGAATTGGAAGAAACCCGCATTAAATAAATTCCCTTTTCAAAATTACTAATGTCGATGTGCTTTGAAAGAATTCCTGCTGCCTCCAGGTCTTCATGGTAAATGAGCTTTCCCTGGGAATCAAATATTTCAAGTGAAGCCGTTTCAACATTTTCCGATTCGAACCTAAGGGTAAAATTTCCATCAGAAGGGTTTGGAAAAACAGAGGCAAGCATTTTTGAAACATGTTCGTTTACTTCTGTAGTAAGTCCGGGCATGTTGAAAGCCCAAACCTCTTCGCCATATGCGCCATTGGTTGCAGCAAATATGAGGTATGTGTTATTGAGAACAGTGAATGCCCATGCATCACTGCCTGATGTTCCGGAATAAATATCCTGTACCAATACTGTCCCCGCAGTTGTACCATTGCTCTTCCAGATTTCATTGTCGTATGCTCCGTTTGTCTCAGCGCGGAAATAAAAGTTTCCGTTCCATTCAATAAATGGACTGAAGAATTCACTGTCGAATCCTCCTGCAGTTCCCGGCCTGATATCTTTTACCTGTACTGTACCTGCTGTTGAGCCGTCAGTCTTCCAAAGCTCAGATCCATTCGCGCCATTATCCGCTTCAAAAAAAAGATCACTTCCAAATGTATAGAAACCTTGCGGGTAGCTTGATGTTCCGCCCGGCTGGATATCTTTCACCAGCACAGTACCTGCTGCAGTACCATCGCTTTTCCAAATTTCCTCATCATATACATCATTTGTTTCCGCAGTGAAAAAAAATGAGCCGCCATGGACCCAGAACTGACGAAATAAATTGTTGTCAAATCCGCCGGCGCTGCCCGGACGAATATCTTTCACCTGGACTGTACCTGCAGTAGAACCGTCAGTTTTCCAAAGCTCAGATCCGTTCGCGCCATTTGCCGCTTCAAAAAATAATTGATTGCTGAACTCATAAAATCCCTGCGGATAACTTGATGATGTTCCAGGGCGTATATCTTTCACGAGCACAGTGCCTGCCGTTGTGCCATCACTTTTCCATAACTCTTCATCATAGATATCATTTGTTTCGGCGGTGAAGAAGAATGACCCACCATGGTTCCAAACCGGGTGAAAATAATTATTGTCAAACCCGCCTGCGCTGCCAGGACGAATATCTTTCACCTGTACTGTGCCTGCTGTAGAACCATCGGTTTTCCAAAGTTCAGAACCGTTTGCTCCATTTGCCGCTTCAAAAAATAATTGATTGCTGAATTCATAAAATCCCTGCGGATAGCTTGATGTTGTCCCCGGACGAATATCTTTTACAAGGACTGTACCTGCTGCTGTGCCATCACTCTTCCAAAGTTCCTCGTCATAATTATCATTTGTTTCTGCCCTGAAAAAAAATGATCCACCGTGAACCCAAAACGGAGAGAAGAAACTGTTATCGAAACTGCCGGGACCTCCTGCACGGATATCTTTCACCTGCACAGTGCCATTGGTGGTGCCATCCGTTTTCCAAAGTTCGGAACCGTTTGCCCCATTGTTTGCTTCAAAATACAACTGGTTATTAAATTCATAAAATCCCTGCGGGTCTGAAGATGATGTTCCGGGAAGAATATCTTTTACAAGAACTGTCCCTGCTGTGGTACCATCACTTTTCCAAAGCTCAAAGTCATAAGTGCCGTTTGTTTCAGCCAAAAAGAAAAATGAACCACCATGTACCCACACCGGCTGAAAGAAAATATTATCAAAACCTCCTGCAGCGCCGGCGCGAATATCTTTTACCTGGACAGTACCGGCAGTTGTTCCATCCGTTTTCCAAAGTTCAGAACCATTTGCTCCGTTGTTCGCTTCGAAGAAAACATAGTTGTTAAAAAGATAGAAGCCGTTGATTTGCGATCCTGTATTTCCAGCTGCAATATCTTTAACCAAGACTGTATTTGCCGATATGCCATCAGTCTTCCAAAGCTCATCATTACCTGCATTGTTGGAAGCAACAAACAGAAGATTCGTGTTATAAATGATACGGTCGAATGTATATATGCCATCATTCGCTCCGTTGTAAATATCTTTTAATAAATAAGGCGTTTGTGCGGGGGCCGAAACAATCATCGATACAGAAACAGCGAAGGGGAGTAGGTGCTTCATACGTTGTACTTTTTGAAATTAAACTGGTGAGCAGATATTTCTCTACCTGGCAACTGCAATGTATTTACGGTACGTACGGCCGTTGGTCTCTGCAACAAGGATGTAAACTCCATTTGCAAGTTCTGAAACTTCCATTTTTTGTGAGTGCCTGTTTCCAATGACCTGGGGTTTCCATGATTTTACCATCCGTCCAAACTCATCTGTCATAAAAATATTTACAAGGGATGGTGTGTTAAACTCTATGATCATTTTAAATGTCCCGTCGTTCGGATTCGGGTACACATTAAAATTAAGGAGCTCATCAATGTCTGCAATTCCTACTCCGTTGTTGCATGTATATGAACAATCAAAACCTGCTCCAGGGGACGCGCTGTTGCTGGCAAATGTGACGAGCATGTTTCCTCCAGAAGACGTGATATCTGCCGGAGGGAAAGAGCCGCTGTATGCGCCAAGAGATGGTGAAGCTGTTGTGGGGCCGTCATAAATTGTGACAAAGTCATTCGATTCTGTATTGAATGAATTGAAGTGAAGTGAAACAGAAGTCGCGCTTGCAGGATGAATGAGCCAGGAGCAGTTGAGGTTGTTCAGGTAATCATTTGTGCCGCTTCCATCGGCGAACGTTCCGTTGCAATTTGTAAGAGACGTTTGCCCAGTGCAGCCGGGAGCCGTATTGTTACAGGTGTAGTTCAGGCTCCATCCTCCGGCTGAATATGATCCATCGGTGGTAAACCGGATGAATATTGTACTCCCCGATGAAACGACGTCAGCAGGAATGGAAGCACCATAATAATAGCCGATTAAAGTTGCGGATGCATTCGGTCCGTCAAATACTTCCACGACGTCACCTGGATCGTACGTATTGAATCCTGTAAAGTGAAGCGTTATATAGTTCGCTCCGGCCGGTGCAATTTTCCATGAACAGTTTAGATTGTCCTGGTATGATTGAACACCGCTGCCATCGCTGATTGTACCGGTGCATGTAGTCAGGTTCGTTGTTCCGCTGCAGTTGGGAGTTATGCAGCTATAAGTAGCTGAAAAACCACCGTAGGTATTTGAAAAATCAGAAATAAAATTCACATACATCGCCCCGGTGGAAGCTGTTACGTCAGAGGGAAGCGCACCGCCAGACCATTGAAGCAGGAGCGGACCCGTATCATTGGTGCCATCATAAACGAACAATTCGTCATAGCCCGGTTCCGTATCGAATTGCGTGAAGTGAAGTTTTGGCTGGTTTGTTCCTGTCGGATTGAGGACCCAGGCGCAGTTCATGTTATCAATATAATTTCCTGTACCGCTTCCATCAGTCACTGTTGCAGAACAACTCGTAATGGTTGTTGATCCGCTGCACAAACCTCCGCCACCGCCGGCGCATAAATATGAAACCGACCATCCTGCAAAATTATAAGAACCATCGCTGACAAAATGCAAAAACAATGATCCGCCGGTGGAAGTAAGTGGCAATGGAAGAGAAGTCCCGGAATAGGTAGCTACAAGCGGAGCAGCTGAATTCGCTCCATCATGTACATAAACAAAATCATAGCCGACTTCAGTGGTAAATGAAGTCCAGGTAAGTGTAATACTCGTGGCCCCCGGAGGTTGAATAAGATAGGTGCAGTCCACGTTATCCGTGTAATTCGCAGCTCCGCTTCCATCAGTAAAGTTGCCTGAACATACAGTGTACGTGGTAAGGCCGTTGCAGCTCTGGGACCAGGCAGAATTAAAACTGAATGAAAAAAGTACAAGCAGGATCGTAATGATTTTTCTCATGAGTTAGGATTTGGGGGTTAGCATATGTTGTATTGTCAGGATTTCACAGTCCAAATAAAACAAGTCATTCGAAGTTCAATAAGAAAAATGCATATCCGTGGGTATGAATTTAATATCCGCTAGGATTGACCGAAAATTCGCTGTTAGAGCTGACCTAGCAGGTCTATGAGATCTTCCTTCTTTCTCGAGGAAACCGGTATTGAAGACTGGTCTTTCATCACCACAAATCCACCTTCGCGCTTGTCGTAACGATCGATATAATCAATATTGATGAGATGGCTTTGATGCACGCGGATAAAACCGTATGCCGATAAGAGCTCTTCATATTCTTTCAATGTTTTGCTGACAAGAATTTTTTTTCCGTCGGCAATAAAAAAGAAAGTGTAGTTTTTATCCGATTCGAGGTGTACAATATCTTTAATGCCGATTACAAAAATCTGCTCTGCTGTTTTTAATACGATCTTCTTCTGCTCCTTTGAAACCTGGTTCATATTGCCAAGCAGGGTTTTCATCCTCAACTCGAACGAATCTTTTTCAACCGCGCTTAATGCTTTGTCCAATGCGGATTTCAGCTCTGCCGGATTTATGGGTTTCATCAGGTAATCCACTGCGCTGAAACGGAAAGCACGCACTGCATACTCTTCGAATGCGGTGATGAAGATGACCCTGGCTGTGACTGGCTGGATTTTTTTCAGCAGCTCAAACCCGGTGCCGTCAGAAAGCTGGATATCAAGAAGGATAATGTCTGGCTTGTGATCCTCAATGATTCGCATTGCACTGCTTACTCCTTCTGCTTCATGAATAGAAATGGACGGATCATATGATTGCACGACAGACCGCAAAGCTTCGCGGGCTTTTCTTTCGTCATCTACTATCAGGAGGTTGATCATTGCCGGGAATGTGCTAAGCAAGTTCTCTTACAGGAAGGGTAAAGACAACCCTGGTCCCGGAAGGCTTTTGAAATTCATCCATGAGGTCAACGATTTCCAGGACAATCTTTTTCTTAGACTTCCTGTTCAGTGAAGCAATTCTTTCCGCAGTGATGGCCATTGCCAGCGACGCATGGCTCCGTTCTTTGTCCTTTAGTTTTTCCGATGCCTTCCTGCCTATACCATTGTCTTCCACTTCAAGCATCAACGAACCATTCTTCCTGTATATCCTGACATCAATCTTTCCCCTTTCCGATTTTGTTTTGAAACCATGTTCAATTGAATTTTCAATAAACGGCTGCAGTAACATGGGAGGAACCAGCAGGTGCTCAGTGTCAAGATCAGGATGCACATGAATATCAGAATCAAACTTATTCTCAAAGCGTAGTGTCTGCATTTTCATGTAGTAAATATTCTGCTGGATGATATCTTCCAGGGGACAATATTCTTCGCGTGAGTTTTCAAGAATCATTCGCATCAGTTTTGCAAAATCCGATAAATAACCTGCTGCCTCGTCAGGTTTATGTGTAAGCATAAAGCTCTGTATAGATTGCAGAGAATTGAAAATGAAGTGCGGATTCATTTGAGACCGCAGCAATTTCTGCTCAAGCACGATGCGCTCCTGCTCCGCCTTCAGTTTTCTCTGGCGGTAAAATAAAATTCCCGAAATTACCAGGAGAATGAGCAGGGACAAAAGGAAGGTTATAATGAAATTATTTTTTTGAAGGCGGAGGTTTTGAAGCTCATTCAGCTGTTCAAGTAATTTATTCTGTTCTTCTTTCTTTTCAGTTTCATATTTCACCATCATCTCCGCCATTGCCTTGCCGGATTTTTCGCTTGCAAGAGAATCAGTGATCGCATTAAATTTTTGTTGGTAGCCGAAAGCAAGTTCAAACTTTTTTCCTTTTGAATAAAGCGCTGCCAGGTTGCCAAGCGCTTCCCTGATGTCTTCCTTTGATTCTGATTCTGTCGCAATGACCAGGCTTTCCTTAAGCAGTTTTTCTGCCTCAACAAGATTGTTTTCTTCGAGGTAAATGGTGCCAAGGTTATTGATCGGAATCGCGATTCCCTCATTGCCCATATTCATTCTTCGTTGTATGTCAATGCTTCGCTTGTAATATTCCTTCGCCTTTTTCTTATCTCCCATCTTATCGAATGCCAGGCCCAGGTTGGCAATATTGGCTGCAACTTCCCCTTCATCTTCAAACCCGGTATTGATAACCATTGCCTTGTTAATGAAATCAATTGCCTCGCTGTAACGACCCATATTGATTAGAGTAAGGCCCATGTTATTGTATGTACTTGCTGCAAGCAAAGTATCCCCTGCCTTCAGTTTAAAATCAATTGACCGTTGGTAATATTCCAGGGCCTTGACATTATTTCCCTGTTCAGAAAAAACCATTGCGATATTATTCAGGACTCTTCCCATGCTCCGGTCGTCATTCATCCGCTCGCGGATACGTAAAGCAGCAAGCAGGTTTTCAAGTGCAAGCTTGTAGTCACCCCGCCGTTCATGCATCATGCCTATGTTTAAAAGTATCGCTGCCTTGGCCGATTCAAGATTATACTTGTATGCAATTGAAAGTCCTTTTTTATAAGTAGCGAAAGCGGAATCTGTCTTCCCCATTTTATCATAAGCCAACCCGATGACATTCAGGAATTCTGCCTGGCCTTTTGCGTAACCGGAATTTTCAGAGAGTTCGAGTCCCTGCTGTGCATATATCAATGCGGAATCCATGTCCTCGTTAAATAATTCCTGCACCTTCTTCTTTAGTTCAATGGCTTTGACAGTATCCTGCCGGATACCTGCAGAAACATAATGACAAGAAAATAAAATAATAAAAGTAATGCGGATGAATAATTTCATTGCAACGATTTTATTTCCAGGAACTTCGAAGGCGAATATAACTTACCGGAGAACATCTTCATGAATTACTTTAATAATAAATAACAAATCCATAAATCCATTTAAATTATGAAATTGATAAATGATTTACAGAATCCGGAATGATGCTTCTGATTTTGATAAAAAGTGTTGCTTTGCATTCTTAAATCTACCCCTGTTGCTGTGTCGCAGTCAATTAAAACCGGAAGCCGGACAAAACATTTTTTATCCCTCGTAGGACAATCGATCCGGGGCATTGAACACGACTATACGCAAGGCAGCATTCGTGGAGCGATCGTATTGTTGGCTATTCCAATGATCCTGGAACTGAGTCTGGAAAGTGTGTTTGCCGTCGTGGACATGTTTTTTGTCGGGAAGCTCGGGGCCAATGCCATTGCAGCCGTCGGGCTCACAGAACTTGCAATCACAATTATATATTCAGTGGCCATTGGATTGAGCACCGCTGCCACGGCCGTTGTTGCGCGCAGGATCGGGGAAAAGGATCCTGATGGGGCAGCACATGCAGGTATGCAATCTTTGCTTATCGCATTTATCGTCACGGCAGTGACCAGTACGATTGGTGTTGTATACGCCCCGGACCTGCTGCGCATCATGGGAGCAAGTGATGAAGTTGTGCGCGATGGGGCCGTGTTTACGCGCATCATGCTTGGAGGAAGCATTGTGATCATCCTTCTTTTCCTGATCAACGGAATTTTCCGCGGTGCAGGAGATGCAGCCATGGCAATGAAAAGTCTTTGGGTAGCAAGTTTATTAAACATCATTCTTTGTCCATGCCTGATCAACGGTTATGGCCCATTCCCTGAACTCGGCCTGAAAGGCGCTGCCATCGCAACAACCATCGGTCGCGGCGTGGGTGTACTATACCAATGTTATCATTTATACAAAGGCGCAGGAATTATTAAAGTAAGACTGCCGCATTTCAAATGGGATACACCCGTCATTAAAACCCTGATCACTGTTGCATGGCCAGCCACATTCCAGTTTGTGATTCAGAGCGGGAGCTGGATCGTGCTTGGTGTCCTGGTTGCAAAGACCGGCGGCACGGAAGCCATGGCCGGATACCAGATCGCCATCAGGAATATTGTATTTTTTATCCTGCCTGCATGGGGGCTCAGCAATGCTGCGGCTACGCTCGTGGGACAAAACCTTGGTGCAAAACAACCGGAGCGTGCCGAGAAAAGCGTGATGCTGACGATGAAATACAATGCCATATTTATGGCTGGTGTCATGATCTTTTTCCTGTTTCTTTCATCCCCCATCATTTCCATTTTCACAAACGATGAAAATGTACACCGCTATGGAACGCTCGCTTTGCAAGTGATCGGGAGCGGATATATTTTTTACGGAATTTCTATGGTGATGATCCAGGCGCTGAATGGTGCAGGAGATTCAAAAACTCCTACCTGGATCAACCTCGCCGGTTTTTGGTTTTTCCAGATTCCGCTTGCTTATACTTTATCAGAAACTTTCAACCAGGGACCCTTGGGTGCTTTTATTTCAGTGCCTGTTGCAGAAACTGCCATTGCCATAGCCGCCTGGTACTTTTTCAAAAAAGGAAACTGGAAAAATATCAAGGTGTAGCTGGCATAATTTATTTTTGTGGCAACTACACGCAACATCAAACAAAAACCGGTTATCACCCCTACATTTGTAAATTGGTATTGCTTATTACGTACCTATGAAAACAATTCTGATTACAGGAAGCAACCGGGGAATCGGTTATGAAATTGCTCGGCAGTGTGCTGCAAAAAACTTCCGTGTCTTTATTTCAGGCAGGAATAAAGAAAAACTGGAAGAGGCATTACAGAAACTTCAGCAGGAAAAACTGGATGCAGAAATATTATTGATGGATACCAGTGATCCAATAAGTATCTCGAAGGCAGCAGCACAATTTGGCTCGATGAATATCCAGCTCGACATCCTGGTCAACAATGCAGGTATTGGAGTTCGCGGCGATCAAATACTTTCATCAGGGAGAGAAGAAATTTTCACTCAAACACTCATTACGAATGCTTATGGACCACTGCGCGTAACAAAAGATTTTTTGCCTTTTATTCCTTCCGGCGGCAGGGTCATCATGATCTCCAGCGGCGGCGGTTCCATGACTGATGAACCCGGTGGATGGTGGCCGGCATACTGCACCTCGAAAACTCTTCTCAATTCAATCACAAGGCATCTTGCATATGAGCTCGAAGAAAAAAATATTTCAGTGAATGCTGTTTGTCCGGGATGGGTGCGGACGGATATGGGAGGATCCGGTGCTACCAGGTCAGTTTTAAAAGGCGCTGAAACACCTGTATGGCTGGCATCCGATGCGCCGCAGAAAATAACAGGTAAATTCTTTCGTGATAAGAAAGAAATCCCGTGGTGATTCTGATGCCAATTAACAGTTGGATGATCCCATCGAATAACGAATGGGATCCAACGAATATACGAATTACGAATAACGGTTAACGGATATCGGATAACGAATAACGAATAATGATCTCAAAGCATTAATTTCAAAATTCACTATGAAAAAAATACTGGTTGCTTTAGTGCTGATCTTTTCATTTCTGAATTCCAATGTGCGTGCTCAGATGCAAATGGAGGATAGGATGAACCTTCAGAATCTCCTTGCCGAACGGGCAAAAAATTTCAGCGAATATACTTCCTCCATACAAAAAAGATCGGGGATCTTCGGCAACAAAACAAAAACCGACATCCAAAAAAGCAATGAAGTGCTTTTGGCAATTGTTACGTTGGACAACGACATCATGGATGCACTGAACCGCGCCTTAAGCTATAAGACATTTGAAAAGACAACTGACAATTACAGCAGCCGCGACTGCGAAATGCAGTTAAGGCATAGCATGCAGGTGACAGATACATTGATGAAGCAACTCACCCTTGTCGAGAAAAAAATCAAGCTGCGGAACAATTCTGCTTCGCTTTACACAGTGCTTTTTTACCTGGCGCTTTCAACCAGTATCATCATGTTTATTATGCTGAAGCGGAAGAAGGCCTAATCGGGCTTATTTTCCTTTCTCCAGAATTTATACAAAGGATGTGCGAAAGTGATTCCCATTGATTGATTGGGATTTTCATGCTTCATCATTTTTATTTTTATATGTAAGATGACTGTGGCGTTTGCAGCATGTCGTCTCGCGTGCAGGTTATATTGCCTGTACCGAACAACGATCTCATGCAAAAATTAAATACGCTACACTTGTCAAAAAAATTCCTGGTATTAATTGCACTGCTGCAAATGCTATTCATTAAGATGAAAGCACAGTCAGCTTTACCGCGGCCTGACCACATAGTGGTACTGATCATGGAAAACCACGGATACGAAGACATCATCGGGAATGCTTCTGCTCCCTACATAAATTCACTGGCACAGGAAAATGCATTGCTTACTGCTTCTTATGGTTTGATACATCCTAGTCAGCCGAATTACATTATGCTATACAGCGGCGCAAACCAGGGAGTAACAAATAACAATGTGCCGGCAGGAATTCCCTGGAACACTCCCAACCTTGGAGCTTCGCTATTGCAGGCAGGTCTTACATTCAGGGCATACTCCGATGGATTGCCTGCCGTTGGATTCATGGGAACCAGTTCGGGTGCTTACCAGAAAAAACATGCGCCGTGGTCAAACTGGCAGGGTACCAGTAACAACCAGGTTCCCTCTTCAAAGCATCGGCCGTTTACTGACTTCCCCACTAATTTCAGTCAGCTGCCAACAGTCAGCTTTGTAGTGCCTGACCAAAATCACGACATGCATGACGGGACAATTGCAGAAGGTGATGCATGGGTGGAGAATAATTTAAGCGCTTATATAAACTGGTCAAAAACCCATAACAGTCTTTTCATTCTTACTTTCGATGAAGATGACGGCGACAATTTAAACCATGTTGTCACATTGTTTGCAGGTGAAATGGTGGAGCCCGGAAATTATAATACTACCTATAACCATTATGATCTTCTCAGGACGATCGAAGAAATGTATGAGCTTCCTTATGCCGGCAACAGTGCCACGGCAACAACGATAATGGACGTCTGGAAATCAGACAACACCACCGCTGTAAATGAAACACCACAAAAAATTTCACTCACAGTTACACCCAATCCTGTTTCGGTTTTTGCCCAGGTTGAAATTTCCGGAGTCGCCGATCTTAATAACTGCACCTTCATCATCTATGATGTACTTGGAAATGTAGTGAAGGATCTTTCACAGGAATTAAAGCTGCATCATGGAAGATTTATTTTTCACAGGGAAGATACCAGGAATGGAATTTACTTTTACCGCTTTACAAACGGAAAGGAAAAAGTGCAGACGGGGAAAATTGTAGTAGGGGAATAGAGGGTGCCATTGGCTATTGGCCTTTAGCCATTGGCCCTTAGCTGGTTCTATTTATTGTATACTATTCATTGTCCGCCAAGTCGGATCCGTCCTTTGGCGGATTTACTGCCTACTGGTACTGGTACTGGTACTAGTACTGGCTGCTACTCCCCTCCCCCAATTCGTTTTTGTTCCGACTCACTACCTAAAGCTCGCTGGCGGGAATTTTTCAGCTGACGGTTTCCGAAATTCCAGGTGAATGAAGCCCTGAAAAGCTGACTCTCCCAATTACCATATGCACGAATCACAATGCCTCCGTATGTATTGTGACTGTCCCAGTCGGCTGTGCTAAGTACATCAGTATATGCCAGCTTGAGTGTGGCCTGTTCGTGGAAAAGTTTTTTCTGCAAACCTAGATCGAGCGAACCTTGTTCCTCCGTCACGAATGATCCTCCCCACACGCCGCCTGAATTATACCATCCTGAAATTTCAAAAGAAAAATTCAAAGGCAGCTTAATTGTGTTTTGCGCATAAAGGTTGAAAGCAGTAACAGAAGTATTGATTGTTTTGCCCTCACCAAAGTCTGCATCATAGTGTTGGTTATAAACACCGGCATTAAAATACAAGCTGTACCATTTCAATGGTTGCAGGGAGGCGCTGATGTTTCCGCCCAATATTTCTTCGCTGGCAAGATTCTTAGTGGTGAGATAGCTGATCCCACCCGGAAGTGTGTCCGTGATCTGCGCAAAAAAATCGCGCGTATGACTGTAGCTTGCGCTTGTAGTGATCGTGTACTTATAGGTGTGCGAAAGTTCAAAGGTGTTGGAATATTGCGGATCAAGGAATGGATTTCCCTTGCGGTAGCTCAGCTCGTCAAGTTTGAATTCAAAAGGATTCAACTCCTGGTAATTCGGCCTGTCAATCCGGGAACTGTAAATGAGACCAATTGAATTATCCTTGTTTGCATTATATGTAATGCCTGCACTCGGAAAAAAATCAGTGTAGTTTCGCTTTACATTTTTGTCCTCTGTATTTGTTGTAGCGCTCTTCAGGTCTCCTTCACTGCCTGTATTCTCCATCCGCACGCCTGCCTGGAAATCAAATTTATTAATCGTCCGTTGATAATTCAAGTAGAGGGCATTCACGTTTTCTGTATAAACAAAATGATTGCTCCGGGAGTCATCGATGGTTTCGATGTCATCAAGGATATTATAAAAATCATAAATGTTGTCGGTATTCACGCGTGCAACTTTAAATCCCAGTCCCAATTTTCCTTTCAGAAAATTTTGGGAATAATCTGATTTCAAAGTGAGAATTTGAATAGTAGTGGGCGTAATGGAACGGTTATAATTTTCAGAAAGTACTGTAGCACCATCAGGTGTTGTATAAATGTTCGGCTGGTAATTATTACGCTCGCCTGAATAATGCCCGTAATCAAAATCCGTCACCAGGTCATGACCGGTTGTATCGCTGTAATGATGATTCAGGTTCAGGTTGATATTGTTTACCAGGCTGGTCGTGGTCTGATCTGAATGCAGGATGCTGTCCGTATCAAGAGTTTCAAAATCCTTGATTTCATTTTCGCTTTCGGTTGACCCATCGATGTCGCTGAAGTTTCCGATCACCATTACACCAAAGGAATTCTTACTGTTCATTGTATAATCCACGCCGGCTTTGTAATTGTGCATGAGTCCCCAACGCTTAAATATAGAACCCTGGTCCATGATGTTGGGAGGTTGTTCCCTGTAGAGGTAAAGTTCATTCTGTCGCGTTCCCCATGTGAGGCCGTAGTTGGAATAAATATTAAATTTTTTCGAACGGTTATTCAGAGATAATGAAGTCGTGTATTTCGAATATTTATCAGTGGCATAAGCAAGTGAAAGAGAACCGTTCGTCCCGTAATTTTTATTTTTCTTCAGTTTGATATTGATGATCCCGCCTGTTCCGGCAGCATCATATTTTGAAGAAGGATTTGAAATCAGTTCGATGGATTCAACATCTGTACTTTGGATGGACCGCAGGTAATTGCCAAGTTCCTCCGTCGACAGGCGCATGTCCTTGCCATCGATCTGAACCAGTACACCTCCGCGGCCTTTCAGTGAAACATTGTCGTTGTTATCTACGACCACACCCGGAGCCTTTTGCAATAACTCATACGCCGTGCTGCCAACAGCGTTGATGCTATTCTCAACGTTGAACACAGTTTTGTCGGAACGGATTTCCACCAATGGTTTTATTGCCGACACTTCTGCCTGCTTTAACGTGATGGCAGAAACTCCCATCTTTACCGTGGTCAATTCTTTTTCTGACGATCCATCATAAGAAAATGCATTGCCCGAATGCGGTTGAAAACCCGTCAATGAAGTTTTGAGATAATAATTTCCTTGCTTGACGTTGGTAAAGCTGAACTTCCCCTGTACATCAGCCACGTTTACTTTCGCAAGCGTTGAATCAGCAGCATTGCGGAGTTCGGCAACTGCACCAGTAAGTGGTTCATTGTTTTCGTCCGTTATTTTTCCGGAAATTATTCCTGATTGGCCTGCCGCTGAAAAACAAATCAGCATAGCCACGACAAAAATGAAATTTGTACGGAGTACAGGGATAGATTTCATGTGAGAAATTTCCTGCGAAGGAAATTATTTCAGAAGAATTAACTTCCTAAATTAAAGTTAATACTAGATAAATTGCAGGAACCCGTACCTGAAGATTCCCGGCAGGGATGTATTATTCAGAAACCGGAACAACTACGTCAACTTCGCCAGATGTTTGTGTAATGATAACCGGCACTCCTCCAAATACCCTTTCACCAAAGATGGAATCGAAACCCGTCATGTAAATATAATATTTGCCTGGCTTCATTCCTTCAATGTGTACATGGTCCTCGCCTTCTTCACCGGCATAAACCCAATCATAATTGGCAGGATTGCTTCCCGGAGAATCCTGGGTGTTGAATTTTATAAAAGCACTGTCAACGTAATCAACCTGTCCGACGATCGGATTACCGTGATGCTCAGGTAAAGCAACGATTGTTGTGTAACCTCCTATACCACCATACTCGCATGTACCATCATCCACATCAGCGTCGCTGTCGTAGTTGATCGAAACTGGATCAGTGCATCCCTTCTTTTTGCATTGCATGCTAACACCTGTCAGGCACAGAACTAAAAAATATAAAACCGGCTTTTTCATAATTAAATTTTTATTGGACGGCGAAAATACAAAAAATCAATTTGAAGATGTGAAGATTAGTTGATTTGAAGATAGGTCAACCCACGAAGAGTTTACCACGAAATGGCTAACAGCAAACGGCTAATGGCTTTTGGTTGATACTACGCCATTTGCAGATTTTCAAAAAGATCCATCTGTATTGGCTTCTTAACTATTCCGCTGAGTGACCCGGGGCTACCATCAATCCTGTACACATCCGATTCCTTATGACGCGATGCAACCATAATAGAAGTATGGGAAGCATGTTCAAGAAAAAGTTTCTCTACGATTTCCGGGTGGTTGTTGTTCTGCGAAAGGTGAGATAAAAACAAGTGGCTCATGAATGGGGGCCGGTGTGCTAGGAAAAGTTCAAGTGCCTGCCGGTTCGAAAGATGTCCGTGCCCTCCGCGAATCCGGTCTTTCAGACGCAAAGGATATGAACCTGTTTCAAGCATTTCCTCATCGTAATTGCTTTCCAGGAAACAGGCATGACATTGTTTGAAATAACGGATCACTTCTTTGCATGCGATCCCAATGTCCGTGATCACGCCCACTTTCACACCATTGCATTCAATAATAAAACTGTATGGATCGGCGGCATCGTGTTTCTTGATAAAAGGAATGATGTTCAAGCTTCCAACTGCAATGGCCTCATCGGCTTTGAATGACACTACCTGCAGGCGTTTGAATGCAAGGCGCGTATTGCTTTGCGTGGCCGGAGTGATATAAACGGGCAGGTTGTATTTCCTCGCCAGCCTGTCGATGCCCCTGATATGATCTGTATGTTCATGCGAAATGAAAACGCACTTCACTTTTTCCATCCTGAGATCCAGGTTTCCCATCCGTTTTTCGATTTCACGGCAGGAGATACCGGCATCTACCAGTACGGCTTCGTTTTCATTTCCTACATAATAACAATTTCCGCTGCTTCCTGAATTCAACGAAGCGATAAAAAGAGACATGGCGCAAAGGACAGAAAATTGTTTTTTAAAACATAGCCTTCTGTCAAAAATTCTTCAACCGTTCCTGATTTTTTTTTCAACAGTACCTCCAGGTGATTTATGGGTCTTTGCATCACTTATCTTTGGAAGCGCCGTCACCATATTTTGTTTTGCATTCCAGTAATAGCCTTCGGCGGGCTCTAACTTTATCAATGTCACACCTGTTTTGTTCGCACCTTTTTTAAACCAATCCTTATAAACCGGTTTCCACAATTCCTTAATTTTCTTCCGATCCTTTGATATGATGATCTTGCCCTCCAGTAAAAGGAAATCCGAAAATTTTTTACCATGGAAAAGCAATTGTCCAGGAATTTCATTGTTGAGTTCACCATTCTTATAACTTCGTGCAGGAACGAAAAACCAAATGGAATCATGCTCATCAAGATCCTTCACAGGCAAGAGCACGGAAACAAATTGCTTTGCCTTTTTCACATTTGCATAAAAAAAGCAGGTCTTTGAACTTTGAAGTCGCTTACTGATTTTATCTTTTGATTTTTTAGGGAACAAGTTTTCCTGACTTTCCAACGGCTGTCGGCGTTTTATAACGTCCATTTTTCAGAAAAATTTCTTGAATAACATAAATTTTTATGCCTTTTAAAAGTGACTTCCTACTCTGATCCAATCGTATATTTGGGAATAAAATGTACCTTGCAGCCAAAATCAAAGTTAATAATGGCAAGAGGGAAACAGACGTTTAGTAAGTCCGAAAGGGAAAAAAAGAAAAAGAAAGAGCAGAAGGCAAAAGAAGAAAAACGCGAGGACCGCAAGGCAAACAACAAAAAAGGGCGTTCTTTTGAAGAAATGTTCGCTTATGTTGACGAATATGGACGTTTATCGAGCACACCCCCCGACCCCACAAAAAGAATTGAATTCAAGGCTGAAGATGTTGAAGTAAGCACTACAAGACAGGTAGAAACTGAAGATGAAGACGGCGTACATTCAGGTATAGTTTCCTTTTTTAATGAAGCCAAAGGATATGGCTTTATCAAGGAAACCGGTTCACAGGAAAGTTATTTCGTGCACATTACCGCCGTCGAACAAGTACCACGGGAAGGCGACAAGGTTACTTTTAAGGTTGAAAAAAATGAGCGCGGATTGGCGGCAGTGGAAGTAAAAGCCGGTTGATTTGCCTCTCTTTTTTTAAAGTCGCCAGGGTATAAACTGTCATTTCCGGTCAATTATTGAGAAAGAAAATTCTTTTGATGAGGATGGTGTGCGCCTGTGTTGAATAGACTACCTTCGCGGCAATAATTTATATTAATAATAATGAAAAATGGTAAAGTAAAATTCTTTAATGAGACCAAAGGTTTTGGTTTTATTAAAGATCATCAAACAGGTGAAGACATCTTCGTGCATTCCAGTGGATTGCAGGATACGATTCACGAAGGTGATGAAGTTGTGTTCTCAGTAGCACAGGGTAAAAAAGGAATGAATGCAGTTGAAGTAAAACTTGCATCGTAAATAATTTTTAACCTTTGAAACCGCTCTTTTAGGGCGGTTTTTTTTTGCCCATTTTACAGTCGGCTGGCATATTTTTTTTAAAAGCCATAAGAAATTAACCTCTTATAACATGCCCGACTACAAATCATTACGTCCCCAACTCAAAAACTGGGTTAGCCTCAACAATCCTTCTGATATAAATTTCTGGAAAAATAAATTCCATTGTTCTGCTGAAGAGCTGATACGGGCTGCGTCCGTTGCCGGCTGTTCTGCAAATGCCCTCGGAAAATTCCTGCGTAAATAAACAGGGAAGTTATAAGCATGAGTCTTATAAAATATAAGAAGAAGAGAAACTTTAAAGAAACTCCCGAACCCACAGGAGGGAGTCCGATAGATTTCGGACCAGGAAATGAAAGGCTACGCTTTGTAATTCAGAAACACGATGCTTCGCGCCTGCATTACGATTTCCGCCTGGAGATGGAAGGTGTTTTAAAAAGCTGGGCTGTACCAAAAGGTCCGTCTACCGACCCATCAGTAAAACGGCTGGCCATGATGGTTGAAGACCATCCCTATGATTACAGAAGTTTTGAAGGAATTATTCCAAGCGGATATGGTGCAGGAACGGTCATCATATGGGATGAAGGTTTTTACGAACCTGCGGGATCTGAAGGTAAAGACAAAAAAAAACAGGACAAAGAATTACGCGCCGGCATCCATGCAGGGAAACTGCATTTCAATCTCCACGGCAAAAAGCTGAAAGGCGAATATGCGCTGGTGAAAGTGAAGGGCCGGGAAGAAAACGCGTGGTTGCTATTTAAGGTCAAAGACAAATACGCTTCAAAGGACGACATCACATTAAAAGATAAATCAGTTATTTCAAAAAAGACGATTGCCCAGGTTGAAAAGACCAGCAAAAATTTTTATGGTTCAGGCAGGGTGAAGGACGCGAAGCCCGCCCTGCTGACCAAAGGTTCGGCAGGGTCTGTCAGCAGGAAAGAAACTGAATTGAAAAAAAGAAAAGAGCCTCACCCCCGTCCCCTCTCCCAAGGAGAGGGGAGATACGATAGAAACGCGGCTGAAAAAAATAAAAGAGAGAAAGGGAAAAAGAAATCTTCTCAATCCAAACCAGGAAAAAAGAAAACTATAAATAAAGAAGAGGCGTCTGAAGCAAAAGAATTTTTGAATAAAGCGCCGAAGTCAAAATTCAACAGTGCCATCAGACCAATGCTTGCTACACTTGTCGATAAGCCTTTCGATTCAGAGGGCTGGCTGTACGAAGTGAAATGGGATGGCTACAGGGCCCTGGCGCTGATGAATAAAGGTAAGGTGGAGCTGAAATCGCGGAATGATAAATCTTTCAAAGAAAAATTTTATCCTGTTACGGCTGCCATTGCCGAATGGAATATAAATGCAATCGTTGATGGAGAAATTGTAGTAATCGATGATCATGGAATTTCAAATTTCAATTCGCTCCAGAACTGGCGGAGCGAAGCCGACGGCGAAATATATTATTATGTATTTGACATTCTCTGGCTTGAAGGAAAAGACCTGACCGGACTTCCGCTTACAGAACGCAAAGCCATTTTAAAAAGCATTGTACCTGCGGAAGGGATCATTCGCCTCAGTGATGCTTTCGATGAGTCAGGAACTGAATTTTTTGAAACGGCAAAAAAAATCGGGCTTGAAGGCATCATCGCAAAAAAAGCAGAAAGTCTTTACCATGCAGGCGACAGAACAACTGACTGGTTGAAAATAAAAGCCAACAAGCGTCAGGAAATGGTAATCGGCGGCTACACACGGAACGACGATTCTTCTAAAGATTTCAGTTCGCTGCTGGTTGGTGTATATGAAAACGGCGAATTGGTTTACACAGGGAAAGTGGGAACAGGATTCAACAGGAAGGCGCAAAAAGAAATGCTTCAGAAATTTAAACCGCTTATCATAAAGGAATCACCCTTTACCCAGTCGCCCGACATTAATAAACCTTCGCGCTTTCGTCCCAATCCCCCCAATGCAACAGCGACATGGTTGAAGCCACAGCTTGTATGTGAAGTGAACTTTGCTGAAATGACATCCGATGGCGTGATGCGACATCCCTCGTTTGAAGGAATGAGGATAGACAAAAAAGCAAAGGACGTCGTGAGGGAAAAACCAAAGTCGGTTTCAAAAGCAGTGAAGAAAATTGTCACTGCATCAGGAAAAAACCTGGTCTCTCCTTCCGGAATCAAACAAAGAAAAACATTGCTGAATCCTGCGGAAGAAACACAGGTTAAAAAAATCAATGGACACGAAATCAAGTTTTCAAACCTCAGCAAATTATACTGGCCTGATGAAAAGATCACAAAGCGCGACATGCTGAATTACTATTACCAGGTCGCACCTTACATTCTTCCATACCTGAAAGACAGGCCGCAGTCGATGAACCGCCACCCGGACGGAATAAAAGGCGAGAGTTTTTATTTCAAGGATGTTACCGGCAAGGCGCCAGAGTGGGTCAACACATTTCAATACACCAGCGATGCAGATAACAGGGAAAGAAATTATCTCGTAGCAAAAGACGAAGCCAGTCTTTTATATATGGCGTCATTGGGATGCATTGAAATGAATCCATGGCACAGCCGTGTACAAAGCGAGGATTATCCTGACTGGTGCATCATTGACCTCGATCCGGCAAAGAATACTTTTGAGCAGGTCATCGAAGCAGCGCAGGTAACAAAGGCTGTACTCGACAGCATGAACGTTCCCTCCTATCCCAAAACAAGCGGTTCAACAGGGATCCATGTTTATATTCCATTGGGAGCAAAATACACTTACGAGCAGTCGAAAGAATTTGCAAGGGTGATTGCGCAGCTTGTCCACAATGAATTGCCGAAGTTCACGAGCATCGAAAGAATTGTAAAGTCACGCAAAGGAAAAATGTACATCGACTTTTTGCAGAACCGCGCACAGGCAACAGTCTCCGCACCATATTCACTCAGGCCAAAACCCGGAGCGACTGTATCAATGCCTTTGCATTGGAATGAAGTCAAGAAAGGTTTAAAGATGAAAGACTTTACAATCTACAATGCGCTTGAAAGAATCAAAAGCGAGGGAGATATTTTCAAGCCGGTATTGGGAAAAGGTATCAGTCTGGAAAAGGTGATCAAGAATTTTAAGACTGTTGGCTATTAGCTTTTAGCCTTTAGCTATTTGCCATTCGCTATTCCATTTACCATTTCTTATTTCCCAATTTCCATTTCTCAATACTCATTACTCAATACTCAGTACTCAGTACTGTTACCTAAAGTGATTCCGTAGTTCCAGGATCGTCTGATTGGCTCCATCCAGCGTTACAAATCCCCTGCGCGGCCTGTCAATATCAAGCGTGAATAATATCACCACTGAAACCAACAGGCAGAAACCAATTTCAACAAGCCAGTCGTGTGTGCCTTTCAATGTTGCTGAATATCCGGAGAAAAAAGAATTGATGCAGGCAAGAGCGAAGAGCATCCAGAGAATACTTTCCGGCACTTTTGCTTTTTCACCATAGAATCTTGTGGTAGTGATATCAATCATTGCGTTTAATGCCGGCGTCATCAACAAGGTGGCCTGGAGGTATGCAGGATCATGCGACAATTTCATTGCCCTTGCCCAGAGCTTCGCCGAAACCTCGCCCGATCGTTTCTCTGCCTCTAAAATTTTTTCTACATCAGTAGCGGCTGTATAAAAAGCAATACGCTGTTCAACATATTCCAGAAAATCTTTTCTGAACATTGTGCGTTCTTCGGGACTGTAAAGGTCAGATCGCAGGATGGCAGTTCCTATAATGTTCGCTTCTTCAACAACCACCTTTCTTCGGCTGTCGAACCTGGTGCCACTCATCCCAAAAGTAAATGCTAGCAGGAAGAAAAATAAACCGGTGAGGTAGTTGGTGTCGGCTACTTTTGAAGTTACTCCGATTTCCATGTGTCTTTTTTTTCTCATTGCGGCAACCCTCATTCCAAGGATTGTGGTAGAGACCATAACTATAAAAAGGACGACAGAGATTACCCAAGCATCAGTGCCGAGAATAAATGTAGTTTTCAATGCAGTTTATTTTGAAGTGTAGATTCCATTAACAGAGAAGAACTTTATAAATATCTTTTTTGACCTTATTATTTCAAATCCACCAATAATGAAAGCACCGTTCCGTAATCTTCCTGGCTTTCTTTTCCTTCGACATCTTTGTTATCAAAGTCGTAATAGAAGGAAAGTTTCAGGTCCATCCATTTTAAAATCGCCCACGTGATGTCAGTGGAAATATCAACCCGGTAACGGTTGCCTTCGGTGAGTCCCTCATAATAAGCGATCTCAGTCGTTGAAGTAAGATCGGGCCTGATGAAACTATAAACAGTATGATTCAGTGTAAGCGGTAATTCAAAATTGGAATGGGAAACATCTGATTCGATATTTCTTTCTGTGTTCTGTATAATCCCAGTCAATGCAAGCAGCCGCTGCCTTTCAGTAAGGATAATATTATATCCGCCTCCTGCACCAAATGAAATTCTTGATTTGATACCCAGTTCATCATTCCTGTTGTATGAATTTATTCCTAACAGCACCCATCTTCCAGGTAAAGAATAAAGCGCCGCGAGGTCTACAGACAACCTTACAGTACCATCATCTTCATCTGTCGAAGTTTCTATGTACGACAGGTTATTAATAAATAACCATTTCTCTTTTACATAATGGATGTTGTAGTCAAAATTAATGTTGAGCACATCAGAGGATTTGGTGTAATTAAATCCGCCTCCCAATGTTCCCTTAAATCCGCGGTACCATTTATCTTCAAGCGGATACAGGTGCGCGATGTCTTCCAGGGTGAGTGTATAAGTATGGTCACCTTTAATAATAATTTCTCCTGTGTCCTTGGAAGCTTCAATCCTTCCCACATAAATTTCGCCGTGCTGGTCCTCTACCTTATACAGCCGGTTGCCTCCGGTGATGGTAAGAATCTTGTGCCATTTTATATTTATTACTCCGGATCCCTGCGCATCAAACTTTATTCTTCCCTGCTCCATCGAAAGTATGCTGCCGGTATACCTTTCACGGTTTTTTAAATATATGGTATCAGGCGTTTCTTCACCGGTCGGCTTCTGAGCCTTCTCCGTTACAGGGGGAATGGTGTCTGTTAAATTTTTTATCGGACGGAAAGAAGCAATATCCTTGAAACGCAGTTCAGACACTTGTTGTCCCGACAAAATTATTTCACCTGTATCCTGCGATGAAGTTATATAGCCAATGTAGCTCGTCCCTTTACTATCTTTAACATGAAACAACCTGCTGCCTCCGCTTACAGAGAAAATCTTCTGATACTTGACATTAATAACACCTGCGCTTTGCGCATCAATCCTCATTCGCCCTTCTTCATACGATAATATATTCCCGGTTATCTTGTCGCCGTTAATCATAAAGAGCGTATCGGCAATAACAGATTTTAAAGTATCTTTTGTTTGAACAATCTGTGTAGAATCCACTGCCTGGCCGAATGCACTTATCGGATAAGCATTAATTAAAAAAATGACAGTGAAGGCCTTCAGTAAATCTGGCATTGAACAAATTCATGTATGTTTAATATGGCATTCGTTATGGGCTGAAAGGGATCCCTTACATGTCACAACCAAATCATTCATAAAGTAAACAGCATATAATCTCAAATGCATTAATAAACAGAAATAAATTACATGAGTGTGAACTGTATCCGGGCCTGGTAGAATTGAACGGCACCAGACAAATTATAACGATCGAGAATACCATAACCGTAAACGAACTCCATCCGGATAACCTTTGTCATGTACCAGTTAACCATTGGAGTAATACGCCAGAATTTACCGCCTTTAATGTCTCCATCGTTTAAGTCCAGCGTGGAAAACATCAATACGCCTTCCCATTCACCCCATACTCCTTTAAATACAGGGTTTTGTACACTGACAAATCCAAAGAGGCTGCTTGTAGTATTATATGGCCTGTGAGTTTTTGTGAAGAGATATGTTAGAACAACATTCCCTCCTACAAATTGATGATCAGAAATACTTGAATGAAAATTATGCGTCATAAATTCTGTACCTGCCAAAAATCGTCCTGTACTATAAAATATTTCACCCCCGATAGAAGTAGCATTATCGGCTGCAAAAGAACCTGTATTAATTATTTGGGGAATCGTGTTTGCCTCAGGTCTGGATTTTAATGTGATCTTACCCTTATTCGGATTACCGTACCGGTAATTGACCGCTACGTGTAACACCTTATGACTTTCTTTTTTATAGATGGGTAAGAATCCGACACGCGCATCAAACTGCTGTTCAAATGTTGAAAAGCCCTGGCCCTCTGAGAGTACATCGTTATAGTATCCAATGTTCCAGAATATTGTTGATTTGGGTAAGGAACCATAATACTTAATACCATCAGCCAATATCGGGATCACATCCAATGCCATCTGTCTCTCTGCTCCCCAGGGAGAATGCCCGTTCATCACTTTCACCATTGAATATCCTTCCTTGGTACGGCCAATAAAAATATGTCCCGCCAATTCAGGAACGCCAATATTGAAACCTGTTTCCCTTACGAGCCATTCCTCTTTATCACCGTCATACATAAAGGCAAATTTCCAGGTGAAGGTTCTTTTAGTGTTAAACTTCCCACTGCCTAGTATCCGAAAATCCCTTGTTTTGAACATAGGTTCCAAGTCTAGTTTGGCAGAATCCATTTGCTGTTTAAAGGTTTCGCTTTCGGTGAATGTAATATAGTCGCCGATGTAACCTCCCCCAATCTTAAAGGTGGAAAACTTTGCATCTCTTTCATTCTCTCCCAGGTTTTCTGTCTTTCCGGTTGTGGAATCCTTTTCGGGAACAGTGAGTGAAGAACCATCCGTTCCGTCAGGTACAACTTTTTTTTCTTCCTGGCTAAACGACAGAATTGGAAGGGTGATAAGCGCAACAGCGAGCACACTTACCGGATGTAATTTAATAATCTGTCTTAGTTTCATTTTCTATTTATAACAAACCGCAGATACGCAGATTGTTTTTTAACTTTTAAACTTTCTGTGTATCTGCGGTATATATTCTCTATTCAGTTTTATTATCGAAAATTATTTTCCGCAAAACAATTCTGACTTCTGCATCTTAAATGCTTAAGTCCGCTCAAAGGCGTTTATACTAGAATATTCCAACCGGTGAAATAAATCCAATACTAAACCTTCCTGTATCATAATCCCTTGTACCAAAACGATCTGTAGCATAATCAGAATAGTCATACATTCTTCCTACATAGTTTACAAAGAACTTCAGGTTATAATCTTTAAATGGAAAGAATTCAATCGAAGGAATATAACCATATGCATTGCGGATGTTCTCTTCACCATCCACGTTCAGCGGATCATTGTGGCTGTTCTGCCATGTTTCAATATCCAGCATCGCTATGAATGAGATATTAATTTTAGGACTTACCCGGTAATGCAGGTGTACCCAATGCCCTACATAATTCGCATTTGCCAAAGCATACGGATACAAGGAATCAGGAACAATATCACTTACGATATGCGTCCTGTCCAGTTCTTCATCGCTCCATTGGTAATCATATGCAACCACAAATTTACCAAGGGTAAGTTCTGTACCCAAAGCAATATAACTCATGTTGGCACCTTCCGCTTCATTGAAGAGAGAATACGACCAAATCGTTTTTACCTTGTCTCCAAACAAGTTTCCACGCCAGTTAGCTACAAATGCCAATGGAACTTTTGACTCTGTAAAATTTGGTTGTGATCCATACAGTTCATTAAATGATTTGGTTCTTGAATCCAATGCCTGAACTGTGAACTGGTGGTTCTTACCGACCTTGTAGCTTAATCCAACACCGGTGAGGAAATTATCAGCGTATTCAATGATATCGGAATACTCATAAATATCGATCGGGTTGTAATCGAATTCGAAACCACCCCAGTCAGCACACATTTTACCTGCAGAGAGGCTAAGTTTATCTGTTGCATCCACACGGATATAAGCCAAATCAACTGAGCGGCTCAGGTTATCAATCGACTCCGAAGTTTGCGCCCTTGTATAACGGTCGCGGAAACGGAAATATACTTTGTCGTGAACCATACCGCGAATTTCCAGTCTGAACTGTTCATTTCTGAACCTCGACCCTGTATGCTCCCCGTCGACAAATTCATTTCGCTGGGCGAACTGCATATTTGCAATCATGCTCATTCTTGAAAGCAGTTTCTGCTTTTCTTCCGGAATGAGGGTCTTATATACGGTGGTATCTCCAGTCTGTCGTTCCTGGGCAATCAATCCTGCAGGCAAAAACAATAGCGCCAAAACAAATACTCTAATAATACTACTTTTCATTATGGTATGATTTATAAATTATTTAGATGATTTTATTTATTCCGGACTTTGTCCTGTCAAGGCAGCTGGGTCCATTATTTTTTTTATCTCGTCATCAGTAAGCAATTTCTTTTCCCGCACTAATTCGAGAACGCCTTTGCCGGTTTCCAATGCTTCTTTAGCCAGCTCTGTAGTTTTTTCATATCCCAGAACAGGATTGAGGGCGGTTACAATTCCTATAGTGGTTTCCATATAATGCTTGAGCACCTTTTCGTTCGCTGTAATTCCATCAATACATTTCTGGCGGAATACCGGCATGGTTTTAAAGAATAAACCCTGCGTTTCAAAAAGTGCAGTTGCAACAACAGGTTCATAAGCATTCAGCTGAAGCAGGCCATCCTGCGATGCAATGGATACTGTGACATCGTTTCCGATCGCCTTGAAGCACACCTGGTTCATTAATTCCGGCATTACCGGGTTTACTTTACCAGGCATGATGGATGACCCTGGCTGCATTGCCGGCAGGTTAATTTCAAAGATTCCGTTGCGCGGACCTGTCGTCAGGAAAATCAAATCGCTGCTGATCTTTGACAAGGTGATGGCAAAATTTTTCAGCGCGGAAGAATACATCACAAACGCTTGCATGCTGCTGGTGGCGGCAATAAGGTGCTTGGTCAATACGATTGGTTTACCTGAAATCTCTGCAAGTTGTGCAGCGCACTTTACATCGTATCCGGCAGTTGCTGTAAGCCCTGTACCGATCGCAGTTGCGCCCATGTTAATTTCATATAAAAAGATCTCTGATTTACGCAACACGTCAATAGCAGCGTCAAGCTGGTCACCAAAAGCATGAAACTCCTGGCCAAGCGTCATAGGCACTGCATCCTGTCCTTCCGTACGTCCCATCTTGAGAAGGCTTTTGAATTCCTCTCCTTTTTTGTGGAATGATTGCGAAAGCAGTTGCGCTTCTTTTACCACTTTGTCATTGTGTAACAGCAAGGCAATGTGAATGGCAGTTGGATAAACATCATTGGTCGACTGACCCATGTTCAGGTCATCATGTGGTTCAATGATTGTGTACTCGCCTTTTTTGTGACCGCCCATCTCCAGGGCAATATTTGCCAGCACTTCATTTGCATTCATATTGGCAGAAGTTCCTGCACCGCCCTGGTAAAGGTCTGTAAGAAACTGGTCATGGTATTTACCGTCAATCACAGCCTTGCAAGCTCTCTCGATATCATACAGTTTTTCCTTCTTCATCCGTCCGACTTCTGTGTTAGCACGGGCCGCAGCCATCTTCACCATTGCATAGGCGCGCACATAGTCGGGATAGAAATTGGTCTTCACCCCGCTGATCTGGAAATTCTCCAGCGCCCTCATGGTCTGAACTCCCCAATAGGCAGAATCCGGTATTTTCTTTTCGCCCAACAAATCTTTTTCTGTCCGGGTCTTTTGGGCGTATATATTCTGTGTTCCGCACAGGATGGCCCCTATTATAAATAGGTTAATCGTTTTCATTTTGAGTATGTATTAATCAGTTAAATAAAACAGCCGGGACTAAAACTCGAAGAAATATTGCTGCAATTGTTTCTTGTCCTTTGTCTTAGTGAGTCCCAGCATCAACATAATTCTTGCCTTTTGCGGATTCATATCATCGCTAACGAGAGTGCCTAGTTTATCATCGTCAACTTCGTCTTTCAATACAACACGGCCGCCGGTGCAGCGTGTAGCACGACAAACAACAACGCCTGCTTTTACGGCAGCATCAATGGCATCATAATATGCCTTGTTGAAATTACCATTGCCCACGCCGGCAATCACAATTCCGTCTACCTTCTCGCTTACAAGATGGTTGATCATGGATGGATTCGCATCGGCATACATGTAAACAATTTCCACCCGCGGCATTTTTGTTACACCTGAAATGTCAAATGGAGTATTCTTGTCTGACTTGCGTGTTGACTCCTGGTAATAGAAAACCTTCGCATCATAAATTTGTCCAATCGGTCCTGCATTCGGAGCAGTATAAGGTTCCATATGCGTAGAATTTGTTTTTACAATGTCCCTTCCGTCAAAAATGTTTTCGGAAAACGTTACAATCGGTCCGCGACCTTTACTGTTAGGACTTGCAGCAATTACTACAGCATCAAAAAGATTTTTAGGTCCGTCGGCGCTGATGGCTGTAGCTGCACGCATGGATCCTGTGAACACAACCGGTTTATCGCTGCGAAGTGTCAGGTTCAGGAAGAAAGAAGTTTCCTCCTGTGTATCTGTACCGTGTGTAATTACGATTCCATCAGCTTCGTTCTTGGCAAATATTTCATTGATCCTCTTATTGAGTTTCATCCATATTTCAATGCTCATGTCCTGGCTGCCGATGCTTGAGATCTGCTCGCCCGTAACCTTTGCATAGTTATGAATCTGTGGAACTGCGTTCAGCAATTCATCGATTGGCAATGCGCCTGCTTTATAGCCTGCCTTATCAGCAGCGGCTCCGGCACCTGCAATAGTTCCACCTGTCGCCAGGATGATTACCCGTGGAAGCTGGGCTTGTGTAGTTAGAACTACAAAAAGTAAAATGCATACGCTTATTAGATTTTTCATAATAATAATTTTTTTAATGGAGTCCTTTCCAGGTTCCACTTGTTGTTTGGAGGAAATTAAAAATTGTGTTTTGCTAATTAGAAATTGATTGGTGGAAATTGTTTCACATGGGTTTGTTGGTTGGGTTTGATTGAGTTGAGTTTGGATATTATTTATTTTGGTTGTTCATGCTTATTAAACAAGGCGACAAAAGGAGGTATTAATGCAATAGCTGTCAAGTGCCATTTAGCCTTTTTTCGGTTAAAACGTCTTGGATTGCAGAAAACACATGCGGTGAAAATTTCTAAACCCACCTCGTTCATGTGAGGAACAAATTGTTTCTATCCAATATGACCGAAACTATTTTTATTTGATCTATCGCTTTATTCCCATTTTAAATTTTCTATTTTTGACGTCTTATTAAGATAACAACAGGGTACTTTCCATTTTTTTAAGTACCATTTGCAATAGTGCATTGAAAACTTAATCCCACTTTCGATATGCGCCACTACACTTTTTCGATACAAGTAAAAAATCCAGTCGTCCGTGATGAAGTAGTGCTGTCAGAGTCACAGATAAAATTCATTCATCTTGAAGCAACAGGACTGAACCAGTACGCAGCCGCCAAGTTTTGCAAGATGAGCCGTGGCACACTGCACAATGCACTGATCAATTTTAATTCCCAAACCGGCTGCCACAACGCACAAGGGCGTGTAGGCTGGGCACTGGAGCAACGCATTCTCATTGTGGAGAACAGGGAAATATTGATTGCGCCGGAATACCGGGTAGTATATTGAAGATTTTTTCCGGTTGCTTAGAACACCATACTTATAGTAGTCCCTTTCCCTTCAACTGATTGCACCTGGATCGTGCCGTTATGTACAAGTACAATTTGTTTGCACAGACTAAGACCGATTCCGCTTCCGTTTGTAGTGCTGAAAAATGGAACAAATATTTTATCCAGGTTCTGCGCAGGTATTCCCACACCATTGTCCCCTACCTTGATTGAAATTTTTCCCTGCTGAATTTCTGAACCTGTCAACGTAACCCTTGGTTCAACTACACCTTTTACCGCGTTCATCGCATTCGTCAGCAAATTAATGAGCAACTGTTCGACCAGGCTTGAATCTGCCATCAGCGCAATTCCGGGATCTTTCAGGATCACTTCCATCTCAATGCCCTTCTGTTCAAACATTGGTTGCATTAGGTGATGCAGCCGCTCAAATAAGTCACGCACAAATACTTTTTGAAGATTTGGAGTGGTGATTTTGTTGAAGTTCCTGTAAGTATGTGCAAACCGCATCAGGCTCTCACTTCTGTGTTTGATGGTATCGATACCAAGTTCGATATCCTCGAGGGAATCATCACCTGCATTTCCTGTCATGACTTTGGAATCCTGCAGCCGGTTTTTCAGTGTATCGGCAAGGGAGGAAATCGGTGCCACTGAATTCATGATTTCATGCGTCATCACGCTCAATAGTTTGTGCCACGCACGGGATTCATTTTCATCCAGTGCCTCATTCACATTCTGAAAGGCGATCAGCTTATAACTCTTCCCGTCCGTCTGAAATACCGTAGACGAAAGCAGCACCTTTATTTCATTCAATTCCTTTTTCAATGTAACCACTTTGTTTTTTCCCGGCTTAATGGATAAAACGGTTTCAAGCAATTCTTCATTCCGGTTCCGCAGGTATTCGATGGTTTTTAAATAAGGGATACCGAGCATGTTTTTAAGCGATTCATTGATCCATACCGTTTCACCCGATTCCTCCTCGTAGCAGATAATTCCTGTATCAACCATTTCCAGGATTTTCTGTAGGTATTGCTGTTGGGTTTCTTTCTCACGGATAATGACTTTAAAAGTGGAATTGATTTCATTGAATCCTTTCCTGAAAGGTTTTAGCTCATCAGGTGCATGTTTCATGTCGAAATGCCTGGAGAAATCGCGGTAGTGTATTGCCTCGACAAACTGTTCAGTCTCTTCCTTCGCCTTTTTATTGAAACGATACAATTCATAAGTGAACCATGCGACAAGGAATATGGCACCGGCAAAAATCAGGTACTGCGCGTTGACCAGCATCCATGCAGCCACCACCATGACTGCAAACAAGGTAGCCACCCGCAATAAAATTCCCCGGCCGGAGTTATTAAATTTCATACTTGCTGATTCGTCTATACAGGGCCGTACGTGTGAGCCCTAGTTCTTTCGCGGCCTTGGTAATGTTGCCGCTGTTTTTTTCTATCACGCGCATGATCGTATTTTTCTCTACGGTGCTCAGCTTATAATCGCCCGATTCCAATAATTCTTCACCGGCCGATTCAATAGGAGAAAAGATAAGATCTCCGCCTTGCAGCACATTTCCTTCGGCCATGATCACAGCCCGCTCCATGATATAACGCAGCTCACGTACATTTCCAGGGTAGTGGTAACGCCGTAGTTTTTCCATAGCGTCAGCACTGAGCTGAATTGTGTTCCTGAAATATTTTTCCGTGTACTCACCAAGGAAATGATTGGCCAGCGGTAAGATGTCTTCTGCTCTTTTTCGCAACGGCGGAACTTCGATCTCAATGGTATTGATGCGATAAATTAAATCTTTGCGAAAGCGGTTTTCATTCGCCAGCTGACCAATGGGCACATTGGTGGCGCAGATGAGCCGGATATCAATTGCAACCGCCTGGTTAGAACCGAGGCGTGTTACCTGCCTGCTTTGCAAAACCGTGAGGAGCTTCGCTTGTTGTGCAAGAGAAATATTTCCGATCTCATCAAGGAAAAGTGTTCCTCCTGCAGCTGTCTCGAAACGTCCGGCACGGTCCTCGCGCGCGTCAGTGAAAGCACCTTTTTTATGACCGAACAATTCTGATTCAAACAAGGATTCGGTAAGTGCGCCTACATCCACTTTTATAAATGGATGTGAAGCCCTGTCAGAATGTTGGTGAATGAAATGTGCAATCATGTCCTTGCCGGTTCCGTTTTCACCGGTCAATAATATGTTTGCATCGGTAGGTGCCACTTTCATGATCTTGTGAAAGATCTCCTGCATGATTTCTGAATTGCCAATCAATTCATTGTTTGTTTCAGTTCCATTCCTCCGTTGTCCGCCACCTTTTGGAGAAGCATCCTTCTTAACCTTCAATGCATCGTGAAGTGTTGCAAGTAATTTTTCATTTTGCCACGGCTTCAGCACAAAGTCAAAAGCACCTTCTTTGAGTGATCGCACTGCAAGGTCAATATCGCCATAAGCAGTGATCATGATCACGGCAGTCGCAGGGCGTATCTCTTTAATCCGTTTCAGCCAAAACAATCCTTCATTGCCGGTATTGACTGAAGAAGAAAAATTCATGTCCAGCAGGATGATGTCGAATTGCTGTTTCCCAATCAACGAAAGTATCTGCTCCGGATTTTTCTCTGTAACCACCTGCCCCACTTCCGTCTTCAGTAAAAGTTTTACCGCCGTGAGTACATCGGTGTCATCATCAATTACAAGTACAGAAGATTTTTTCAGTGACATGGGCCGTTTATTCCAATCTTATGCAAATGTAATGTAGAAGCACTTCATGCCTGTACTTTGCAGCGACAGATTTTGTTATTGTATCATAACCGGACGGCGGTTGTATCAAAAGCGGACACTTCGCTCTACGTTATTATTTATATCTCTGTGAATTTCACCAATATGAATTTACGGTATAATTTTAATGCATAGGTGGCTATTAATTTCCATTCAAACTCAATGGACAGGATCGTCAAAAAAAAGAAGTGGACAATGAAACGGATTGTAACCATCGGAGTTGCGACCGCCATCGTCCTATTGATTGTGAGCAGTATTTTACTGGGTTCCGGAAAATCACGGTTGAATGTGAATCATGATAGAATAACCGTGAGTGAAATTAAGAATGGCGCCTTCACCGAATTTATCCCTGTGAATGGCATCGTACTTCCTCAAACCACCATTTACCTGGATGCCATGGAAGGTGGTCGTGTGGATGAAATTTTTGTGGAAGACGGAGCCATGATGAAAAAAGGTGACCCCATTCTCCGGCTGATGAATACTGACCTTGAACTGGATCTGTCCAACCGCGAAACTGCCGTATTCCAGGTGCTCACCGAAATGCAGAATACACGTAACCAGGCACATCAGCATACGATCGACCAGCTGAATATGATGGCTGAGGTAGACAATGCATTGACTGAAGCAAAACGCATCTACGAAGTGAACAAAAAGTTGCATGAAGAAAATTATATTCCAACGCAGGACTTCATCGCATCAGAGAATGCATATAAATTCCAGGTGCGCAGAAAAGCACTCTCGGAAGAAACGTTGCACCAGGATTCCATTTCTACCCGCCAGCAGCTGGCGCAGATGAATGAATCCTACAAACGCATGCAGAGCGCATTGGAACTGATGCGCAGAAAAGTTGGGGAGCTGGTGGTACGGGCGCCGGTCGACGGGCAACTCACTTCGCTCGATGCAGAAGTGGGGCAGTCAAAAAATAAAGGAGAGCGTCTTGGCCAGATTGATGTCGTCGGTGGTTTTAAAGTCCGTGCTGATATTGACGAACATTACATCTCAAGAATTTACACGGGGTTAAAGGCAGAGGTCATGCTTGGCGACAGTATATTCTCGCTGGTCATCAGGAAAGTCTACACCCAGGTAACCAACGGTCGCTTCCAGGTGGACATGCAGTTTGACACCAACGTTCCGAAAGGAATTCGTCGGGGACAAACACTGCAATTGCGTCTTGCACTGAGTGATGAAACCACTGCATTGCTTTTACCAAGAGGAGGTTTTTACCAGCAGACAGGCGGCAACTGGATTTTCAAAATGAATGAAGGATCTAAGAAAGCATACCGGGTCGACATTCGCCTGGGAAGACAAAACCCCGACTACTATGAAGTGCTTGAAGGACTGAAGCCCGGAGATAAAGTGATTACATCAAACTATGAAAATTATAACGACATGCAAGAATTAGTGTTAGACTAATTTGGAGTCTGCCCCGCCGCCCTTGATTCTGTTGTGTGTGAAAGCATCCATTGGAATCAGGGTGTGCAGGCAGATTGACTGACAGCAAAATGAACTACCCCCGTCGCAGAGCAGCGGGGTATCAGAATAGAATGCTTTAAGTTCGCCGCAAGCGGCGGAGAATATGACCCGGATCCCGGCGCTTCGCTCGGGATCAATTCGACTACTTCATTTCAGTTCTCCGCCTTTGGCGGATTCTGAAATGAAAGTCTCATTGAATTAAAAACGAAATAACAACCAATCTTTTACATGATTAAAATTTCTGAACTAGAAAAAATTTACAGGACGGAAGAAGTGGAAACCGTTGCGCTGAATAAGTTGAGTGTGGAAGTGAAGTCGGGAGAATTTGTAGCCGTCATGGGACCTTCCGGCTGCGGAAAGTCTACCCTACTCAACATCCTGGGAATGCTTGATGATCCTGACAGCGGGAGTTATAAATTCAATGATATCGAAATAGCCGGGTTCAATGAACGTAAGCGCGCGCACTTGCGCAAACACAATTTGGGTTTTGTTTTTCAAAGCTTCAACCTGATTGATGAGCTTACCGTTTATGAGAATGTGGAGCTGCCACTGATTTATACAAAAGTGAGTAACGTGGAAAGAAAAAAACGTGTGGAAGAAGTGCTCGATAAAATGCAGATCATGCACAGAAGAAACCATTTCCCGCAGCAGCTCAGCGGCGGACAGCAACAGCGCGTAGCCGTTGCCAGGGCTGTGGTGAACAAGCCAAAACTCATTCTTGCAGACGAGCCCACGGGAAACCTGGATTCAAAGAACGGAACCGAGGTGATGCAATTGCTCACCGACCTGAACGAACAGGGAACAACCATCGTGATGGTGACACATTCAGAACATGATGCGCGTTACAGTCACCGCATTATCCGTATGCTGGACGGACAAACAGTCACAGAAAATATTCTCGTTTAATTCAAAACAATTTCATGATCCGGAATTTTTTCATCTCAGCATTCAGAAATTTCCTCCGCAACAAATCTTTTTCACTGATCAACATCATCGGGCTGGCCATTGGCATCAGCGCCTCGCTGGTCATCTTCCTGATTGTGAAATATGATTTCAGCTTTGAAAAATTCCAACCCGATGGAGACAGGATTTACCGCATTGGCGGGGAGTATACATTTGAAGGAGGTGTCAGTCACAACTCCGGTTCTCCCATCCCGATGGGTAATGCCGTCAGCAAAGAGGTGACTGGCGTTGAAGTGACGTCCTTTTTCCAGACGAGGATCGGTCAGCGGATCAGCGTCCCCGTGCAGGGAAAAGAAAATCCTGTCGTATATAAAAAGGATAACCGGGTGGTATATGCTGACAAGAATTATTTCAAAATCATTCCTTATGAATGGATAAGTGGTTCCCTGGAAACTGCACTGGAACAGCCATACCAGGTTGTACTTACAGAATCAAAAGCAAAACTTTTTTTCGGGGGCATACAGTTAACGGAGATTCCCGGAAAAGAAATATTGCTGAGTGATACGATCCGCGTGACGGTAACCGGCATCGTCAAAGACATTACCGAACACACGGATTTTACATTTAACGTTTTTGTATCACTGTCTACTTATGAAATCAAAGCACTCACTGCAGGTGACTGGAGCGCATGGGACAATGTAAGTTCTGAAACGCAGGTGTTTCTTAAATTACGTCCGGGGGTTGCAGCGGCCAGTATTCAATCCCAGATCAATGGTTTGTATAAGAAATACAATAAGACAAGTGCTGAAGCACGAAGAAGATTGTCCGCAAATGAATTCAGCACAAAATTTTTGCTTCAGCCTCTGAAGGAAATTCATTTCAGTACCAAGTTTGACAATTTCGATCAGCGCCTCGCACACAAGCCCACACTGTACGGCCTTTCGGCAATTGCTGCATTTTTGTTGCTGTTGGGTTGCATCAATTTTATCAACCTCACAACGGCACAGTCTTCACATCGCGCCCGCGAAATCGGTATCAGGAAAACTGTGGGCAGCTCCAGGAAGCAGCTGGTGTTCCAGTTTTTAAGTGAGACATTCCTTCTCACCTTCATGGCTACCCTGCTCTCAGTAATTATTACTCCCTTATTGTTACAGGCATTCAGAGATTTCATTCCGGCAGGTTTGAAGTTTGAAATCATACAGCCGCAAGTGCTGGACTTCCTGTTATTGCTCACACTTTTTATCACTGTGCTCTCAGGAATCTACCCGGCCCTGGTTCTTTCTTCATACAAACCGGTAGCGGTCCTGAAAAATCAACCGGTAAATAGATCAGGTTCCAGTCGCAATGTGAGAATCAGAAAGGTGCTTTCTATTTCCCAGTTTGTAATTGCGCAGGTTTTTATCATTGTTACTTTTCTGGTAAGCAAACAGATCCGTTATGCGCTCAACAAAGACCTTGGATTTAAAAAGGATGCAATCGTTTTCTTCGAACCCAATCCTGCACGCGTAAGCAGTATCAACATGGCTGTGCTGATGCAAAAGATAAAAGCCATACCGGGATTGCAAGCCGTGAGTGCAAGCATGGGACCTCCGTCGTACAGAAGTGCATGGACAACGATGGCCCGGTTGAAAGAATCAAAAAATGAAACTTTTACCAACGTCTCGGTCAAACTGGGCGATACCAGTTTCATCGACATGTATCATATTAAATTACTCGCCGGCCATAACCTCACTGCCAGCGACACCATCAATGGACTCCTCATCAATGAAACCTTCCTGCATGTACTGGGTTTTAAAAACCCGGAAGATGTGATCGGAAAAATGATCGACTGGAATGAAATGCTGACCCCTGTAGTTGGCGTGGTGGGCGACTTCCATGAAAAATCAATTCATGAAACGATCAAGCCTGTCGTCATTTCACAGTGGGCCGAACATCATGGTGTGATCAATATTGCATTGCCTCCACAAAATGCGGATCACTCGAACTGGCAGAAGAGTCTTGAACAAATCGGGCGGGCCTGGAAAGAAGTCTATCCCGATGATGATGTGGAAATTGAATTCCTGGATGAGCAGATTGCAAAATATTACGCGGCAGACCGACACATTTCAAGCTTGCTGTTATGGGCATCCGGACTTTCGATTTTGATCAGCTGCCTTGGACTGTTGGGATTGATCATATACATCACCAACCAACGCACAAAGGAGATCGGCATCAGGAAAGTGATCGGTGCAAGTGTATCACAAATCATCTCGCTTTTGTCGAAAGACTTTCTTCAACTGGTCCTCATTGCATTCCTCATTGCAGCACCCATTGCCTGGTACAGCGGCCATAAGTGGCTGGAGAATTTTGCTTACCGCACCGAACTCTCCTGGTGGATTTTTCTCGGAGGCGGATCGGTGATGCTGGTGATGGCAATGCTGGTATTGGTTATGAGGACGGTGCGTGTGGCCACCGCCAACCCGGTTAATTCATTGCGG
>Ga0190274_10000220_pt1 | contig 38564 bp, 44 predicted proteins | sample Popmic531T_FD_133002 | JGI IMG/M metagenome (GOLD analysis project Ga0190274, IMG submission 133002) | Populus adjacent soil microbial communities from riparian zone of Yellowstone River, Montana, USA - 531 T | ecosystem: Environmental > Terrestrial > Soil > Riparian zone | place: USA: Montana... | reverse complement strand
TCCATGCCCATTTCGCCACCGACGGCGTCCTCGCCTTGCCCCTGGCCCGAGCGCTCGGCGTGCCCCTGGTGACGACTCTGCACGGCTATGACGTCCACCGCTCGCGGCGGCGCATGCTCCTGTCGGGGCGGCTGTCCTGGATTCGCTACGCGCTGCTCCGCCGGCGCCTCGTCGAGCAGGGCGCGCTTTTCCTCGCCGTCTCCGACGCGCTGCGCGACGCCGCCGTCGCCCGGGGTTTTCCGGCCGGGCGAACGGTCACTCACCGGATCGGCATAGACCTCGGCCGTTTCGGTGGCGGCGAGCCGGAGCCCGGCCTGATCCTCCATGTCGGCCGGCTGGTGGAAAAGAAGGGCACGATCGTGCTTCTCGACGCCCTCGCGCGCCTGTCCGACGCGCGGCTCGTGGTCATCGGCGAGGGCCCTTTGCGGAGCAGGCTCGAGCGGCGTGCGGAAAGGCTTGGCGGCCGGGTCCAATTCCTCGGGGCATTGCCGGCCGCCGACGTCGCCGCCTGGCTGCGCCGGGCCTGGCTGTTCGCCGCGCCGAGCGTCACCGCCGCGGACGGCGACGCCGAGGGCCTGCCGACCGTGATCCTCGAGGCCGCCGCCTCGTCGCTGCCGGCGGTCGGCACCCGCCATTCGGGCATTCCCGAAGCGATTGTCGACGGCGAAACCGGCTTTATCGTCCCCGAACGCGACCCCGATGCGCTCGCCGGGCGGATCGCCATGCTGCTCGGCTCCGCCGATCTGCGCCATCGAATGGGCGCGGCGGCGCGGGCAATGGCGGAGCGCAAGTTCGACCTTCGCCGGCAGACGGCGATGCTCGAAGAGCTTTACGACGGAGTCCGCCAGACCCGGTCGTGACGGAGCAGATAGTCGTTGAGCCGCCGCGCCCGCTCGGCCCGGTCCAGCAGCCGGCGCGCGATACCCGGACGCTGTCGAGCGAGGTCGCGCCGCTGCAACCAGTCGAAGCGGGTCCGATAGAGCCGCGTTTCGCCGTCGCCGGGGTCGCGCACCGCCGTCCAGTCGGCGCTCTCGGCCGCCAGCGAATCGCGGAAGCCGAAGGCGATGCCGCCTTCCCCGCGCACCGCCAGCAGGCTGTGCCCCTGCCAGGGATTGGCGACTCGAAGGCCGAGCAGGTCGGCGAGCGTGGGCGCGAGATCGAGATGGCTGACGATGCCGCCCCGGGCGCCGCGCGGCAGGCGGGGATGGTCGCCCGCGACGATCAGCGGCACCCAGAGCGATTCCCGGTAGAGATTGTGCTGCCCCGGCACCTGGCCGTGCTCGCCGACGTTGAAGCCATGGTCGCCGGTGATCACGATCAACGTGTGAGCGAACCACGGCTCGCCGCGAAGGCTCTCGATCAGCTCGCCGGCGGCGATGTCGGTATAATGGGTGGTGTTTCGGATCCGCTCGGCCGGGCTGGCCCGGGCGGCGATGTCGGCGCCGGCCTCGACGCTGGTGAACGGGGTGTGATTGGTCGCCGACACGATCGTGGCGAGGAACGGCCGGCCCGAGCGGCCGAGCGCCCGGATCCGTTCCGCGGCCCGGCGAAAGACGGCGCGGTCGCGCATCCCCTCCCCGGGATAGCGCCAGAGCCGGTCGTACCAGCGCGCGATCCACGGGCTGCTATTGTCCCAGTCGGTGTCGGCGGCGTGGAACATCTCGGCGCGGTAGCCGTGGGCGCGAAGCAATTCCGGCAGGCAGAGGAATTGCACGTGGGTCAGCGCGCTGATGTAGCGCTGCGACGGCGGCGCGATCGAGCAATGGGTCGCGAAGAGGCCGTTGATACTCGGCATTCCGAAGCTGAGCGCGCGGGTCCAGACCGCCGCGTCCGGGCTCCGCGCGAGCCGGTCCAGATAGGGTGTCGGCGACGGGCCGAGGCCCGGCCGCAAGTGGCCCGTTTCCATGCCGCGGAGCGATTCCAGCTGCAGATAGATGACGTTCCAGCGCTTTCCGGTCGGCGGCGCGTTTCCGATCGGCACGCGCAGATAGGGTCGCTCGGGATCGGGAAAGCGCCAGTTCGGGTCGGCGCTTCGGGCCAGCCAGTCGCGCCGATAGGCGGCGATTCCGGCCGCGAAATCGGGCGGCTCGCTCAAATCCTGATAGCCCTGGGCGACATCCACGGCGAAGGCGATCGGCACCGGCTCGACCTTGCGCAGCCGGAACTGGCTGGTCGCCATCCGCCAGCCGTTGGCCGGGGCGGCGAGCGGCACCAAAGCGAGCAGGATCGCCATCCATAACGGAATCGTCCTGGGCCTCAGCCGCCGAAGCACATGGTCCGCGGCCAGCAAATAGAGAATGGGCGCCGCCAGGATCAGGATCAGCGACAGATAGGCGCCGCCCCGGTCCGCCCCGATCAGGTCGAGGAACAGCCGGTCCGACAGCATTTCGGGCCGGCTGTAGGCCCAGACGAAGCTCGGGTTCAGCCGAACGCCGAGGAAGCGCATGATCTCATGGTCGAGGGCGCTGAACAGCAAATAGACGGTGAGCAGGCCGCCCTGGAGAGCGCTCAGGGCGAGCCACCGGCGCGAGCGCAGCGTCTTCCCGAACAGAAGCAGCCAGATGGCGAAGAAGGGCGCGGAAACCAGCCAGATGCCGAGCATCTCATAATAGAGGGCGAGCCAGAAATAACGCGGCCATTCGACCAGGAACGGCCCGCCATTCGGCGCCGGGCGGGCGTAGAGGAGGATCTGGAGGAGGGCCGCGAGCAGCAGGCAGGCGAGCGCGAGCAGCAGGGCGAGAACGAATTCGTCGCGGCCGCTGGACGCGCGAGCCTTGCCGCCGCGCTGTCGCTCTGCTTCGGTCACGCTCGATCCCCCCACGGCTCATGCTAGCACGGCCGGCGGCTTTGTTGACCCTCGCCGCGCATTCGCCGATGCCGGGCGCCGATGCGGATCCTCTATCCCCTGATGTGGTCGCGGCCCGATCGCAAGGCCTGCCGCCAGCAGACGATGAGCACCGTCGCCGCCTTGGCTCGGCGAGGACATCGGGTCACCCTGCTGATGCCGCGAGGGCGGGACGATCCGGCGCTCGGTGTCGACCGGTTGAGCGACTATTTCGGCGTCGACGGCGATTTCCGGTTGGTGCAGCGGCCGAGCCGCTGGGCCGGAGAAGCGCTCGGCCGGACCCTGTTGTGGCTGCGCCAGGTCTCCCGCGACCCGATATTGGCCGAGGCGGACCTGATCTATTCGCGAATCCCGGCGATGCTGGGCATCGGCCGCCGCTCGCCCCTCCCCTTCGCGGTCGACCATTACCGGCCCTGGCCCGACGATCTGCCGATCATCCGGCCGCTGCTGCGGCGAACCGCGCGCGATCCCCAATGCCTCGGGCTCGTCCTCCATTCCGACTATGCGGCCGGCGCCTATCGCCGCGCCGGCGTCGCGGAGGCGAAAATCCTGGTCGCCCATAATGGCGCCGAGCCGGTGCCGGGAGCGCCGATCGCCAAGGGCGAGGCGAGGGCCCTGCTCGGCCTGCCCGATGATCGGTCGGTCGCCGTTTATGCGGGGCGGGTGAACGCCGAAAAAGGGCTGGATCAGGTTCTTGCCCTCGCCGAGCTGCGCCCGGACGTGCTGTTCCTGCTGGTCGGTTCGGAAGGCGAGGGGGCGATCGAGCGCGAGGGGGCGTCGCTCGGCAACGTCCGCTCGATCCCCTGGCAGGCGCCGGCGGATCTGCCCGCCTGGCTGGCGGCGGCGGACGCGCTGCTGGTGCCGGCCTCGCGGGCGCCGCTCGAACGTTTCCGCAATTGCGTGCTGCCGCTGAAGCTGTTTTCCTATCTCGCGGCGGGCCGGCCGATCATCGCTCCCGCCGCGCCGGACACGGCCGAGCTGCTCAGCGACGGCGAGAATGCCTTGCTCGTCGAACCCGGCAGACCGGAGCTCGCGGCGGCGGCGCTCGATCGCGTCATCGGCGACCCCGGCCTGGCCGAACGCCTCTCGCGCAATGCCGCGGCGAGCGCGGCCGAGCTGACCTGGGACCGGCGCGCGGGGAAGATCGAGGCCTTTCTGGAGGCGCGGCTCAGCGCTCCGAATAGACCAGGACGGTGACGGCGCCGGCGCCGAACAAAGCCGGCGCCGCCCAGGCGCCGACCCAAGGCGGCAGCGCGCCGACCTGTCCGGCGACGGTGAACACGCCGTCGGCGACCAGATAGAGCAATCCGCCGCCGCCCGCATAAAGCAAGGCGGGCCAGGCGACGCCGGTGCGCGGCGCGGCGAAAGCAAGCGGCAGAGCGAGGAGCAGCATGACCAAGGGCGCCACTGGTCCGGCGGCCGAGCGGAACAATTGCGTCTCGAACAGAGCCTCGGCCTGGCTGACCGGCGCCGCCCGGTCGAGCGAGCGCCGCGCCGCCGCCGCCGACAGGATCGGCGCCGAGGCGAAGAAGGCGGTGACGTCCTCCGGAGTCAGCCGCGTCGGCCAGGCGAGGCGCGCGGCGCGCGACTCCCGTGCCCCGCCGCCGTCGAGACGCAGCCGCCGCGCGTCGCGCAGCGTCCAGCCGTCGAGGCCGGCTTCGGCCGACGCCGCGGTCAGCCGCTCGGTCAGCAGCCCCGATCCGTCGCGCCGGAAGATTTCGACCCGCTCGAGCCGGTGTCCGTCGGCCGCGGCGGCCTCGGCGCGGACGATCTCGCCGCCGATCCGGAACCAGCGCGGCGGCGGCCCCTCCCGCTCGGCGACCGGCTCGGCCGCCGCCCACCAGGACGCGAAGCGGGCCTGGCTCGCCGGCACCGCCGTCTCGGCGAGGGCGAGCGAGGCGCCGGCGACCAGCAGCGGCACCGGCAGCGCCATCAGCAGCACCCGATATTGCGAGATGCCCGCGGCACGGATCGCCACCATCTCGCGGCTCCGGCCGAGCGCGATGAACACGGTCATCGCGCCGGCGAGCGCGGCGGCCGGCAGCGCCTGAAGCAGCAGGGCCGGCAGCCGCAGCCAGCAATAATGGAGGATTTCGCCGGCCCCCATTCCCCGGGCGACGAAGGCGTCCGCCCGGTCGAACAGGTCGACCATCTGCAGCAGGGCGACGATCGCCGCCGCGGCCCCCAGCGTCCAGGCGGCGAAACGCCAGGCGAGGTAGAAAGCCAGAGTCCGTCCGCGCAAGCCGCGCGGAGTCGCGCTTCGCGCCCGCACCCGGGCCAGCGCTGCGCCGACCGGCGCCAGCGCCGCCCCGATCCGGCTGTGGCTCGGCAGATGGCGGCCCGACAGGAAGATGATCCCGATCAGCAGGGCGCCGGCGAGCGTCGTGCCGAGAATCGCCGGCCCGGCCTCGGCCTCGCCCGCCAGCGCCAGCTGCCGCGCCAGATTGATGCCGTGATGGAAGCCGGCGAGCACCACGCCGCCGACCAGGAGGCCGAGCCCGCGGCGGCCCTTCTTGGTCGCGAAGGCCAGCGGCAGGACCAGAAAAGGAATCAGGGGCACGGTCAGGGCGCGGGCGATCCGGCTCCAATATTCGGCCTCGAGCGCGCGCCGGGGGATGTCCGTGTCGCCGCTTCGCGCCGCCGCCGCGAGCTCGGGCAGGGTGAGCTCGTTCTGGTCCCAGCCGCGCCGCCACTCGCTGTCCTCCAGCCGAAGCGATTCGCGAAGCGCCATCGAGCGGAACGCCACCAGGTCCGGTGCGGCGGCGCCGGGGCGCTGGGCGAGATAGCGTCCCTGTTCGAGATCGATCCCGAACAGGCGCCCCTCGGGCACGAAGCCGATCCGCCCCGCTCTGCCGGTCAGGGTCAGCTCGCGGCCGTCGGGCAGATGCTGCCAGACGAAGATGCCGCCGATCCGGCCGTCCCCGCCGCGCCGGTCGAAGGTCACCGCCAGCGTCTGCGAAGGATGGTAGAAAGCCTGGGGGTGAAGCCGGGCGATCCGGCCGGCATTCAGCGCCTCGATCCGCATCGAGCGATATTCGTAGCGGCCGAGCGGCTCCAGCCAGCCGCCCGTGACCAGGCCGGCGAGGCCGACGATGAGGCCGAGACCGGCGAGCGGAGCCGCGATCCGGGTCAGCGAGACTCCGGCGGCGAGCATCGCCTCGAGCTCGAGCCGGTCGTCGAGCCTGGCGATCAGCAGAACCAGCGCGACCATGAACGCGGCCGGCAAAGCGAGGTCGAGATAATAAGGGACGAGCCGGACGAGCAGCGGCAGGAAATAGGAAATGTCGGCCCCGGTCGCCGCCATCTCGCGGATCAGCCTGAGCGCCCGCTCCAGCATCATCACCATGCCGACCGCGAGCGTGATCGCGACGAACGGACCCGCCGCGCCGCGAATCAGATAGAGATCGAGCAGACCGGGCCGAAGCCGTCGTCCCCGCGGGCTGACGGCTGCCGCGGCTTCAGCCATCGGATGCGGCCGCGCCGGCGCCGAGCGCCCGCGCCAGTCGCCGGGCGACCCTTTTGTGATGCGATATCGACCAGATCAGGATCAGGTCCAGGACGAAGATCTGGGCGAGGAAGAACCAGAGCGGGCTGCCCAGCGCCATGCTGAGGCCGATGATGATCGTCTTGGGATTGCTGCCGAGCGCTTTCTCCAGCAGCAGCGAGCCGCGCGAAGCGCGGCGGATCTTCAGTCGGATTCGACGAAGCCTGCGCGGATCGCCGGCCGCGTCGGCGAGCGCCGCGTCGACGGCGTCGTCGGGCGTCATCTTCCTTGAGAGCCAGACGTAGCCGACCGCCCAGAAGCTGAAATAGCGACTGACCCAACTCTTCTTCTGGAACGCGGCGTCGCCGCTAGCCGCGGCCGTGCGGACCCAGGGCACGCCATAGACCCGCCAGAGATAGAGACGACGCTGGGTTTCGGCATGGTTGGTCTGAACGACGTGCGACGCTCCGGCCGCGACCGCCAGCAGCCAGGCCCAGCCGCCGATGCTGTTGTCGAGCAGGAAAGCGAAGGCGAAATACATGAAGACGTTGCCGAAATAGTCGCAAAATCCGTCGACGATCTCCCCCGTCGGAGAAGCCGTCCCCCTGAGCCGGGCAAGATCGCCGTCGGCGCCGTCGATCACGTGCCAGGCGAGCATCAGGGCGAAGCCGATCGCCACGCCGCTCGGCCAGGGGAGAAGAGTGTAGGCGAGCGAAGCGCCGACCAGGGCCACGGCGCTGCCGACCGACACCGCGTTCGGCGAAACCCTGGTCGGCAGCAGCAGCCGGGCGAGCCGGGCCGCCAGCGGATGATAGAGATAATGGTTGAGGCCGTCCTGCAGCTCGCGCGGACGGGTGCGCGGCCGAATCGCGTCATCGCGCCGCTTCACGCCGGCGGGCGCCGATGCCATTGTTCGGCCTCCTTCTTGGATTAACCACGGGTCCGTCCGCGTTTTTGCGGTAAGGAGCGGAGATGGGAAGCGAAAAATCGGTGAATGCGATCGCTTTCGGCTCGGCGCGCGAGGCGGACCGGCGCGTGGCCGGCGTCGCCGCCGCGGCGCGGGCGGTGCGGGCGCTCGCTGAGGCCGGCATTTCCGATATCCGGCTGCAGCTCGGGGGTGTCGCAGCGCTTTCTGCGGCAACAATGGCCGATATCGAGCGGTTGCGCGACTCGGCAATCGTCCGCGTCGAAGCCAATTCTGATGCGCGCTCCAGCGCGCCGGCGGTTTCGTCCTGGGACATCATTCGCCAGACGGGCAAGCCGGGCGACGGCCTGGTCTCGCGCTGGCTGAACCGGCCGATCTCGCAACGGCTCACCTGGCTCGTGCTGGCCATACCGGCCGCGCGGCCGATCCACGTGACGGTCTTCAACGCCTTGCTTGCGGCGATCATGGTGATTGCCCTGCTGGCGGGCGGCCCGGCCGGGCTTCTGCTCGGCGGGATCCTGTTTCACAGCGTGTCGGTCCTCGATGGCGTCGACGGTGAGATGGCGCGCGCCACTTTCCGTACCACGGCGTCGGGCGCTGCGCTGGACAGCGCGATCGACATGAGCACCAACCTCCTCTTCATCGCCGCCGTCAGCGCCCATCTCGCCTGGCGCGACGGCGATGCCATCGGCTGGATCGGCGGCTGGGCGCTGCTTGCGGGGACGGTCGGGTCGCTGCTGATCGCGCGGCGCGTCCGGGCCGACGGAGCCCCGTTGGGCTTCGACATGTTCAAGCGCTCCGGCCCCGTCCGGGGGATTGGCGATCTCGTTTACTGGCTCGTGCAGACCCTGAGCAGCCGCGACTGTTTCGCCTTCCTGTTCATGGTCCTGATCATCTTCGGCCTCGAGCGGATCGCGCTTTCGATCCTTTCGGCCGTCGCGACGATCTGGTTCTTCTATGTGCTCGCCGCGCTGGCGCCGCTACCGCGCCCCTTTCGCCGCGCGGCATAGCTTCTTGACTTTGCCGCGCTTTCTGCTTGAGCCTGACAAATGGCCGCCGAAGCGCGGCGCAGAGACGGATTTGGGGACACATGGCTAGGATCAAGGTGGCGATTGTCGGCGTCGGCAATTGCGCGAGCTCGCTGGTTCAGGGCCGTTATTATTATGACGGCGCGCGCCCTTCCGCGGGGCTGATGCACGAGCGGATCGGCGGCTACCGCCTGTCCGATATCGATTTCGTTCTCGCCATCGACACCGATGCCCGAAAGGTGGGCAAGGATCTCGGCGAAGCGATCTTCGCCGCTCCCAATTGCACGACGGTGTTTCAGAAAAATGTCCCCGCGACCGGTACCACGGTCCGCATGGGGCGAGTCCTCGACGGCATGGCGCCGCATATGGAGAAAGCCGGCGAGCGCGGCTTCATCCGCGCCGACGCGCCGGAAGCCGAGCAGGCCGATATCGTCGCCGCCCTCAAGGAAACGGGCGCCGAGGTCCTCGTCAACTTCCTGCCGGTGGGATCGGAGGAAGCCACCCGCTTCTATATGGAATGCGCGCTCCAGGCCGGAGTCGCCGTGGTCAATTGCATGCCCGTGTTCATCGCCAGCAACCCGCAATGGGAGCGGCGCTTCCGCGAGAAGGGGCTGCCGATCGTCGGCGACGACATCAAGGCGCAATTGGGCGCGACCATCGTCCACCGGGTCCTGTCCAGCCTGTTCGGCGCGCGCGGAGTCACGCTCAACCGCACCTACCAGCTCAACACAGGCGGCAATACCGACTTCATGAACATGCTGGACCGGGCGCGGCTCGAATCGAAGAAGGAATCGAAGACCGAGGCGGTGCAGTCGACCCTCGCCGACCGGCTCGGCGACGAGGACATTCATATCGGCCCCTCGGACTACATCCCCTGGCTCAACGACAACAAGCTCTGCTTCCTGAGGATCGAGGGCGGCCTGTTCGGCGACGTGCCGATGAACCTCGAGATGCGGCTTTCGGTCGAGGACAGCCCGAACAGCGCCGCGGTGGTGGTCGACGCGATCCGCTGCTGCAAGGTCGCCCTGGAGCGCGGCCAGGGCGGCGTTCTGATCGGTCCCTCGGCCTTCTTCTGCAAGCATCCGCCGCAGCAGTTCAGCGACGACGTCGCCGCCCAGCTCACCGAGGAATTCATCGCCGGCGACGCGCTGGCGGCGGAGTGACTTCGGCGGAATGAACTGCCTGATCATCGCCGCCGGCCTGGGCAGCCGGCTGCGCGAAATCTCTTCCAGCAAGCCGCTGGCGCCGGTCGCCGGAATGCCGCTGATCGAGCATGTCGTTCGCGCCGCCGCGGCGGGCGGCGCCACCGCCTTCTGGGTGGTCACCGGCCATGAGGCCGAGCGGGTCGAGGATTTCCTCGCCGGTCTGGCGGCCCGGACCGGCCATCCGATCGTCAAGATCCGCACTGCGGACTGGCAGCGCCCCAACGGCCATTCGGTGCTTGCCGGCGCCAAGGCGATCCAGGGCGATTATCTGCTGGCCATGGCCGACCACCTGTTCGATCCGGCGATCGTTCGAGCGCTGATCGCCGCGCCGCGGGCGGGGCTGATCCTGGCCGTGGACCGCGATCTGGACGGTCCGCTGCTCGATCTCGACGACGCCACGAAGGTGGAGACCGCCGGCGACTCCATTCGGCGCATCGGCAAGACGCTCGATCGTTACGATGCGATCGATACCGGCCTGTTCCGGGCGACTCCGGCCCTCGCCGAGGCGATCCGCGCCGCGATCGGTGCGGGCGGCGCCGGCTCGCTGTCCGAAGGAGTCCAGCGGCTCGCCGACGAGGGACAGGCGATGATCGTGGACGTGACCGGCCTGCGCTGGATCGACGTCGACGACCCGGCCGCTCTGGCCAGGGCCGAGGGCCATTACGGGTAACGCAGCCGGACCGAGGTCGACATGTTGTTGCGCGGCACCGCTAGCCGCACCCGCCGGAAGGCGGGCAACCCGACCAAAGCCGGCGCGTCGTTGGAGAAGCCATAGCCTTCCGCGGGCAGGCCGAGCCGGCTGCGGTTGAAGCTGCGATTGCCGTCGGCGTCGTGATAGACCCCTAGCGCCCAGATACCGGTGCTCGGCAGATGAATGCAGACCCGAGTCGTCCCCTGCCGAGCCGGCACCCGCCCGACATAGAGCGAGCCGCGTCGCGCGAGGAAGCGGCTGCGATCGTCCGGGTAGAGGGTGACGGCGATCAGCCCGTCCGAGGAGCGGACGTTGGTAACGTTGACGAACAGCCGGACCGCGCTCGGCCGGCCGGTGCAGGCCTGGGCCGAAGCGGCGCTCGCCCAGGCGGCGGCGAGACCCAGAATGATGCCGCGCAGCGGGATCACGCGACCTTCGCCACCTGGCTGCCGAGATAGGCATAAGGATCGTGCTCGAGCGCGCCCTCCGGCAGAGCGTCCCAAAACGGCCCGAGATCCTTGCGGATGCGCGCCTCGAAGAAGGCGGGCAAAGCGGCGGTCTCGCCCTCGAAATAGCCGCGTACCGCCGGGTCGTCGCGAAGCATGGCCGCCATCGCCGTCTGGTATTTCGGCCGGTCCGTGGTGGCGCTTCGGAACAGGCTGAACAGGCTCGCCATGTTCGCGCCCGTCGCCGCCAGCCGCCGCCAGACGGTCCGAGCGCCATAGGCGTGGCGGGTGACGTCGGCGACCCGGTCGTAAAAGTCCGGCCAGTTGTAATTGAGCGGGCGGATGTTCATTCCGTGGTTCGAATCGAGGAAGTGGAACGCCATCGAATTGATCCTACCCGCGCGCTGCAGATCGAGGTTCAGCGGCGACGCCCGGCCATAGCAGGTGAACAGGGAGAAGGCGGGGAATGCCCCCGGCGTCTTGTCGATGAATGATTTGGTGAGCTCGAACGGCTCGTCCCCGGAATCGCAGTCCAGGCCGAAGATGAAGTTGGTCTGCACGAAAGGAATGTGGGCGCAGATGCGGTTCACATGATCGGCGACCTGGGCGACCTTGTCGGCGCCGCTGGTCCGGGTCGCCTTGGACTTGTTGCCGTAATCGTACCAGGATTCGACGCCCGGCAGCATGCCGACGAAGCCGTTGCGCTTCAGCCGGGCCAGATTCGCGTCGGTGAGCAGCGACAGGCTGGTTTCGGCGACGTGGCGGATCGAGCCGGGCGGCGCGACCTCCTCGATCGCATTGAGATAGTCGTTGAAGCGGACTCCGAAATTAGGGTCCTGCCAACCGATGATGGGATTTTTCACTTGCGTCCGGACGAAGCGCATATCCTCCTTCAAGGTGTCGAAATCGAGCGGCTGATAGGGAATTGCGGCATCGATGCAGAAGCTGCAGCTATAGGGACAGCCGAAGCTGCCGATCATCGGCACCAGCTTGATCGGCGCGGCCGTCTTCATCAGCGGCTCGACATATTTCCAGCGCTGGCGGAGGTTCGGTATCTCGCGCGGCTGGACGGGCGCCGACAGGCAGCGGCCGAGCGGTCGGTGCGGCGCGGCTTCGGCCAGTATCTCGGCGATCTGCGGCCGTGCCGTCAGGCCGAGCACGTAATCGAAATGGCGCGCCGCATCCTCGGGATAGCAGCGGGCGTGGGGCCCGCCGAGCACGGTGATCGCGCCGGTGCGGCGGTAAATCGCGCTGAGCGCGTAGGCGGTGTAGGCCGAAAGCGTGTAGGCGCACAGGAACAGGAGGTCCGTGTCGGCGGCCGGATCGGTCAGATCCTCGCAGCGGCTGCCCGTATAGCAAAGATAATGGACGTCGTGGCCCATCTCCTCGCACCACACCGCCACCGCCTGCGGCATGATGGACGCGAAATTGGGGCTCATCTTGCGCTTGAACAGGTCGCGCGTCGGGCCGCGTTCGGCGAGATCGATGATGGTGACCCGCACTATCCCCGCTCCCCGTGCCCTTCGAGCGGAGAGTAGAGCCGCAAGCGGCTGCGCTGGCAAGCTCTTACATGCGCGGCGATTATTCGATCGCCGGCGCGGCTGCGCTTGCGCTCCTGCGCGGCATGGCGAGCAGGAGCAGGACGATGGTCGCGACCAAAGCGGCGATGGTCAGCCAGAAGCCGATCTCGACCTTGGTCTGGATCATCCGGGCGAGCTCGGCCGGGTCGATCGGCGACGGGTTGCCGCCGTCGCCGGCTCCGGCGCTGCCGAAATAGTCGCGCACCGATTTCGGCAGGCGCACGAGGATGGTGTAGCAGAGCCCGGCGCCGGCCAGAACGATGCCGCCGATCGCGGCCAGCGGCCCGGCCGCGCCCTTGAGGAAGGTGGCGAGGAAGGCGAGCACGATCAGGACGGCCGCGCCGATCAGGATCATGTCCGGCCCGCTGAACGGCCGCGGCGGCGCGTTGGCCGCGCTCGGCGGCGGCGCCCCGCCCTGGAAGACGACGTCGCCGGCCGCCAGCTCATAGCCGGTCGCCCGGACCAGCTGGGTGGTCGGCGCTCCGGTCATCGAGGCCCCCGACGAGGAAGGCCCGAGCCCGTCGGCCGAGCAGGATACGGTCACCCAGGGCAGCAGAAACAGGAGAAGCGCGACGATCTTCATCACCCGCGCCAGATTCATGAAGGATAGAGTCGGTCCGGCCATGGCATTTCCCCCCTCTGGCGATGCCCAGGCGGAAAGTGTCCGCCGCAAAGGCGGGGCGAGTCAACCGTCGAGGCCGAAAAAGACGGGACGGAGTCGCCTCCGTCCCGCTTCGAGCCGCTTAGTAACGGCGGTAGCGCCAGCGGTAGCCGTCCCAATAGCGACTGGCGTTGCGGTAGCCGTAGCCGTAGCCGCGCCGGTCCTCGTAGCGGGCCCGGGCGATCTCGCGCTGGCATTCGCGAAGTTCACGACGATATTCACGCCGGCTGTCGGCGCGCCGCAATTCGCGGCGGCACTCGCGGACCTCCTGGCGGACGTCGCTTTGGTTGCCATAGCCATAGCCGTAGCCATAGCCGTAACGCTGCGCGCTGGCCGCGCCGGCTGGAAGGGCGACGGCGCCGATCGCGGCGGCGGCAAGGATCAATTTACGCATGGGTTCACACTCCTTAGCGCCCGATCCGCGGACGCGGAGTCGGAACGAGCGGATCATGCTCCCCGTTGCATGAACCCAAAACTACATGCGGTTCACCCTCCGTTTATGTCGAACCCCGCGATGAAAAAAGGGGCGCCCCGAAAGGCGCCCCTTCCCTCGCAAAGAGGATGTGCCGGTTCAGCGGCAACGCAGGTCGCGTCTGCTGTCGCGGTCGATTTCGCGGCCGATCGCCGCGCCGGCGCCGGCGCCGAGCAGGGTGCCGAGCAGGCTCGAGCGGCCGCCGTCGAGAGCGTTGCCGATCAGCGCGCCAACGCCGGCGCCGACGATCAGACCGGTCGTGCCGTCGTGGCGGCGGCAATAATAGCGGCCGTCACGTCCGCGATAGATGCGGTCGTTGTAGCTCAGCCGGCGCTCGCGATAATAGCGGCCGTCGCGGTAGAAATCGTCCGGATAATAGGTGCTGTAGCCGGCCGGAAGCCTGTTCCAGTCGTAGCGGTTATATTGCCGCCAGTCGCGGATTCTGGCCTGCTGCAGCTCGCGCGCGCATTCGCGGCGCTCGCGGCGATATTCGCGGCGGGTGTCGGCATTGCGCAGCTCGCGCTGGCATTCGCGGGCTTCGCGACGCGTGTTATAGCCTTGGGCATCGGCCGACGACGCCGCGAACGGCACCGTGCAGGCGGCCACGGCGGTGGCAAGGATCAGCTTACGCATGGTTTCACTCCTTGAATCTGGACCCTGGGGTCTGGGGGGTCGGGTAAAAAACGAAGCGAGGCGGCCGAGGTTTCGTGAACGCCATATGACCAGGCCGTTCATTTCAGCCGTCGGCGGGCTCCGGCGAGCACTCGACGAACTCATAGCGGTCGCGAATGCGCGCATTGAAGTGGCGCCCCTTGCTGAACGCGGCTCGAAAAGCCTCGTAAGCTTTTGGCGGAACACGAAAATAAATGTAGCGCCGGCCCGTGGTGAAGAGGATGCTGAGTTCCTCGCGCTCGGGGTCGTAAGCGTGGGAGCGAATCACCGTGGATGGCATGGCGCGTTGAACGCGCCGGGACGTGCAAAAGTGCCGGTCAGCAGATTTCGATGCTGCCCTGCGCGGCGCGGAACGGATCGCCCGGACAGGGGCGGAACGGATAAGCGGGCGGCCGCATTTCGGGCCGGGTCAGGATCGCGCCCTCGAACGGGCGGAACAGGGCGGCGAAGACGGTGCGGCGAAGACTCTCGGTCTGGTGGAAGGGGAAGCCCGCCGGCCCCGGGCCGCCGAAGCCGTAGCCGGCGCCGGCCGGGGGCGGCGCGCTTCGCCAGGCGGCGCGGCGCGGGAAAGGCATCGAAACGCCGCGCCATTGCTGGCTGCCGTCGAGCGACCGCACCGAATCGAGCAGCACCGAGTAGCGGGGCTGCGAGCCGAGCCGCAAATCGCCCGGATCGCCGCCAAAGCTCGACGTCACCCGGCGGATGCCGGCCTGATCCAGCAGAGCGAGCCGGGCGAGGACGAGGGCATCGTCGAGCGGCGCGAAGCGGGCCGGATCGAGCATGGCGCGCGCGCGCGGCGCGCCGTCGCATTCATTGTCCGCGCCCGACGCCAGCGGCGCCCTGAGGCCAAGATCGGCGTCGATCCAGTCTGTCGCGCAGCGGAAGGTGAGCTGGCCGTTGGGCCCGGCCTCGAACGTCGCGTTCAGCGAGGCGGCGGTGACCGGCGCCGGCGCGATCGCCTCCTCGAGCAGATCGGCGAAGGCGCGGTCGGACAGGCCGACCAGCCCGACCACCACATCCTCGACCAGTCCCGACAGATATTGGTCGACCTGGAGCAGCCGGAAATAGGCGCTTCGCGGCCGCGCCCCGACCGAGGACAGCAAGGCGGCGCGGCGCAGGCTGAGGTCGGAGCGCAGCGAGCGCATCCGCTCGCAGACGAGATCGCCGGCCCCGGCCGGCCCGCCCTCCAGCACCGGCGCATAGCAGGCGAGCCAGCGGCGATAGGCGGCGACGGCGCTGGCCCGCTCCTCGAACGGCGGCGGACTTGCGCCGCCCTCGCGAACCATCGCCTGGCCGAACTCCAGCGACGCCTCGATATAGCGCTGGGCGGCGATCTCCAGATCGCCGACCCATGCCCGGGTGAAGGCGGTCAACGCCCGCGCCTGCTGCCAGGCTTCGACCTGGCTTCGGTAGAGCCGGTAGGCGGCTTCGACCTCGCCGCGGGTCGGGCTCGGAATCGCCCGCCAGGCGGCGCTTCGTTCGTCGGGCACGAAATTCTCCGGATGCGGCAGCGACCAAAGCTGCTCGGCGGCGCGGACCGCGGCCGCCGCCGCGTCCAGCCGCGCCCGTTCCGTCGCCTCCTGCGCCGGCGCCCGCGCCCGCGCCACCCGGGCCAGGTCGAGCATGGTCAGCAGGGTCATCACCGGCGCCGCCGGCCCGCCCCGGCGAAGCCTGCGTCCGGCGGCCTCGGCGAAGGCTTGGGGATCGGCGGCGGCGCTGTCGTAGAAATCGCCGGTGCGCGGACCGCCGCCGGCGCCATAATCATATTGGATCAGCTGCGCCGAGAGGAAAGCGGAGGGGACCCGAAGGATCGACGGGTCGATCGCGAAATCGAGATGCTGGTCGATATATTTTTCGAGCCGGAAGTGGCGAAGCTCGATCCCCTTGGTCCGGTCCTGGCCGATGTCGAAGACGCCGCCGGCATAATTGTTGACGTAGCTATGGGCGAAGACGTCGCCGGCATAATGCATCGCATAGCCCCAGGCGAAGGCGAGCTCGGCCTCGCTCCGGGCATTGGCGAGCAGGTGACCCAGCCAGTCATTGGCCTGCCAGCCGCCGGCCACTCCGGGGTGGACGATCGCCTGTCCGACTAGCACGTCCGGGAAGACGTCCGGGCCGAGCGCTCCGGCGAGGAACTCGCCGCGATGGCCGCGGATCGCCCGGCATGCCTCCTGGCCGACCGCGAACTCCCGGCCGCGAACCGAAACCCGGCAATCGGCGAGATCCTGCCACACCTGATCGGCGATGAAGAGATGGGTCTTGAGCCCGAACGCATCCGCGGGCCCGGAGAGGCCGGCGGTCGCGACGGCGGCGAGCAGCAAGCGCTTGAGCACGGCCATTCCCTCCCCGAAACGAGCAAGGCATCGGTCATGGCCGTGGCGCTGTCAATCGGCGCGAAAAGCCGCTTTCAATCGCTTAGGTGATGTTGTATCATCAATCAGCAAAAAAGGAGAGGCCCATGACCGGCTCCGCTTCCGCCCGTGCGATGCGCGACCGCTTCATCCTCCCGCCGGACGGCGATGCCCCGATCTCGGCGATCAACACCACGCCTCTGGTCGACGTGATGCTGGTCCTGCTGATCATGTTCATCATGATCATCCCGGTCGCCAGCCACAAGGTGCCGCTCGACCTGCCCTCGACGCCGCCCGCGCCGATTCCGGCGCCGCCGCCGGTCCACCGGCTCGACATCCGGACCGGCGGCGGCCTGCTCTGGGACGGGCGGCCGGTGGACCCGGCTTCGCTGCCGGCGCGCTTCCGCGCCCTCGCCGCCGATCCGGCGAATCCGGAGCTCCATCTCAATCCGGAGGCGGAGGCCAATTACGGCCAGGTCGACATCATCCTCGGCCAGATCCGTCGCGCCGGCGTCCGCCGGCTCGGCTTCCTCGACAATCAAAGGTTCGCCGGCGCGCTCGACCGCTAGGTCCGCGCCCCGGCGGGAGCCTTTAGAAGTCGTTGGCGCTCTCCAGCCGGGCGCAGGGGAAGGGTTCGGTCAGATAGAGGCCGGCGCGTCCGCCCTCCGACCAGCGCACCACGCCGCGATGCTCCTCGCCATTCTCGAACAGCAGCATCGCGTTCATCCCCGGGGTGAAGCAGCCGTCATGCTCGAATGCGGCGCCGGACGGCGAGAGGTTGACGATCTTCACGCTGTGCAGGCCCTTCTCGCAATAAGCGATGGCCCGGGTGGCGACCGGCAGCCGGAGCGGCCGGAAGCTCGGCGAGCGCTGCTCCGCATGGAGCCCTTGCAGCAAGGCGGCGCAATCGAGCGGCGCGTCGAACTCCACGCCGCAGCGGCCGCCGTCGCACCAGACCGCCCGGCCGGCGACGGAAATCGAATCCGACAGGTGGATGGCCAGCCGCTCGCCGGGAACGACCTCGATGCCCGTCTCGAGCATCATGCCATGATCGGAAAGGTTGCGGACCCGCCACAGGCCCACGTCGTTCGCGCGCTCGACCCGGGCGACCCGAAGCACGGTGTGGACGCGCAGGCCACTGCGCCGCTCCCGGCCGCCGGGAATGATCGAAAGCAGGCTCTCCATTCGCGTGCGCGCCGAATTCGCCATGGCCTTGCTCCCTGCGTCGGGCGATACGCATCACCCACCAAGGCGCCAACAACATAAACCTGGGTTAGTTCCAACTATATTTAGCAATATTGCGCGGCCGTGACCCTAACTTGACTATTGCTCTTGAAAAACTCGGTTTAAATTACCTTAAAACAGCCAAGTAAATGGTTACCGCATCATTAACCATGTTCAGATTCTTATTTGCCAGCATTCCGCCCCTGCGCAATCCAGGCGGTGCGCGCCGTCGGTCGTCGGGCTCAGGTCGCGAGTTCGCCTCGGCGCTGCCGGTCCGGTCTAACCGGCCAGCGGCGGGGTTGCGGCCAGCGGCACGGCGAGCTCCTCCTGGACCCGTCCCAGGCCGGCGGCCCATTGTTCGGGCGTATAATGCCGGTTTCTCGTCAGGCTGGTGTAGCAGGTGGGGGCGACGCCATCCATCAGCGCGATATAGGTGCGGTGGTCGTGCTGCGCGCCGACCTGCTGATACCAGTCGAAGCCGGGACAGATGACGCCGTTCAGCGGCCCGGTGCAGCCGGGCTGGGCATAGCTGGCGCCGGCCTTTTTGAGGTCGTTGATGAAGACGTCGATGGCGTTGTTCACCGATCCGGGCGTCGGCGGCCCATATGGGGCGTAGAGGGTCTTGACCCCCGCGAGGTCGCTCCAGCCGTACGGCACCATGTCGAGCTTGTTGTAATAGCGGGGCGCATAGGGAAAGCTGGCCGCGAAATAGGCGGTGAAGGCGGCATTGCCGGCGGTCGGCGCGGCGAAGGTGGCCGGAACGATCGGAACGGTGACTCCGCCCGCCGCGAGCGTCACCCGAAGCCAGGGCGCGACCACGGTCGCGAGGCAGCCGCCGAGGCTGTGGCCGGTGACCACCAGGACCGGATCCTGATTGGCCGGATCGGCGAGGAAACCCTGGAGGAATTGCTGAAGGGAGACGTTGGCGGCGTCGGTCAGGCTTTCGATGGTGAGCAGGGCGTCGAGCGTGCCGAAGGCGATTTTCGGGGCCGAGGTGACCGGCAGCCAGGGCAGGGTCCATTGCGACGTCACCAGCAGGTCTTCGAACAGCTGCCAGAAGTCGCCCCAGCCATTGTCGGTGATGTCGGTGCCGCGCAGGACGACAACGGCGGCGACCGGCAGGCCGGAATCGTAATAAGCCGCGACATAAGCGAGATTGGCGCCGAGCGGATCGACGGCCGGGCCCCAGACGCATTTCCAGCTCCCCTCGCCCCAGGGCCTGACCCGATTGGGATCGGCGACCATGGCCGGGATGTTCGCTGCCAGCTCATAGGAGACGCCGCAAAGCTGCATATAGGCCAGGCCGAACGGATCGGTCGGCATGCCGGCGGCCAGCTGCGCCTTGACGTGGGTGACGGGTGACGAGATCGGCTCCATCGGGAAATCCTCCCTTTTGTCCGGCTGCAAGGCCTACACCCGCGCAGACCGCGCCGCCCAATGAAAGCGGAACCGAAACGGTTCGACCGCGACCCCCCCGAAGCGGCGCTGGCGTCCCGGGCCGCTTGCGCGTAGAGACGGCGAATCCCCGGGGGACCCTGCGCGCAGGGTTGAGAGTCGGAGAAGCGCTCCGAGACCCGTCGAACCTGATCCGGTTTAGACCGGCGTAGGGAGGGAGCGCCCCTGAGCGACGTCGAAGGGCCGTTTCCTCCGCAAAGGAGAGAGACGAATGGCCGACACTCCCGCCCGCACCGAGCTGAAAGTCACCACCGGTCCCATCCGCGGCTCGCGCAAGATCCATGTCGGTCCCTTGCGCGTGGCGATGCGCGAGATCGACCTCGAACCTTCGTCGGGCGAGCCCCCATTGCGCGTCTACGATTGCTCCGGCCCCTATAGCGATCCGGCCGCGGCCGTCGACATCATGGCCGGACTTCCGGAGCTGCGCCGCGGCTGGATCCGCGGCCGCGGCGACGTCGAGGAGGTCGCCCAGCGCGAGGTCCGCCCCGAGGATAACGGCCAGCTCGGCCCCGACCGGTCCGGCGGCGTCCAGCCTTTCCCCAACGTCCGCCGCAAGGTCCTGCGCGCCAAGGCGGGCGCCAATGTCAGCCAGATGCATTACGCGCGGAAGGGCATCGTCACGCCCGAGATGGAATATGTCGCCGAGCGCGAGAATCTCGGCCGCGAAGCCATTCTCGAGCACATCCGCGACGGCCAGGATTTCGGCGCCTCGATCCCCGATTATGTCACCCCCGAATTCGTCCGCGACGAGGTCGCCCGCGGCCGCGCCATCATCCCGTCCAACATAAACCACCCCGAGTCCGAGCCGATGGCGATCGGCCGCAACTTCCTGGTCAAGATCAACGCCAATATCGGCAACAGCGCGGTCGCCAGCGACGTCGCCGCCGAGGTCGACAAGATGGTCTGGGCGATCCGCTGGGGCGCCGACACGGTGATGGACCTCTCCACGGGGCGCAACATCCACGACACCCGCGAATGGATCGTCCGCAACAGCCCCGTGCCGATCGGCACCGTCCCCATCTACCAGGCGCTCGAGAAGGTCGGCGGAGTCGCCGAGGAGCTGAGCTGGGAGATCTATCGCGACACGCTGATCGAGCAGGCCGAGCAGGGCGTCGACTATTTCACCATCCACGCCGGCGTCCGCCTGCCCTACATCCCGATGACCGCGAAGCGCGTCACCGGCATCGTCTCCCGGGGCGGCTCGATCATGGCGAAATGGTGCCTCAGCCACCACAAGGAGAGCTTCCTCTACACCCGCTTCGAGGAGATTTGCGAGATCATGAAGGCGTACGACATCGCCTTCAGCCTCGGCGACGGCCTTCGCCCCGGCAGCATCGCCGACGCCAATGACGAAGCCCAGTTCGCCGAGCTGGCGACATTGGGCGAGCTGACGCAGATCGCCTGGAAGCACGACGTCCAGGTGATGATCGAGGGTCCCGGCCACGTGCCGATGCACAAGATCAAGGCCAATATGGACAAGCAGCTCGAGGCCTGCGGCGAGGCGCCCTTCTACACGCTCGGCCCGCTCACCACCGACATCGCGCCGGGCTACGACCATATCACCAGCGCGATCGGCGCGGCGATGATCGGCTGGTTCGGCACCGCCATGCTCTGCTACGTGACGCCGAAGGAGCATCTCGGCCTCCCCGACCGCGACGACGTCAAGGTCGGCGTCGTCACCTACAAGCTCGCCGCCCACGCCGCCGATCTCGCCAAGGGTCACCCGGCCGCGAAAATGCGCGACGACGCCTTGTCACGCGCCAGGTTCGAATTCCGCTGGCGCGACCAGTTCAACCTCAGCCTCGACCCCGACACCGCCGAGCAATATCATGACCAGACCCTCCCGGCGGAAGGCGCCAAGACCGCCCATTTCTGCTCGATGTGCGGACCCAAATTCTGCAGCATGAAGATCACCCGGGAGGTGCGCGACTTCGCGGCGAAGCAGAATCAATCGGCGGACTCATTCCTGGCCGCGACCCCCACCATTCGCCCCGAGCCTGTCGAAGGGCTGTCCTTGTCTTCAGAAGCCGGCTTGTCCGCTGAAGCCTTGGCGGAGGCGGGCATGGCCCAAATGAGCCGGAAATTCCGCGAGATCGGCGGCGAGCTCTACGTTGGTGCCGGAGGGCGCGAGCACGATTGAGGCGAACGACCGAGACTTCAGGGCCAGCGTTCGGGCATCCAAAATTCCGAAGAGCCGCGATGTTCCTCCGAACAATTGGCGTCGATCGATGCCTTGGCGTTTTCGAGCGCCGTGTAAAACTGAGCGGCCTCATCCTTGAGACGGTTGAGCTCATCTCGATTGCCCGGCAGGCGTCCTTCGATAGTCTCGATTTCGGTCGCCAATTCGTCGCGACGCGTCTTTGTCGGTTGACGCCCGTCATAATTGTCGTCCAGCCCTCGAAGCTCGGATTCGAGGGTCTTGACCTCGGCCCCTGCTTCGTCCCGCTCTTGTTGCGTCGACGAGGACGAGTCGATGATTGCCTGAAGGTCTGAGATTTTCCGGTTCTTCGCGTCGATCTGTTCATTAAGATAGGTCAGTTTCCTATTGAGGTCGTCGCGCACTGCACGCTGCCGCTCGAGATATACGGCGTCGTTTTCGAGACTCGTTGCCAGAGACTTTCCATCCGCCACGGTGTTTTCGTAACCTGGCTTCGCTACGCCCCAATTGATGCGGGCGTCGCGGCAGAGACCTTCGTCGCTCATTCAGTTTCCCCTCAAAGAAGAATGCTCCGCTTGAGATTCCGTTCGCTCAGTGGGCGTTATAGTCTTCAGAAATAGCGAGCTTAACCTGCCTCCGAAAAGATGTTAACCCTAACGCAATTCCACGGGAGGGGAAAGAGGATGGCAGAAGCTGGAACGGAACCAGTCGGCGGAACGGGCGCGACGCCTGCGCTGGATCTTGCGGCCTTGTCGGAGGCGATCGGCGCCATTTTGGAAAACTCGGTCAACGAGCACATGAAGTGGAACCAGGGCTTCCTGGAATGGTGCAATGCCCAGTTGATGAATTTTCAGCCGATACCGCCCCAGGCCAACCAGGACTTCATTAACCGGCAAAACTGGATCATCGGCTACATCAAGCGTTTCGAAGCGGTGGGCGAAATGCTCGCGGCGGCAGGCAACCGCTCGCTCGCCGACAGAATCGACAATTATTCCGATGGCCTGACCAAACTGCTGACCAGCTACCAGACGACAAGTCGCGGCATGGCGGCCGAAGACGCCCAGACGCAGAAGAATGTGGGCCAGATCATCGACAAGATGAATGCCGACAGCCTGGCCGCAGGTGCCGCTCGCATGGGCCTTCAGAAACAGACATTCGCCGAGACGTTCGAAACGAATAGCAAGACGATGGCCGACCAGCGGGCGAGCTTCGAACGCATGGCCAACAAATGGGACGAAATCTAATCGGAGAGAGGGAGAGAAGGGGATGTGGTTAGACGAGGAACGCTTCACCCTGGGCAGCGCCGAAGCGGCCGTCGCCGAGGCTCCGCGGGCCGGCTTCGGCCGCTGCGCCAAAGACGACTGCCCCTGTCAGGCGTTTGAAGGTGGAATGAGCGCCAACAACTGCACCAATTGCGGGCACGCCTACACCGATCACTGGTAACGCGCATTATGCGCCGGCAGGCGCGGGAAGCGCTTGTCGGTGAAATCGGGGCGCTTCGACAAGCTCACGACGGATGATCCTCGATCAGGGCCGGTCGGCTCGACTCGCGTCGCGGCGTGCGAGCCGATTCCCAGGCCGAGACGCGGGAAAGCTTTCCGGCGCTGCTCGACGCGCTCTCCGATGCGTTCTCGGAATAGCCCCATGGCCCGTGCGAACATTGGGGCCATTCGCGAGAGGTTGCGGTGACGCCCCCATCACCCCTCCCGCAAAATCCTCTCCATCTTTTTCCCCCGCGCCAGCTCGTCGACCAGCTTGTCGAGGTAGCGGATCTCCCGCATCACCGGCGCCTCGATATTCTCGACCCGCACCCCGCAGACCACGCCCCTGATCGCCGCCCGCGCCGGGTTCATCCGCGGCGCGTTGGCAAAGAAGGTCTCGAAGTCCGTCCCCGCTTCCAGCTCGGCCGCCAGTTCCCCCGGGCCATAGCCGGTCAGCCAGTGGATGATCTCGTCGACCTCCGCCTTCGTCCGCCCCTTCTTCTCCGCCTTGGCGACATAGTGCGGGTACACGCTCGCGAAGCTCGTCGTGTAGATGCGGTGTTTGGCCATGGTCGCTCCGCCCGGCGTCGATGGGATCGGGCGACGCTAAGCGAAATCGGGAGGAACGGCCAGATGGCGATACGCTGACACGTTCCCGGCCACCTTCGACCACGGCACCCGCGCCGACCTTCACGTCGGCGGCCTGCTCGCGCCGCCAGGGCAGCCGGCGGGATCGGCGGCAATTTCTCCGAACGGCGTGATCGCGGTCACGCGCAAGGCCGGCCGGGAGGAACTAGCTGGTCCACGCCGCAAGGCGTCCAATCCATCGGGCGCGTCGCGCCCGGAACCAAGGGAGGCTCTCATGGCCCAGCTCAACCAATCCGACGTCCAGGAAGCCCAGTCGATCGCCGCTCAGGCGATGGTGGGCGACACGATGTCGGTCGCCGAAGCGGCGGCCGCGGTCGACGTCGGCGACATCAAGGAGTTCTTTTGCAAGAACTGGCCGACGATCAAGAAGGTGATCCAGTTCCTCGGCGACACGATCGGTGGGATCGCCAAGATCGTCGCCAAGGCGCTGATTGCCGCCGGCGATCTGCTGCACGGTCGAATCTGCAACGGCTAGACGGCACGGCGCGGCAGTCCTCGCTCGATCGGGGCTGCCGCGTCCGCCCTGTTTCGTTCATCCCCCGCCAGACCAGGGCCTGGAGCGACTCAATCGTTGCTCGCCACCCGCCGCGCGCTGACGATCCGCACCGGCGCCGCCAACATCTGCCCGCGCATGCTGCCGCTGCCGGCATTTGCGACGACCGGCGCCGCGAGAATGCGGCGGACCACGTCCATCCCCTCGACGACCCGGCCGAACACGGCGAAGCCGGCGGCGCGGCCGTGCGCGTCCATCGAGGGCATGGCGGCGGTGGTGATGAAGAAATCGCCCATCGCCGTGCCCGGATCGGTGCGCGCCATCGAGACCGCGCCTTCGCCGTGCCTGAGGCCGGTCTCGCTGGTCGGCTCGTGGGCGATCGGCGGCAAGGCGCGGCGGGCGCTGTGGCGGATGCCGCCCTGGATGAAGCCCCGGCCCGGCCGCCCCCGGGTCTGGGCGGCGCGGTAGAAGACGGCGCCGTCGAACCGGCGCTGGTCGACATAAGCGAGGAAATTGGCGGCCGTGATCGGAGCGCGGCGGCCGTCCAGCTCGATCACGATGATCCCCGCCGCCGTCTCCAGCCGCACCCACGCCTTGTCCGGCGCCGGCGCCGGCCGCGCGGGCGCGGCATAGCGGGTCGGGACGGCGATGTTGGCGGCCGGCGGATCGGCCGGCGAATCGCCGCCGCAGCCGCCGAGAGCGACACAGAGGAGGAGAATGACGGGTCCGCGAATCATTATCCCAGCCTAGAGCGTGGAGCGTTCGAAGCCCATCTCTTCCCGCCACTTGTCGATCGATCGCAGCTTCGATATCCCGGTTTCGGTGTCCCCCTTCATGACCTTCGCCTTGGCCTTGGCGGCCCCGACCGCACCGCAGCCGCCCGATGCAACGGCCCTCGCCGAGATTCGGGCCGAATATGATGGCCTCTCGCGCGCCTTTGCCGAAGCGGATGCAACGCGGGTCATCGAGATTCGCACTTCGGATTTCACCACCGTCACGCCGGACGGACAGCTGCACGATGCCGCTTATATGGCAGAGCTGGCGCGACGCTTCTTCACGACGAACCGGCCGCCTTATTCGGTTCGTTACACGATCCGCTGCTCGCGCTTTCCGGCGCGGGATCGGGCGACCCTGGTCATCTTCCAGCAGGTCAGCCGGACCCAGGAAGTGGCCGGAGCGATGCGGCGGGTCGACAGCGACATCACCCAGCGCGAGCATTGGCGGCGGACGCCGCTGGGCTGGCGGCTGGAAAAGATCGACGCGATCCACGATCCCCACCGCTGGATCGACGGGGTGCAGATCGATCCGTCCGTGCCCTATCACCCGGGCGTGGCACCCTTTTCGCCGACCCTGATGGCGTCGCGTCCCTGCGAGGAACTGCTGTCGGATTAGGCGCGGAAGTGGCCCGCGAGACGCCGTGTCAGGCGGGATTTTTTTCGCTCTTTGGCAGCTGAAACTTATGAAACTTACGCGCTCCGGCCCCTCGCAATCGCTCGCCCACGTCGCCTTGGTCGTCCGCGACTATGACGAGGCGATCGCCTGGTTCACCGGTAAGCTCGGCTTCACCCTCGTCGCGGATGAATATCAGCCCGAGCAGGACAAGCGCTGGGTGCTGGTCGCCCCGCCCGGCTCGACCGGCACCTCTCTGCTGCTCGCCCGCGCCTCGACCCCCGAGCAGGCCGCCTTCATCGGCAACCAGGCCGGCGGCCGCGTCTTCCTGTTCCTCGCGACCGACGATTTCGAGCGCGACCATGCGGCGATGCTTGCCAAAGGCGTCGCCTTCGTCCGCGAGCCGAAGGCCGCGCCCTACGGCACGGTCGCGGTGTTCGAGGACCTTTACGGCAATCTCTGGGATCTGGTGCAGTTCGCCGATCGGGGGCTCGAGTGACCGGGCCGGCCGATGTGGCGCTCTTCTCCTACGGCACTCTGCAATTGCCGGAGGTGCAGCTGGCCACTTATGGGCGGCGGCTGGAGGGACGGCCGGACGCCCTGCCGGGCTTCGTGCTGGCGCCGCTTGCGATCGGCGACCCGGAGGTGGTGCGGATCAGCGGTCTCGCCGTTCACCAGATCGCCCGGCGCAGCGGCGATCCGGCCGACATCCTGCCCGGAATCGTGTTCACTCTCTCCGCGGCCGAGCTCGACGCCACCGACCGATATGAGGTCGACGCTTATGCGCGGATCGAGGCGACGCTCGCCTCGGGCACGACCGCCTTCGTCTATGTGGGTCCCGACGCGTGACGGCGCCCGGGCCGAAGCCAGGGCGCCATCGATCGAGCTCGAAGCGCCTCAGCGAGGAATGCGATGCACTTCGACGACCGTGTTGGTCCGGGCGTCGATCCCGTAGACCGTCCGGCCGTCCGACCGGTAATAGACGTCGCGGCCGTCGCGATAGCGGCTTCGATAGGCATAAGGGACCGGATCGAGATCGAAGGTCACCCGCTGACCGACCGTGAAGCAATCGCGGTCGCCGGTCAGCTGATCGATGAAGCCGATCACGCCACCGCGGCGCTCGCAGACGACCACATCCTCATAGGGACCGCCGCGTCCGGCATAGCGGCCGTCATAGCGGTCATCGTCCCAGCCGCGGTCATAGCGGTCATAGGATCCGTTATCGGCGACCCGGACGTCCTGGCGGAACGCGCGCAGCCGCTGCTGCAGGTCGTCGCGCTCGAACCGGGTGAAGCCGTTGATGCTGTACCGATCTTCCAACCGCTGCAATTCGCTGAGCTGCCGGCGCAGCCGCCAGGCCTCGCGGCGGTCGATCGTGCCCTGCCTCAGGCCGGCGTCGAGCCGCGCCTCGAGGCCGTTGATACGGGCGTCGAAAGAGACGTCCTGGCCGTATTGATTCGAATATCGGCCCTGATATTGGGCCGCCGCCGGCGCGGCCGCCGCCAGCGCCGCCACGGCGCTCATCGCAAGAAGGGTCGTTCTCATGGCACCTACTCCCATCAGGTGCCCCCGCGCTTGCGGATGCCATAACGTCCGATGGCGCGAAGCGTTGCCGCCGAGCCCTTTCAGCCCGCAATCAGCGGCTGGCGTCCTTGATCAGTCCCTTGGTCGAAGGGTTGGAGGCGTTCTTCTTGGGCTTCTCCGCCTTGGGCTTGCGGGCTTCCTTGTTCGATTTCTTCTGACCCTTCGCCATGTTCCGTCTCCCGTGCGGCGCCATGCCGGCAACCAGCGCCTTAGTGGCTTTCGGCGGGAAAGGCCCGTACATTTCGCCGAGGCATGGCGAGGCGCGGGGGAAGTGAGATGAGGCTCCGGACATTCGTGATTTCCGCCGCCTTGCTGGCGACGGCGGTGGCGAGCGGCGCGATGGTTTCGGCGCAGCCGGCGGACGAGAGGGTCGATCGCCGCCGCGCCGTCGGCGACTGGCTGATCGAATATGTCGCCGAGAGCGACGGCGGCCTCGTCGTTCGAATGAGCCGGGACGGCGACGGCTATCGGCTGAAATATCATGAGGCCTTCTGGCGCGGGAATTACGGACCGGTCCGGGACATCTCGACCGAGCGGCGCGATTGCGGCGGCGGCGGCGAGGAGAGCGGCGCCGGCGCCGATCCAACGCTCGAGGCCGGGGAGCTGCGCCGCCGCTTCACCGACCAGCTCGCCGATTGCGGCGCCGGAGAACCGGAGATCGCGGCGGCGCTGGAGGATCTGGAGCAGGCTTTCGAAATCGCCTCGGGCTGGGCCGCCGAAGCGGCCGCGACGACCGCCGCCGAGGCCGCCGCCATCGCCGCTTATGGCGAGGACATGTCGGCTGACACGAACGTCGCCAACGGCGTCGAGCCGGAGAGCGGGCGCCGTTAGCCGAGGAGGCGGAGCGTCGCCCGGCCGCGCTCACCGCCGTAAAAATCGTCAAGCACGGCCGCGAACGGCGCCGGATCGTCGGCGACGGCTTCGAACAGGGTCATCGAGGAGCGCAGCTTCATCGCGTCCACCGGGCCGAGCATCGCCTCGGCGGCGGCGCCGCGATGGGCGAGCAGGGCGCCGGCACATTCGCGCAGCCTGGGCCCGAGCAGCGGATGGCCGAGATAGGCCCGGGCCTCGTCCGCCGAGGCGATGGCGTAGAATCGCGCCGTCGGGCTGGTGCCGAGCCCGGCCATCTGCGGGAAGACGAACCACATCCAATGGCTCCGCTTGCGCCCGGCCCGAAGCTCGGCGAGCGCCTGCGCGTAGGCGCCGGCCTGCGCCTCGACGAAGCGCTCCAGGCCGCTCACGCCCCAGCCTTGCGCCAGCCGACGACGCAGAGCGCCAGCATGATCGCGTTGCCGACCGCGTCGAGCAGCCCGACCATCGTGAACACCGGATCGACGAAGGTGAACCACCAATTGAACAGGAAGAACGGGATCAGCGCGATGCCGTAGGCGAGGAAGGTCGCGCGGGTGAATCGCGAGAATGCGGCGAACAGCCCGGCGATCATCGCCTGAGCGCCGAAGCAGGCCACGCAGAAGGCGAGGATCGGCGTGCCGGCGCGATAGCGCGGCAGGAAGGCCAGGTCGATCACGCTCCGCGGGGCCAGCAATGCCCAGCCGCCGAGGACGAAGAAGACGGCGGCGATCGCCCATTGGATCTGACGCACGGTCATGGCCGCCTCCTGCTTCAGCCCGGCTCGGGCAAGGTCCAGTCGATCGGCGGCAGCCCGCGCGACTCCAGGAATTCGTTCGCCTTGGAGAAGTGGCGGCAGCCGAAGAAGCCGGCATGGGCCGAGAGCGGCGAGGGGTGGGGCGCCCTGAGCACCAGATGATGCCCGCCCTGCTCGACGCTCTTCACGAACGCCGCCTTCTTCTGGGCGTAGCTGCCCCAGAGCATGAACACGACCGGGTCGGGCCGCGCGGCGACCAGGCGGACGACCGCGTCGGTGAAGCGCTCCCAGCCGCGCTCGCGGTGCGACGCGGCGCGGCCCATCTCGACGGTGAGCACGCTGTTCAGGAGCAGCACGCCCTGCCTCGCCCAATGCTCCAGGAAGCCGTGCCGCGCCGGCCGGACGCCGAGATCGCTCTCCAGCTCCTTGTAGATGTTGACCAGGCTCGGCGGCGGCTGCACGCCCGGCCGCACCGAGAAGCACAGGCCGTGCGCCTGGCCGAGGCCGTGATAGGGATCTTGCCCGAGGATGACGACCCGGACCTTGTCGAGCGGAGTCAGGTCGAGCGCCGCGAACCACTCGCCGCCTTTCGGGAAGACGCTCTTGCCCGCCTCCTTCTCGGCCATCAGGAAGGAACGCAGATCCTGCATATAGGCGCTGGAGAACTCCTCCCGGAGCGGCTCCAGCCAGCTCTCGTGCAGCCTGACCTCCCCCATGAGCTCGGCTAGCGGCGCCGCTGGCGCGCCCGCCATTGCCGGACGGCGGCGAGGGTGTTGGTCACATGCTCGCGCCAGTCGAGATCGGAATGGACGTAGATGATCCGCCCGTTCGGGGCGATCACGTAGGAGGTGCGGTTGGTGCGCGGCGTGCCGTCGTTGAGCGCCACGTCATAGGCGCGGATCGTCGCCTGGCTGGCCGTCGCGACCGGGAAGGCGCTCCGGCAACCCTCCACGGAAAAGCGGCGCAGCGTGTCGTAATCGTCGGCCGACATGCCGACCACGGTCGCCCCCGCGCGGCGGAAGTCGGCCGCGGCCTCGGAGAAGGCATGCGCCTCCATCGTGCAGCCGCCGGTGAACGCCTGCGGGTAGAAATAGAGGACGACCGGCCCGCGCCGAAGCTCGCGCCTGAGGTTGAGCCGGAACGGCCGCCCGGCGAGGGCGCCGCTGGTGGTGAAATCGGGCGCCCGCGCTCCGTTCGGCAAGGCGGGGACGGCCGCGGTGGGCGCCAGCGCGAGCGCGGCGGCGAAGGTGGCGGCGAGGAGGCGCATAGCAGGAGCTCCCATGCGGGGTTGCGGCCGGACGATAAGCGCAAACGCCCGGCCCCGCCAGCCATTGGCGGTTCGGCCGGCCGCTGCTAGTCTGCGCCGAACCTGTTTTGGGAGTCTGTCGATGCGTATCCTGTTTACGGCCTTGTCGTTCATCGCCGGCCTGGCCGCGCTGCCCGAAGCGGCGGCTGCGCAGGCCGGGAGCTGCGGCGGCGCGCTGGTGCCTCAGGCCGATGCGGAGAGCTTCTCGGCCGCCGGCCGCGACGCCGATGTCGCCAGGCTGGCGCGGGAGACGGGGACGAACTTCGTCGCCGCCGCCTCGCGGCTTTGCGGCGCGGGCACGCTCCGCGCCGCCGATCTGGCCGCCTTCACCCACCTCGTCGTCCGCAATGCCGAGGGCACGTCGGAGCCGGTCGTCTACGACGATGCCGAGCAGGGCGCGGAGAATCTGATCCTCGAATTCGCTTTCGCCGATGGCCCCGCCCCCAGCGAGGCGGCGATCGGCACCGCGATCCGCTGCTGGCGCCAGCCTGAAACCGCCGGCTGCGACCAGGGCGGCGACTAGGCCGGGCCGATCGCCTGGCCGAAGGCGATCAGATTGCCGTCCGGCGCCAGCACCAGCAATTCGCGCTGCCGGTAGGGTTTGTCGGCGGGGCCGTGGACGTCGCCCTCGGGCAGGGTGTCGAGCTTCGGCTTCAACTCGGCATGGAGGGCGTCGACGTCCTTGCAGTCGAAATAATAAGCGAAGCGGCGGGTGCCGGGCTGGAACGGATCGCCCGGTCCGGCCTCGATCATTCGAAGCCCGGCCCCCTCGCGGCTCAGATAGGCGTAATTCGCCTCGCGATGCCGCACCTCGAAGCCGAGAATGCCGGTCATGAAGGCGAGCGCCGCCTCGAGATCGGGCACGTGCATGAACGGCGTCACCTGGATGATGTTTCGAGTCGTCATCGCGCAGGCGCCGGCACGTCGCTGCGGTCTTCGATCTGAAGCGCGTCGCTCTCGGCTTCGGTGAGATCGCCGCCTTCACCCCTGAAGGCGGCGGCGAGCGTCGCCGGATCGACCGCGCCTTCCCAGCGGGCGACGACGATGGTGGCGACCGCATTGCCGACGAAATTGGTGAGCGAGCGGCACTCGCTCATGAAGCGGTCGACGCCGAGGATCAAAGCCATGCCGGCGACGGGGATCGCCGGCACGACGGAGAGGGTGGCCGCCAGGGTGACGAAGCCGGAGCCGGTCACTCCGGCCGCGCCCTTGGACGAGACGATCGCCACCGCCATCAGCCAGAGCTGGTCGCCGGTCGAGAGCGGGATGTTGCAGGCCTGGGCGATGAACAAAGCCGCGAGCGACATGTAGATGCAGGTGCCGTCGAGGTTGAACGAATAGCCGGTCGGCACGACCAGGCCGACGATCGGCTTGGGGCAGCCGGCGCGCTCGAGCTTCTCCATCAGGAGAGGAAGAGCGCTTTCCGAGGAGGAGGTGCCGAGGACCAGGAAGAGCTCGTCCTTGATGTAGCGGACAAGGCCCCAGAGCGAGAAGCCGGCGATGCGCGCGATCAGCCCGAGCACGACGATCACGAACAGCAAAGACGTCGCGTAGAAGGTCGCGACCAAAGCGGCGAGCTGGGCGAGCGCGCCGACCCCGTATTTGCCGATCGTGAAGGCCATCGCTCCGAAGGCGGCGAGCGGCGCCAGATACATGAGGATATGGACGATCCGAAAGACGACCGCGGTCAGCGTCTTCAGGCTGTCCTGAAGCCGCGCGCCCTTGTCGCCGAGCATCGCCAGCGCCACCCCGAACAGGATCGAGACCAATACGACCTGGAGGATCGCGCCCGAAGTGAAGGCGCTGACCAGGGTGTCGGGGATGATGTCGAGCAGGAATTTGACGGCGTCCTGCTCCTCGGCGCGGGTGACGAAGCCCGCGATCCCGCTGGTGTCGAGGGTCTGCGGATCGACGTCGAGGCCCGCGCCGGGCTTCACCAGATTGGCGACGGCGAGGCCGACGGCGAGGGCGAGCGTCGAGACCGCGAGGAAATAGCCGAGCGCCTTCAGGCCGACCCGGCCGAACGCCTTCAAATCCGCCATTCCGGCGATGCCGGTGACGATGGTCAGGAAGATGACCGGCGGGATGATCATCTTGACCAGCTTGACGAAGCCGAGACCGAGCGGCTCCAGCGACTGGCCGAAGGCGGGCCAGAGCCAGCCGGTGAGCACGCCGAGCGCGATGCCGATCAGCACCCAGAAATAAAGCGAGCGCCAGATCCGCCGCGGCTTGGCCATGATCCCTCCCCCGGGCGCTCCAGCGGCGCCCGCGACGGTGATAAGGCAGCGCGCGGCCGCTGTCAGGATGGGTTATGGACGCCGGGAATGAGCGGGCGGCGCCACGCGCTCAGCTCTGGGACGCGATCCAGGCGATTCCGTCGATTCCGGGGAAGAAACAATAGGCGCTGGCCTTGGTGGTGACGAAGCCGGTCATCGGGGTGAAGGTGTAGCTGCTGTCGAGGCCGCCGAGCGTTTCGTAGAACCCGCCCTGGTCGTCGCCCAGCGTTCCCATCACCGGGTCGGTGGTGTCGCCGACGCCGCCGAAGCCGGCGGCATTGTTGATCCAGCTGCGCTGGACGAACTCGAACTGGTCGCTGAAGCTCGTTCCCATGAAGAACCCCATCAGGCCGCGTTCCCCTTTGTCCCGGTCGTCGGGATCGTAGGGAACCTGGTACGCCTCGGCGCGGCGCATGATCCGGTGGTAGACGGCGGGGGTGTCCGCGAATGGCGAGCCGCGCATGTTGCCGCGGCGGATATGGGCGCCGACCGGGCAGTTGCTGCCGTAATCGGGGTTGATCGTCGGATCCACGTCGGGCTCGCCGTCGGGGAGGACGAACAGGAAATCGTTGAGCTTCGAATCGAGCATCCGGGCCGGCAGCTTGTCGCCCTGGACCGGGAAGACCGACAGCGGCACGCCGTTCGGCCAGCGGCCGCAGATCAGCGCCTTGACCGCCTGTCGCGCGACGTCGGGAAGGGTGATTCCGAAAAAGGCGCGGAACCCGGGGTCGTCGGCGAGCCGAGCGACCTCGGCCTCGAAGCCGTCGACGTCCTGGAGGAGGATTCGGAACGCGCCGAAGCAGCCGTGCAGGCCGAGCGGCTGCGGGCTCGGCAGGGGCGGGCCGCTATAGGGATTGCCCGCGAGGCCCGTGCCGAGCATGAACGCGCTCGGATCGACGAGCGCCTGGCCGCCGTCCGGATCCTGCAGATAGGAGACGCCGGCGATGTGCGGTTGGGCGATTCCGTCCTTATAGCCGAAATAGACATTGTGATCGGCGAGGCCCTGCGAATCGAAGACCCGGCCGGGGAAGGGGTCGTCGAACCCCTTGACGATCTCGGGCCGAAGCAGCGCGCTGTCTTCGTCGATCACCGCCTGGCTGGCGCCGGTGAGGATCAGCATCACATCGAAATGCCGGTCCGAAAGCGTCCAGTTCGCCGGCGCGCTCGCGCCGGTGTCGCCGACGATCGCGGCCCGGGATTCAGAGCCCGCGAAGAAGGGATAAGGGTCCGGCTGGCCCTGGAAGCTCTGGAGGCTGGCTTCCGGCAGCCCGAGCGCCTCGAGGCCGACATAGGTAAAGGCGATCGACAGGCAGCGGTTGGGGGCGGGCGGAAGCCACTGCGCGGCGGTGGTGATCCGCGGCCAGGCCTGGTCGCCGGTCACCAGGCTGCCGATGAAGGCGCGCGCCGCCGCCGGGTCCCTGACCGTCAGCGCCAGATAGCGGTTGAAGCCCAGATTGAAGCCGCGCATGACCAGGCCCTGGGTCCTGGCGGGATCGATGGGGACCGGCAGCGCCGACGGCGCCGACCGCGCCGCCGCCTTGAGCCTTGCGGAATGGGCGGGCGCATAACGCGGCGCCCGGAGCGCCGTCACTTCTTCCGCCAGATCTGCAGCACGGTGTCGGAATAATTCTGCAGGAAGGTCGGAATCTTGCCACCGCCGGTCAGATCGTGCGCCTGGATGAAGGCGGCGAATTCGTCGAGATGGCTCAACACCGGCACCATTTTCTCCATGCCGACGATCGACGGCAGGACATAGTCGAACAGGGCCGGTGCCTGCCTGGCGATATCCTTGACGTAGGACGTGAAATCCTCGTCATAGACGGTGGTGAGAAGCATCGCCTTGGTGTCGGGCGGCTGACCGACCTGATCCGGCATCTGGATCGCCCACAGATAGTGGACGATGTTGGGAAGCGGGTGGGGATCGGCCTGCGCCTTGGTGCCGCCACTGGCGAAGGCCTTGACCAGCGCCGGGCCCGCCTCGTCGGCTTTCTTGGCGTGGACGTTGAAGAGGAACGAAAGTGGCTGTGCCATGGCGAAGTTCCTTCTGTGAGACGAAGGACGCTCGCAGGCCTGATATGGGTTAGCAAACTATGTTGGAGCCGTAATGGACTTACTTCCTCGCCTCCCGGTCTTTACTGGCGGCTGAAGGAGAGTAGCCTCGCCGTCGCGGGGCGGCTCGGTTGCCGCCTCCCGCCAATCACAGGGGAGGATTATCGATGACTCGCACCCTCAGCGCCAGCGCCCAAATTGCCCGCCCTCCCTCGAACGCGGCGACCGACATGGCCGCTCTGCGGGCGATCGCCCAGGCGGCGATCGACGTCGAGCTGTTCACCATCCCGCTCTACATGACGAGCCTCTATTCGATCTACGGCATGCACGAGATCAACGGAGCGAATAACAAGCTCTATCTCGGCCGCCTCTGGCCGGGCGCGAAGAGCAGCGCCGCTCCGGCCAACGCCAACGAGAAGGCGTTCAACATCGTCTTCTCGGTGTTCATCCAGGAGATGCTTCACCTGCAGATGGCGGCGAACATGGCGAGCGTGATCGGCGCCAGGCCCAATTTCACCAGCACCGCACTGCAGGACGACCGTCACGGCTGGATCTGCTACGGGCCCAATCTCAGCGTCATCCCCAACATCATCGACCTCAAGGATACGGTCAACGAGAACGTCGCCGTCAATATCGGCCCGCTCGACAAGGAGCGCATCGAACTGTTCCTCGCCATCGAGCAGCCGGAAGACGACGCCAAGAAGGCGATCAAGACGGGTTGCGAGAAGAAATATTTTCCGGAGGCGCCGTTCGTCGGCTGGAAGCCCGGCAATCCGCTGCCGATGTTCGGCACGATCGGCTGGATGTACCAATGCTATTACGACTATCTGAGCCTCAGCTACGACGACGGCTCGACGCTCTGGGAGAGGGTGTGGGCGAAGGCCTCCAGGGGCGCGCCGGTCCAGAACGACCTGTTCAACGCCGTTTCGGGCGGACACCCGATGCGCGAGTTCATGGGCTTCAACACCATCGTCGCCCTCACCTACAAGGACATCGCCTACCAGCAGATGGTGGCGATGATGGACGCGATCACCGACCAGGGCGAAGGCAGCGAGCTCAAGAAGAGGCCGGAGCTGCTGCAAAAGGTGAAGCCGAAATATTGCCCGGACAAAGACGCGCTCGAATCCGACTATCCGAGCTACGACGCCCATGGCGTGCTCGCCGCCTCGGCCGATGCCGAGGCCCGGTTCAGCAACGACGGCAACGACCATTATGAGCGCTTTCAGGACGTGCAGAAGATGATCGAGGCGGGTTCGATCACCACCTGGGCGAACAATCCCAAGGTCGGCAACTGGCAGGCGAGCGACCTCAAGACCGCCGATTATGGCGACAACCCCTATAATGACGTTCTGCCGAGCGCCGACGACATCGCCGGCGCGCTCAACCGACTCGCCGGCGAAGCGACCAGCCACACCCTGCTCAGCCAGGCGGCGATCGGCGCCATCGCCGGAGTCACCACCGTGCTCGACACCTATTGGGCGCCGCCGGCGGGCAGCGTGCTTTTCCCTTATCCGTCGATGGCGGGGTCAGGCGACCGGATGGCGATCGCCTGGGCGGTGACCGGCAAGACGCCGGACCTTGCGATCGGCCTCGACCCGCCGGTGCCGGACACTCTGAAGCATGCCTGCCAGGGACTGGATTTCGAGACTCAGGGCGGCAACGATTGCGCCCAGGTCACGCTCTTCCACAGCTGCAAGGGCTCGAACAATTGCCGGGCGCAGGGCGGCTGCGGCTTCGTCCAGGTGACCACCGGCGGCGGCAATTGCAGCGGCAGCGCCCCGGCGAGCTCGGGCGGCGGCGGCGGCAATTGCGGGACCGTGCTTTCGACCCGCAAGTTCGGCGGAACCTGCGGCTGGCCGCCGCCGCCGCCGAGCACCTTCTATTCGGCGCCGAGCGACAACAAATGCGCGACCCTCGGCGGCTGCGCGGTGCCGATCTCGGCCTCGCAGCTCTATCCGACCCAGGGGGTCATGCAGCTCTTCGACTTCCAGCCCGACAAGACGACCAAGGCGCTCACCTCGGATCCGATCTGCCGGATGCGCTACAATATCGGCGAGGCCGTGCACGACGTCGCCTACAAGGCGTTCGCCGAAGTGATGGAATATCGGCAGTCGCCGGCCAAGCCCAAGGCGAAGCCGAACGACCTCAGGCTCGCCTTCCCGCCGTCGACCTGATGGCGCGATCGGATCCCGGCGCCGCCTGTCCGCCGAGGCTGGGCTTGCCCGACCTCGGCGACGGCGTCGGCCTGCGCGATCCGCATTTCGCGCATCTGATGCGGACCGATCCGCGATCGTGGGGCGTCGACTGGTTCGAGATTCTCAGCGAGAATTTCCTCGATCATCGCGGCTATGCGACGGTGGTGCTGGAGCGGGTTGCGGCGCATCGGCCGGTGGTGATGCACGGGGTGTCGCTGTCGATCGGGAGCGCCGAGCCGCTCGACGCCGTCTATCTCGACAAGCTCGCCGAGCTCGCCGAGCGGGTGAAGCCGGCCTGGATTTCGGATCATCTGTGCTGGACCGGGATCGCCGGCCGGAACAGCCACGATCTGCTGCCGATGCCGCTGACGGAGGCGAGCCTCGCTCACGTGACCGCGCGGGTTCGGCAGGTGCAGGACCGGCTCGGGCGGCCTTTGATCCTCGAAAATCCGAGCACCTATCTGCAGTTCGCCGGTGCCCAGATGCCGGAATGGGAGTATCTCGGCCGCCTCGCCGAGGATTCGGATTGCGGGCTGCTGCTCGACGTCAACAACGTCTTCGTCAGCGCGTTCAACCACGGCTTCGACGCGGCGGCCTATGTCGAGGCCTTGCCGGCCGAACGGATCGTCCAGGTGCACCTCGCCGGTCCGCGCGATTGCGGCACCCATCTGCTCGACACCCACGACAGCCCGGTGCTCGAGCCGGTCTGGGCGCTCTACGCGCTCGCCTGCCGCCGCACGGGCGGCGTTTCGACGCTGCTCGAATGGGATTCGAACATCCCGCCTTATGAGGAGCTGCTGGCCGAGCTCGCCAAGGCGCGGGCCTGGCGCGCCGCGGAGCCGGCTTGTGCCTGAAGCGCTCGCCGATCTGCAGGGCTGGATGCTCGACGGCATCGTCGCCGGATCGGCGGAGCCAGAGGCGGTGCGCGCTCGAATCCTCGGCGACGACCGGCTCGGGCCGGAAGGACGATTCGCCATCTACGCCGGCGGCTATCGCAGCCGTTTGCTGGAGACCCTGCGCGACGACTATCCGGCGCTGCGCCTGCTGGTCGGAGAGACAGTCTTCGACCTTTTCGCGCAAGGCTATGTCGCCACCCACCCGCCGAGACATTTCAGCCTCTACGATTACGGCGCCGGCTTCGCCGATCATCTCGCCGCGACCCGTCCCGCCGACGGCGGCGGTCCGCTGGCGGCGCTTCCGGCCGCGGTGGCGCGGGTCGAACGGGCACGCTCGGAGGTGCAGCGCGCCGGGGGGACGGAGCGGCTTGGCCGGCAGCCGCTGATGGCGGACATGGCGATGCTGCCCGGGCTGAAGCTCAGATTGCCGGACAGCGTCCGGCTGCTTCGCCTCGATTTCGATCTGCTGCCGCTGATCGAGGCGAGCGAGAACGGCGGCGGCGCGGTGGTGCCGGAGCCGGGCGAAAGCCTGATCGCGGTGGCGCGAAGCGGCTATCGGGTTCGGCAACACCGGCTGGAGCCGTGGCGTCATGCCTGGCTGGGGGCGCTTGGACCCGAGGGTGGGGAGGTTCATGGCGCGGTGGCGACCGCGGCGCGTCGATCGGGACGGGAAGGCGGCGCGCTTCTGGCGGATGTCGTCCTGTGGATTCCCGCGGCGGCGTCGCTCGGCCTGGTTGTCCCGGTCGGCGAAGGAGCCGCGGCCTAGCGGCTTTCCGCCACCATGGCGGTGACGAGGTAGACGACCGGACCCACGGGCCCGAGCAGGAACAGGGTGCCGAGCACGGCGCCGAGGCGGATGACGAGCGGGTCCCAGCCGGTGCTGCGGGCGAGGCCGGCGCAGACGCCGAGAAGCTTGCCGTTGCTTTTGTCGAGTGCGTAGCTGGACATCGTCTGATCCTGAGAATGCGTGAGTGAAGGAAGGGTCGGGCGACCCGGCCGATCAGACGATCGGAACCGGGCCGATGGCGGCGGAGATGAACAAAGTGCTGACCAGGACGGCACCGATGACCGAGGCGGCGAGCTGCTGCAGATTGTTGAACGAAAGCGTCATTGTAGGTCTCCCTGAACCGGCTTCGGGACCATCCCTCGGCCATGCTCAGGGTTCTGCAGGGGCCGTGCCAAACGTTAAAAACGGCTGAAATCCGCCAGTTTCGGAACTTTGCGGGATTAGCGGTCCACCGCCCCGCGCCAAGTCGCGGTATTTTTCGCCACTTTTTGGCGCCCGTCCCATCGAGCCCGCCAAAACCGGCCGGTCTGGCGGCAAACGGCTGCTACGCGACGTCGCCCTCGCTGTCCGTCGTCATCGCCGCGACCGGCTCCGCGCCGGCAGGCAGGTGACAGCCGATCAGGCCGCCGAGCAGGGCGGTTCCGAACGCGCCGAACT
>Ga0190274_10000219_pt1 | contig 38611 bp, 33 predicted proteins | sample Popmic531T_FD_133002 | JGI IMG/M metagenome (GOLD analysis project Ga0190274, IMG submission 133002) | Populus adjacent soil microbial communities from riparian zone of Yellowstone River, Montana, USA - 531 T | ecosystem: Environmental > Terrestrial > Soil > Riparian zone | place: USA: Montana... | reverse complement strand
CTCTACAGCTGGGGCTATATGGCCGAGGACGACAGCCAGCCGCGCTTCTTCGCCTATCTGAGCCTGTTCACCTTCGCCATGCTGATGCTGGTGACCGCCGACAACCTCGTCCAGATGTTCTTCGGCTGGGAAGGGGTCGGCCTCGCCTCCTATCTGCTGATCGGCTTCTGGTATCACAAGCCTTCGGCCAATGCCGCCGCGCTGAAGGCGTTCATCGTCAACCGCGTCGGCGATTTCGGCTTTTCGCTCGGCATCTTCGCGACCTTCCTGGTCTTCGGCACCATCTCGATTCCGGAGATTCTCGAGGCGGCGCCGAACATGGCCGGATCGACGATCGGCTTCCTCGGCACGCGCGTCGACACGATGACCTTGATCTGCATCCTCCTGTTCATCGGCGCCTGCGGCAAATCGGCGCAGCTCGGCCTGCACACCTGGCTGCCCGACGCGATGGAGGGCCCGACTCCGGTCTCCGCCCTGATCCACGCCGCGACCATGGTCACCGCCGGCGTGTTCATGGTCTGCCGCCTGTCGCCGATGTTCGAGACGTCCCAGACCGCGCTGGCGGTGGTCACCTTCGTCGGCGCCGCCACCGCCATCTTCGCGGCCACGGTCGGAACGGTGCAGAACGACATCAAGCGGGTGATCGCTTATTCGACCTGCTCGCAATTGGGCTACATGTTCTTCGCGGCGGGCGTCGGCGCTTACGGCGCGGCGATGTTCCATCTGTTCACCCACGCCGCCTTCAAGGCTTTGCTGTTCCTCGGCGCCGGCAGCGTGATCCACGCCATGCATCACGAGCAGGACATGCGCTATTACGGCGCGCTCCGTAAGGAGATCCCCTTCACCTTCTGGGCGATGACGATCGGCACGCTGGCGATCACCGGCGTCGGCATCATCCAGGTGACCGGCCTTCCGGCGCTCGGCTTCGCCGGCTTCTTCTCGAAGGACGCGATCATCGAGAGCGCCTATGCGAGCGGCGCGACCTTCGGCGGCTTCGCTTATTTCATCGGCGTGTTCGCCGCCCTGCTGACCAGCTTTTACAGCTGGCGGCTCGTTTTCCTCACCTTCTTCGGCAAGCCGCGCTGGGCGGAGTCCGAGCATATCCAGCACGCGCTGCACGGCGATCATCACGATCACCCGGACGCGGAAGATGCCGGCCATGACACCCAGATCCACGAGAAGGGCGCGGGCGAGATCAGGGCGGGGACCGGCGGCTATCACCCGCACGAAAGCCCGTGGACGATCCTGGTGCCGCTGGCTTTGCTGTCGCTCGGCGCCGTCCTCGCCGGACAGCTCTATCATGACGCCATGATCGGCGCCGAGGAGGGCGCGCATTTCTGGGCCGGGGCGATCGCCTTCGACGCGCATCTCGCGCATGAGAGCCATCTCGTTCCGCTCTGGGTGAAGCTCTCCGCTACGACGGCGATGCTGCTCGGCCTGCTGATCGCCTATTATTCCTATATCCGCAATCCGCGCTTCCCGGCGGCGTTCGTCGATCAGTTCGGAATCCTCTACCGCTTCCTTTTGAACAAATGGTATTTCGACGAGATCTACGACGTCCTGTTCGTCCGCCCATCGGTCTGGCTCGGCCGCTTCCTGTGGAAGAAAGGCGATGAGGGCACGATCGACCGCTTCGGCCCGGACGGCGCGGCCGCGGCGATCGTCGCCGGCACCCGGCTCACCGCCCGAATCCAGAACGGCTATCTCTACACTTATGCGCTGGTGATGCTGCTCGGCGTCGCCGCCGCCACCACCTGGGCGATGGCGAGGTGAGCCGCCTTTCGATTCTTCGCAGCCTTAAGCCCTCCCCCTTGATGGGGGAGGGTTCGGGCGGGGGTGAACGCCTCCGTCCGCGCGGGTCTCTGGAGTTCACCCCACCCCCAGCCCCTCCCCATCGAGGGGAGGGGAGCAGGATGGCGCGCTGATGCTTCAGAATTTTCCAATCCTCTCGGCGATCCTGCTGCTGCCGCTGCTCGGCGCGATCGCCTGCCTGCTGAGCGGCGCCAGGGGCGCGCGCTGGATCGCTCTGGCGACCACGCTCGCCACCTTCGCGCTCTGCATCGGGCTGTGGCTCGCCTACCAGGTCGGCGGGCCGCAATGGCAGTTCACCGAATATGAGCCGATCTTCGGCCGCTTCGCCTGGGCGCTAGGCATCGACGGCATCGCACTGATGCTGATCGTGCTCACCGCCTTCCTGATGCCGATCTGCATCGCCGCTTCCTGGGACGCGATCGAGAAGCGCGTGCCCGAATTCATGGCCTGCTTTCTCGCCATGGAGACTTTGATGCTCGGCGTCTTCTGCGCTCAGGACATCTTCCTGTTCTACATCTTCTTCGAGGCCGGGCTGATCCCGATGTACCTGATCATCGGCATCTGGGGCGGCCAGAACCGGATCTACGCGGCCTACAAATTCTTCCTCTACACGCTGCTCGGCTCGGTGCTGATGCTCGTCGCCATGCTGTGGATGGTCAATTTCGCCGGCGGCGAGACCTCGATCCCGATCCTGATGACGACGCCGTTCCCGGCGGAGGCGCAGACCTGGCTCTGGCTCGCTTTCTTCGCCAGCTTCGCGGTGAAGATGCCGATGTGGCCGGTCCACACCTGGCTTCCCGACGCTCACGTCCAGGCGCCGACCGCGGGCTCGGTGATCCTCGCCGGAGTGCTTCTGAAGATGGGCGGCTACGGCTTCGTCCGCTTCTCGCTGCCGATGTTCCCGGAGGCCTCGGCGCAGCTGATCTGGATCATCTTCGCTCTGTCGATGGTCGCGGTCGTCTACACCTCGCTGGTCGCTCTGGTGCAGCAGGACATGAAGAAGCTGATCGCTTATTCGTCGGTCGCGCACATGGCCTTCGTCACCATCGGCCTGTTCGCCTTCAACCGGCAGGGGATCGAGGGCGGCCTCGTCGTCATGCTCTCGCACGGCCTGGTCTCGGGGGCGCTCTTCCTGTGCGTCGGGGTCGTCTACGACCGGCTGCACAGCCGCGACATCGACCGCTATGGCGGCCTCTCCAACAATATGCCGCGCTTCGCCTTGCTGTTCATGATCTTCACCATGGCCTCGGTCGCGCTGCCGGGCACGTCGGGCTTCGTCGGCGAGTTTCTGGCGTTGGTCGGCGCCTATGAGGCGAATAGCTGGGTGGCCGCCGTCGCCACGACGGGCATCATCCTCGGCGCCGCCTACATGCTCTGGCTCTACTGGCGGGTCGCCTATGGCGCCGCGCGCACCGCCGAGGCCGCCGCGATGCCGGACCTCAACAAGCGCGAGCTCGCCATCCTCGCGCCGATCGCCGCCGCCGTGCTGTGGATGGGCGTCTATCCGGAAAGCTTCATCGCGCCGATGCGCGACGACGTGTCCTGGCTGCTCGCCCGGATCGAGAGCGCGTCCCCCGAAGGCGACGCCCGGGTGAGCGCGGGCGCCCCGGCGCCGCCCCGGGCGCATGCGGCCGAGGGGGCGCATCACTGATGCTTCACGATTTCCTGCTGATCCTGCCCGAAGAGATTTTGAGCGTCGGCGCGCTCGCGCTGATGATGGTCGCGGCCTGGGCCGGCGACCGCTCGGGCCCGCTGCTGACCTGGCTCGGCGTGCTGATCCTCGCCGTCGCCGCGGCTTTCGTGCCGGGGATTCGCGACTCCGGCGGCACCGCTTTCTACGGCCTGTTCGTCGCCGACACCTTCGCCGCCTTCGCCAAGATCGTGATCTTCATCGGCGCCGCCGTGTCGATGCTGGCGGCGATGAGCTGGTTCGGCCGCGACAAGGATTTCCGCGCCGAATATCCGGTGCTGATCCTGTTCTCGGCGGTCGGCATGGCGATCATGGTCTCGGCGTCGGACCTGCTCACCCTCTATGTCGGCCTCGAGCTCCAGAGCCTCGCCGCTTACGTTCTCGCCAGCTTCCAGCGCACCGACACGCGTTCGGCCGAGGCGGGCCTGAAATATTTCGTGCTCGGCGCGCTCGCCAGCGGCATCCTGCTCTACGGCATCTCCCTGCTCTACGGCTTCACCGGCACGACCCTGTTCGGCGGCATCGCCGAGGCGCTGGCCGGCGACGTCTCCACGGGCGAGCTGTTCGGCCTGGTCTTCGTCCTCGCCGGCCTCGCCTTCAAGGTCAGCGCGGTGCCGTTCCATATGTGGACCCCGGACGTTTACGAGGGCGCGCCGACGCCGGTCACCGCCTTCTTCGCCTCGGCGCCCAAGGTCGCCGCAATGGCCCTGCTCACCAGGGTCGCGGTCGAGGGCATGGGCCCGGCGACCGACGCCTGGCGGCAGATCGTGATCTTCGCCGCTCTGGCCTCGACCATCCTCGGCGGCGTCGCCGCGATCGGCCAGAGCAACATCAAGAGGCTGCTGGCCTACAGCTCGATCAACAATGTCGGCTTCGCGCTCGTCGGCCTGGCGGCCGCCGGCGTGTCGGGAGTCGCTTCGGTCCTGTTCTACATGAGCGTTTACGTCGCCATGACGCTCGGCGCCTTCCTCGTGGTGCTGCGCATGCGCGATGCGGAAGGGCAGCCGGTCGAGAGCATCGCCAGCCTCGCCGGCCTGTCGCGGACCCGGCCGTGGCTCGCTCTGGCGATGGCGATGTTCATGTTCAGCCTCGCCGGAATCCCGCCTCTGTTCGGCTTCTGGCCGAAATTCCTGGTGTTCAGCGCCGCGGTCGAGGCGGATCTGACCTGGCTGGCGGCGGTCGCCATCGCCACCTCGGTGATCGGCGCCTTCTATTACATCATGATCGTCAAGAAGATGTATTTCGACGACCCCGCCCCCGCCTTCGCCCTGACCCGCGAGCCGGTCGGCGCCGGCCTGATCCTCGTTTCGGCCTTGTTCGTCTCGCCGCTCGGCTATCTGGCAATCCCCTATCTGGAAGCCGCGAGCCGCAACGCCGCCCAGGCGCTGTTCTGATCCGCACAGTCCCAGCGACGGGCTCCACCAACGACGATGTCGCCGATCTCGCGCGCGACGGTGCCGAGGAAGGCCTCTGGCTACGCGCCGACCGGCAGGTCAGCGGCCGCGGAAGGCAGGGGCGGGTGTGGATCTCGCCGCCGGGCAATCTCCACGCCAGCACCCTTGTCCGGCTGCAGGCGGAAGACCCGCCCGCGCCGACGCTGGCGCTGCTCGCCGCCGTCGCCCTGCACGAAGCGGTCTCGCTTCATGCGGAAGGACTATGGATCAAATGGCCGAACGATCTCACCGCCGCCGGCGCCAAGCTCGCCGGCATATTGCTCGAGCGGCAGAGCAATGCGGTCATCATCGGCTTCGGCGTGAACCTGGCCCATCACCCCGATCTGCCGGGCCGCGAGGCGACCAGCCTCAAGGCCCTGGCCGGGGTCGCGCCGGACGCTGCCGTCTTCGCGGAGACGCTCGCCGAAATCTTCGCCCGCTGGCTGGGCCGCTGGCGTCATGAGGGCCACGCGCCCATTCTCGCCGCCTGGCGCGCCGCCGCCCATCCGATCGGCACCGCGCTGAATACGTCCGAAGGAGACGGCCTGTTCGACGGCCTCGACGACAGCGGCGCGCTGAAGCTGCGGTTGGCGGACGGCTCGGTCCGAACCATTCATGCCGGCGACGTTTTCCTGATATGAGGAACGTCATGACAAGCTGGATCCTCCGCGCCGCGACCATGCTCTTTCCACTGCTGGCGCCGGCCGCGGCCCCGGCGCTCGCGCCGCCGATGGCGCAGGGCAGCGCGCAGGCGGCGCGAGTCACGATCACCCGCGACGACTGGGGGATCGCCCACGTCCGCGGCGCCAGCGACGCCGACGCCGTGTTCGGCGCCATCTACGCGCAGGCGGAGGACGATTTTCCGCGCGTCGAGGCCAATCTGCTGACCGCTTTGGGCCGGATGGCGGAAGCCGAGGGCGAGCGGGCGATATGGCAGGATCTCCGCCAGCGGCTCTGGATCGATCCCGAGCAGCTCCGGCGCGACTATCGCCGAAGCCCCGCCTGGCTGCGCGCGCTGATGGACGCCTGGGCGAGCGGGCTGAACTATTATCTCCTCACCCATCCGCAGGCGCGCCCGCGCGTGCTCACGCGCTTCGAGCCCTGGATGGCCCTGTCCTTCACCGAGGGCAGCATCGGCGGCGATATCGAGCGCGCCGACCTTCGCCAGCTCGAAGCTTTTTACGGGGGCAGCGCGCAGCGGTTGGCCCGGACTGCGCCCGCGACCGATCCCGGCGGCTCCAACGGTATCGCCATCGCGCCGGGCCTGACCCGGGACGGCCATGCGCTGCTGCTGATCAACCCGCATACCAGCTTCTTCTTCCGCTCCGAGCTCGGCATGGAGAGCGGGGAGGGGCTTCACGCCTATGGCGCTTCCACCTGGGGCCAGTTCTTCATCTATCAGGGCTTCAACGAGCGGGTCGGCTGGATGCACACGTCCAGCGGAGTCGATTCGGTCGACGAGTTCGCCGAAACCATCGTTCGTCGCGGCCGCCTCCTCTCCTACCGTTACGGCGGGCGGTTGCGGCCGGTGCGAGCGGAGACGGTGGCGATCCGCTACCGCCGCCCGGACGGCGGCCTCGGCAGCCGCGCCTTCACCACCTACCGCACCCATCACGGTCCGATCGTCCGCGCCGAAGGCGATCGCTGGATCGCGCTGGCGTTGATGCACCGCCCGGTGCCGGCGCTTCAGCAGAGCTGGCTGAGGACCAAGGCGCGCAATTTCTCCGATTATTCGCGCGCCGCCGCGCTTCAGGCGAACAGCTCGAACGACACGATCTACGCCGACGCCGACGGGCATATCGCCTATCTTCACCCCCAGTTCGTGCCGCTGCGCGACGACCGTTTCGACTATCGCGGCCCCGTCGACGGATCGGATCCCGCCACCGACTGGCGCGGATTGACGCCGGTCGAGGCGTTGCCGCGCGTGCTCGATCCGCGCTCGAACTGGCTCTACAACACCAACGACGCCCCGTGGCGCGCCGCCGGCGCCGACAGCCCGCGCGCGGCCGATTTCCCGCGCTACATGGACCAGGCCGGCGCCAACCCGCGCGGCGACCACGCCGTGACGATGCTCGATCGCGCCGCCGCGCTCACGCCCGAGGGACTTCGCCGGATCGCCTTCAATCCCTGGCTGCCCTTCTTCCGCGAGATGACCCCGGGCCTGGTCGAAGCCTGGACGGCGCTGCCGCGCGGCGACCCGTCGCGGACTCGGCTGCAGCGTCCGGTGGCGCTGATGCGCGACTGGGACGAGAGATGGTCGGCCGACTCCGTCGAGACCACTCTGGCCAGCTTCTGGGGCGAGCAGCTCTGGGCCGCGGCCGAGCGGCGGCGTCCGCCGCACGGCAATATGTGGGAGGCGATGAACGCGATGAACGGCCGCGACCGGCTCGACGCCTTCGCCCGCGCGGTCGAGCGGCTGGAGCGCGAATATGGCGGCTGGCGGATTCCCTGGGGCGAGGTGAACCGCTTCCAGCGCAACGACGCGGCGATCACCCAGACGTTCGACGATCGCCGCCCCAGCATTCCGGTGCCGTTCGCCTCGGCGCGCTGGGGCTCGCTCGCCGCTTTCGCCTCGCGCGCCTATCCCGGAACCCGGCGCTGGTACGGCACCAGCGGCAACTCCTTCGTCGCATTGGTCGAGTTCGGCCCGCGCCTCCGCGCCTGGGCGGTCACCGCGGGCGGGGAAAGCGGCGACCCCGCCTCGCCGCATTTCGCCGATCAGGCGGAGCGTTATGCGTCAGGCAATTTGCGGCCGGTCCATTTCTACCGGGAAGACCTCGAAGGCCATGCCTCCGAAACCTATCATCCGGGCTCGAGATAGTTGCCGAGGGAATCGATGATGTGCGCCTGGCCCTCGCCGCGCCAGCTCAGGCGGATTTGCCATTCCTGGGCGCCGTCGAGCGAGACGAAGAGTGAGAGGCCATCATGATAGGGCACGAAATTGTGGCCCAGATAGGTCCAGCTCTCGCCGGCGGGGTGAGGGTCGCCGTCATGATCGATAAAGGGCTGCGTCACGCGATAGGCACGCCCGACGCGAAGCATCTGGAAATCGTCCGCGCCGCCGTGCGCGGTGAAATGGCCGGGCGGGCAGGGGCCGTACATGGCGGAGGCTTAGCGCTCGCCATCGCGCCGCGGCAAGGCTAGGAAGCCGCCATGCTGCTCGCCATCGACGCCGGCAATACCAATCTGGTCTTCGCTCTGGTCGAGGACGGAGTGATCCGAGCGCGCTGGCGGATCGCGACCGACCCAAGGCGCACGGCCGATCAATATGCGGTCTGGCTCCACCAATTGCTCGCGCTGGAAGGCTTCACCAAGGCCGATGTCGAGGCGGTGATCATCGGCACCGTCGTGCCGCGCGCGCTTCACAACCTGGAGGTGCTCGCCACGAAATATTTCGGCGCCGAACCTTTGGTCGCGGGGCAGGAGCCGGTGGAATGGGGGATCGAGCTCGACGTCGCCGATCCGAAGACGGTCGGCGCCGACCGCGTGCTCAACGTCATTGCCGCCCATGCGCTCTATCAGGGCGACCTGATCGTCATCGACTTCGGCACCGCCACCACCTTCGACGTCGTCGATTATAGCGGCGCCTATAAAGGCGGGGTGATCGCCCCCGGCATCAACCTCTCGCTCGACGCGCTCGTTTCCGCCGCCGCCAAGCTGCCCCGGGTCGCGATCGAGGCGCCGGAGAGCACGACGGTGATCGGCCGAACCACCGAGGAGCAGATGCATATCGGCATCTATTGGGGCTATGTCGCGATGATCGAAGGGCTGGTCGAGCGGACCAAGGCCGAGATCGGCCGACCGGTGCAGGTCGTCGCCACCGGCGGTCTCGCCACCCTGTTCGACACCCATACCGACGTTTTCGATGCGATCGAAGGCGACCTCACCATCCAGGGCCTGGCGATGCTTTACGAGCGGAGCCAAAGTGCCGCTTGATCGTCATCCCGGCGAAGGCCGGGACCTCAGGACGAGAGGTCACGGCATTTCCCCACGAGACCCCGGCCTTCGCCGGGGTGACGGAGACTTATGAAACCCGGCAAAGAACTCCTCTTCCTCGCGCTCGGCGGCTCGGGCGAGATCGGCATGAACGTCAATCTCTACGGCTGCGAGGGCAAATGGGTGATGGTCGATCTCGGCCTGACCTTCGCCGACCCGGCCTATCCGGGCGTCGAGCTGGTCCTGCCCGACCTCGCCTTCATCGAGGAGCGCCGGGAGGACCTGCTCGGCATCGTCCTCACCCACGGCCATGAGGACCATATCGGCGCCATTCCCTATCTCGCCCACGATCTCGGCGTGCCGCTCTACGCGACCCCGTTCACCGCCGGCCTGATCGCCGGCAAGCTCGAGGAGGAGGGGCTGACCGGGCAGGTGAAGCTCAACACGGTCGAGATGGAGGGCGATTTCCGGCTCGGCCCGTTCGGCTTCCGCTACATCCCGCTCGCCCATTCGATCCCCGAGGGCAATGCGCTGCTGATCGACACGCCCTACGGCCGAATCTTCCACACCGGCGACTGGAAGCTCGACGACACGCCCCAGCTCGGCGACCCGTCGACCGAGGCCGAGCTGCGCGCGATCGGCGACAAGGGCGTGCTCGCTCTGGTCTGCGATTCGACCAACGTTTTTCAGGAGGCGCCGTCGGGATCGGAGCTTGGCGTGCGGCGAGGGCTGGACGAGGTGATCCAGGATGCCGATTGCCGGGTCCTCGTCACCACCTTCGCCTCGAACGCGGCGCGGCTGAAGACCCTCGGCCATGTCGCTCAGGATACCGGGCGGCAGGTCTGCGTCGCCGGCCGGAGCCTGGACCGCATATTATCGGTTTCGAAGAGTGTCGGCTATCTTACTGATTTTCCGGAGACGATCGATTTCGAAACCGCGATGCGGCTGCCTCGGCGCGAGGTCATGATCATCGCCACCGGCGGTCAGGGGGAGAGCAGGGCGGCGCTCGCCCGGATCGCCTTCGGCCAGCACAAGCTCGCCCTCGATCCCGGCGACCTGGTCGTCTTCTCCTCCAAGCAGATCCCCGGCAACGAGATCGCCATCGGCCGGATCCAGAACGAGCTGGCCGCGAAAGGCATCGAGATGATCACCGACCGGCAGGCGCCGGTCCACGTCTCCGGCCACCCCGGCCGCCCCGAGCTCGCCGCCATGTACGACTGGATCCGCCCGCAGATCATCGTCCCGGTCCATGGCGAGATGCGGCACATGATGGAGCAGGCCCGCTTCGCCAAATCGCGGGGCATCCCGCATGGCATCGTCCAGAAGAATGGCGACCTTGTCCGGCTCGCTCCCGACGGCCCGGAAAAGCTTTCCGAAGAACGGGTCGGGCGCCTCATCCTGGACGGCGACGTCATTCTCGCCGCCGACGGCACCACCATGAACGAGCGCCGCCGAGTCGCAGTGACCGGCCTGATCTCGGTCGCCGTCGCGCTCGACGATGCCGATCGGGTGAAGGGCGACGTCGAGATCGACCTCCAGGGCATTCCGGTCGAGGAGGATCGCGCCGCCTTCCTCGAGGAAGCCTGCGCGGCCGCCGCGGAGGCGGTCCGCAAGAACAGCGGCAAGGAGGACAAGCTGCGCGAGGCGGTGCGTCTGGCCGTCCGCCGCTGCGCCACCGAATGGACCGGCAAGAAGCCGGTGGTCAGCGTGCTGATCGTCCGGCTCTGATGCGCTGGACGTCGATCCTCGCCATCTATGTTCTGTTCTGGACGATGAGCCTGTTCCTCGTCCTTCCGTTCGGAGTCCGAACCGCCGAGGAAGCGGGGGAGGCGAGCCTTCCCGGACACGCCGAAAGCGCCCCGCACGCCTTCCGCTTCGGCCGGGTGCTGGCGCGCTCGGCGGCGCTCGCCGCGGGCCTGACCGCCCTCTACGTCGCCAATTATGTCTACGGCTGGATCACCGTCGACGATCTCGACTGGCTGAACTGAGCCGACTCGTCGTTGCGGGGAGCGAAGAGACGCGGCAATCCAGCCGGCGTTCGAAGCGGAACTGGATTGCTTCGCGTCGCCCGCAATGACGCTTGGGGCGCCTAGCGCCGAAGCCGCTCGATCGCCTGGGCGAGCGCCACGTAGAGCTTGCCCATGTCCGAGGAAAGCAAAGTGACGCTGAGCGCGGTCCCGTCGCGGTCCGCCAGCACCCGGCGAAGCATGGCCTCGAAATCGTGGATGTAGCGGTTCACCTGATCGCGGAAATCGGGCTCTTCCTCGTAATGGCGCAAGATCTCCCGCGCCTCGCCCGATTCGAGCAGGCGCACCGCGCGCCTGGTGAACACCCCGCGGTCGCCCTTGAGATAGGCCGCCCAGGCCGAGTCGCTGACGTCGTTCGACAGGATCTTGCTGACGTCGATCGCGGTCGAGTTGAGAGCGTCGATGATCAGGCCGACCCGCCGCGACAGCGCTTCGGCCTCCTGCTGCTCGCGCTCGGCCCGGTCGTCGTCGATCCGCGCCTCGATCGCGGCCGCGGTCTCGCCGATGGTGAGCAATTGCCGGGTCAGCCGCTCGCTCGCCGCCCGCGCCGCCGCCAGCGCCATGTGCGCGGCATTGCCGATCTCTTCGACCCGTTCCTGGACCGGCACGCTCGCCGCCTCGTGGACCGCTCCGCGGGCCGCCTCGACCAGCGCATCGACGCTCTCGGGAATGACCGCGGCGATCGCCTCGCGGGCGTGGGTCGCCGCCTGGTTCGCCGCCTCCCGGACCCGGACCAGGGCGTCGATCAGCTCCGGGCCGGTATCCTTGACCAGCTGCGCCGCCGCGCCGTCGGCCTCGCTGACCGCGGCGCCGAGCTCGCGCATCCGCGTCTCGGCCTCGCGCGCGCCGCTCTGAAGGGTGGCGAGCAGCGCCTCCAGCGATTCGCGCTGCCGGGCGATGCTCGCCTCGCTCTCGGCGGTGCTGTCGGCCGCGAGCGCGGCGGCGGCCTGCATCGCCTCCATCCTGTCGACCAGCGCCGACGCGGAGCCGGCGGTCCGCTCGGCCTGGATCTCGATTCCGGCCATGGCGGGCGGCATCTCGTCGCGAAGCTGGGCGGTCACCTGCGCCAGCGCGGTCGCGAGCTCGTGGGTGCGGTCGATCATCGCTCCGGACTGGGCGGAGCCGGTCTCGATCTCGCGCTGCAGCTCCTGCGCGACGTTGCGCAGCGCGCCGAGCGACTGGCTGAGCCGCGCATTCTGCTCGTCGCCTTTCGCGCCGATCTCGCCGAACTGGGTTTCAAGCCCCGCCAGCTGCCCCGCGATATTGCCGAGCAGGGCCTGGCTGGCCTTGTCCTGAGCCGCCAGCCGGCCGGCCAGCATCTCGATTTTCTGCGCCGCCATGTCGAGCCGTTCGGCGAGCGCCCGGGTCGTCTCGGCACCGGCCTGCTCGAAGGCGGCCCGACTCTGCTCGATCATCGCCAGCATCGTCTGGCCCTGCGCCTCGAGCCCCGAGCGCGCCTGATCGACCGATTCGGCCGCCCGCCCCATCGCCCCGTCGACCGCGGCGTTCATCTGGGCGGCGGCCTGGTCCATCCGCTCGGCCGCGGCGCCGGCGCCGCTTTCGATCCGGGCGACATGGGCGCCGAGCCGCTGCGCCGCTCCGCCCAGCGTCTCGTCCGCCTCGCGGCCCTTCGCCGACAAAGCGGCGAGCTGGCTCTCCAGCGCCGCCGACTGCTCATGCGCGCTCAAGCCGGCGAGCTTCATCGATTCGGCGACCGCGCGCGCCTGGCTCTCCGCCTTGGGCAGATCGGCCATCAGCACGCCGATATCCACCCGCGCCGACTCGGCGGCGCTGTCGAGCGCCTGCGCCTTGCGGTCGAGCTCCGCCGTCTCGCTCGCCAGGATCTGGGTGACCCGCCCGAGCCGCTGCGACGCTTCGTCGCCGAGGCTCATCAGCCGCGCCGCTTCCTCGCCCAAAGCGGCGCGATTCTCGGCGAGCCGCGCCGCCACGCTGGCAAGGGTCGCTTCCAGCGCCTCATTCTCCGCGCGCATCGCCATGACCGCGGCGGTGAAGCGCCGCGCCTCGCGCCGCGAGGTCCTGCCGAACAGCAGCCAGAGCAGGCCGAGAAGCACCAGGGGCGCGCTCGCTGTCGCCGCCCAACCGGTCCACGCCTGAAGATTCGGCTCCGGAGGCGCCTGCCAGGCCGAATAGCCGATCGCCCCGATCCAGCCGAGCGCGAGGAGAATGAGAAGCCCGGCGAGGATCCGCCCGCCGAGCGAGCGCCGCTGCGCCTCCTCATAGATTTCCGGCTCCGCCGCCGCCTGCCATGGCGCCTCGCCGATCCATTCGATCTCGCCGTCCCGCGGCGCCTGCGTCTGCGCGTGCTCTGCCCCTGTGCTCATGGCCCTTTGTACCATTTCGGGGCGCATATGAAACGGCTCGTTAACGCCGTTCGTCTTATCCGCTGCACATGGCCTACGATCCTGGAGCTTTGAACGCCTCGCTCGCCGCCGCGGTCGGCAATGACGGCGAGCTGATGGCGGAATTGAAATCGGCCTTTGTCGAAAGCGCCGCCCGTCAGCTCGACCTGCTCGGCCGCTCGCGCTGCGACGCCAATTGGGAGATCGCCGCCGCGCGCCTCAAGAGCATCGCCGCAAGCTTCGGCGCCGCCGGCCTGATCGCTCTTGCCGACGAGGCGCTCGACGGCGCGCCGGGGGACCCGGCGGTGCTGCGCAAGATCGGCGCCGCCATCGACGAATTCGGCCAGCCTTAAGCCAAACCGCTTTGCAACCGCGGGCCGCCGCGCTTACCGTCCGCCGCTTGAGCGAAGGGGAGCATGAGTGGCGCTGGCGGCGCTGATCGCGGCCTATCACGAATCGGGCGAGCCGGGCCATTTGCGCGCGACGCTTCCGCTCGCCGGGCGCACGGTGATCGAGCGCCAGGCGCGGCTCGCCGCGTCCGCGGGCGCGAATCCGGTCGTCATCCTCGTCGAGCGAATGCCGGCGGCGCTGTCGGCGGCGATCGGCCGCTTGCGCCGCGAGCGCGTCCCGGTCCGGATCGCCCGAAGCGCCGAGGAGGCGGCCGAGACGGTCGACGCCTATGATCGCATCCTGCTCGTCGCCGACGGCGCGGTGGCGCCGGCCGCGCAGCATGGCCGAATGCTCGCCGCGGAGGACAATGCGGTGCTGACCGTCCCCGACGGCGCCTATGGCGAGCTTTACGAACGGATCGACGCCGGCTCGCGCTGGGCCGGCCTCGCCACGATCGACGGCGCCTTGCTGCGCGAAACCGCCGCCATGCTGCGCGACTGGGACCTGCAGTCCACCCTGCTTCGCCGGACTCTCCAGGCCGGCGCCCGTCACGTCGCCGCCGAGGGCGCGGTCGCAATCCTCGACCGCGAGGCCGATCTCTCCGCGCTCGAGCGCAGGATCGTCGAGCAGGCCGATCGCGGCAGCGGCGGCTGGGCGGACTGGCTGCTCGGGCCGGTCGAACGCTTCTTCACCGCCGCTTTGATGTCGAGCCCGATCTCGCCCCACCTGATCGGCCTCGCGGCCGCCTTGCTGACCGCTCTCGGCGCCGCCGCTTTCTATGTCGGCTGGTACTGGATCGGCCTGTTCAAATTGCTGGCCGCGACGCCGCTCGACGGTGTCGCCGCGCGGCTGGCGCGGCTCCGCATGCAGGACGGTCTGCGCCAGAGCTGGTGGGTCTATCTTCTGCCCCTGCTCGCCGGCGCCGCTCTGATCATCCTCGGCTACCGGCTCGCCCCGGTCCACGGTTGGGGCATGATACTGCTCGCGGTCATGACGCTCGCTTTCCTGTTCGCTCTTGCCGTCGAGACCGAGCGCGCCGCGCCGCGCGGCGCGCTCCTGCTGGCCGAGCGCAAGGGCATGATCTGGCTGATTCTGCCCTTCGCCGCCGCCAATCTTTGGGCGGCCGGCCTCGCGACGTTGTTCGCCTACGCCGCGGCCTCGTTTTTCTGGGCGCAAAGCGAGATTCACGGCGCGTCGGCCGCGCATCAGGATTAGCACCGGCTTAACCCTGTAGCGCTAAGGGGAAAGCATGGCGGAAACCGGAGAAAACAGCCGGCCTGATCGAAGCGATGCCGCGCGCCTGCTGCTTGCGGCGGCGCGCGAGCGCTTCGCCGTGGCCGCGACGGATCTGCTGCTTCCCGATCAGGCCCGCCTCACCGAATGGCAGCGCCTCACCGCCGCCGCTTTGCTCACCCGTCTGATCCACGGCATCGAGGACGATATGCGCGCCCGGCTCGCCGAGCGGTTCGAGGGCCATGCCGCGCTCCACGCCGCGCTCTCCTCCGCGCATGTCCCGATCGCTTTGCCGATCCTCGAGCGCGCCCAGGCCCTGCGCGACTCCGAGCTTTCCAACGTCCTCGTCCGCCGCGTCGAGGAGCATCGCTACTGGAAGGCGAACGCGCCGGCCGCGGGCAGCGACGAGCTCCTCTTCCATCTCGTCCGCGACGATGACGAGGAGATCGCCGTCGATGCGATGGAGCTGGTCATCGCCCGCAGCCGCCGCTTCGACCGTTTCCAGGAGCCGGCGATGGGCGCGGTCGAGCTGCCCGCCGAGCTCCACCACAAGCTGGTCTGGATGATCGCCGCCGCTCTTCGTCACTACATCGTCCAGCAGCATGGCGTCGCCGCCGTCGATGCTTCGATCGAGGAGGCCGCCAGCGCGCTGATCGCCGCCCATGACGAGGGCGCGACGCTCGAGGCCCGAGCCGTCCGTCTCGCCCGCCGCCTGCACGCCGCCGACCGCCTCGACGGCGAGCTGCTCGCCCGGATCCTCGGCGAGGGCATGCTGCCTTTCTTCATCGCCGGGCTCTCGGCGCGCTGCGCCCTCGATTATGGCGCGGCCTGGGAGGTGCTCGCCGATCCGCGCGGGCGAGGGCCCGCCCTGCTGCTGAAGGCCGCCTGCGTCGAGCGCGACCGGGCGGCCGCCATCCTGCTTCTCCTCGCCAGCCGCGGCCCCCTCGTCTCCGGCGCGGAAGGAGAGGCGGCGTCCGGCCAGCTCGAACTGTTCGACACGATGGACGAGGCGTCGGCCCGCGAGGTGCTGCGCCTCTGGCAGGCCGATCCCGGCTACCGAGCCAGCGTTGCCCGCATTTCGACCCGCGCCCGCCCGGCCGCGGAGGCCGCATGAGCATCAATTGGGGACAGTATATATTTATCCGGCCGAGGCCCGCGGAAGCGGGCGCGGGGGCGGCGATAAATATATACTGTCCCCAATTAAAAGGCGTCGGCGAATGACCGTCGCCGCGGAAAGCGAAGCCGCGCCGGTCGTCGGCCGTCTCGACGGCGAGGGCCGGCTGATCGCCGCCGATCCGCCGCTCGCCGCCCTCCACGAGCAGGCCGGCGGTCGGGAAGGCGGGATCCTCGCCGTGCCGCAGATCGCCGCGCTCGCCAGGCTCGCCCGCCGCCTCGGGATCACCATCAGCCGCGCCGCCATCGCCGCCGACGGCGATCACGACGTCGACCTCTGGGTTCGCGCCGCGCCGGAAGGCGAGGGCGTCGCGCTCGCCATCACCGGCTGGTCGGGCCGTCCCGCCCGCTCCGCCGCGCCGGCCGCGCCGCTGGAGCGCGAGGCCGATTTCCTCCGCGCCTCGGCCGACTGGATGTGGGAGACGGACGACACGCTCCGGCTGACCTCGCTGTCGCCCGGCGCCGCCGCCGCGATCGGCCGCAACCCGGCGGAACTGCTCGGCAAGCAGCTGACCCGCCTGTTCCGCTTCCGCGAGAACGAGGACGGCGCCCTGCCGATCCTCTCGGCGCTGGCCGAGCACAAATCGTTCGATTCCCAGGTCGCCGAGCTGCGCGGCGGCCGCCGCGGCCGCTATACCCTGTCCGGCGTGCCGCTGATCGACGGCATGGGGCGGTTCGCGGGGTTCCGGGGCGCGGCCGCCGCCATCCGCGCCGAGGCGGCGGCGCCTGCGAATGACGGAATCGCCCCGGTCCGCCGCGACAGCTCCGCCTTCGGGGAGCGGCTCGACCAGGCGCTTCGGGCGCCGCTCGCTCATATCATCGACAATGCGGAGCGGCTTCGCGCCCAGGCGGACGGGCCGTTGCGCCGCGATTATACCGGCTATGCCGCCGATATCGCCGCCGCCGGCCGCCATTTGCTAAGCCTCGTCGACGACCTGGTCGATCTTCAGGCGATCGAGCGCCCCGATTTTCGTCCCGAGGCCGAGGCGATCGACCTCGCCGATATCGCCCGCCGCGCCGCCGGCCTGCTCGCCGTCCGGGCCGCCGATTCGGGAGTCGCCATCGACGGGCCCGGCGTCGACGAAAGCCTGCCCGCCACCGGCGACTTCACCCGAACGCTGCAGATCCTGGTCAACCTGATCGGCAACGCCATCCGCTACACGCCCGAGGGCGGCCAGGTCTGGGTCCGGACCGAGCAGGAGGGCGATCTCGCCGCGATCATCGTCGCCGACCAGGGCAAGGGCATCGCCGAAGAGGATCAGGAGCGGATTTTCGACAAGTTCGAACGGATCGACCAGAACGAGCCGGGGGGCACCGGTCTCGGCCTCTATATCGCCCGCCGCCTCGCCCGCGCCATGCAGGGCGAGATCGCGGTGGACAGCGCGCCGGGGCAGGGCGCCCGCTTCACCTTCACTTTGCCTTTGAGGAAAGAGACCTAACCGCCTCTGGCCGCCGCTGGACAAGGCACGGCGCGGACGCCAATCTTCCCCGGAAAAAGCGGGGGAGTCGCCGATGGTCGAATATAGCGAGAATGACTTCAAGGATCTGTGCCGCGCCGGCCGGGTCAGCGTCGAGATCGGCTCGATCGAGGACAAGCGCCGCGACGCGGTCAAGAAATTCTGGCTCTATCTGCTCGGCGGAATCGTCCTCAGCGCCCTCATGGGCTGGTCGCTGATCGGCGCCGGCTGGGTCGCCACCGGCGCCATCCTCGGCATCGCCGTGCTCATCGTCGCCATCGTCGTCGCGATCATCCCGCTGAGCAAGGCCGGCGAGGCGCTCAAGCATCCGGTCCTGGAGACGCTCGCCGAGAAAGGCGGCATGACCTACATGCCGTCGGGCTTCGACCCGCCCGTCTATCCCGAGGCGCGCAAGGCCCTGTTCGGCAACTGGCTCTCCAGCCAGACCTTCACCGACCTGTTCCACGGCATCGACGGCGAAGGCCGCCGCTACGCCTTTTACGAGGGCAATCTCACCCGCAAGCAGGGCAAGAACACGGTCACCATCTTCTCCGGCCAGATGTACGCCTTCCAGCGCCGCTCGCGCGCCTCGGGAGACATCGTCATCGTCCCCGACCGCGGCCTGTTCAACTTCTTCAAGCCGCTCTCGGGCATGGAGCGGGTCAAGTTCGAGAGCGACCCGGATTTCGAGAAGAGGTTCGAGGTCTACGCCTATCATCCGCACGAGGCGATGGCGCTGCTCGGCACCGACCTGCGCCGAAAATTGCTGGAGCTGCGCCAGGCCGGCCGGGTGTTCGCTTATGTCGGCGCCGAGGACGCGTTCGTCGCCGCCACCGCCAAGAACAAGTTCGAGGCCGGATCGATGTTCCGAGCCACCGCCGGCGAGGAACGGGTGCGGCGGATGTTCGACGAGGTCTGCGAATCGCTCGCCCATCTGCGCGCTCTGAAGGCCGGGCTGGACTAGGTGTCGATCCCCCGGCTCGACGAGAAGGACTTTACCAGCCTGCGTTGCTCCGCCTCGGTCCGCAAGCGGCTGCGCCTGGTCACGCCCGAGCATGTCGGCGCGCTCGGCTGCTATCTGGCGCTGCTTCCGGTCTGGCTGCTCTTCGCCGTCTATGGCGGCTACGCGCTCGACCGCGCCGGCCTCTATCCCGGCAGATGGTTCTTCGTCCTGCTCCTGGGATTGGCGCTGATCGTCCCGCTCCTGCCGCTGCTGAGGGTAAGGCGGCATTTCCGCAGGCCGGTGCTGGACGAGCTCGCCGAGCAGCTGCGGCTCGACTACGCCTCCCACGATTTCGAGCTGGAGGCGTTCGAGGACGCCAAGCCGATGCTGTTCGGCGAAGGCGCCACCGCGACCCTCACCGACCTCCTCGCCGGCAAGGGAGGCGGCGACGAATGGGCGATCTGCCATGCCGAGATCGAGGCGGCCGGCGAGGCGGCTTATTCGGGCCTGCTCTACTGGCTGAGGCGGAAGGGATCGAACGCCACCATCGTCCTGGTGCCGGCGGAGTCGGCCGGCCGGGTCAAGGTCCCGAAGAAGGTGCGGCGTGTGACGCTCGCGCACGATCCGGCCTTCGAGAGCGCCTTCGCGATCTTCGCGAACGACGCGGACTATGCGGAAAGGCTGTTCGACGACGAATTCCGCCGCCGGCTGCTCGATCATGCCGGGCATGGACCCGTCTATTTCTACTTCGCCCGCAACGACACCTTCCTCGCCGCCGGGCCGCCCGCCTCGTTCGAATCGGCCGAGGAGGCGGCGCTCAGGCCGGAGCCGCGCCTCCGCGCCATCTTCGACAACGTCTCGGCGGCGCTGGAGGTCGCCCGCGCCGTCCGGCCCGCGACCGAGCGCGCCTAGCGTTTTATCGACCGGCACGCAGCCCCGCTGCGCGTCGCGCCCTTGCAGGGCTGGCGGAGGCGGCCGATCTTTTGACCGGGTCGGCGACATCTCATTTCACTTTGCGCGCTGAAGCTCGGCTTGGCCTGGCCGCCCAGAGGGTCGCTTCGATCCTTAGTCCTTGAGGCCGAGAATCAGCACGAATGCTGCAGCGAGCACGACACCTGCCACCTTCAGCAACTCGCCAAGCCAACTTGCGCGAAGCTGGGTGACGGCTCCCTCCAGAAAGGTCGGGCTGGCGCCTTTGGAAAGATAGAGGTCGTAACCGAGTTTGCGACTTATCCCGGCTGGGCTGAGGGGGTCGTCGGCCTTTCCGAGCCATTTCTTGTCCATGACCAATCTCAGGTCGTCGGCCATCGCGTCGCGCCCGATGGCATGCAGTGCGCCGTCACATTCACTACAGATAAGACTGTTGAGCACTTTCAACCTAAGGGTGTCGAGATACTCGTTGAAGTCAAAAAGGCAGCCGCGAGTTGCCAAATGCCTGATTCTGACATTTGCGGGCAGCGCCATTCCCGCGGCCATGCGCAGGATAAGCGTGTGCGCGAATTCCACCAGGGAGGGGGGCGCCATCCAGCGTTCCCATGATCCCAAGGTCAGAAGGGTAGTGCCGCGGCCGCCGCTTGAGTAAAAATGGTTCGAGAGTGAGGCCAGCGAGACGATCACATAATGCTCGGGCGCGGCTCCAGCGAGCTTGAAGCGAGCCTGTCTGTCCTCAATCCTGACGCGCTGGCGACTAGCGAACCCTCGAATTGTCTCAATAAATTCTTCGCAATATGCAATCGGCTGGGTTTGGCGCAGTGCATAGACAAGCGGGTCCGTCTTTGGCGTCTCCCAAACCTCAAATTCGAATGAGCGCTGAAGTTGGTTTGTATGAGTGACCAAGAAGCGAAGCGAGTCTGCCGCTGGCTTGGGCAGATCAACAATGAGGACACCGACGCGCAATACCGATTTTTCGCCAGTTGCGGTCATCCGGACAGCTCCAGGTAAACAGCCTTCAATCTGGGATCGGCACACGCCCTTAGCACCAGACCAGTGGCTGGGGTAGAACAGCTCCGGCGGCCGGGCGGCTCTTACCGCCGGTCGACCGGCACGTAATCGCGCTGGGTCGCGCCGGTGTAGAGCTGGCGCGGCCTGCCGATCTTCTGGTCGGGATCGGCGATCATCTCGTTCCACTGGGCGACCCAGCCGACCGTGCGTGCCAGCGCGAAGAGGGCGGTGAACATCGAGGTCGGGAAACCGATCGCGTTGAGGATCACGCCCGAGTAGAAATCGACGTTCGGATAGAGCTTCTTCTCGATGAAATAATCGTCCCTGAGCGCGACCTGCTCGAGCTCGCGGGCGGTGTCGAGCACGGGATCGGAGATGCCGAGCTCGTTCAGCACCTCCTCGGCGGTCCTCTGCATCACCTTCGCGCGCGGATCGAAATTCTTGTAGACGCGGTGGCCGAAGCCCATCAGCCGGAAGGGATCGTCCTTGTCCTTGGCGCGGGCGATATATTCGGGGATCCGCTCGGGCCGGCCGATCTCGCGCAGCATGTTCAATGCCGCCTCGTTGGCGCCGCCATGGGCGGGGCCCCACAGGCAGGCGATGCCGGCGGCGATGCAGGCGAACGGGTTGGCGCCCGAAGAGCCGGCCAGGCGCACGGTCGAGGTCGAGGCGTTCTGCTCGTGATCGGCGTGGAGGATGAAGATCCGCCGCATCGCATTTTCGATGATCGGATTGACCTCATAAGGCTCGGCCGGGACGCCGAAGGTCATCCTCAGGAAATTGCCCGTGTAGGAGAGGTTGTTCTGCGGGTACATGAACGGCTGGCCGATCGAATATTTGAAGGCCATGGCCGCGATCGTCGGCATCTTGGCGATCAGCCGGTGCGAGGCGATCATCCTCTGCTTGGGATCGGTGATGTCGGTCGAATCGTGATAGAAAGCGCTGAGCGCCCCGACCACGCCGCACATGATCGCCATCGGATGCGCGTCGCGCCGGAAGCCGCGGTAGAAGGTCGCCAGCTGCTCGTGGAGCATGGTGTGGCGCGAGATGGTGTGGGTGAAGCTCGCCAGCTCGTCCTTCTTCGGAAGCTCGCCGTTCAGGAGCAGGTAGCAGACCTCCATGAAGGTCGAATTCTCGGCGAGCTGGTCGATCGGATAGCCGCGGTGAAGGAGGATGCCGGCGTCGCCGTCGATATAGGTGATCTGCGACTCGCAGGACGCGGTCGAGGTGAAGCCGGGGTCGTAGGTAAAGACTCCCGTTTCCGCATAGAGCTTCCTGACGTCGACCACGTCGGGGCCCACCGAGCCCGAACGGATGTCGTAATCGTGGTCGTTGCCGCCGATCGAGAGCGTGGCTTTGTCCGCCATCTTCCTATTCCTTCCCGTTCATCGCGTCGGCCACCCGGGCGAGGCTTTCCTCGCGCCCCAGCAGCACCAGCACATCGAAAATTCCGGGCGACGTCCCCCGCCCGGTCAGCGCCGCCCGCAACGGCTGCGCCACCTGGCCAAGCTTCACGCCCAGAGCCTCGGCAACCTCCCGCACGGCCTGCTCCGTCGCGTCCTCGGTCCAGTCCGGCAGAGCGGAGAGGGCCTCGTGAACGCGCGCGAGCAGGTCCCGCGCCTCGCTTTGTAGCAGGGAGGCCGCCTTCTCGTCCATGTCGAGCGGAACCGACTTGAACAGGAATGAGGCGCCCTCGGCGAGCTCGTTCAGATCCTTCGCGCGCGGCGTCAGCACCGGCATTGCGCGGACCAGGAGATCGGCGTCGGCGCCCGGCAGCTTCGGCGCGACCAGCTCGGCCAGCCGGCGCGGATCGGCCTCGCGCAGGTAATGGCCGTTCAGATTCTCCAGCTTCTTGATGTCGAAGCGGGAGGGGGAGCGGCCGACATGGTCGAGGCCGAACCATTTCACCGCCTCGTCCCGCGAGATGATCTCGTCGTCGCCATGGCCCCAGCCGAGCCGGAGCAGATAGTTGAACAGGGCTTCGGGGAGGATTCCGAGCTCGTCGCGATAGGTGTCGACGCCGAGCGCGCCGTGCCGCTTGGAAAGCTTCGCGCCGTCCGGGCCGTGGATCAGGGGCACGTGGGCGTAGACCGGCTCCGGCCAGCCCATCGCCCGGATGATCGCCAGCTGGCGGAAGGCGTTGTTGAGATGATCGTCGCCGCGGATGATATGGGTGATGCCCATGTCGTGATCGTCGACGACCACGGCGAGCATGTAGGTCGGCGAGCCGTCCGAGCGGAGCAGGACGAAATCGTCGATCTCGGCGTTCTGCACGGTCACCCGGCCCTGGACCTGGTCGTCGATCGCCGTCTCGCCCTCGCGCGGCGCCTTGAGCCGGACGACGAAGGGCGCGTCCGGAGTCGGCTGGTTGCGCGAGCAGTCGCGCCAGGCGCTCTGGATCCGGAACGGCCGCCGCTCCGCCTGCGCCGCCTCGCGCTGCGCGGCCAGCTCCTCCTGGCTCATCCAGCATCTATAGGCGTGGCCGCTCGCCAGCAGCTCGTTCGCCACGGTCGCGTGCCGGTTGGCGAATTCGGACTGGAACCAGGCGTCGCCGTCCCAGTCGAGCCCGAGCCATTTCATTCCGTCGAGGATGGCGGCGATCGCCTCGCGGGTGGAGCGCGCCTTGTCGGTATCCTCGATCCTGAGCACGAACCTGCCTTTATGGTGGCGGGCGTAGAGCCAGTTGAACAAGGCCGTCCGGGCGCCGCCGATATGGAGGAAGCCGGTCGGCGAAGGCGCGAAGCGGGTGACGATGCGCGAGGGCTCCGGGCTTGCGCTCAAGGGGCTAATCTCCAAGGATGAGGGCCATGGCGACCCGTGACGCGAGCGCCCCTAGCATAGGGAGTCATCCGGGCGGAAGCCGGGTCACTCATGCCCCTTTTTTCCATCGCCTTTCCGAACGACTCGAAACGCTCGCCGAGGCCGAGCGCGACCAGCTGCCGCTCTGGCTCCCCGTCGGCCTCATTCTCGGCATCGGCGCCTGGTTCGCATTGCCCGATGCCAATGCCTGGATCGCCTTCCTGCTGCTCGCCTTCACCGCCGCGCTCGCCGGCCTCGCCGCGGCGCCTGGGACGCGCTGGGGCAGGGCGCTGCTCGTCTTCAGCCTGACCGCCGCTTTGGGCTGCGGCCTGATCTGGCGGAAGGCCGAGAGCGCCGCCGCGCCGAGGCTCGAGCGCGCCGGGATGATGGAGGTCACCGCCACGGTCGAGAGCGTCCAGCGCCTCGCCGCCGAGCGGATTGTCCGGCTCGTCGTCCGCCCGCTGGGGGAAAGGCTGCCTTACCGCCTGCGGGTCAATGTCGACGAGGACAAGGTCGCGCCCGGGCTCGATGCCGGGGCCACCGTCCGCCTTCGCGCCTGGCTGATGCCGCCGGCGCCAATGGCGGTGCCGGGCGCCTATGATTTCGCTCGGGTCGCCTGGTTCCAGCGGATCGGCGGCACCGGCCGGGCGATCGACGTCGCCGTGGTCGCGCCCGCGTCGAGCCGAAGCCTGTCGGCGCGGATCGCCGGCTGGCGCCAGCGCCTCTCCGCCCGCATCCGCGGGCAAATGGGCGGCGCCGAGGGCGGAATCGCCGCCGCGCTCGCCACCGGCGACCAGGGCGGCATTTCCGATCAGGACGCCGAGGCGATGCGCCGCTCCGGCCTCGCCCATCTGCTCTCGGTCAGCGGCCTTCACCTGACCGCCGTGGTCGGCGCGGTGATGCTGCTGACCCTCAAGCTGCTCGCGCTGAGCCCGGCGCTGGCCTTGCGCTTCCGGCTGGTGCTGGTCGCCGCCGCCGCCGGCGCGCTCGCGGGAGTCGCCTATACGCTGCTCACCGGCGCCGAGGTGCCGACCGTCCGCTCCTGCATCGCGGCGCTCCTCGTCCTCGCGGGAATCGCGCTCGGCCGCGAGGCGATCACGCTGCGGCTGGTCGCGGTCGGCGCCCTGGTCGTGCTTCTGCTCTGGCCGGAATCGCTTCCCGGGGCGAGCTTTCAGATGAGCTTCGCGGCGATCGTCGCGATCATCGCATTGCACGAAAATCCGCGCGTCCGGGCCTGGTTCTCGCGCCGCGACGAAAGCTTGCCGACCAAGGCTGCGCGGGCGATGCTCGCGCTGATCCTCACCGGTCTCGCCGTCGAGCTCGCCTTGATGCCGATCGCGCTCTTCCACTTCCACAAGGCGGGCCTCTACGGCGCGCTGGCCAACGTGATCGCCATCCCGCTCACCACCTTCGTCATCATGCCGCTGGAGGCGCTGGCGCTCCTGCTCGACCTGGCCGGTCTCGGCGCGCCCTTCTGGTGGCTGACCAGCCAGGCGCTGTCCTTCCTGCTCTGGCTCGCTTACGCCGCCGCCGGCGCGCCTGGCGCCGTCGCCCTGCTCCCGGCGATGCCGCCCGCCGCCTTCGCCTCGATCGTCGCCGGCGGCCTGTGGATCTGCCTGTGGCGGACCCGCTGGCGCCTTTACGGCCTCGCCCCGATCGCTGCGGGCGCGCTCTGGGCCGTCGCCACGCCCGCGCCCGACCTGCTCGTCACCGGCGACGGCAAGCATCTCGTCCTCAGCACCGGCGACGGCCGCCTCGCTTTGCTTCGGCCCAGGGCCGGCGACTATGTCCGCGACACCCTCGCCGAGCTGTCCGGCGCCGAGCCCGATTATCTCGAGCTCGAGCGGCTCCCCGTCGCCGCCTGCAGCGCGGACCTTTGCGCCGCCAATATCGACCGCAACGGCCGCCGCTGGCGAATCCTCGTCACCCGCACCCGCCACCTCGTCCGCTGGGACCAGATGATCGCCGCCTGCGCCGGGGCCGACATCGTCGTCGCCGACCGGCCGCTGCCGCGCGGCTGCAACCCGCGCTGGCTTCGCGCCGATCTGCTCTTCCTGCGCCGCACCGGCGGCCTCGCCGTCACCCTCGGCGGCCGCCCGAGCGTCGCCACGGTCGCGGAACGGGAAGGCCGCCACCACTGGGCCGCCGCCGCCGCGCCCACGGCCCGCTAAGGCGAGCTTTTAGCAAATTCCATGTTTTGACGGCCGATTCCCGGCCCTAGGCTCCTCGCCAAAGGAGCCTTTATGACCCGCCTGCTGCTGATCCTCGCTTTGTTCGGCCTCGCCGGCGCCGCCCCCGCCCAGGACCGCGCCGAATATAACCGCCCGGTCGCGCCGTTCCGGATCGCCGGCAATCTCTATTATGTCGGCACGGCCGGCATCGCCTCGTACCTGATCACCGATCCCGACGGCCATGTCCTGATCGACGGCGCCACGAGGGAAAGCGCCGACCAGATCGCGGCCAACATCCGCGCCCTGGGTTTTCGAATTGAGGACGTCCGCCTGCTGTTGCAGACTCACGCTCACTGGGACCATGTCGGCGGCCTCGCCGCACTGAAGCGGGCCTCCGGCGCGCGGCTGCTGGCGAGCGACGGGGATCGCGAGACATTGGAGTCGGGGCGGACGAACTATCGCGACGATGTCGGTACCTTCCCGCCGGTCGCGGTCGACGCGGTGATCGGCGACGGCGAGATCGTGCGGCTCGGCGACACAGCGATCACCGCCCGCCTCACGCCCGGCCACACCAAGGGCGGCACCAGCTATACCCTGACGGTCACCGAGCGGGGGCGGCCGCTCGACGTGCTCATTGCCTGCAGCCTCACCGTCGCCAATCAGCGGCTGGTGGGCGACCCGCTCTATCCGGATGCCGCTCGCGATTTCGAAACGACCTTCACTCGCCTCGCCGCGCTGCACGCCGACATCTTCCTGGCAGGCCACACTGACTCGTTCCGTTTCGAGCGGAAGCGGGCGCGCCTCCTGGCCGGCAATCGCTTCGCCTTCGTCGCTCCGGCGGAACTCACCGCCCAGCTCGCCCGCGCCCGCGCCGCCTTCGCGCAGGAACTGGCCCGCCAGCGTAGCGCCGCTGCCGACTAGGGCGGCTTGGGAGTCAGCTGCCGTGATCCGATTTCACGCAGGCGATCTCGTTGCCGCTGGGATCGAGGAACTGGAAGCGGCGGCCGCCGGGAAAGGCGAAAATCGGCCGGACGATCATCCCGCCCGCCAAGGTCACGGCATCGAGCGCGGCTTCGAGATCGTCGACCTCGACCACCGGCAGAGGGGTCCGCGTCGCCTCGGCGGCGTCGCCCTGCAGGCCGATGTCGGTGTCGCCGGTCGTCGTCGCCGCATAGGTCGGCCCGAACTCGGTCAGCGTCCAGCCGAAGGCGCGCTCGTAAAAGGCCCTGGCGGTGCCGACGTCCTTCACCGGCAGTTCGACATAATTCAGCCGCGCCATGAAGGGTGCCTCCGCTAAAAGCCCTCCCCCTTGATGGGGGAGGGTTTGGGTGGGGGTGGCGTCGCCGATAGCGCTTCGGCAATCATTGTCAGAACGCCATCCGAATTTCGCAAAATATCATGATTCCAAAATCTGAGAACCCGATAGCCTTCGGCCTCGATCAAATGCGTGCGCGTCAGATCGTCGCTACCGTCATGCTGACCGCCGTCCGCTTCGATCACGAGTTTCGCGCGATGGCAGGCGAAATCGGCGACGAAACGCCGGATCGGTACTTGATGCCGAAAATGCCAGTCCGGAAAATTATCGCGAAGAAGCCGCCACAAACGCCGCTCCGTGTCGGTCAGGTTCTTCCGCAGCCATCGCGCCCGCGATGTGCTTCCTTCCGGCGGTCGATAGCGTGCCACTAGACGGGCCTCCGAGGTTTCACCCCCACCCCTACCCCGCCCCATCAAGGGGAGGGGTAGAGATCAATAGCGCCGCAGCAGCCCCGCCAGCTTCCCCTGGATCTGCACCTGCTCCTCGCGATAGCGCTGCGTGTCGTAGAGCCGGTTGGCGGGATCGAGGCGGATCATCTGGCCTTCGCGGCGATAGGTCTTGAGGGTCGCTTCCTCATTGTTGACCAGAGCCACCACGATCTCGCCGTCGCGCGCCGAGTCCGTCTTGCGGACCAGGGCGTAATCGCCGTCGAGAATGCCGACCTCGACCATCGAATCGCCGGCGACCTCCAGCGCATAATGCTCGCCCGGGCCGAGCAAAGCGGCGGGGACGGGGAGGGTGTCGGTGCCCTGCAGCGCCTCGATCGGCGTGCCGGCCGCGATCCGGCCGTGCAGCGGCAGGTCGACGATCGAATCGTTGGCCGCCTCGGGGAGCCGGGTCGCGCCCGTGGCCGGCACGGCGGCGCCTTTGATCTCCGGCATCTTCAGCACTTCCAGCGCCCGCGCCCGATTGGGCAGCCGGCGGATGAACCCGCGTTCCTCGAGCGCCGAGATGAGGCGGTGGACGCCGCTCTTCGACTTGAGATCGAGCGCCTCCTTCATCTCCTCGAACGAGGGCGAAACCCCGGTCTCGGAGAGCTTGGCGTCGATATAGAGAAGCAGTTCGTGTTGCTTACGCGTCAGCATCGGGTTCCTCCTGTGGAACGTATGCGGAACGTGTACGGAACGTTACGGATGCTGTCAAGCGGGCACGGGAATAGGCGTCGCCACTCTGAGGAAATTGCCGAGCAGCCGATGGCCGTGCTCGCTGGCGACGCTCTCCGGATGGAACTGGACGCCGTGGATCGGCAGCGATTCGTGGCGGAGGCCCTGCACCGTTCCGTCCTCGGCGGTCGCGTTGAGGACGAGGCAGTCGGGCACGCTCTCCGGCGTCACCGCGAGCGAATGATATCGAGTCGCCGCGAACGGGGAGGGAAGGCCCTCGAACACGCCGCTGCCGTCATGCGCGATGACGCTGGTCTTGCCGTGCATGATTTGCCGCGCGCGCGCGATCCGGCCGCCGAAATATTGGCCGATCGCCTGATGGCCGAGACAGACGCCGAGCAGCGGCATCCGCGCCTCCGCGCAGGCCGCGACCAGTTCGAGCGATATTCCCGCCTCGTCCGGCGTGCCCGGCCCGGGCGAGATCAGGATCGCCTCCGCGCCGCTCGCCAGCGCCTCGGCCGGGCTCAGGGCGTCGTTGCGCGCGACCCTGACCTCGGCCCCGATCTCGCGCAGATACTGGACGAGGTTCCAGGTGAAGCTGTCATAATTGTCGATGACCAGGATCATCGGCGCCGTCGGCTTATTCCGCCGCTCCGCCGGCCGCGGCCCGCGCCCGGCGGATCGCGTCCTCGTCGCGGGTGACCTCGCTCCTGAGCTCGACCGCGCGGGCGAATTGCTGGGCCAGCTCCTCGCTCGCCGTATTGTTGAACTGGGTCTGGGTCGACTGGATCAGCCGCGGCTCCGAGGCGGCGTTGCCCGGCATACGCTGGGCGTGGAAGACGACGAAGAAGCCGCCCCGATTGGGGGCCGGGACGATCCGGGCGCGGCCCTGGGGCATGCTGAACAGGGTCAGCAGCGCCGCCGGCGGCTGCCGGCCGCCCTGGCTGATGTCGACCCGGCGCATCTCGACCGATTCCGGCGCCGGCAGCCGCGGCTGCACCTGGCCGAAGGCGGTTGCCAGCGGCGTGCCGCCATTGGCCTGACGGACGATAGTGTCGGCGATCTGCCGTGCCCGCTCGAGCGCCCGCCGCTGGATCAAGGCGGCGCGGACCCGGTCGCGGATCTGGGCGAGCGGCGGCGGCGCGGCGGGATCGACCCGCTCGACGCTGAGCAGGGCGTAGCGGCTATTGGCTTCGAGCGTCTCGACCACCGGCTCCAGCTCCTCCGCGTCGATGTCGAAGGCGGTCCCGCGCAGGCGCTCGAGCTCGGGCGGCGCGGTATAGGCCTCGCCGTTCACGGCGCGTCCGGCGGCGGTGATCGGCGGGGTCGCGACGATGGCGAGCCGCTCGGCGCGGACGATCTGCTCGAAGCTCGCGCCGTCGGCGAGCTGGTCCTCGATCCGGGTCAGCAGATCGTTGAGCGCGTCGACGCGCTTGCGGCGCTCGATGAAGGTCGCGATCTCCGGGCGCGCCGATTCGAGCGAGCGGGCGGGCGTGGTGTCGATTCGCTCGACCCTGACGACATGGAAGCCGAGCTCGGAGCGGACCGGGCCGGCGACCGACCCTTGCGCGGCGGCGAAGCCGGCGGCCGCCACTTGCGGCGTGGTCGCCCGCGCGAACTGCTCGCGGCTCTGATTCTCGAAGCGGATGTCGCTGGCGGAGAAGCCGGCCTGCGCGGCCGCGTCGGCGAAGCTGGTGCCGGAGCGCACGCGCTGGACGAAGGCCCGGGCGTCGCGCTCGCTCTGCAGCACAACCTGCTGCAGCGTGCGGGTCTCGCGGGCGCCGAACCGGGCCCGGTTGGCGCCATAGACCCGGGCGATCTCGGCGTCGGTGGCGGCGCCGGCCTGGGCGACCTGCTCCGGACCGATCAGCGCGTAGCGGATCACCCGCCGCTCGGGCAAGGTGAAGCCCTGCCGGTTGGCCCGGTAGAAAGCGGCGATCTCGGCGTCGGTCGGGTTGATCCCGGCGGTCAGCGCCTCGGTCGGAACGAAACCGATCGTGCCTCGGCGCCGCTCGAGCAGCAGGTTCGCATATTCGCGGGCGATTCCCGGCGGCACCCTGGCGCCGACCGCGATCGGCGCGAGCAGCTGGCGCTGGAGCAGCTGACGGTAGATGTCGGCGCGGAAACGCGCTTCGGTGAGGTTCTGGCTTTCCAGCACCTGACGGAAGGTCGCCGCGTCGAACTGGCCGGTGAAATTGCGGAAATCGGGGATGTTGACGATCATCTTGTCGATCAGCCGGTCGGAGACGACGAGGCCGCGCTCGCCGGCATAATGCTCGATCGCGGTCTGCGTGATCAGCTGGTTCAGGGTCTGCTCGAACAGGCCCTCGGCGAGTAGCTCGGCCATGGTCACGGTCGGCCGCTGCTGGCGCGCGATGCCATATTGCCGATTGACCAGGTCGCTGACCTCGCTCGCCGCGATCGCCTTGCCCTCGACCGTCGCCAGAGTGTCGCCGGCCTGGCTGCCGCCGCCCGAAAGGCTGCCGAGGCCGCCGACGCCGCCGGTGCCGAAACCGGTCACGACCATCGCGATCAGGATGAAGCCGAGCAGGACGATGCCCAGCCATTTGGCGAGCTTCTTACGGGCGAAAGCGAGCATGAAGGCGATGATCCTGACGTGGTATTTGCGCGGGTCATAGAAGCGCGCTAGGCGCCCGGCAACCGTGATCGGGTGCGGACGTCCCGGCGGACGTTCGTAGCCATGTCCAGGGGGACATGGCGGCCCGATCGCCGAGCTAGGAAGCCCGATGCACCTCCGCCGCAAGCTGGTCGCCGGCAATTGGAAGATGAACGGCGGCCTCGGCCAGCTCGCCGAGCTCCACGCCATCGCCGAAGCGGCGCGGGGAGCGGCCGGCGTCGACGTCGCCATCTGCCCGCCCTTCACCCTGATCGCCGCCGCGGTCACCCGTTCCGGCGGCCTCATGATCGGCGCTCAGGACTGCCACGCGGCGGCGAGCGGCGCCCATACCGGCTGCGTCTCGGTCGCGATGATCGCCGAGGCCGGCGCCAGGCTCGCCATCCTCGGCCACTCCGAGCGCCGCGCCGACCAGCACGAGAGCGACGAGGAGGTCCGCGCCAAGGCTTCCGCGGTCCTCGCCGCCGGCCTCACCGCCATCGTCTGCGTCGGCGAGAGCGACGCCCAGCGCCGGGCGGGCGATCATCTCGCGGTGGTCGAAGCCATGCTCGCCGGCTCGCTCCCCGACGATTGGGACGAGGGCGAGCTGGTCGTCGCCTATGAGCCGATCTGGGCGATCGGCACCGGCAACGTCGCCACCGCCGCCGACGTCGCCGAGATGCACGCCGCGATCCGGGCCGCTTTGGCCGGCCGCTACGGCGAGCGCGGCGGCCGAATCCGGATCCTCTACGGCGGCTCGGTCAAGCCCGACAACGCCGCCGAGCTCTTCGCCGTCGCCGACGTCGACGGCGCCCTCGTCGGCGGCGCCAGCCTCACCGCCGGGCAGTTCGTGCCGATCGTCGAGGCCGCCGCCGGTTGAACCGGGGCCCGTCATCGCCTAAGTCGCCGCCAACCCTTTTCGAAAGCCCGCCATGTTCAAGTTCCTCCTCATCCTGCAGACGCTCATCGCGGCGGTCCTGATCGGCCTCATCCTGATGCAGCGCTCGGAAGGCGGCGGCCTCGCCGGCGGCGGCAGCCCGGCGGGCATGATGAGCGCTCGCGGCGCCTCCGATTTCCTGACCCGCGGCACCGCGATCATGGCGACCGTGTTCGTCGTGCTCTCGATCGCTCTGGCCGGCCTCGCCGCCAACCAGCGCGGCGTGCGCGAGATCGACCCGAGCCTCGCACGCCCGGCCCCGGCCTCGCGTCCGGCGACCCCCGCGACGCCGGCGCCGGCGCCCGCTCAGCCCGGCGGCGCCCCGGCCGCCAATTAGGCTCCGCGCAAAATAAATCGATTCGACGGCTTGCCGGATCGCGCCTTGGCCGTCTAACCGGTGATTCCCATGGCGCGGTTCATTTTTATCACCGGCGGCGTGGTCTCATCGCTTGGCAAGGGGCTCATGGCCGCGGCGCTCGCGGCGCTGCTGCAGGCGCGCGGCTACAAGGTCCGGCTTCGCAAGCTCGATCCCTATCTCAACGTCGATCCGGGGACGATGTCACCCTACCAGCATGGCGAAGTCTACGTCACCGACGACGGCGCCGAGACCGACCTCGACCTCGGCCATTACGAGCGCTTCACCGGCGTCCCGGCGCGCCAGTCGGACAACGTCACCTCCGGCCGGATCTACCAGGGCATCATCAGCCGGGAGCGGCGCGGCGACTATCTCGGCGCCACCGTCCAGGTGATCCCGCACGTCACCAACGCGATCAAGGACTTCATCCGCGCCGACGTCGACGAGGAATGCGACTTCATCCTCTGCGAGGTCGGCGGCACCGTCGGCGACATCGAATCGCTGCCCTTCATCGAGGCGATCCGCCAGTTCCGCAACGAGACCGCCAATGAATCGGGTAAGCGCGACCATACGCTCAGCATCCACACCACTTTGGTCCCCTATATCGCCGCCGCCGGCGAGCTGAAGACCAAGCCCACCCAGCACAGCGTTCGCGAGCTCACCTCGCTCGGCATCCAGCCCGAGATCATCGTCTGCCGCTGCGACCGCGAGCTGCCCGACGGCGACCGCGAGAAGATCTCCAATTTCTGCAACGTCCGCAAGGAAGCGGTCATCCCCGCCCTCGACGCGAAGAGCATCTACGCCGTCCCCGCCCAATATCATGAAGCGGGCCTCGACGCGGAGGTTCTGCGCGCCTTCGGCATCGAGGACGCGGCCGAGCCCGACATGGCCCGCTGGGACGACGTCCTCGACCGGCTGTTCCACCCGGAGGGCGAGGTCTCGATCGGCGTGGTCGGCAAATATGTCGGCCTTCAGGACGCCTACAAGTCGCTGACCGAGGCGCTCGTCCATGGCGGCCTCGCCAATCGGGTCAAGGTCAACATCAAGTGGCTCGACGCGGAATTGTTCGAGCATCCGGAGGCCGGCATCGCCGGAGCGCTCGAGCCGATGCACGCCATCCTCGTCCCCGGCGGCTTCGGCGAGCGCGGCAGCGAGGGCAAGATCGCCTCCGTCCATTTCGCCCGGACCCGCGACGTCCCCTTCTTCGGCATCTGCCTCGGCATGCAAATGGCCTGCATCGAGGCGGCGCGGAACACGGCGGGCCTGGAAGGGGCGGGCTCGAGCGAATTCGGCGAGGCCGACGAGCCCATCGTCGGCCTGATCACCGAATGGATGAGCAAGGAGGGCCTGCAGAAGCGCGGCGCCGACACCGACCTCGGCGGCACCATGCGCCTCGGCGCCTACGAGGCGCGCCTGGCGGGCAACAGCCTCGTCCGCTCGATCTACGACGCGGACTCGATCAGCGAACGCCACCGCCACCGCTACGAGGTCAACGCCCATTACAAGGACGCGCTGGAAGCTGGCGGCCTGGTCTTCTCGGGGATGAGCCCGGACGGGGAATTGCCGGAGATCGTCGAGCGGCCGGACCATCCCTGGTTTATTGGCGTGCAATTTCACCCGGAGCTGAAGTCGAAACCCTTCGATCCGCATCCGTTGTTCGCGTCATTCATCGAGGCTGCCGTCAAACAATCGCGGTTAGTCTAACCGATGCGCCCGGGATCGAAGGGTTTGCCGCTGATGTCGGATCGAGCGAAGTCGAGAGCCGACCCCCCGAATGTCCTGAGCCCGTCCCGAGCATAGCGAGTGGTGGAGTCGAAGGGGCCGCATCCATTGTTCGCCAGCTTTATCGAGGCGGCGGTGAAGCAAAGCCGGTTGGTTTAGACTAGTAGAAACGGATACGGTTGGACGTGGGCACCGACCTCATGTTGCGGGCATCAGAAGTCCGAAAAGCGGTTCGTCGGGTACAGCCTAAATCATTCCGCAAACATAAAGGGTTGTTCAACGACCTCAGAGACTGACACCGGTGCGAAGTGCAGGTTTCGTACGTCACCGATATCGGTGACAACACGAGTGATATGATGGGTGGTGTTTACAGCACGCCATTTCCAAGGTTGGCCGGGGCCCGCCAACCCCTTGGCGCACAGATAAATAAATTCATCTGCCGCGGAAAACGTCCGCTCCGCGAAGTGTCCACTTGCCAAGATTTTTTTGCACACGTCGCGCATAGCGGACTCGGCGTTTCCTGTCGGAGACCCTCTTTGGACCAGCCAGGAGTCCGGTGTTGCGTACCGATAGTGTCTGATCGCCGGTCCGCCCTTGCCACCAAAAGCGAAGTTGGGGCAGTCGGCTCCATAGTCACCAAAAATGAGGTGCTCGGCAGTATTGGGATCGAAATCGACGGCAGCGCGCCATGCCTTCCACTCGTTCCGCGCAACGAGCTGCGATGAATTATCAAGTGCCGGGTTTTTGTCGGGATAATTCGAAGCCTGGAAAATGACATGTCGCCAAAGGCCCAGCTCTTGTAGATCTTCGAGCGAGCCCTGAATCACGCCCGAAACTAGCTCGGGTTGGCCGAATTCGGCATGCGAAAAATCTACAATGACTGCGCAATCAGATGGACTGAGATAGAGCCAATCCAGTGCGGCCAGCAAATGCTCTCGAAGTTCTGGTCCAACCATGTCTGCCGACGATACTCGGACCGCGAGCTTTAGTGGCCCGTCGGCGCAAGCAGCTCGATGAGCAAAAGCGAGCTCCTTCATCAGCTCTTGAAACGAAATTAATGGGATCGCACTCACCCCGGCTTTCCGGGCATGCTCAAACATCTTGGGAAGCCAATAGGCCATGCGCTCACGACCGAAATCCTTAATGAGGAAGGTCGGATCGAGGAGAAGGTCCCTCTGCGGCCAAAACCGGGCCAAGAAGGTCCCCGGCGTCGGCACATCCTCGTGCTGCATCAGCACCTTTTGCAACTCGTCGTCACGCTCCGAGCGAGGAGGAATGATAATTCGAGGCAGTATGCGCTCGGCGATGTCCGACGCTAGATCACTGAGGCCTCTTAGTTCGCCCTGCCGGGCTCTTAGCGCCGGCCCATATAGTGGAGATACCATGTCAGACATCATCTCACCTCAACGTGTGGGAAGCAACTGCGGACGGACAGTTCCCTGCCCTATCTGGCTAGAAAACAACGAATAATTTTTTCTCTCCATACGAATTCGCCCGAAGGCCACAGCAGGGTGTATGCCTAGCTGCTTAGCAAATTTCTCTATTACCAACGGGTCTTTTGATATTCTGGCCGGGGACCTGCGCCAGATCTCTTCCGGAATTAGTAAGTTTCCGGCAAACTTGTTGGCTTCTTCCTCCAAAGTATCCAAGTCCTGCTCTTCGATATCATCGTAAAATCCGCGTGAAAGTTCCTTTCGATAATGGAGAATCACATGAGCAATTTCATGCAGTAAGGTGAACCAAAAATTATCGATTGAATCTCTGAATAATGTCATTCCGATTACCGGCGTATCATCCACCAAGAAGGAAGCGCCATCAATCGACATTCCTGGGATTTGTGGCTCAACGACGAAAATGATTCCGTGCCGATGGAGAATATCAGCTACCTTCGTAGGGCCGTCATCTAGCGCACTTAGCTTCACGAGGTCGATTAACCAGCCGACGTTGAGAGGTCGATAGCTGGGCTTAATTGCCTTGATGAGATTCTCGGCTCGCCGCGTGACTTGGGCCCGCCAAGATAAAAGGAGCCAATCCCTACTCCTGTCGGTGACCTTCATCCCAGCTCGAAACAGGGCAGGGGATTCATAACGAATAATATAATCGCCGACGTATCTAAGAAGCTGGCTCACAGCGTCCTCGTCCGTCTGATGCGGGGCGTCGAGCCAGCCATGTTCCCTGGCGTGCTTGACAACTTTTATCGCGTGGGAGGCGACCGTCTCTTGGGACACCGGCCAGTCGGAGTCGGCATGTCGAGATTCTTCGATGCGAACCTCAGCTCCCAAGGCTCTAGACACTTTTTGGAATCCTGAGAGACTGATGGACCGATACCGCTCGGCCTCATAGCGTTGGATGGCCTGCTCTCGAAGACCGAGCTTCCTTGCCAAATCGCGCTGCGTCATGCCTCGAGCAATTCGAGCAATTACGAGTCGAGCCCCCGGGTCCCCTCCAGCCCTTTCGCGCAACCGATCCAAATTGCCGGCTTTGCTCTCAAGATAAGCATCGAGCAGGTCCAGCAACTCCTTTCTTTCCATTTGTAGAGAATTCCGAACACCTTTAATCACTTCCGGCGGCAGCCCTTGGACGACGGCCGCTAAGGTTTGCTCTGAGGACAGAGCATTGCCAATTTCCTCGACCGCCGCCCGGGCTTCGCGGGCTTGTCGATCAGTGGAGATCATTGAGAGGGTCACGCCGCCATAGGAACACAACATTTATGTTGTGTCAAGAGGAGATCAGAACAGGAACGACCTCTGTCATTCGCCGCGCCGGGATAGGGCGTTGCGATAAGCCGAGCCCCTTGCAATGTAGGAAATCGCCGACTATGTTCGCTTAATGTTCTCATCGATGCGCCCGAGAACTTCTGGTCAGGTTTCCGGTTCTGTCCGGCCGCCACCGGGATCACCTGCGCGACGGAAGTTCACAGAAAAAGGCGACAGGTCGTGAACTTCATGAACTTCGCCTCCGCGCGCAAGCCCGCCGGTCCCGCGCGCCTGTCTCGAACTCGGCGCGTAGACCCTATGGCGACCGCGAACATTCGGACCATTCGCGCGAAGGCGAAGCTTCGCCGCCCGTTCGCGGGCCGCGGCACCAAAATTCGCGCCGCGCGTTCTGCCGTCCACATAGAAACAGCGCGTCGTCCGCCGTCCGGCCGGAACAGATACGCAGGTGACAGTGGAGTAGATTATGTATCGCGTAGCCGCCCGGCTGCAGCGCGCGCTCGCGCTCGGCCTGATCGCCTTCTCATGCCCGATCGCCGCCGCCCAGGCCCAGATTAGCGTCTTGGGCCAGACCACACCCCCGACCACGTCCGCCACCCAAGTCGCGGCCAATCTCGAAACCGGCCGATTGCAGGCCGCCGACAATCTCCGCCCCGGTCAGTATCGCTGGCAGCCGGAGGCCGCGCCCGCTTCGGGGCCGGTCTCGATCCTTGTCTCCATCCCCCTCCAGCGCGCCTGGGTGTTCCGCGCCGGCGCCCTCATCGGCCTCGCCACCGTCTCCACCGGCCAGCCCGGCTACGACACGCCGACCGGCACTTTCCCGATCCTGCAGAAGAAGGTCGATCACCGCTCCAACCTCTACGACGACGCGCCGATGCCGTTCATGCAGCGGCTGACCTGGGACGGGGTCGCGCTCCATGCGGGGCGGATTCCCGGCGATCCCGCCTCGCACGGCTGCATCCGTCTGCCGCGCGCCTTCGCCCAGCGGCTCTTTGGAGTCACCGAGCTCGGCACGCAGGTTACGGTCACCGACCAGGCGCCGGCCACGCCCGAGGAGGCGCTGGCCCTCGCCGCGCCGGCGCGGACCGAGGTGCGGCTCGCGGCGGATTGAACAATGGGATTTGGCCTGTCACCCTTGCCGGACGCGCGAGCGACTCGCCCGCCACGCCTCATGGCGTGAAATTCCGGATGTCGTAAAGCGTGCGGATTTTTCGCCCGACCATGTTTCGGAGTAGATTCCTTTGGCCCTTTCGACCCTGATCGGCTTTCTGCTCATGCTCCAGGCGCCCGGCGCCGGGCTGGAGCGTTTCTTCGTCGGCCGGACGGAAGGGTCGGGGACGGTCGACGTGATGCTGTCGGGCCGCCACGCGGTGCGCGATCGCGGCGCCGGGCGGATGGTCGGCGACACCCTGGTGCTCGAGCAGGTCGTCGAGGAGGAGGGCAAGCCGGCGCGGCGGCGAAGCTGGCGGCTGACCCGCTCGGGCGGCAGCGAGATCACCGGCACGATCAGCGACGCCCGCGGCCCGGTCACCGGCAGTGTCAGCGGCAACACGATCACGCTCCGCTACCGGATGGCCGAGGGGCCGTCGGTGGTCCAGACCATCACCCTTCAGCCCGGCGGCCGAAGCGCCCGCAACCGGATGAGCTTCCGCCGCTTCGGAATGAACGTCGCCACCGTCGAGACCACGATCCGGCGGGTGGATTGAGCGGGGAGCGGAGGCGCGCCGAGCGCCGCGCCCCGACAAAGGTGGTGAACGCGCCGCTAACCGGCATCCCTGCCCGTGTTCGGACGTTGAGGGCGAAGGTTCGGCAAGAATGAGGGCGTGTCCGGTGGAGCAGAATCAGGCCGCGCGGCCCGCGCCATGCCAAGCCGTCCATCGGCGCTCCGAAGTCCGCCTGGCCGTGCGCGCTCTCGCCGAGCTCGTCGAGGCGGACGGCTGCGCGCGGACGGTCCGGCTGAAGGATCTGTCGCGCTCCGGGGCCTGCGTCGAATCGCCGCGGCCGCTGGGCCCCTGCGCGAGGATCCGGCTGCGGATCGGGCATCTCGACGTGTCGGCGACGCTGCGCTGGTCGAGGGGCGCCCGCTTCGGGCTGCGCTTCGACTCGCCGATCCGCGCCACCGATCTGCTGCTGCTCGCCGGCCGGTACCGGGCGTGACGCGGGCGGCACCTCAAGGCGCCGCCCGCTCTACGTCCCTCAGGCGTTGGCCCGCCTCCTAGCGCGGCGGCCGCATCTGGGTCGTGGTGACGATGTCGCCCGAGATGCTCAGCGTTCCCGGGCGCACCGGGATGGTGCGGTTGCCGGTGGCGCTGGAGACCAGCACCGAGCGGACGCTGCCGTCGGCCGAGCGGTTGATCCGGCGGATCGTGCCGAGCTCGGTGCCGCTCGAATTGCGGACGGTCAGGCCGGTCCTCAGGCCCGACAGATCGGCGCGGGTCCGGGTCGTGCCGCTCAGCACGCTGTTCTCGTTGGCGCGCTCGATGGCG